>ERZ808240.1722-NODE-1722-length-26147-cov-5.611452_pt1 | contig 26147 bp, 24 predicted proteins | sample MGYA00521084_ERZ808240 | MGnify/ENA primary metagenome ERZ808240 (study PRJEB31516, sample SAMN03275571) | gut metagenome | biome: mammalia-associated habitat; material: feces | host: Papio cynocephalus | place: Kenya | collected 2012-08-06 ... | reverse complement strand
AACAATGTGCTAAGGCATATCAGTTAATGTAGGACATGATTGTATAATTTAATTTTGAATACCTACTTATTAGGTGTGGAAGAACTCTTGCTATTGCATTCTCTAAAGACAGCTATGCACCATTCACATCAATCAAATTGTATAGCTTTAGCGGGTTGTATCTTAGATACTAAATAACTTGGGATGATGAGTGCTAACACGTCAATAATAAGCGTTACAACATTTATACCCACTATCCATAGCCAATTAATTTCGACTGGTGCCGATGTAACATAGTAAACGTTAGGGTCGAGCTGAATGAAATGGAAATAGCGCTGAATAAGCACTATCCCTAATCCTAAAACATTGCCCAACACCATGCCACGCACTACAATGAAAGACGCATACCACAAAAAGGTGTGACGTATGCGACTATTGGAGGCACCAAGTGCCTTAAGCACACCAATCGTGTTAGTACGCTCAAGTATGAGAATGAGCAAACCACTTACCATCGTGAAACCTGCCACACATATCATGATAATAAGGATAACCATTACGTTAGTGTCAAGCAGATTTATCCACGACAATGTAGAGGCTGTATAAGGATTACGATCTATGCCCCAAATTGAAAAAGAGTGGCCATAACGATCGGTCTTTCCACCAATATGCTTGCTTAAATAGCTCACCGCGGGGTTTAAATAGTCAAACGATTGGAGCTTCACCTCCAATCCGCTACACTGCCCTGGCAACCAACTATTGAGTTGATTTACGGTATAAAGGTCGGTTATGGCATAGGTGTTGTCAAATTGTTTGAGATAGGTGTTGTAAATGCCCACTACCTTGAACCGACGCTGCTTAACCGTTTGCGAAAAGTAATAACTAAATACTTTGTCGCCTACATGTAAATTAAGTTTGTCAGCCAAGGTTTGCGATATAACAATTTCATTGCTTGCTCGCTGGCTACTGAATTTGGGCATCACACCCTTCACGATATATTGCTTTAAAAAACTTAAGTCATAGTCCTCGCCAACACCTTTCAGCGCAACGCCTGCATAGTTGTCGTAGGTTTTAAATATGCCTATTTTTTGCGACATGCGTTGCACTCTCACAACTCCTGGTGCCTTGCTAACCGCTTGAATGGTGGCATCGTCTATACATAACGGATTGGTTTCTGGCGAACCAAAGAAGTTATCGTCAACAATTTCAATGTGTGCTGCAAAACCCGATAACTTGCCGCTCACCTCGCGCTGAAATCCTCGCACAAGGCACACGGATATTATCATTACAGCCACTCCTACCGCTATGCCTGCCATGGCTATTCGCAATGCAGGAGGTGAGGCTTTATGTTGCTCGGCAACTTGTTTGTTGCTCTTTAAGAAACGTTTGGCTAAGAATAAAGATAGCATATATGTATGATAATGCAAATGTCCTTTCGTAATACATTAATAATCTATGCAAGGCACCCTTGTCTGGGTATCGCCAACTGCACACAAGTAACTTTCAAGCTAAGCAGAGCTGCAATGTTGAACACTACTCTTCTCTGCCAGGATATGCCTCAATCGCCTTACGCAACACAATTAGTGCACGTTGTAGGTCGTCTTTGTTGAGCACATAAGCAATTCTTACTTGGTTGCGACCTGCTCCTGGCGTTGTGTAGAAACCGGCTGCTGGCGCCATCATCACAGTTTGACCTTCGTACTCAAAGTCTGTTAAACACCAAGCACAGAACTTTTCGGCATCGTCTACTGGCAGTTTGGCAACAGTATAGAAGGCACCCATCGGTATGGGAGAGTACACCCCTGGTATACGGTTAAGTCCATCTATCAAACATTTGCGTCGTTCTACATATTCATCATACACATCACGCGCATACTCAGGTGTTGCATCAAGCGAGGCTTCTGCCACTAACTGCCCAAGCAGAGGAGGACTTAGTCGTGCTTGGCAGAATTTCATTACTGCCTTGCGCACATGCTCATTTTTAGTGATAAGCGCACCTACACGAATACCACACTCGCTATAGCGCTTTGATACGGAGTCGATAAGCACAACATTCTGCTCTACACCCTCTAAATGACAAGCTGATATATAAGGCGAACCCGTATAGATAAACTCTCTATACACTTCGTCAGAGAATAAATAGAGGTCGTATTTTTTTACCAAATCGCGTATTTGGTTCATCTCTCTGCGTGTGTAAAGATAGCCAGTAGGGTTGTTTGGATTACATATCAAGATGGCACGTGTACGCTCGTTGATGAGCTCTTCAAACTTCTCAACCTTGGGCAATGAGAAACCCTCTTCAATGGTTGTGGCAATGGTGCGTATACGCGCTCCAGCTGATATGGCAAAGGCCATATAGTTGGCATACGCGGGTTCTGGTACAATAATTTCGTCGCCAGGGTTTAAACACGACATGAAGGCAAACAATACAGCTTCGGAACCTCCTGAAGTGATGATTATATCATCGGGCGAGAGATGTATGTTGTACTTATCATAATAGTGAGTAAGTTTTTCGCGATAACTGCGAAAGCCTTGGCTCGGACTATATTCGAGTATCTTACGATTGATATGCTGCAAAGCATCAAGACCAGCTTGCGGGGTTGGTAGGTCTGGCTGGCCTATATTTAGGTGATATACGTGCACGCCTCTTTCCTTTGCAGCAACTGCTAAAGGAGCAAGCTTTCGAATTGGCGACTCGGGCATTAATATAGCCCGTTCTGAAATTTTTGGCATTCTAATAGATGTTCTTTTATAGTATTGAGATGCGCTATTGTTATAGTTATAGCTTTACTTAAAGCGCAAAAAGTTAATACTTGATTAGATGTATTTTCGTGTAAACTCTGAATGGTGGATGCGACGTCTGCATGACGTTGATATAGCATGGAATGGACGCAACAACTCGTATATATATATGTAAAAACCATACTTTCGTTCATGGAGTGTGCGCAATGCCTCACGAACAATGTAAAAAGGTAGATACATACCTACGCACCACAACAACAATGCTGCAATGTCTGCATATAGATAGCTTGCTGTATAATCAGCAACTTGCACATCATGCGCTACACGCACTAATGTATAAAACAACAAGCTTAATGCAAAGGCATACGACATAAAGGTTGATAACCCCGAGGTAAGCTGTTGAAACTTTGCGGCTCTTGACAAATGACGACTAATTTCAGCTTTTTGCATGCGCTGTGAAGAAAGTTGGGCCGACGATGGAATATCTTCAACAAGACGTGTGGCAGGCGAACAAAGCATTACATAATTGTCTGGATGAACTTTATAATTGGCAAAGATGGCCTCTTCACCAAATGCTATATTTAGGCTATCGGCAAAACCATTTTCTTTAATAAACCAATCTTTACGCACAGCCCAATTAGCTTCGGGACAGCCCGTAACCACACCATTTTCCCATGCATATATACGCAATGAAAAATCATCTACACGATCAAATATTGCTCTGCGAGCTGCAAGCGTACCATCATCATCGTAGTTGTAATAGGCCTCTGCAAAGTTTACATCCTCACCTAAATTTTGAACATAACACTGCAACCATTCATCAGATACAGGCTGAGTTTCGGGATTTATTACTATCACCCATTCTCCTCTTGAAGCTTTTATACCCAATGTTATTGCTAACTTGCGAAGCTCTATGTAGCGCGAACTTTCTGGTACGAATGTATATCTTACATTAGGATGCTTGGTATTTAGGTTTTCTACTATGGCTTTTAAATCGGCAGAATGACTCTCGTCTGCTAATATGATTTCAAATTTTCCTTTATAGCTTTGTTTTAATAAATTATTTATAAGCAGCTGAATATCAGCACTTTGTTCGTTACATGGGACAACAATTGAAACATAAGGATAATTACCCTCTGCATCTTGCGATATGGCTTCGTGTGTTGCCGTTTCTATCTCTTGTGCCTCTATTTGCCACAATGCGTGTTTTTTAAGCAATTTAAAACGACGCAAGCGAAATATATATACCAACAAGAGTGCAATTGCTGAAACTGCTAATGCTACATACAATGCCAATTCAACGTTATGAAAGTAGATGTTCGACATTTTGTTTTATATATAAAATACTTGGCTTTCTATGTTATTTGTAATAGTTAAGTTTTAGTTTAACATATCAATGAATATCTATTGGTTTCTATATCATTTTTATACTATAGTTGCTCTTCTACGAAATTCTGCGCATACAACAGCTGTAGCTACAGCAACATTAAGGCTTTCGCTTGTATCTCTACCTTGTGGATATGGCGGTATGTAGAGCTTTTGATTTACATACTGTGCAACCTGCGAAGATATGCCATTTCCTTCGTTGCCCATTATGATTAATCCATTGTTACTTATATGATGCTCATAGATATCTGTTCCGTCAAGAAAGGTTCCGTAAACTGCTACAGTATGAGGCAACTGCTTCAAATATAATGGTAAATCAACATAATGAACCTTTATCCGCCCAATTGCTCCCATTGTTGCTTGCACCACTTTGGGAGCATACGCATCGGCTGTTGCATGCGATGCAAATATATGCTCTATACCGAACCAATCTGCTATGCGAATGATTGTGCCCAAGTTGCCAGGATCTTGTATAGTATCTAAAGCTAAACACAATGAAGTTTGTGGCATCTGCACCAAATGGTCAATATCGGTAACTTCAGAAGGCTTTTCAAAAACAGCTAAAGCATCATGTGGCGCACGAAGTAACGATATACGCTCAAGTGTCTTTTGGTCTATCAGTTCGGTGTGCAACGATACTTTTTTACGCAATTCGTTAGGCAACGAAGATATATACGATGGAGTTGCAAACAATTGCCGACACTTTAGCAAAGGCAACAAGTCCGAGACTACCTTTGGTCCCTCGGCCACAAATGCCTTTTCAGCATCTCGATATTTCTTCATGTTTAACGCACGAATGTCCTTAATCAACTGCTTTGTAACTGCCATGCTTATTTTTTTATTTATATCTCATCTATTATAAATGCTTTCAAGCTACTTTTATATCAAGCTACCTTAAGCTAGCACAAAGCTACAAAGTTATTTCTAAATTAATGCTCTACACTTAAACTTTTTTAGACCAACTTGACTTAAGTACTTGTAAAGTAACGAACATAGCTCATGATAATAACCCAAATAAGTGTTTAGATACATACAAAAAAGTCCGTTATGCCTATAAATAGAAGACATAACGGACTTTGTCTGTTATAGCAAAAAGCTCTTTCAGCAACTAATATTAGTCGAGTTGAGCAAGTTTACCATCTGAGCCAAGAACTTCAGTGATCTTGTGCTTGTACATTTCCTCCATGAGGTCACGTGCAGGACCGCAGTACTTACGTGGGTCAAATTCACCTGGTTTTTCAACGAATACCTTACGTACAGCAGCAGTGAATGCAAGACGAGAGTCAGAGTCGATATTGATCTTGCAAACAGCGCTCTTAGAAGCCTTACGAAGTTGCTCTTCAGGAATACCAACAGCATCAGGAAGTTTGCCACCATATTGGTTAATCATATCAACATACTCTTGAGGTACTGAAGAAGAACCATGAAGTACGATAGGGAAACCAGGAAGCTTCTCCATGATTGCATCGAGGATGTCGAATGCCAATGGAGGAGGAACAAGTTTGCCAGTCTTTGGGTCACGAGTGCATTGTTCTGGAGTGAACTTGTATGCACCATGTGAAGTACCAATAGAGATAGCGAGTGAGTCTACACCAGTCTTAGAAGTAAAGTCGATAACTTCTTCTGGCTTAGTATAGTGGCATACATCTGAAGAAACTTCGTCTTCAACACCTGCCAATACACCAAGTTCACCTTCAACTGTTACGTCGAATTGGTGAGCGTATTCTACAACCTTCTTAGTAAGAGCAATGTTCTCTTCGTATGGAAGTGAAGAACCATCGATCATTACAGAAGAGAAGCCGAGGTCTACACAGCTCTTGCAGAGTTCGAAGCTATCACCATGGTCAAGGTGAAGAACGATTTCTGGATGGTGGCAACCAAGTTCCTTTGCATATTGTACAGCACCTTCAGCCATGTAACGAAGAAGTGTTGGGTTTGCGTAGTTACGTGCACCCTTAGATACCTGAAGGATAACTGGTGATTTGAGTTCTGAAGAAGCCTTGATGATAGCTTGCAACTGCTCAAGATTATTGAAATTGAAAGCGGGGATTGCATAACCACCGTTGATGGCACGCTTGAACATCTCACGGGTGTTCACCAAGCCTAATTCTTTGTAGTTTACCATAACTTGATATGTAAATTTATTAATTGAATAAATTGTTATTCCTTTTGCAAAAGTACAATATTTGTTTGAAACTGCAACTATTTACTTCTTTTTTTTAAACTACAATTCAAACAATCATATAACGACTTACTTTATTATGTATTTATTTGCCATTTACCCAGCAAACTTGTGACACTTTTAAGAGCTAACAATGCAACTCTACGCACTTCACCAAGCAAATAGCGGATACTGCTTCATCATGTTATTAACACGATTGCGAACAGATGTTATCACATCTTCGTCTGTTGGACAATTTAGAACCGTTTCTATCATTTCTGCTATTTCATCCATCATTTCTTCTTTAGCACCTCTTGTAGTTATGGCAGGAGTACCTAAGCGTATGCCCGAAGTTTGAAAAGCTGAACGAGTATCAAATGGTACCATGTTTTTGTTCACCGTGATATCTGCTGAGACCAATGCATTCTCTGCCACCTTGCCTGTTAGTTCGGGATATTTGCTACGCAAATCTACAAGCATTGAGTGATTGTCTGTGCCTCCACTAACAATAGTAAAACCTCGTTTCATCAACTGCTCTGCCAAGCGTGCTGCATTTTTCTTTACTTGCAAAGCATAATCCTTAAACGAAGGTTGCAATGCTTCGCCAAAAGACACTGCCTTTGCAGCTATTACATGTTCAAGTGGGCCACCTTGTATACCAGGAAATACGGCACTATTAAGCAGTTGACTCATCATTTTAACAACACCTTTAGGAGTTTTCTTTCCCCATGGATTTTCAAAATCATGCCCCATCAGTATCATTCCTCCACGAGGGCCACGAAGCGTTTTATGAGTTGTTGTTGTTACAATATGAGCATACTTTACTGGATTATCCAACAATCCTGCTGCTATTAGCCCTGCTGGATGTGCCATATCTACCATAAAAATAGCACCAACCTCGTCTGCTATTTTGCGCATACGTGCATAATCCCATTCACGGCTATAGGCAGAGCCCCCACCTATAATCATCTTAGGCTTATGCTCTAAAGCTAAGCGCTCCATTTCATCATAATCAACACGCCCAGTTTCTTTATTAATGTTATAGCCAATTGGGTTGTAAATAATGCCAGATGTATTAACCTTAGAGCCATGCGACAAATGACCACCATGATCAAGGTTAAGTCCCATGAACGTGTCACCAGGATTTAAACAAGCCAGAAATACTGCCGCATTTGCTTGCGCCCCCGAATGGGGCTGAACATTGGCATATTCTTCTGCATTAAAGAGTTGTTTTGCTCTTTCTATAGCAAGCGTTTCAACTTGGTCTACAACCTGACATCCACCATAATAACGATGTCCAGGATAACCTTCAGCATACTTGTTTGTAAGCCATGAACCCATTGCTTTAAGCACCTCATCACTTACAAAATTTTCAGATGCTATGAGTTCAATGCCTCTCAACTGGCGCTGATGCTCTTCTTCAATTAAATTAAAAATCTTTGGGTCTTCCATAATTTATAGGATTAAAGCAAGTGTTTAAACAAAAAGTAGGCATCTTAAATTATCCATTCGTTATCAATAATTTAAAACACCTACCTTATATCTTTACTTGATGGTTAATTTACTATATTTCTATAACGTTCAATGCTTTTATCAATCATATTGCATTGAATAAGCTCTTATTTATCTTTCTTTACAGAGAAACCAAAACGCCCTATAAACTCGCCTAATGAATAGTAAGCTCCATGAAGATAAACTATAGGGTTGCTTTTATCTAAATGCCACTTACCATCTTTATCAAGGAATTGAGCATCAGCTTGAACGTTTACTACCTCTGCTATAAACATGTCGTGCGAACCAAGATGAACAATCTCTTTTACTTTGCACTCTATACTCAATGGCGACTCTGCTACGATTGGGGTGCGAATGGCATGAGAAGGCGATGGAGTGAGGTGCATTTCCTTAAACTTGTTATAATCACGTCCCGAACGAACACCACACCAATCAGTAGCATTGGCCATATCTTCGGTAGTAAGATTGATAACAAACTCCATGTTACGCTTGATTATATCGTAAGAGTAGCGTTCGGGACGTACAGATATATAACACATTGCAGGGTTAGTGCATATCGTGCCCGACCATGCCACCGTAAAAATGTTATATTCTTCCGGAGTTACACCACATGATATTAGCAAAGCAGGCAATGGATAAATCATTGTACCTGGCTTCCAATCAAGTTTTTCTCTTTCCACTATTTTAAACAAGTTTTATAGCATCCAATGCTTGTTCTTTTTTGCAATAGTCACATTGTATGATACCCTTTGCCATATCGGATACTCTGAAACGTGTAGGCATAGGTTCGTTGTTTGTAATGCATTTAGGATTGCCACACTTTACAATACCTACTATTTCATTAGGCAATGTTACACATTTCTTTTCTACAACCTCGTAATCTTTAATAATGCACAAGGTTACATTGGGGGCAACAACACTCAATATGTTAAGTTCAGCATCTGTAAAAAACTTATCAGCTATTTTGATGATGCTTTTATTACCCATTTTCTTACTTGGCAAATTGTATCCAACCATTACTTGAGACTTCTCATTTTCGCCTTCAAGATGCAACAATCTTACGACTTGGAATAATTTGTTGGATGGAATATGATCTATAACGGTTCCGTTCTTAATAGCGGCAACCATAAGTTCTTGGCGTTTCATTTTACCAACTATTACTTATTAAGTTTATCTTTCTTTACCTCGTCGAGTGTAATACCCAAAACATCGCAAATAATGGCTTGACGAGCAAACAAACCATTGTGAGCTTGTTCAAAATAGTAAGCATGAGGATTGTTATCTACGTCATAAGCAATCTCATTTACACGAGGAAGAGGGTGTAATATTTTCATATTATCGCGTGCTTTATCAAGCATTGATGCACGCAAGATATATACATCCTTAACACGCTCGTACTCCATTAAATCTGTGAAGCGTTCACGTTGAACACGCGTCATATATAGGATGTCGGCTTGACTAATTACGTCAGAATTAAAGTCTTCGTGTTCTTCAAACTTTATATTATGCTCACGGCAATATTCCTTATAAACCTCGGGCATAGCCAACTCTTTAGGAGCTATAAAATGGAAAGTAGGATTAAAATGTCTCATTGCCATAATAAGCGAATGTACAGTTCTTCCGTACTTCAAATCACCAACCAAGAATATATTCAAGTTGTCAAGTCTGCCTTGTGTTTTTTGTATACTATACAAATCAAGCATAGTTTGCGAAGGGTGCTGATTGGCGCCATCACCTGCATTAATAATAGGCACTGGCGATACTTCGCTTGCATAAAGAGCAGCACCTTCAAGATAATGGCGCATTACGATTACATCAGCATAATTACTCACCATCATAATGGTATCTTTCAAGGTTTCACCCTTTGACGAACTTGTTACTTTGGGATCTGTAAAGCCTATCACACGTGCCCCCAAACGATTGGCTGCCGTCTCAAAAGAAAGACGTGTACGGGTAGATGGTTCAAAAAAGAGTGTAGCCACAACTTTGTCATCCAATAACTTGCGGTTAGGACGCTTCTCAAACTCTTGCGCCATCTGCAACAGATAAAGAATTTTTTCTTTTGACAGATTGGCAATTGTTACTAAACTATGTTTGTCGCTCATAACTGATAGCAATTTTTCTAAGTCAGTGTAAATATAAGTATAAAATTTGTTACGCTATAAGATTGTTCTATCTTTTTTGCTCTTTGTGTAAATAATTCAACAAATCTGCCACAACAAAACTGCTTCCACCTATATAAACGAAGTCATTTTCTTTAGCATTATTCATTGCTGCATCGTATGCACTCGCAACATTTTCAAAAACCTCACCTTCCAAGCCTTTTTGTTTTGCTAAAGATGCAATTTCATTTACATCCATAGCACGATGTACAGAGGCTTTTGTCCAATAGCATTTAGCCGAAGAAGGCAGACAAGCTAACACGTGTTGAACATCTTTATCATTAGCCATACCAAATACTATATGCACCTGCTTATATTTCTTTGTAGCTTTTTTCAACTGATGTCCGAGATACTGCCAGCCACCCATATTATGTCCTGTATCACATACCGTTATGGGATTTCTTTGCAGTACTTGCCATCTTCCCATAAGTCCCGTTGCCTCACATACATGGCGAAAAGCATAAAGCACATCTTCTTTTGTAAGCTTAAACATTGGTACAAGTTTCTTTGCAACGCAAAGCAAAGTGTTCGTATTTTTAACTTGACATTCTCCTGCCAATTCGCCAATGATACTTCCAAATGATTTTGTTTCATAACGGCGCAAGCCATCCTCTCCTACTTCAGAAGATACTATTTCATTCTCATCTTCTGCAAAAGTAATTGGAGCATTTACAGACATCGCTTTTTCTGCAAACACAGGGCGGGTTTCAGCTACATATTCACCAATCACAACAGGAACAGCATGCTTTATAATTCCTGCCTTTTCACCAGCAATTTGCGATAGAGTATTGCCTAAAAACTGTGTGTGATCAAAGCTGATATTGGTGATTACTGACAGGCAAGGATGTATGATGTTTGTGCAATCTAATCGCCCTCCCAGTCCCACTTCTATCACGGCGACATCTACCTTTTCATCTGCAAAGTATTTCAGTGCCATTGCAGTAGTTAATTCAAAGAAAGAAGGGTGCAATGGTTCAAAAAAAGCACGTTCGTGTTCAACAAAATCCACCACATACTTTTCAGGAACCATTTGTCCATTGATACGTATTCTTTCTCTAAAATCCATGAGATGTGGTGAAGTATATAGTCCCACTTTCAATCCATGATGTTGTAACATGGCTGCAATTGTATGTGCACAACTACCTTTCCCGTTTGTTCCTGCAATGTGAATAGTTGTATATTGGGTGTGTGGATGATTAAAATGCTCATCAAGTATATGAGTATTTGACAACCCCTCTTTATAAGCCCCCGCACCCACATTTTGAAACAAAGGAGCAGAGTTAAATAAATAAGTTATCGTTTCTTTATAATCCATTGTAAATAAAATTCATACACAAAATAGCGAGTAGACAAACTCTATAAGTCCGTCCACTCGCCCATTTTTATTTATTGAAATAATTTCTGAAAGACTTAAATATCTTTCGGATAACATTACCACTTGGCTTCAAGTTCTCACTTTCTTTTATCGCTTCAAAATGCGTTTTTTCTTCCTTTGTAAGCGTTTCCGGAATATAAACACTTATATTGACAACGATGTCACCCGTGCCACTTCCGTATCCGCGCAAAGCAGGCAAGCCTTTACCTCGTAGCCTTAGTGCCGTTCCAGGTTGCGTACCTGGTTCTATTTTAATCTTGGCTTTTCCTGTCAAGGTAGGTATTTCCACGCTATCACCAAGCGTTGCTTGCGATACAGTAAGCAGTAGATTGTATATTAAGTCGTTCTCGTCACGTATAAAAGTATCTTGCGGTTCTTCTTCTATAACCACTTGGATATCGCCTGGAATACCATTGTGCATACCTGCATTACCTTTTCGTGGTACATTAAGTACCATACCTTCAGCAATACCTGCAGGAATTGAAATCTCTACTATCTCATCACCCTTTACGATACCAGTTCCTTGGCATTTAGAACATTTATTTTTAATGATAGAACCTTCACCATGACAAGTTGGACATACCTCTTGCGATTGCATCATGCCCAACATTGTACGATGAGTTTTTACCACATATCCTTGACCATGACAATTAGGACATGTCTCTGGGTGTGCCCCCTTTTCACATCCAGAACCACCACACTCTGGACAAGTAACATCCTTCTTTACTTTGAACTTCTTAACAACGCCACTACTTATTTCGCTAAGAGTCAAGCGCACTTTCATGCGCATGTCGTTGCCCTTGTATTGACGCGGCTGACTTGAACTTGCGCCACCGCCGAAACCGCCAAAGCCACCAAAGCCATGACCACCAAATATATCACCAAACGCACTGAATATGTCATTAATATCCATGCCTTGTCCACCAAAACCACCAAAGCCACCAGCTCCATTCACTCCGTCTGCCCCAAATTGGTCATAACGTGCACGTTTATCAGGGTCGCGCAAGCAATCATAAGCTTCAGCTGCTTGCTTAAACTTTTCTTCTGCCTCTTTATTGCCCGGGTTACGGTCAGGATGGTATTTAATAGCAACCTTTTTATATGCTCTTTTAATTTCTTCAGCGGTTGCAGTGCGTTCTACACCAAGTATCTTATAATAATCTTTTTCGTCAGCCATGACTTATTGTCTCTATCCTTGAAAAGTAATATTTAGTTCTTGTAATGCTTTACTGTCCTACCACAACTTTGGCATGACGAATAACTTTATCGTTTAGCATATAGCCCGATTGAACACAATCAATCACATGATTTTTTTGTTCTTCTTGTTGCGCAGGAATTAATGCCACAGCCTCATGATAATCAGTATCGAAAGCCTTGCCAATGGTATCCATTTTCTTTAATCCTTGCGCTGTGAGCGTTTTGTTTAATTTATCAATGATAAGATTTACACCTTCCTTCAATGCATCTACATCTTGACCCTTTTCGATATTCTGTGCAGCACGTTCCAAGTCGTCTAAGATAGGAAGCAAGGCACCAAGCACTTTTTCGCCACCATTCAAGATAAGTTCGGCCTTTTCTTTCATTGTGCGTTTGCGGTAATTGTCAAATTCCGCAACCTGACGCAGATATTTGTCTTTTAACGAAGCTATTTCTTCGTTAGCGGCTTCAAGTTTCTCAGCATCAGTCAATTCTTTTTTTTCATTTTCTTCGACAGTCTGGTTTTTCTTGACGTCCTTTGCAGAAACTTCTTTTTCGTCTTTCTTTATTTCCTTATCTTTAAATTCTTCTTTGCTCATAATTCTATTATTTATTGTATTACAATAAGCAAAAAACATGCCAATAAAATACTATATCAGTGTTAATAGTCATATTGGCATGTTTGTCATTCTATTTTGTTGTATTGTAAAGCTTTTCTTTCTGTTCTTTTATCCTGTCGTCATGAATATAATCTTCATAAGTTGTTAGCTTATCAATACTGCCATTTGGCGTAAGCTCAATAATACGGTTTGCTATGGTATTGATAAATTCATGGTCGTGACTTGAGAAGAGAATATTACCCTTAAACAACTTCAAGTTGTTATTGAATGCTTGGATGCTCTCCATATCCAAATGGTTAGTAGGTGTATCCAAAATCAAGCAGTTAGCATTGCGGAGCTGCATGCGAGCAATCATACAACGCATTTTTTCACCACCCGACAACACGCTAACCTTCTTCTGTATATCCTCATCCTTAAAAAGCATACGTCCAAGGAAAGCCTTGAAATAAACATCATTTCCTTCGCCATACTGACTCAACCAATCCAACATATCCATATCTGTGTTGAAGAACGAAGTATTGTCTAGAGGCAGATAAGCAGTTGTTATTGTTACACCCCACTTATAGCTACCACCCGCAGGCTTCATGTTGCCATTGATAATCTCAAAAAGGGCTGTCATTGCACGAGGGTCATGGCTTAAGAACACAATCTTTTCACCTTTTTCTACCGTGAAGTTCAACTTATCAAACAATATAGTACCATCTTCGAGTGTAGCTTTCAAATCCTTTACTTCGAGTATTTGATTACCTGGCTCACGATCCATTTGGAAGATAATGCCTGGGTATTTACGAGTAGAAGGTTTTATTTCTTCAACGTTCAGTTTTTCAAGCATCTTTTTACGGCTTGTTGTCTGACGACTCTTTGCCACATTAGCTGAGAAACGACGAATAAACTCTTCCAACTCCTTTTTCTTCTCTTCTGCCTTTTGCTTTTGGTTTTGAGCCTGGCGTAAGGCAAGTTGTGATGACTCATACCAGAATGAGTAGTTACCAGAGAATAATGTAACCTTACCATAGTCAATATCTACTGTATGTGTACAAACTTGATCAAGGAAGTGACGGTCGTGGCTCACCACAAGCACCGTATGTTCAAAATTACCTAAATAATCCTCCAGCCACTCTACAGTTTCCAAGTCAAGGTCGTTAGTAGGCTCATCCAAGAGTAAGTTATCTGGCTCACCAAAAAGTGCTTGCGCAAGCATCACGCGCACCTTTTCCTTACCGCTCAACTCACCCATAAGTTTACCATGAAGAGCTTCTTTAATGCCAAGTCCGCTCAATAATGTTGCTGCATCATTCTCTGCTGTATATCCCCCCATCTGTGCAAACTTGTCTTCGAGTTCTGCCACTTTTATGCCATCCTCGTCAGAGAAATCTGCCTTTGAGTAGAGTTCGTTACGTTCTTGCATTACTTGCCACATGGTGGTATGTCCCATCAACACAGTATCAAGAACGGTAAATTCATCATACTTAAAGTGGTCCTGACTCAATACAGATAGGCGTTCGCCTGGTCCCATTTCCACTTTACCTTTAGTTGGCTCCAATTCACCAGATATAGCCTTTAATAGTGTAGATTTTCCTGCACCATTAGCACCAATGATACCATAGATGTTACCATTAGTGAATTTCATGTTTACGTCTTGATAAAGAATACGTTTGCCAAATTGAATGGCTAAGTTGGAAACGGTTATCATTTTTTATAATTGAAATAATGTTATTTAAATTCTATTCTTAAAAATTCTGTGCAAAGTTAGTTATTTTATTGCAAAAGACCTTGCTCCGCAACAAGTTAGTATGCAGTTGGTATATGATTTATAGTTCACAAATGCTTTTTCATGTTGTTTACCAACATTTGCCTCTAAGATATCTCTTGTTTCGCTTTGTTTCAACAAAATATCGTTTTTTAATGAGAGTCCAGCCCTATCTTTCCATTTATATACGGCTTCTTTTGCACTCCAAACAAGCGTTGCATTTTGTTCCAATGTTTTATATGGTAACATGGGCATCAAGCATGCTTCTTCCTCTGCATTAATAAACATTTTTTTTACTCTCAATGCCTTTTCACCCCACCTTTCAATGTCTATGCCATGCCTAAAGTTTGCAATGCTTACTGCATAGACATCTGCGGTATGCGACATACTTATTTCATAAGGGAAAAACCTTAAGTAAGGCCTACCCGTAACACAATAAGCTACTGCATCGTGCGTAAGTTCTAATAGTTTTGCAAGTAATAGTCGCACAGACATCTTTTCTTTAAAACGTTTGTCGTTTAGTTTTTTTACATCATCTGTCAGTAAGTTTGGAACTATTCGTTGAACTATACCTGTTAAATGCTGGCGTGTAAAGGAATGCCTCCATATATATACCGACACCACATATTCGTCATCATTTTTAGGAGCATAAGGCTTTAACAAAAATATGTCGTTACCTTGTAAAAACATCGCCTGCAGAAAACTTATGATTTAACATTTCAATACAACATAAAATGCGTATAATACTATTTTTTATGCATGGTATCATACGCATTTTGCTCTGATTAGAACGGGCATTTGACCTGTGGTCCGTCTTTAGGTTTTTCGGCTGAAGAAGGTGGAAACGGATTACCCTGCATTGTTGCATTGTTAGCAGGTTGCTGCTGTGTGCGGGGGGTTAGTAGCTCTATGTTAGTGCCCCATATTTCTACTACCTTGTGAGTTACACCACGCTTATCTGTATACGTGCGATAGCGCAATTCGCCTTCAACATAGAGCTTGTCGCCCTTATGCACATAGTTCTCCACTATTTTTGCCAAATTGCCCCACAACACAATGTTGTGCCACTCTGTGCGTTCAGGTACAGTTGTACCATTTTGCAATGTGTATCCTCTGGTTGTAGTAGCAAAACTAAAATTAGCAGCACAACTTCCGTTGTCCATGTATCGAATTTCAGGCTCTTGCCCTACATTACCAATAAGCATTATTCGGTTTAAAGACATAGGCAAAAATTTAAGTTAGTATGTTTTTTAGAGAAGAGTACTTTATCTAATTCTGTCGGCAGCTCTCACCAAATCCTCATCGCGTTTAATGGCATGCTTAGCCAATATCTGCATCAATATAGAGAAGAATGGAAATAAGCAACCAAACTCAAACGACAAATCAGTTGAAGTTCGAGATTTAACAGAAAGGACATAAACCACGAAAGCTATGTACCAAAGCACATTAATGCATACGCCCCATTTCACTTGTTTCATTTGCTTTTTTCTGTTTTTAAAAGCAAAGATTGATAAAAATGAAATTACAATTGAACAAACCGCAAAAAACAACAAGCCATAAGGATGTCGGCCTTGCATTTCAGCCATTTGCGCAACATTTTCATACCCTACCCCACTCATTGTGAAGACTACAGAAGCATTTGCAAAAGCAATTATAGGCACGAAAAGAGTAAAGGCTGGAAACAATCCAGCCAATACTAAATATATGCTTTGAATACGTTGTATCATGCTTCAGTACTCAAATTACTTTTATCCTTAGCAGGATTGCGGAAATAGATATTGTGATGCAAAAATTCGTCTGCCGCAATCAAAGTTGGCTTAGGCAACTTTTCGTAGTAGCGTGATATTTCAATTTGCTCACGATTTTCAAATGTCTCCTCCAAATTGTCGTTATTTGAAGCAAACTCCTTTAATTTTTTTGAAAGGTCTTCCTTCATTTGAACAGCAATTTGGTTTGCGCGCTTCGACATAATAACTACACTTTCGTAGATATTGTTTGTACCATCACAAAAATCCATCAAGTTGTGAGTTACTGTGTTGGTAGCCGCTTTGCTCTTTTTATAATCCATGTTGATATGATGTTTTACGATTATATTTCTCTTTTTATTTATTTTTTTCGTTTGCTGCGTCACCTTTGACCAAGGTGTCAGATTCTTCTTCTTCGCCCGTCTCTACATATTTGCTTGCTTTTGCAAACATTTGCTTTGCCTCGCTCATATACTTCGATTCGGGATATTCGGTAACAAAGCCATAATATTCGTCGATGGCATTGTGGTAGCGTTCAGCCTTCTTACTTTCAACACTAAATCTTGCGAGTCTAAACTTTGCTCGGAGTATCAATATCGAGAAGTCCTCGCGCCTTGAGGTGTAAGGATAGTCCTTTATTGCATTCTCGGCAGTCACGATACATGCACCATAATTTCCATTTGTACCATTACCAATATAGGTGCCTAAGTCGTAATAGAGTTTTGCCGATAGATATTCTTTTTCTACAAGCTTATCTTGCAATTTAAATATCAAGTCTTGTGCCTGTGCACGATACTTGCTGCTTGGAAAATTCTCAATAAAGTTTTGAAATTCCGTTACAGCTTGAAAAGTGTCAGTTTGGTCAAGCCTTGGTTCTGGCGTTATAGCATATAATGATCTTCCACAATTAAAGCGTGCCTCCTCTACATACTTACCTCGTGGATAAGTTTCATAATACTTGCGAAACACCGTTGAAGCTGCACTATAATTGTGCGCTTTCATATTGCATAATCCCGAAAGATATAGAGACTCTTCACCCTGTTCAGTACCTTTTAGCACCGAAAGCACATCTTGCAATAACAAAGATGCGCGATTATATTGTCCCTCTGCATAATATTGTTTAGCCACTTCATATTTATATGAATAGTCTTGCGTTTTCAGTACACGATTGTAATCGTTGCACGACGAAAAAGCCAATAGTATGCAGCAACATGTAGCAATAGTTATCTTATTCATATGGTGATTTTGCCGCAAAGTTACAAAATATAATCGTTATATACGATTGACTTTGATAGTTTTATGTCTAATTTTTCTTAAAGTTCCTATTTTCTTAGCTACGCTGCTGCAATCCAGTAAGTTATCAGCGAAGCCACATAAGCAAACGCCGTGGTGTACACGGCTGTAAATATGGCCCACTTCCATCCACCGCTCTCGTTTTTTATGGCTGTTATGGTGGCTATACATGGGAAATAAAACAGGATAAACACCAAATAAGCAAGTGCTGAAGCCGAGCTGATATTTGACTTGAGTGCTTGCGATAGATGTGTATCAGCAGATGCATTATCTGTGTCTACATCGTCTTCGCCCGCGTACATCACAGCCAAAGTACTCACTACAAGTTCTTTAGCACCGATACCAGAAAGTATACCCACACTCATCTTCCAGTCGAAGTGCATTGGCGACATCATTGGCGCTACCGCATGGCCTATTCGCTGTAGATATGAAGGTTCTTGCGTTGCCGTAGTCTGTGAAATTGATGCATTTTGCTCTTTCACGCTAGTATTGTCTGCCTTGCCTACTACTTGGGTTGTCGTTGGCTGAGAAGCCGCTATTTGCGCATCTTCATTGTGTGGGAAGTAGTTTAAAGCCCATATTATCAAAGAGAATACAAGGATTATGCCACCCATTTTTTGCAGGTATTGGCGCCCCTTCTCCCATGTGTGCATGGCTACCGACTTAGCTGTAGGCATACGATAAGGCGGAAGTTCCATAACAAACGGAAGATCTTCGCCCTTCATCAAAAACTTGCTAAACAATCGTGCCATAGCTATTGCTACGATTATACCTAAGGCATATAGACCCAACATCACCCATGCTCCTTGATGAGGAAAGAAAGCACTTACAAGCACTACATATATAGGTATTCGAGCAGAACATGACATAAATGGTATTATAAGCATGGTTATCAAGCGACTTTTAGGATTTTCAATTGTGCGTGTTGCCATCACTGCTGGCACATTACACCCAAATCCCATCACCATAGGAATGAAAGATTTTCCATGCAACCCCATGCGATGCATTAAGCGATCCATGATGAATGCTGCACGTGCCATATAGCCCGTATCCTCAAGGATAGAAATGAAGAAATACAAAATCATGATGTTAGGCAAGAACACAATAACGGCCCCTACACCACTGATTGCTCCTTGTGTAATCATATCCTTAAGTACGCCATTAGGCATAGCATAGTCTACAAAATCTGACACTTCAGATACCAACCAATCTATCCAATCCATTGGATATTGTCCCACCTGAAATGTGATAAAGAATATCAAGAAGAGAACTGCAAAGAAAAGGGGGAAGCCTAGGATTCTATTAGTAACGATTGCATCAATCTTTTCAGTTATTGTATGTCCTTGTTTGAACACATGAGGCTCAAAAGTTTCCTTTAATGCACCTTGTATAAACCCATATTTTGCATCTGTCAAGGCATTGTCAGGAGTGTCATGAAGAACTTCTTTGAGACGAGTTACTTCTTCATAACGTGCAGCCACAAGTTCATCGTGTTGTGGTAATGTTTCTACAAAACGACAAGCTTCACTATCACCCTCTAAATACTTGATTGCTAAATAGCGTGTTGAATATTTAGAACGTATCTCATTGTTTTTCTGAAATATTAATTTAATACGATCTATGCTCTGCTCCAGCTCTTTACCATGGTTTACATGAATGTGTCGTTCAAGTGCATCGTCTCCTTGATTTTCGTAAACCTTTATAACCATTTCAAACAAATCTCTAATGCCCTTGCCCGTACGCGATATAGTAGGCACCATTGGCACACCAAGCAGATGACCAAGCTGCACATAATCGAGTTTATCACCACTATGTTGCAGTTCGTCGTACATATTAAGGGCCACCACCATACGCTGATGCATATCTATAAGCTGAGTTGTGAGATATAAGTTGCGTTCAAGATTTGAACTGTCTATTACGTTGATAACAACGTCTGGGGTTTCATCTATCAAGTGTCTACGCACATATAGTTCTTCGGGCGAATATGCTGAGAGCGAATAGGTTCCAGGCAAATCTACTACACGAAAATGATACACCTTATCTTCATAACCATCAACGTTTCCATTGGCCATACACCCATCTCCTATACTGCAAGTATTACAAGTAGTCGAGCAATTTTGAGGGTTATCATGGTAAAATTCCACTCCACCATCGGCACTACGGCGCACCCTTACGTGCATATCCATAAAGCCCTCTTTGGCATCTACAGTAACACCACTATAGTTGCCCACATGCTCGTGGCCACCCGATGCCATATTAAACAAAGAGGTCTTTCCACAATTAGGATTGCCTACCAAAGCCACATTGATTACACGATGTTGGTCGGCAGCCATTTTCTCCATGCGTTTATCTAATTGCATGCGCAATTCTTCCTCCTCGTCCTTACCAGACAAAAGGCCTGCTAAGTTTTCATTAGGATGTAAGCGAGCATCTGTTGCGGCTTCGCTTTCGCTTATAACTTCTACTAAACGTGCCTCTTCGCGACGTAAAGATATTTTATATCCCATTATTTCATATTCAATAGGATCGCGCAAGGGGGCATTCAATATCACCTTAACGGTCTTTCCTTTTACAAATCCCATCTCTACTATACGCTTGCGAAAACCGCCATGACCTGCGACTTTCACTATGACGCCACGTTCTCCCGTATGTAAATCAGAAAGTTTCATATATTCTTATTTTGTCTGACAGATTTTTATTGCATATAAATAAAATACACGTGCAGATACGCATATTCATTTCTATACTTGCAAAGTTACGATTACTTTGCTACATTTTCAATACCTATTTTTAAGTATTCACAAATCACGGGTAAAAAGCCACCTCACTAGGGTGCATAAAACAAAAGAAAAGAGCATCGGACCTCTTCATAAGTTCAATGCTCTTTCCTTTGTTTTTTACAAGCAATATGGTAGCTAATTGAGTACAAAACAAAATATGCTTAATTGCACATTTATCACTACCACGTTGTAAGCGGTTTTTGCTACTTCATGTCGTTTGTTTTCTCCATTATTATCTCCTCGCCCTTCATATCGTAAAAAGCGTATTGTAAATAGGCAAGCTTTTGATTAGGATAAACCTTTACCCCCCAACCATAACGCATTTGCCAACGACGTTTAATAGAGAATACGCCCTGGTTGATATATGCTGCCACAAAGGGATGAACATATAGGCGAAAATGTTTGATACCCAACTTATTGACCAACGTGTCAATCTTTGTTTCTAATGAATCCGTAAACAATATGCTAGGCTTAATCCTGCCTGTTCCACCACATGTTGGGCAAGTTTCTTCTACATTTACATCCATCACTGGGCGGACACGTTGTCTTGTAATCTGCATCAAGCCAAACTTAGACAAGGGTAATATGCTATGGCGGGCACGATCGTTTCGCATATTTTCAACCATACGCTCATAGAGCTTTTGCCTGTTCTCGGCCAAATTCATATCAATGAAGTCCACCACAATGATACCTCCCATATCGCGCAATCTTAGTTGGCGGGCAAGTTCATCGGCTGCACCAAGGTTCACGTCTAATGCATTTACTTCTTGACCTTCGGGACTCTTTGAGCGATTGCCACTATTTACATCAACAACATGCAAGGCTTCCGTTTGCTCAATAATCAGATAAGCACCATGCTTATAAGTAACAGTTCTTCCGAGCGAGGACTTTATCTGTTTTGTAACAGAGAAGTTGTCGAAAATAGGGACAATGCCTTTGTAAAGTTTGACAATGTCTTTACACTCTGGAGCAATAAGGCTTACATAGCTACGAATTTCTTTGTAAACAGTTTCATCATTTACATAGATATTCTCATACGATGGGTTGAACAAATCACGCAACAATGCTACAGTTCGGCTTGTTTCTTCGTAAACAAGCTGAGGAAGTTTATAACCTTCGCTACGAGTTTTCTTTACTTTGGCAATAGCATTTTCCCAACGTTCAAGCAAAATATGCATTTCGTTATCGAGTTCTGCCACTCGCATATTTTCAGCTACTGTGCGGATTATCACACCAAATCCCTTGGGCTTTATGCTTTGTATGAGTTGCTTTAGGCGAGTACGTTCTGAGCCAGACTTGATTTTGGAGGAAACAGAAATTTTGTCGCTAAAGGGAATAAGGACCAAGAAACGTCCTGCAAAAGATAGCTCTGCCGTTAGTCGTGGCCCCTTTGTGTTTATAGGTTCTTTTACTATCTGAACAAGGATTTCTTGCCCCACCTTTAAAGTGTTTTGTATGCTTCCGTCCTTGTCTAATTCGGGTTGTTTACCTGCCTTATCAATCGTCACACTGCGTTTACCATCGCCTAAAAGCTGCAAAAACTTTTCTTGCGAATGATAGCGCGATCCTAAATCAAGATAATGGAGAAATGCGTCGCGTTCAAAACCGACATTCACGAAGCAAGCATTGAGTCCTGGCATAAGTTTTCTAACCTTTGCCAAATAGATATTTCCTACAGAAAAATGCTCCGAACGCCCTTCGCGTTGGTACTCTACTAAGCGTTTATCCTCAAGCAGAGCAATGGAAATATCTTTTTTTGTTACATCTACAATAACCTCGCTTGTCATGAAATTTCGTTTGATAAAAGCGTTTCTAAAATCACCTTTCCTTATAATATAAATAACAAACGAGCGTAATATTAAAGATTTAAATGCTAAGGCTTATTACAACCAGTGTCATAACCTAATCCCACTTAATCGTACGCTTTAATATCTTTAAAAGAAATAACGTCGTTGATGAATCTTTTTAGAAAAGGGAAGTAGAAACTACATATTCGATGTTATAAAAAGAAAGCGAGTAAACGAGGTAATGCTTCGTTACGAAACATCAAAATAGCCCGTTTACTCGTCTTTTGTTCACTTGAAAGACTCATATATCAGAGCCGTCGAGTTTATTTGCTCTTATGACGATTCTTACGTAGTCTTTTTTTACGTTTGTGAGTAGACATCTTGTGTCTTTTCTTCTTTTTTCCGTTAGGCATACCTATTACGTTTTATGGTTAATTATGTTAATTATATTCTCAATTATGCTTCAGTTGTCTTCTCTTTTACAGACACTGCGAACTCTTTTGCAGGCTTAAAAGATGCTATATCATGCGCAGGAATTATGATAGTAGTATTGCTCTGCATGTTGCGAGCAGTTTTCTCCGCACGATGTTTAAGATAGAATGTGCCAAAACCACGCATACTAACATTGTTTCCATCTAACAAAGCAGCTTTGATTTCAACTGTGAAAGCTTCGAGCACTTGTGCTACAATTTCGCGATCAAAACCTTTTTTATTTGCAATAGCTTTGATAATTTCAGATTTAGTCATTCCAGTTTGAGTTATAAATTTAGTTTGATGTTTTCTTGTAAAGCGTGTGCAAAGATAGTAATTCTGATTGATTTATAGAACATTTATGCAAACTTTTATGTAGTTTTTTACAAAGCTCTTACGCTCTAACATCATATTTGCATCACCTTTGTCCTAAAATATCATTCAATCTATCTTATACAAACCAGATAGAAACACTAAACTGGAATTTTCTCGATGCGACGTACGTGTCTCCCTCCTTCAAACTCTGTGTTGAAGAATTCTTCCATTATATCGTGCGCCGTGTTCTCATCGATATATCTGCCCGGCATTACAAGCACATTGGCATCGTTATGAAGACGTGTCATGTGAGCGATCTCGGGTATCCAAACCAATGCGGCACGTATACGCTGATGCTTATTGAGCGTCATTGATATGCCTTCGCCCGAGCCACAAATTGCAATTCCTTGCGACACCTCACACTGCTCTATACCACGCGCCAATGCATGCGCAAAGTCGGGGTAATCACAACTTTCTGTGGTGTATGTACCATAGTCCTTATAGGCAATACCTTTTTCATCAAGATATTTCTTTACATACTGCTTAAGTTCAAATCCAGCATGATCACTTGCTAATCCTACCATGACACTTTATTTATTCAAATAAGACAATACTTCTTTGTGGATGTTTTGAGGAGTAAATCCAAGTTTTTCGTCAAGCACTTTATAAGGAGCACTAAAACCAAAACTCTCCAAACCATACACATGACCATTAGAACCTGCAAGTCCTTCAAAAGTTACGGGTAACCCTGCTGTTAGCGCAAAGATCTTACCACCTGTAGGCAACAGAGCCTCTTGATACTCCTTACTTTGTGAACGGAACAAGCCTTCGCTTGGACAACTCACAACACGAGCTTTAACACCATCTGCCTTCAGCAACTTGGCTGTATCTACAAGTGTGCCAACTTCTGAGCCTGAAGCTACTAATATCACATCGGGGTTGTCTTCCTTTATAACGGAATACGCTCCATGCAAAATGCCTTGGTGATAATCAACTCCTGCGGGGAGGTCGTTTATATTCTGACGGCTAAAGATTAAAGCTGTTGGAGTATCCATATTCTCCATTGCCAATCTCCAACATTCGGTTACTGCATGTACATCACATGGACGCAATACGCGTACGCTATCACGGCCACTATGATTTTTGAGCTTCTCCATCAGCCTTATCTGAGCTTCTTGCTCTACCGGTTCATGGGTTGGGCCATCTTCGCCTACTCTAAACGCATCGTGAGTCCAAATAAACTTGACGGGAACTTCCATTAACGCAGCCATACGTATAGCTGGTTTCATATAATCAGAGAACACAAAGAATGTACCCATTGCTGTAATGATACCACCATGTAGCATCATACCAATACATACGCATGCCATTGTTAATTCTGAAACACCCGCTTGCAAGAAACCTCCAGCAAAGTTTGTACGAGTTATCTCTGTGGTATGCTTTAAGAAACCATCTGTTTTATCCGAATTGCAAAGATCGGCAGATGATACAATCATGTTTGGCACATACTCTGAAAGCAAGCTTAAACATGCCGAAGACCCATTACGTGTAGGAGAATTGGGCTTTTGCTCTACTGTTTCCCAGGGAATGTTTGGCAATTTTCGTGCCATCCAATCATTTAGCAATGCAGCCTTTTCGGGATTAGATTCTTCCCATGCTTTTTCTTCCGCACGACGTTGTGCCACAATCTTTCGAAGTTCTTCCTTACGCTCATCATAAAGTTTCTTTACCTCTTCACGTATAACGAAAGGATTTTCAGGGTCACCTCCAAGATTTTTAATTGTATTAATATATGCTTCACCACCTAAAGGCGAACCATGAGTTTTGCAATTATGTTCGTATGATGAGCCATCAGCCTTACGAGCCCCCTTGCCCATAACACAGTGACCTATAATAAGCGTAGGACGTGATTCTTCTTCGTTTGCTTTTGTCAAGGCATCGCGTATTTGTTCGCAATCATTGCCATCAATTTCGAGTACATTCCAATTCCAAGCACGATACTTCATGCCTGTATCTTCTGATATAACCGAAGAGGTTTCAGTTGAAAGTTGCACTTCGTTGGCATCGAAGAACATAATAAGATTATTTAAGCCTAAATGCCCCGCCATACGTCCAGCACCTTGCGAAATTTCTTCTTGCACGCCACCATCTGATATGTATGCATAGATTTTTTCTTTTGCAAAGCCTAGATTACCTGTACGCGCATACAAAGCCTTGGCTGCAATAGCTGCGCCAACAGCAAAGGTATGACCTTGACCAAGCGGACCACTTGTATTTTCAATTCCACGTACTGGACATACCTCAGGATGTCCAGGAGTTGGCGATCCCCATTGACGAAACTGTTTGAGTTCTTCAATTGTAAAATTCCCAATCAGTGCCAACTGCGAATATAGCATAGGAGACATATGACCAGGATCAAGGAAAAAGCGGTCGCGACAACGCCACGTTGCCTCATCGGGATCAAAGTTAAGAAATTCGGAATAGAGCACGTTTATAAAATCTGCACCGCCCATAGCACCGCCAGGATGACCAGACTTTGCGCGTTCTACCATACTTGCAGCCAATATACGTATATTATCAGCAGCAAGGTTCATTAGTTCTTTTGAATGTTGCATTGACATTGCTATATTCGTTTAGATATTTGTAGCAAAAATAACTTTTGATTGCAAATTTACAAAATTATCATCACCTTTGCTATATAAGCATAAAAAAATACGTCTTTTTATTTTTCAAGCCCAGTATAAGCTCAAGCAAAAAGGCAAAAAGCGGGAGAATAAAAAACAAATGCTTGATAAGCTAACTAGCATTATCAAGCATTTGTTCTGAGCCGAAAGCGGGACTCGAACCCGCGACCTATTCATTACGAATGAATTGC
>ERZ808240.1721-NODE-1721-length-26148-cov-5.213276_pt1 | contig 26148 bp, 19 predicted proteins | sample MGYA00521084_ERZ808240 | MGnify/ENA primary metagenome ERZ808240 (study PRJEB31516, sample SAMN03275571) | gut metagenome | biome: mammalia-associated habitat; material: feces | host: Papio cynocephalus | place: Kenya | collected 2012-08-06 ... | reverse complement strand
TACTTGCCGCACGCGCACTCCCAATCCTTCGTGGGGCCGAAGATTTTCTCGCAGAACAGGCCGTCCTTTTCCGGCTTGAGCGTGCGGTAGTTGATGGTCTCGGGCTTCTTCACTTCGCCGCGCGACCAGCTGCGGATGTCCTCGGCAGAAGCCAGGGAAATGCGCAGGGCGTCGAAATTGTTAACGTCGAATTCCGTCGTCATTTATCGCTCGTCCTCCTTGCCGATCAGGTCGTTGTTGTCTTCTTTGTTGTCAGCCATCAGTTCTCCCAGAGAAGCGGCGATGTCGTCAAGCGCGCTGGCGTCATCGGCCTCGGTCTTGCGCGCATCGTCGGCGATGGCGTTGTACAGCGCCTGGTCAGCGTTAGGTTTCTTCACGTCGTCCAAATCGGGGTCGTGCGTCACGTCGATGGTTTGATGGTCGTGGCCCTCAAGCTCGACGTTGAGGCACAGCGACTTCATTTCCTTCACCAAAACCTTGAAGGACTCGGGCACCTCGGGAGCCGGCGTGTTCTCGCCCTTCACGATTGCCTCGTAGGACTTCACGCGGCCCGACGTGTCGTCGGACTTCACGGTCAGGATTTCCTGCAGCACGTTGGACGCGCCGTAGGCGTACAGGGCCCACACTTCCATCTCGCCGAAGCGCTGGCCGCCGAACTGCGCCTTGCCGCCAAGCGGCTGCTGCGTGATCAGGCTGTAAGGGCCGGTCGAGCGGGCGTGGATCTTGTCGTCAACCATATGGCCCAACTTCAGGATGTAGGTTTGGCCAACGGTGATGGGCTCGCGGAACTTCTCGCCCGTGCGGCCGTCGTACAGCCACGTCTTGCCGGTGCGGGAAAGCTGCGGCACGAACTCGTCGCGCGCCAGGTCGCCGTACTTCTTGTGGTTCCAGTTGATGAGGTTGCGGTTAGCGGCCTCGATGGCGTCGGAGATTTCCTCCTCGGTTGCGCCGTCGAATACCGGCGTTGCCACGTACTGCGGGCCTTCCACCGGCTCGGTGGAGTTCGGGTCGTCGCTCCAACCCCACTTCGCAGCCCAGCCAAGGTGGTTCTCAAGCAGCTGACCGACGTTCATACGGGAAGGTACGCCCAGCGGGTTGAGCATGACGTCGATGGGGGTGCCGTCTGCCAAGTACGGCATGTCCTCCACCGGCAGCACGCGGGAGATAACACCCTTGTTACCATGGCGGCCGGACAGTTTGTCGCCCTGCTGCACCTTACGCTTCTGAGCCACGTAGATGCGCACCAGCTCGTTGACGCCCGGTGCAAGCTCGTCACCGGCGGCACGGCTGAAGCGGTGGATGTCGATGACGCGGCCACCAGAGCCGTGCGGCACCTTCAGGGACGTGTCGCGTACCTCGCGGGCCTTCTCGCCGAAGATGGCGCGCAGCAGGCGCTCTTCAGCCGTCAGCTCGGTTTCGCCCTTCGGCGTGACCTTGCCCACCAGCACGTCGCCCGGGAACACCTCGGCGCCCACGCGGATGATGCCGTCGGCGTCCAGGTCGCCGATCATGTCGTCGGAGATGTTGGGGATCTCGCGGGTGATTTCCTCGGGGCCCAGCTTCGTGTCGCGGGCGTCAAGCTCGTACTCGCTGATGTGAATGGACGTCAGCAAGTCCTCAGACACCACGCGCTCGGACACGATGATAGCGTCCTCGTAGTTGTAGCCTTCCCACGGCATGTAGGCGACCATGAGGTTCTGGCCCAGCGCCAGCTCGCCGCCGTCGCACGACGGGCCGTCGGCCAGCACGTCGCCAGCCTGCACCTCGTCGCCCTTGCGGACGATGGGGCGGTGGTTCATGCAGCCGGACTGGTTGGAGCGCTGGAACTTCGGCACCAGGTACTCGTCGTATTCGCCGTTGTTGTTCAGCACGATGATGGTTTGGCCGTCAACGTAGTCGACAATGCCGGGGTTTTGCGCGATGAGGATCTCACCGGAGTCAACGGCAATGCGATGTTCCATGCCGGTGCCTACAAGCGGGGCGTGCGGCTTGAGCAGCGGCACAGCCTGACGCTGCATGTTCGAACCCATGAGGGCGCGGTTTGCGTCGTCGTGCTCCAAGAACGGAATGAGCGACGTAGCCACCGACGTCATCTGACGCGGGGAAACGTCCATGTAGTCGACCTGCTCGGGCAGCACCTCGCCAGGCTCGCCGAACACGCCGTCGGCATCCTTGGTGCGGCACAGCACGCGCGTGGCCTTCACGAAGTTGCCGTTTTCGTCGAAGCTGCCGAATTCGCGGGTTTCCAGGTTGAACTTCTCATTTGCCTGGGCGATGGTGTGATTTTCTTCCTCGTCGGCCGTCAGGTAGTCGATGTCGTCGGTTACCTTGCCGTCAACCACGCGACGGTACGGCGTTTCAATGAAGCCGTATGGGTTGATGCGGCCAAACGTTGCCAGCGAGCCGATCAGGCCGATGTTCGGGCCTTCAGGCGTCTCAATCGGGCACATACGGCCGTAGTGGGAGTTGTGAACGTCGCGCACCTCGAAGCCTGCGCGCTCGCGGGACAGGCCGCCCGGGCCGAGTGCGGACAGACGACGCTTGTGCGTGATGCCTGCGGCAAGGTTTGCCTGGTCCATGAACTGGGACAGCTGCGAAGAGCCGAAGAACTCTTTGATGGCTGCCACGATGGGGCGGATGTTCACCAGGGACTGCGGCGTAATTTCGTCGGGCTCCTGCATGCTCATGCGCTCGCGCACCACGCGCTCCATGCGGGACAGGCCGATGCGGAACTGGTTTTGAATCAGCTCGCCCACCGTGCGGATGCGGCGGTTGCCGAAGTGGTCGATGTCGTCAACCTTCACGCCTTCAGCACCGGCATGCAGCGCGATGATGTACTGCATGGTTTTGGTGATGTCTTCCTCGGTCAGCGTGGAGCACGTGGACTCCTCCTGATCGAAGCCGAGCTTCTTATTGATTTTGTAGCGGCCAACCTTTGCCAGGTCGTAGCGCTGCGGGTTGAAGAACAGGCCCTCAAGCAGCGTACGCGCGGAGTCGATGGTAGGCGGCTCGCCGGGACGGAAGCGCTTGTACAGCTCGATGAGCGACTCTTCCTTGGTGGTGGCGGGGTCGCGGTCGAGCGTACGCAGCACCATTTCGTCGTTGCCCAGAAGATCGATGATCTCCTCACGCGTTTCGGCCAGGCCAAGGGCGCGCACCAGCAGGGTTGCCGGCTGCTTGCGCTTGCGGTCGATGCGCACGGACAGGATGTCGCGCTTGTCGGTTTCAAACTCCAGCCATGCACCGCGGCTGGGGATAACCTTTGCGTTGTACAGCGTTTTGTCGGAGGTCTTGTCGCGCTCGGAGCCGAAGTATACGCCCGGGGAACGCACGAGCTGGGACACGACAACACGCTCGGTGCCGTTGATGATGAAGGTGCCGCGGTTGGTCATGAGCGGGAAGTCGCCCATGAACACCTCTTGCTCCTTGATTTCGCCCGTTTCACGGTTGATGAAACGAATCTCAACGTACAAGGGCGCCTGATAGCTGACGTCCTTTTCCTTGCACTCGTCAACAGTGTACTTGGGGTCGCCGAACTTGTGATCGCCGAACTCCACGCACATGTCTTTCGTGTTGTTCTCGATGGGGGCGATGTCCTGGAACGCTTGCTGGAGGCCTTCGTTCATGAACCATTTGAAACTATCTGTTTGAATGGCAATGAGGTTGGGCACGTCCATGACGTCAGGAATTTTCGCAAACGAGCGGCGATTGCGATAAAGTACTGTCTGACCAGCATGTTTGTCTTGGGCCACGAGGCTTTTCCTCCTTCAGGTGCATCCGCAAAACTGCGAAAAAGTTGCAATTTCGTAGAATACGGCGAAAGGTCAAGCCAGTCAAGAAAAATTTTTACGAACTGTGGAAGTTTTTTGGTTTTCGCCGCTTCACCTGGGGAAACGTGAAACCGTCTCGCAACTCGCAACGGCATTGTAGCACGCGCAAACGGCTAAAACAGCAAGCAACGCGCATCTGCGGCAAAGACGGTCAGCCGGCAAGCATTCTCGAGCAGGTGGCATTCGGCCGGCGAGCATTCGCGAGCAGAGAGGCATTCGGCCGAGGGGCAACCGTGAACACGGGGACGGAGGGGCGTGTTCACGGTTAACCTTGCTTATCCCAAAACGCCTCTGTGAACTCCCGCTCCGTCACCGTGTTCACACGCGCGCTATTCCGAATGCGTCCCCGCTCACGCAAGCACCACGCTAGGCACATTGCTCATATACCTTATATATTTGTAGGTGCATGGCGTGGGGTTGTTTCCCGACCTTACTCCAAGTAGTATCGATGTTTAGGCTCAACGCATGCCGAGCCCTATTGAAAGGATCGCTTCTTTATATGCAAACCGCACGCAACACCGACGCTGGCAAGCACACCGCCGCCCGCCGCCTTGCGTTCTGCGCGCTTCCCTACTTTGCCGCATTCGCCCTACCGTTTTGCGTGCTTTGCATCACTTTTGCGCAGTTGGGAATTTACCCGTTCGGCGACGTGTCGGTTATGGTGCACGACATGCCCGTGCAATACGCCGATTATTTCGGCTGGCTTATTCAGGTGATGCACGGCGAGGGAAATCTGCTGTACAGCAACGCCGCCGGGCTTGGCGGCGGCATGTTCAGCCTGTTCACCTACTATCTTTCAAGCCCCTTTAACCTACTTGCGTGGTTCTTCACACCCGAAACCGTGCCGCAGCTGCTTTCGTGGCTGACGCTTTTGAAGATTCCCGCCTGCGCACTCGCGTGCCTGGGCTTTTTGCGTGGTCGTTTTTTGGCCCCCGAAGCCCGCAGCTGGCGCGAAGCTCGCACTCAGGCCACAACGGCACCGGCAACAAGCCACGTAATACTCGTGCTCCTATCCTGCGCCTATGCGCTCACCTCGTACGTTTTAGGCTACGCCAGCAACATCATGTGGCTTGACGGCGTCATCATGGCGCCGTGCGCGCTGCTAGGCGTATGGCGCCTTATGCAACGCCGCACGTGCGCGGGGCTGTTCGCCGCGGTGGCAGGCGCCATCTGGTTCAACTGGTACACGGGCTATATGGTGTGCCTGCTGTGCGTGCTCTGCTTCCTCTGCGAGCTGGTACGCCAGCCCGCGCTGCACGGGTACCGTCTGCGCACCTGCGGGCGCTTTGCCGCAACCATGGCGCTTGCCGTAGGCGCCAGCATAGCGGTGCTGCTGCCCACGGCCCTGTCGCTTCTTGGCGGCAAAGGAGCAGGTGCCGGGCTTTCCTCGCTGGCCACCGACTATGGGCTGGCGCGCACCCCGCTTGCCGTGCCCGACCTGTTCTGCATTGGGACTACACCTGGTATCACCACGCAGGCAAACCGCCCTGCTGTTGTGATTTCGGCGTTCGCGCTTGCCGGTGCCGGGGTGTTCTTCGCAAACCGCGCCCTGTCCGTGCGCAGCCGCGTTGCGGGCGGCGTCTTGCTTGGTGTGATGCTTTCAAGCCTGGTTTTGATACCCGTTGCCACCATTTGGAGCGGGTTCGTCCCCGAAAGCTCGTATACCAACCGCAACGGGTTCGCCATCTTGCTTGTTATTGTTCTGCTGGCGGCAGAAGGCTTACTTGAGCTGCGCAAACTTCCCCGCAAGCAAGCGGCGTGGCGTGCGTTTGCCGGTTGCAGCCTGACCTTTATCTGCTTTGCGGGGTCGGCCTTGTACCTCAAGCTTTGCAAAGGCGGCCTGCCGCAATCCCAAACAACTAACCTTGCCGTTTTGGAATGCGTGCTGCTGGCATGCTTTAGCGCGCTCATCGTGGTATACGCATGGAAAGCGGGCAAAAATTCGCCGAGCAAGGTTGGCAAGCCAAGCCGTGTTGCCGCTTTCAGTGGGCGCAAAGCGGCAACGGCGGGCCTTTGCATGCTTCTTGGCGTGCTGTTCGTTGCCGAGCAGGCCTACGACGCGCAAATCCAGCTGAAAAAATGCGTGTATACCGCAAGCGGCTTCACGCACGACCTAACCGAGCTTGAAACGTTCTATAGCACGCTCGGCACCGGGGATGCGGGTTTTGCGCGCGTCGGCAATTCTGCAGGCTACTGGGGAAACGGCAGCGCGTGCAACAAAGCAAACGGGCCTGATAACATGGCGCTTTTGCTGGCGTACAGCACGTTCGACCACTATTCTTCCACGCAGGAAACGCGCATCCAGGAGCTGCTGCGCAACCTGGGATACAGCAAGGTCACGCCGTTTGGCACCTACTACATGAGCCCGAACACCGTTGCCGATGCGCTGCTAGGCGTCACCACCCTGGTAACCGAGTCGCAGCCGGCCGCAACGCAAGCTGACGGCACGGCCGCCCTGCGCGGCCGCTGGCATGCGTGGAGCAACAACCTTGCCCTGCCGCTTGGCTGGGGTACCACAGGAAACGCGCAGGTGAACTGGGGCGATGACCCGTTCGCAAACCAAACGGCCATGCTTGCCGATGCAGCGGGGATTGACAGCGGCAACGCAGCTGACAAGCTGTTTTCCACCCCTGACGTCCGCGACGCTGAAACCGAGACGCCTGCCACCAACACGGGCAACACGCCAACCAGCAGGCAGTTTACCGTCACCGCACAAACCGATGGGCCGCTGCTGTTGTTCTTCCCAACCCTGTACCAGGACGACATCTACTATGAGGGCGGCATTGCATGCACGCTGAACATCGATGGCGCTGAAGTGCAGACCATCGGAGAGCGCGGGTCGTGCAACATCGTGAACGTGGGCGAAGTATCCGCAGGTCAAACGCTTACCGTGCAGGTAACGCCCACCTCTTTGACGCAGGTTGCCTACCATAACGACGGCAGCACCACCACCGTTGGCGATGCGCTGTTCCAGCCAAGCGCCACCGACGTGGTGCAAGCGCGCGTACTGGACCTGGATGCCCTGCAAGAGCAGCTGGCGCGCATCGATTCGGACGGGTTTGCGTTAACTGCGTACGAAAACGGGCATATCGCCGCCATGTTTAACGCCGCACAAGACGAGACGCTCGTGATCAGCCAGCCTTACGAGGACGGCTGGAGTGCCACGGTGAACGGCCAGCCGGCGCAGCTGCAACCGACATACGACGGCCTTATGGGCATACGCGTAAGCGCCGGCGAAAACACCGTGGAGCTGCACTACACGACCCCAGGGCTTATTCCCGGAGCAGTTGTGAGCATTGCATCGGTTACGCTATTCGGCGTATGGCGTGCGGTAGCACGCAGGCGTAGCATGCAGAAGGGCGAAACCCCCGCAGGCGCGTAGCAGCGCGAAAGACAAGCACAAGAACTAGGATTGGAAACGAGTATGACCAACAGCAGCGCATACGATTTGACGCTGGTAGTCCCCTGCTACAACGAGGTGGACAACATCCCGCTGTTCTACAAAACGGCCACCGAGTGCTTCGACAAGGCCGGCGTGGTGCTTGAGATCGTGTTCGTGAACGACGGAAGCCAAGACGGCACACCGCAGCTGCTGCGCCGCGTGGTGGAGCAAGCGCGTGGCAAACACGCCGTGCAAGCGGTAAACTTCTCGCGCAATTTCGGCAAGGAAGCCGCATTGTATGCCGGTATGGAAGCCGCGCGCGGCGCGAACATTTGCCTGATCGATGCTGACATGCAGCAAACGCCCGCCGATGCGCTGCGCATGTACCGCTTGCTCGAGAAAAACCCCGAGGTTGATTGCGTAGCCGCGTGCCAGGTTGAACGCAAGGAAGGTTTCGTGCTGAAACTGTTCAAACGCGCGTTTTACCGCACGTTCAACGGCATGGCCGACGACATCTCCATCCCCGCCAACGTAAGCGACTTCCGCGTGTTCCGCCGCCCGGTGCGCGACGCGCTGCTCGCGCTGCCTGAGCGCGAGCGCTTCAGCAAAGGCCTGTTCGCGTGGATTGGTTTCAACACGCTTGAGGTGCCCTCCGAGGCCGAGCGGCGCGCGTCGGGCGAAAGCAAGTGGTCGTTCAAAAAGCTGTTCCACTACGCCGCCACGGGCATTTTCGGGTTCACCACCTGGCCGCTGAAAATTGCCATTTGGCTGGGCAGTTTATGCTCGCTGGCGGCGGTTATCTACCTGATTTCGGTGCTGGGGGAATACGTGCTGTATGGCACGAACGCACCGGGCTACCCCACGCTTGCCTGTCTGATTCTGCTGTTTGGCGGCCTGCAGCTAGCCGTGCTAGGCGTGATTGGCGAATACCTGGGGCGCGACTACATCGAGAACAAACGTCGCCCCATCTACCTGGCAAAAGAGCGCCTAGACAGCACGCAAGAGCAGCAATAGGGCGAATACCCGGCGGTCTTCGCCCGCGGTTCGGGTAATTAAAAAGCGGCGACCCACCACGTTGCAGACATGGTGGGTCGCCGCTTTTCTTGCTCTGCCTAGTTGTCCGCGCCGTCGCGCATGGCTTTAAGCTTCTCTAGCACGTCGGGTGCTATGCGTTCGCCTAGCGTGCGCTTCAGCGCCACTTTCGGTGTTTCGTCTAGGCGTACGTCTTCGTAGTACATGCCCACCTCGCGCGAGAAGCCGTTTGCCGACATGCGGTCGATGCCGAAACCGAACACGGTGTCCTGGATGGTGGCATCGGAAGTGACCACCATGGTTTCCACGTTGCGCACGCGCGCGTCATGCGCCAGCTTCTCGATAACCTTATCGGCCGACGTGCCGGCAGGGCTGAACATGATGCGCACGCCGCCGATGGTTTCCACCTCACCGGTAGAAAACTCGTTGTCGGCGCCGTCGAACACGATAATGGCCCTGTAATCGCGCCCGGCGAAGTTGATCACATCGTTGATCAGCCGCTCGCGTGCCGTGTTGAACACGTCGTCGGTATAGTCGGGATGCGCGAACACGTCCTGATAGCGTTTGCCCGAACGCAACACGTTATACCCGTCAACCAAAAGCAGCTTCTTGCGTTGCTTACCCATTGCGCATCCCTCCTTTCATGCTCTCGACCCGAACCGTTACCTTACTCGCTAACGGTTCTGACGTAACCATTCGTACATGACGGCCGTGGCCGCTTGCGCCACGTTTAGGCTGGCCACTTCGCCTTCCAGCGGCAGCTTGGCGAAAAAGTCACAGTGCTCAAGCACCAAACGCGACACACCATCGTGCTCGTTGCCCAACACGATGGCGATCTTGCCCTTCAGGTTGGCATCCCACACCACATCGTCGGTGTGCTCGGTGGCAGCGCACACCCAAAAGCCCTCTTCTTGCAAGCGGTGAATGGACTGCACGATGTTGGACACCTGTGCCACGGGCACATGCGCAATGGCTCCCGCCGAGCTTTTATATGTGGAAGCCTCAACGCGCGCACTGCGCTTGTTGGGGATGACCAGGCCCGATGCGCCCACTGCTTCGCAGGAGCGGCTGATGGCGCCCAAGTTGCCCGCATCAGTAAGGTGATCGCAAATAACCACAAGTGCGCGGCCGTCGTGCGCCTCGGCATATGCGTTTGCGGCGTCAACCACCTGGCCGATGCCCACGTAGTTAAACGGCGCGGCTTCGGCCATCACGCCCTGGTGGCTGCCGCGAGCCGACTTCTGATCAAGCTCGTCGCGCGGCACCGAAACCACTTTCACGCCACTGCGCTTTGCCTTGCGCATGATGTCTTCGATCATAGGATCGCGTTTCATGTAGTCGCCCATAAGGATGCGGCGCATGGGCACGCCGGTGCGGAACGCCTCGATAATGGGGCGCTTGCCTTCAATGTAATCAGCCATGAACTGGGCCTTTCGATTCTGCGGAATTACGTAGATTGATGGCGCTATTCTAGCAGGTCGCAAGCAAGCGCAACGCCCGCACGCGCAAACGCCGCAAGACGCCCACGCCTAGCGCATGTTTGCAGGCCAGTTGCCGTCTTTTGCGTCCGATTTTCCCCTGCGATGCTTGCGCTCGTCGTCGCCGCCGTGCAAAAACACGCCAGACACCACGCCGCCAACCCGGCGCAGGCCACGTGCCACACGCGGGGTCAAATCGGCCTCGGACTTCGTGCGCCAATCGAAGTACACGCTCCAATAGCGCAGCGCCACTACGGTAAACACGCAGGCCACGCCCGCAAGCGCTAAGGGGCACCCGAACTTCGCCAACACCACGTACACCGTAGCGCCGCCCAACCCAGCCACCGCATAATAGTTGCTGCGCTGAAACACGCTGGGCACCTCGCCCACGCAAATGTCGCGAATGGCACCGCCTCCTACCGCGGTGATGGCCCCCATGATAATGGACAGCACCATGCCCTGCTCGAATGCCACAGCCTTCGATGCGCCCGCAAGCGCGAACAACCCCACCGACAGCGCATCGGCGAAAAACACCGTGGCCTCAAGATGGCGAAACAGGCCGCGGAAGTAAAACACGAACATACACAAAAGGATGCAAATGACAATCAAGTCGGGATGCGAAGTGAAGTACACGCCCGTGCCCTGCATAAGCGTGTCGCGCAGCACGCCACCGCCATAGCCCGTGACCAGGCCGCATACCACCGTGCCGATGATGTCTAGCTTGCGATCGCACGCAAACAGCGCGCCGGTGAGCACACCGGCGATAACGCTGAAGTAATCGATGCTCCACGGCACCGTTAGCACCGGCGTGTCGGCAAACAAGCCTTGCAGCAACGTTTCCATATCGTCCCCTTTTCAGGGCGCGAAAAACCGCGCAGCTCCGCCTAAGCTGCATTCGGGTGGGCGCGGCCGCCGTTCGCCCAGCTCCGCACCGCACGTCTTTCGCGCAATCGCCACCGTACAAACCATTTGGCGGCAAACCCCTCATACGCCCGCCGCCGAACGAAAAAGCGGACGCGCCCAGTCAGGCACGCCCGCTTCGCATATCTGCGCTTATGAAACCACATCGCCAGCAAAAATGCCAGATGTTACCCGGTAACCACCTTCAACAGCGCGGAAACCACGCCAAGCAAGTTGGCGAAGTAGCCATCCGGAACAGCCGCTGCAACCTTAGCGCGAAAAGCGCCAACCCACGCAGCTGGATGCTCGGCTGCAAACGCCGCAGCCTTTGCGGCAGCTGCATCGCTGGCAGCTTGGCCACCTTCAGCCGCACGCCGACACAGCTCGGATAAAAGCAGCAGCTCAACGCCCATATGGTCTTCATACTGATGGTTCTCGTTGGAAAGTTGCAGACCGGCTTCGCGCAGCGCCTCGCGCATCTCAAACGTTGCCTGCCCAAAGCCAACTGCCGTATCGGCACCCGCAGCGGCAGCGCGGTACGCGGTTTCCCATGGCGCCGCGGCCGGACGCGGAGGCCCTACGAACAGCTGGGTATACTCAACCGCACAGCGCGTAACCGCATCTTGCCCCGCAGCGTCGCAGCGTGCGCAAAACTCGTTCGCCCACACGGCGCACGTCTGCGAAGCCTGCGCAACCTGCACGCTACCAAACGCGGGAAACGCCTTCCAAAATGCCTGGTCAAGCCCCACGCTAGCCGTTTGCGTCATGGGCGCCAACAGCGAGTTGCCGCAAAACGCCAGGGCATCGGCCATCTGCTCGTAGTCCATCGGTCAACCTTTCCTAGAAAACCCGCTTTATGCCTGGCGCCCTGCCAGCAGCTTGCGCGACAGCACGATGAAGGCCAGAGCTCCCAGCGCCACCACGCCGATGGCGACCACGATCTCGACCCACGTCGGGCAATAGGTTCCCAGGGTGGCGAACACATCCATGCCAGACGCGCCGCGCGCCGCGGACGAGCCCGAGATCACGCCCGGTGCACCGGCGATGTTGAACTCGTAGAACGAGGTGAACAACAGCCACACGCGCTTGCAGAACACGCCGACGACCACCAGCACGCTGGCCAGGCCCACGAGTTTCATGTTCGCACGGTTCTTCGCGAACACCATCAAGCAGAACGGGATGACCAAGCCGCCGATGATCTCGATCCAGAAGAACGGGGCGGTGATGCCACCTGCCATGACGCCCAGCGCTTCAGCGCCCTTCGCACCAGGGTAGGCCATCGTCAGGCACTCGCAGCCGATGAAGAACGCATCGACTGCGATGCACACGGCAAGCAGGCCGGCCAGGCTGGAGATGAGTTTCTTCTCCACTTTGAACAGGCCGGACTTGTTCAGACCCATAAGCGACAGCAGCAAAAGCGCCAAACCAGAGTCCATGGCCGAGGCCACGAAGATGGGCGCCATGATGGCCGAATACCACTCTTTGGCGACCTGCAGGCCGAAGATCCACGCCGTCACGCTGTGCACCAGGATGGCAACGGGCAGCGCGAATCGGGACACGATGGAGACCTTGTCGGCGGCACCGGGCTTCTTCGAGCACATGAACACCAGGTACACGATGTTGATGATCAGGTAGCACGAGATGACGCACACGTCCCACAGAAGCGGGCTCGTGGGGTTCGGGCCGGTCAGGATGCGCCACACGCGCTGGATGCCGCCCATGTCGATGAGCACGAACATGCCCGCGCAGCAGATGCACACCGTCGAGCAGATGACGGCGGGCAGGGCCACCTTCTTGTACTCGGAGATGTGGAACACGCTGGCCGAGCTGGCCACGATCAGGCCGCCGGCCGACAGGCCGACAAAGAACATGAAGCACGTGATGTACAGGCCCCACGACACGCCGTTGTTCATGCCGGTGACCCCCAGGCCGTTGACCAGCTGGTAAATCCACGCGGCGACGCCGGCAAGCGTCAGCGCGCCAAGCACCCCGTAGGTTGCCTTGAGTTTCGTAGACATTTGCAACCTCCCCCTAGTTAAAGTAGTGAACCTTGGGCTGCGTGCCCTGCTCTTCCAGCAGCACGTACGCGTGCTTTTCGCGAATCGTGCGCGAAATCTCGGAATTCGGGTCGTCCAGATCGCCGAAGACGCGGGCACGGGCCGGGCAGCACTCCACGCACATGGGCTTATCGCCCTCGTCGGTACGCTCCTTGCACAGCGTGCACTTTTCCGCAACGCCCTTCGGGCGCACCGGCACACGGCCGTCGCCCCAGTTCGCGCCCGTCGAGCGCACCGGCTCGGACCAGTTGAACACGCGGGCGTTGTACGGGCAGGCGGCCATGCACATGCGGCAGCCGATGCACTTGTCGTAGTTGATCTCCACGCGCCCCTTGTCGTCTTTGTACGTGGCGCCGGTCGGGCACACGCGCTGACACGCGGCGTTGTCGCAGTGCTGGCACGCCATAGGCAGGTACGTGCGCGTCAGGTTGGGATAGGTGCCCTGCGCGCCGTCGATCACGTCGCAGCCTTCGGTGAGCACGCGGTTCCACAGCATGCCGTCGGGCACGTTATTCTGCATTTTGCAGGCGTTCGCGCAGGTGTGGCAACCTACGCAGCGGCCAAGGTTCACGGCAATTGCCAATCGAGTCATCTTCTGCCCCCTTTATGCCTTGCGGATTTCCACGAGCGTGTCGGAGAACGGGATGACCGGACCCTGCAAAAGCTCGTAACCGCGTTCATTCATGGTGTCGTTCGTGACGGACTGCATGTTGCCGCGGGCAAGGTAGTCGGCGGTAGCGCCCTCCACCAAGCGAGCGGAACCGGGACGAATGGCCTCATTGGCCGCCACGCGCACCTGGAAGCTGCCGCGCTCGTTGAACACCTCGGCGATATCTCCATCGGAAAGCCCTCGGCTTTGCGCTTCGGAAGGGTTCACTTCCACCGTAGGCTCGAAGTACTGCTGGATCCATTGAGCATCGTTGAACTGGTTATGGATATGGAAGCGCGTGCGCACGTTGGCAAGTTGCAACGGGAAGCGCTCACGCAACGGGTTGTCCTCGGCGATTTCGTTGCACGCCTCCCATGCGGGAAGCGCTTGGCCGAAGGAGGCAAGGGCGTCGTAGTACACGTCCATGCGCCCCGAAACGGTGGCGAACTCGTAATCGGTGAATTCGCGGCGCACCTCGGCGGCATTCTCAAGCGGCCATACACCGCCGGCCTGGTTGAGCTTCTCAAGCGTCAGCGAGCTGACGTAGGGGTCCTCCGACGTTGCCAGGATCGCACGGGAAAGCTCGACGCCGTCGGCGGGCAGCACGTCGTCGGCCACGCCCATGCGCTTGGCGATCTGACGCTCGACCCACAAGTCGGTCTTCGCTTCGAACAGCGGGTCGATGACCTTTTGCTGCGCGACGATCTGGTTGTACCCCACCTTCACGTTGCCGAAGTCGGAATCGTTCTCGAAACGAGAGGTGAGCGGAAGCACGTAGTCAGCCCACTTCGCTCCCTCGGTGAAGTACACGTCCATGGAAACCACCAGGTCAAGTCCGCGCACCCACTCCTCGGTCACGCCCATGTTCGCGAAATGCTGCGCCACGATATCGCCTGCGCAGACAAGCGCGCGCACGTTGCCAGGCTCGCGGCGCAGATCGTAAGCGGCGACCTCGGCATCGGCCGGTGCCATATCCTCGGGCAGCTCCCATGCGCCGAGCGAGCCCGTCTGGCCGCTCCACGTGCCGCCGACGTACACGCCCACGCCCGCACCGGGCTTGGCGATATTGCCGGTAACCGCCACGAGCAAAGCCGCCGCATGGCCGGCAACATCCGCGTTGCCCATCTTGTCGTTGCCGCCCCAGCCGAGCGCCAACGACGACGGCCCTTCCGCATACAAGCGCGCAAGCTCCACGATCTTCTCGGCGGGAATGCCCGTCAAGCCGCTGGCCCATTGCGCGGTATAAGCAGCCTGGGACTTCACCATCAGATCGTGCACCGTGGTTGCGCGGACGCCGTTGACCTCGACGGTGCCGGAGAGCGCCGGCACGGCGACGTCGGCATAACGCGCCGCCGCGCCCGTTGCCGGGTCGATGACGAAGAACGGGTTCTGCTCGCCCGTCTCCGGCTCCTCGGCGCTCGAATCCTCGGCGTGGTCGCGCACGAGCTTGCCCGTGGCGGTATCCACCAGAAACGGCAACGACGTGTGCGCCGCCATGAACGCCTCGTCGGCGAGGCCCTCATCGAGGATGACGCTGATCATGCCCAGGAACAAAGCCGCATCGGTACCGGGGACGATGGGGACCCACTCGTCGGACTTGCCAGCCGTGGTGGAGAAATGAGGATCGACGGTGACCATCTTCGCGCCGGCCTCCTTAGCCTCGAAGAACAAGCGCACCTGTGGCAACGTGGACTCGCAGAAGTTGCTGCCCACAGTGAGCACCAGCTTGGAGTCCGCCCAGTCGCGTGGATCGGCCGTCGAGGTGGCGTAACCACCGCCGTAGCCGATAGCCGGGTCCAACCCGTTGCCCAAACCAACGTCGATACCGGTAAGGCCACCGGAACGGGCACCGAGCACGCTAGCAAGGAAGCTGGAGTTCGCCTCGGAGCCCGACATGACCATAACGGAATCCTTGCCGTGCTCAGATTGGATGTCCTGCAGCGATGCACAGATCTCATCGAGCGCCTCGTCCCAGCTGACCTGCACGAACTCGTTTTCTCCACGCTCGCCTACTCGCTTGAGCGGGGCCTGGACGCGCTTGTCACCATAGATATGTTGCACCTCGGAAATGCCCTTAAGGCAGATGGTCCTGTATCGATCATCGGTGCTGGCGTCGTTTGGCTGCACAAGCACCATGCGCCCGTCACGCACCGTGCACTTCAGCGGGCACATGCCGCCGCAATGGCTTTGATGGAACGTGCACGCCGTGTATTCGTTTGCCGTCTGCGCGGCGCCGGCCTCAACCGGTGCCAGCCAGCCGCCCGACGATGTCATCCCCGCGACGCCCAAGACGCCTGCGGCACCGGCACCTTTGAGAAAGCTTCTGCGCGTGAACCCATGCTTGGGCGCGTTCGCTTCTGCCATTTCTCCTCCTTTTTGGATACATGAGACATGATCGAACATCCGCGCACCTTGTGTTCCCAGCGCTCGTCGCGCCCCGACGCGTCCTCGTCTTCATATCCCCCCGCGCGGCAAGCGCCGCGCATACCATACTGACGGGAATCGGCCAAATTCCATAGCTGCACTATACGAAATTGTCATATGACAATCAAGGATTATCATATGACAATTTTCATTGATATTATGCTATTTAGGGAATAGTTCAGCGCGCCGGCACCAGGGTCTTCTCTCGAAAGACGATGAGTCAAACCGACCCGGGGAGATCGACTTACTTCCCGCGCAGCGCTTCCTTTGCCGCATCGGGCAGCACATCGCTAAAGCCCTCGCTGAAGCTTGACGGCACCACCACGGTGCCACCCGTTTCGCGTATGCTTTCGTACAACAGATGCATGGCGCGCAGGCGCAACGCCGCATCGTTGCCCTCGTACGCCTCGCCCATCTCGGTCATCATGTCGCAAATATCCTGTTCGGCCTCGGTAAGGATAATGCGCGCCTTCTTACGTTGCTCAGCCTGCGCCTCAAGTGACATAGCATCCTGCAGCTCCTTGGGCAGCAAGATGTCGCGTATTTCCACCGACAGCACGGTGATGCCCCACTGCGCGCATTTTTCCTCAAGCGCGGCCTTCAACTCGCGATCGAGCTGCTGACGACGAATCGCCACCTCGGCCGCGCTGCCGCGACCGATGGCGTCGCGCAGCGCCGTTTGCGCCGAAAGTTCCACCGCGCGCGTGAAATCGCCCACTTCCGTGCATGCAGCTTCGGCATCGTAAACCATCCAGAACAGCACAGCGTTCACGTTGAGCGGCACCAAGTCGCTGGTCAGCGTTTCCTCGGCGCCAAACGTAGTGGCGCGCACGCGCCCATCCACGCGCATAGTGTTCTGCTCGATGACGGGAATAGTCCAGAACAAACCTGGCCCCGACACGCGATTAAATTTGCCAAAACGCAGCACCACCACGCGTTCCCACTGCTGCGCAATGTGCACCGTCATGGTTGCCAACGTTGCAAGCAGCGCCGCGCACACCAGCGCACTTACGCCAATAGCCCCATCCGCAACAAGCCACACGCCCGCAACCGCGCAAAACACCAGCGCGAACACCACGCACGAAAACAACAACACGCCCGCATTCGAAGCAACCTCGCCCACCACTTCGGTATGAGCTTGCGGCACCACGGCAAAGCGGCTCAACGGACGCGCGGCGGTATCGGCGCCCGCTGTTTGGCAAGCCGCCTGTTGCGCAGCCGCCCCTTGCTGCCGTTTCTTTCCGAAAGCCATCGCTTCCCCTCCTATGCTCCCGTTTGCGCGTCAGCACCGCTTTGCTGCACATCAACGCGCACAATGCGCGCGCTTCCCTGCCCGCTTGCGCCGCCTTCGCCGGTCGCTTCCGCCTTCTGAAGTTGCAAAATGCGCCGCGTCATATGCTGCTGGATGTCCTCGAGTGAAAGTCCCAAGTCACGGCATGCGGAAATGCAGTCGTTTAAGATGCCCTCAACCTCCTGCACATGCTCGGCACCGTCTTCGGCCGCAACATCGCGCACAAACACGCCGCGCCCGCGCGCAGATTCCAAAATGCCATCGGACACCAAACTTAAATACGCCTTGTTCACCGTGTTGTAGTTGATAGAGATATCTTGCGCCAAACCGCGCACGGTGGGCAATTTGTCGCCCGGTTTGAAATATCCCGTGCTGATCAAGTGCATGATGCGCTGACGCAGCTGCACCCACAACGGCACATCGCTGGATTCGTCAACGGAAAACGGGAACGACGTTTGTTGTTTTTGCCGCATGATAATCCTTCCCTACGACAAGCCCGCAGATTGCAAAACAGGGTGCATGCCAGCCGCCACAATGCTCCATCGCATGGCGAACGCACCAACAAGCGCGCATGCAGCCTGCGCAAACGGCATCATAGGCGAAGGCTTCGCGCGCAAGCTCACGCACGCGAGCACCAGCGACACCGCAATGCCCACGCCACCGAACACGCCCCAAAACACCCAAGCGTCAGCGCCGGCAAGCAACGTTTGCAGCGAAGCAACCAACGCCAGCAATGTGCCCGTTTCGCCCATTTGCGCGCGTGCAACCTGCACGGCCACGAAGGCAACCGCAATGGCCGCCTCAGCCAGCAGCACCGCAACGTCAACGCACTCCCACTGCCGCGCCACCGCTTCGAATTGCGCCGACACGCCCGACAGCTTCACCACCGCAATCATAAGCGCCACGCCGCATGAAAGCGATGATGCCACGAACAGGCATGGCAACAGCGGCGTGTCCCACAGCGGAACCGCCGCAAGCGACTGCAACAGCAGTCCCGTGTACGTCATAACCGCAAGCCCCAGCACGGCTGCCGCAGCAGGAAGCACGCGGACCCATGGCGACATCGAGCGCGGTTCATGCGCCCACGCAACCAAAAGCACCACGTCAACAAGCATAGCCGTAGAAAGCAGCCACGCGCCAACCGACAGAAACGTAGGGCGCGGACTTATGAACAGCAGCAAGGCGCGCTCGGTTATGCCCAGGTCAACGGCCAAACACGCAACGCCCGTTGCAAGTAACACGCCCGCACCCGCACACGCAGGCACGAACAGGTGCGCCAAACTCCGATGCATATGGCGAACGCCCTCGGGGCCGTCTACAATGCCAAGCGCAACTATGCGGCTAGGAAGCGGCACAAGCAGCATCATCACGCTGGCAGTTGCAAGCAACCCCGCGCCGCAGCCGCCCAGGAACAAATACCAAACCGGCAATTCGCCCAGCATGCGCGCCCCCTCTCGGCCATCAACGCCCATCCGCGTCCAAATAGTCATAGGACAATATAACACGCAAGACCTTTGCCCGCAGCACGTAAGCACCCCTCGTTTAGTGCACGGAATCACGTCCGCCACCAGCAACGCCCCCAATCCGCATAAGAGCCGGGATGTTAAGCGCGTTACTCTCCCGTGCCGCGCACGTTGACCTTGCCCGCAAGCACGGCCTGGTAATCCGCAAGGTTTTTACGCAGCAGCTGGGGAATGTCCAACTCATAAGGGCAACGCGCCGTGCATGCGTAGCATTCCGTGCATTGCTCAACCTGCGCCATGCGCTCCTGCCACTGCACGCCAAGCCAGCCCTTCGAAGGTGCGCGGCGAATCATCAGCGACATACGTGCGCACTGGTTGATCACAATGCCCTGCGGGCACGGCATGCAATAACCGCAGCCACGGCAAAAATCACCCGCCAGCTCGGCGCGCTCTTGCGCGATAAATGCTCGCAGCCCATCATCCATAACCGGCGTCTCATCCATGAACGCCAGCCATTCATCAAGCTCCTCCTCGCGCTGCACGCCCCAAATAGGCAGCACGCTGGAAAACTGGGCCATAAACGCCATGCAGGCACGCGAATTGTTCAGCAAGCCACCTGCCAAGCCTTTCATGGCGATAAAGCCCATGTTCGCCCGCTCGCATGCCCGCACCAACTCAAGCTCGCGCTCGCCCGACAGGTAGCTCAACGGGAACTGCAGCGTTTCATACAACCCGCTTTCCACGCAATCGAACGCCACCTGCAATTTGTGTGCCGTCACACCGATATGGCGAATCTTGCCCTGAGCCTTCGCCTCAAGCATGCATTCGTACATGCCCGTGCCGTCACCCGGCGCGTAGCATTGGTCAACGCAGTGGAACTGATACACGTCAATGTAGTCCGTGCGCAGCAGCTGCAGCGACGTTTCCAAGTCCTTCCAAAACGCCTCAGGGGTTCGCGCCATGGTTTTCGTGGCAATGAACACCTTGTCGCGCATACCCTCAAACGCCAAGCCCACGCGCTGCTCGCTGTTCGAGTATGCGCGCGCTGTGTCGAAAAACGTCATACCGGCCGCAAACGCCCGGCGAAGCAAATCAACCGCCACCGCCTCAGGCACGCGCTGAAGCGGCAACGCCCCAAACGCATTCTGCGGCGAAACAATTCCCGTAGACCCCAACGTAACCGTGCGCATAGCGCCCCCCTCTTCCGAATTTCCCAACAATCCTTGCAGCTAACATCCAACATGCCGCAAATAAAAAACTCGCCCCCAGACAATGAGGGCGAGCAACTATCGCATCTAGAACGTGCGCAACTGCGAACCGTACTTGCTAACCGCTTCCGCAAACGCTTCGTAATGCTCAACGCAATGAGCATCGCTGGCGATATAGGTATACAAGCCCGCCTCGAACAGCCGCTGCGCCGGCTTGCGCTCTTTGCCCAAACGCCCTCCAGTAATGAAGTCGGAGGACGCCTGCAGCGCGCAACCGCAATCCACAAGCCGCTGTGCAATGGTAATATCCTCCTGAATTGCCGCGTAACGTTCAGGGTGGGCGATGATCACATCAATGCCCATGGCCTGCAGCTCGTAAATCTCGCGCTCGTATTCCTCGAAATCACGCTTCGTTGCATGCGTTGAAAGCTCAAGCAGCAACGTTTTCGAATCTTGAAAGCACAAGCACGGCGCCCAATCCATCCCCAGTTCACGCAGCTTGCGGATATTCACCTCAAAGCCCATGCGCATGGGAATTGGAGAACGCGGGGCCAACTGGTAAAACGCATCCCACATACCGTCGAAGTCGAAATAGGGATCCCTGCAATGCGGCGTGCAAACAATCTCGGTAACCCCAGCTTTATAAGCAGCGTGGAGCATCCGGATGCTTTCGCCTAAATGACTTGAACCGTCATCAACACCAGGCAGAATATGGCAATGCAAGTCCAGCAATGTTGTTATCCTCTGCGAGCTCCGTTGTTCTGTCGTCCGTAATTGGCAGGATTCGCGACACCGCCGTGATTACCGTGCTTCCCAGCGCCGCGCGGAACCTCGGGCGTGAACTTTCGGGAATCCACCTTAGCAGATGCCTTTGCGGATTCCGAGTCCTTCTCGCGCTTGCCCTGCTGATTGTAGTATGCGTAGTAATACTCAGATTTCTCCACGTTGCAGTAGTTCATCACAACGCCAACCACATGACCGCCAGCCTTTTGCAGCTGATCGTACGCCTGCAAAACAACCTGGCGCTTCGTGAAGTTCTCGCGAACCACCAGCACCGCAGCGTCAACAATCGTGGAAACAACCGCAGCGTCAACGAGCATGCCAACAGGAGGCGTGTCGAAAATAACGTAGTCGAACATCTGCTCAAGCTTGTTCACCAAAGCGGAGAAACGCTTTGAAGCAAGAATGTCGGCCGGGTTGGGAATATGCGGTTCGGCGTCAAGCAAAAACATGTTCTCAACACCCGTGGGAACAACGGCTTGCTGAACGGGCATGGTCTCGGAGAGCACCGCGTACAAACCACCGGAAGAGCGAACGCCCAGCATGTTGGCCAGCGTGCGATTGCGCATATCGCATTCAACCAAGCACACCCGCATGCCCGAGGTGGCAATAGCGCGAGCAACATTACACGTTACGGTAGATTTGCCCTCGTTGGGAATAGAGCTAGTGAACACAAGCGAGCGGATAGGGTTGTCAACGCTCATGAAGCGAATGTTCGCCATAAGGGTTTTCGCAGCGTTTTGCATTTCCATATCGTCGCCGCGTTTGGGTTTGCGAGCCATAGCTTATTTACCTCCCTTAAGAGCAGGCATGCGGCCAATAACGGGCAAGCCCAGCAGTTCCTCAACTTCGTCGGCGTTGCGCACCTTCGTGTTCAGCATGTCCGAAACCACCACAATGGCGATGGCGATGAACAGGCCCGCCAGCAAGGCAACGGCCACATACATGGGGCGATTAGGACCAGAGGGAGCCGTAGGAGCAGAAGCCTCGTCAATCACGTTGACGGACTGCACGTCCATGACTTCTTGTGCAACCTTAGAAACGTTGCTAGCCATTTCGTTGGCAACCGTAGCGGTGGTATCGGGGTCTTTGCCCGTAACGGAAAGCGTGATAACACGCGACGTGGTTTCGCTTGTCACCTTCGTGGAATAGCCCTTCAGGGAATCCAAGTGAAGATCTTTTGCCGTGTCGGCGGCAATGCGATCGCTCTTCAAAAGCGAGGACACGTCGTTTGCAAGCATCTGGCTTGCGTTCAAGCTCGAATAGTTGACGCCGTTGTCAGAAGCGTTGGCAGACTGTTTTGCAAGCACGTACATGCTGGTGGACGCGGTGTACGTGTTCGGCAAAACCGTGAAACAAACCGCAGCGGTGACAAGTGCACACACAATAGGCAGGGTAATCATAAGCTTCAGATGCTTGCGCATCAGCTGAAGCAATTCGAGCAGCGTCATGCTTGAACCTCTCGTATTCAGTGGGACCGTAGCTGTACTATTATAGTATTCAACTGTCCCACACAGCCCCATCCTTTCTGAAACAGCCCTGAAGGCGCACAGCGCGTGGAGATTCGTGCACAATCGCGGCGTTTTGCGCGATATCCGCTTCACATTTGTGGATTCGTCTGCATAATAGAAGGGTTGCTTCTCACGAAATTCTTTCTTGTTTCTTTTCGCGCGCTCATTTCACGCACCGCAGAAGACATACGGAAAGCGGCTCGCGTCAAGCGCAAGCACGCCGCCTGGGGCGGGTGCGCATCATTGGTACAAGGTAGTTAGCGCTTGATGAATTCTGGCCGCCCACATGGACGCTATGGTTTGCTGCGCGCTGCTGCCGAGAAGAGAAACGGATCATCACATGACCGCATTTGCAGAACTGGGCCTGTCCGAGCAGGCACTGGCCGCCGTTGAAAAGCTTGGCTACGACGCCCCCACGCCCGTTCAGGAGCAGTCCATCCCCTACATTCTGGAAGGACGCGACGTTATCGCCGCCGCTTCCACCGGCACGGGCAAAACCGCTGCGTTTTTGCTGCCCACCCTCTCCACGCTTGAGCGCGTGAAGGGCCGCGGCCGCGCACCGCGCGTGTGCGTTGTCAGCCCCACGCGCGAGCTGGCGCAGCAGATCTCCCGTACGTGCATGCAAATTTCCCGCAAAACCGGCCACTTCGTAACCACGGTGTACGGCGGTACGCCCTACGGCCCGCAAATCCGCGAGCTGCGCGGCGGCACCGACGTGCTTATCGCCACGCCCGGCCGCTTGAACGACCTGATGGACCGCGGCGTTGTTGACCTGTCCGAAGTGAAGGTGCTCGTGCTTGACGAGGCCGACCGTATGCTAGACATGGGCTTTTTGCCCGACGTCACCAAAATCGTGGAGCACACGCCGGCCGAGCGCCAAACGCTGCTGTTCAGCGCCACCATCGACAGTTCTATCCAGAAAAACCTGGGCGACTTGCTGAAAGACCCGGCCATTGTGGAGATTGCCCGCAACGGCGAAACGGCCGCAACCGTGGCGCAATACATCATGCCCATTGCAAACCGCATGAAGCAGGAGCTGCTTGAGGCCGTTCTCAACGAAAAAGGCCACGAGCGCGTCATTGTGTTCGCACGCACGAAAAACCGCACGGAAGAATGTGCCGAGCTGCTTGAGGCGCACGGCTTCCACGCCGAGTCCATCCACTCCGACAAAACGCAGGGCCGCCGCCGTCGTGCGCTCGAGAACTTCCGCCGCGGCAAAACCGACATCCTGGTTGCAACCGACGTGCTAGCCCGCGGCATCGACGTGCCTGACGTGAACTACGTCATCAACTTCGACCTGCCCGACATGGCCGAAGACTACGTGCACCGCATCGGCCGCACGGGCCGCGCCGGCGAAGAGGGCTTCGCCATCTCGTTCGTCACGCGCGAAACGGTGAAAACGCTGCGCGAGATTGAAAAGCTCATCGGCAAGGACATCCCGTTTACCACCATCGAAAGCTACGAGACCGACCCGTCCATCCTTGAGAAGCCCAAGCGCGGCGAGCGCAAGGGCGGCACGCGCCGCGGCGGTAACAAGCCCGCAGGCGCACGTCGTGCCGGCGAGAAGCGTGCCGAGCGCGCAGAGCGCGAAGGTCGCCGTCCGAGCGCTGGCGAGCGCGGCGGGCGCGGCAACCGCGAGTTCCGCGGCGGACGTGATGAGCGCAAGGGCGGCCGCGACGAGCGCCGTTTCGATCGCGACGAGCGTCGCGGCGGGCGTGATGAGCGTCCGGGTCGCAGTAACCGCAACGGCCACGGCGGGCGCTACGACCGCGACAACCGCGCAGGCAACCGCGGCGGCAAGGGCGGCTACAACAAGGGTGGCCGCGACAACAACCGCGAATGGCTTTCCGACGAAGAATACCGCGCACGCCGCAACGCCAAAAACGCTCAGGCCCGCATGCGCAAAAAGGACCACAAAGCGCAAGCCGGCAAGCCGCGCAAGGTAAACAACGGCGGCAAAAAGCGCAGCGGCGAAGGTGGCTACGATTACAGCCGTTTCGCGAAATAACCTATATCTGTCATTGGTTTTCTCCAGGCGAAGCGCCGCATCGACGCTTCGCCTCTTTTTATATACGAAGGCTTTGCATTCATGACCGCAAAGCCTTCGTATATAACACCCCCGCGCCCATATCCTGCCAGTTCAGGTGTCATTATGGCTTCGCGCATATGCATGCGTGTTTCCTTGAGCATCGTGCTAGAATTTTCTTTTGTACGCACAAACGAGTCAGGAGTGCTATGCAAAACCAAGGTAGGCATTCTCGTCCAAACCAAACAGGGTACGGACAGCAGCAAAACCAAACGCCAGGTGCGCCGCGGCAGCAGCCGCCGCGCCCTCAGCAGCCTTATGGCCAGCAACCTTATGGGCAGCAACGCCCCACGCAGCAATTCGGCCAGCCCTATGGGGGCCAGCAGCGCCCCGGCGGCGCGCGCCCTAACGGCCAGAATCCTTACGGTTACGGGCAACGCGACTACACGTTCCAACCGCTGCCCATCAACCACGAGCACGACGGCATGATCCGCGTAAAGAAAAAGCACAAAAAGAAGCACACCAAGCTTATCGTCAGCCTGGTGATAGTTATCTGCCTTGTCGTGGGAATCAGCGGATACGGTGCCGCGCTTGCGCTGTCAGCAAAAGACGTGAAGTCTCAGGCAACCACAGCGTTGTCTCAGGTGAACAACATCCAAAGTGCCATTTCGAGCCAAGATTTCGACGCAGCCGCAAAGGACGCTTCAACGCTTCAACAGGCCGCTACATCCATGAACGAAAGCTTGTCCTCGCCCATATGGGACATCGCAAGCAAGTTTCCCGTTATCGGTGAGGATGTAACCGGGGTGCAAACCATCGCTTCCGTGTTGGCAGACGCTTCGGACAATGCTATCGTTCCGCTTACGCAAAGCCTTTCCACCACGCCGCCTTCCGCATGCGTCAACTCCGACGGATCGCTTAACATCACGGCCATATCCACGCTTTTGGGAACCATCCAAAGCAGCGCACCTGCCATGCAGCGCTGCGCCGACCAGCTTAACGCGCTGCCTACGTTCCACATTGAGCAGCTGCAAAAGATGATCAGCCCTGCCCAAGAAAAAGTTGCCGGCATCAACGCCACGTTCCAGCAGGCCAATACGTTTGCGCCCATCATCGGGTCCATCCTCGGCGCAAATGGCAACCGCACGTATCTGCTTGCCGCGCAAAACACCGCCGAAATCCGCGCGTCGGGTGGTTTCCCCGGCTCTGTGGGCACGGTCTCCATTGATGGCGGCGTATTAGAGCTGGGCGACTTCACCAAGGTATACGACATGATGGCCGAAGATACCCCTGCGCAGTGCAACATCACCTCCGAGGAAAACGCGCTGTTCTACCCTTGGTACACGCAATACTCCTGGGACAACAGCTTTAACCCCGACTACCCGCGCGTAGCCAGCATCTGGGCCGCAGCTTACGAGGAGAAAAGCGGCAACCCCATCGATGGCGTCATCTCCATCACGCCATCGATGGTGCAGGACCTTCTTGCGGCAACAGGCAACAGCTTCACGCTGTCCGACGGAACCTATATTGATGGAACGAACGCCACCGAGGTGTTGCAGCACGACCTGTATTGGAAGTACCTTTCCAGTGGCACGGACATGGCCGATGGAAACGATATTGCCGACAGCCTGTTCTCGGAAGCAGCCAGCTATGCCTTTGACGCCGCCCTTGAGAACATGAACGCAACGTCGCTTACCAAGCTCACCTCCGTGCTCATGGACGGTTTGAACGACCGCCGCGTTATGATTTGGCTCTCGAACGCCTCTGAGCAGCAGTGCATCGAGGACATGGGGTATTCCGGGGCCATGACCGCCGCCTCGCAAAAGCAGCCCACGCTTGGCGTGTTCATCAACTTCTGGGCAGGCAGCAAGCTGGGATGGTGGCTTGGCATGGACACCCAAATCAGCGCCCCTGTTACGGGCAACGACGGATCGCGCACGTACCACGTAACCACAACGCTTAAGAACTTCATGACCTCGCAGGAAGCTGCGCAAGGCGGCGGCTACATTGTGTCCGATAACGACTCGGCCCTTGGCGATGCAGACCCGTTCTTGTACTTCTACGCTCCAGCCGGGGGAAGCATCTCCGACGTAACTGCATCGAACGGAGCAACGCTG
>ERZ808240.1720-NODE-1720-length-26169-cov-3.929923_pt1 | contig 26169 bp, 24 predicted proteins | sample MGYA00521084_ERZ808240 | MGnify/ENA primary metagenome ERZ808240 (study PRJEB31516, sample SAMN03275571) | gut metagenome | biome: mammalia-associated habitat; material: feces | host: Papio cynocephalus | place: Kenya | collected 2012-08-06 ... | reverse complement strand
TAAGCATCATGATGCTGTAACACATAAGGAGACAAAGAGTGTTAAAATTAAGGATGCTTGGGATGAGGAGGTAACCACTACAGAGGGTCATGTTTTTTGTGGAGGATGCGACATGGATTTTACCGCAGCAGGTTACTCCGATGATGATATTACCATACACGTTCTAGATTGTCAAGGAGGTTCTTCATATTATTGTTATCCTGTTGAAGTAACAAAAACAGTACATCATGACGCCGTTTATGAGGACCAGACAATAACAGTAACAGATAAAGAAGCATGGGATGAGTACTTATACTCAGAGTGTACTACATGTGGTGCAACACAGAAAAATAAATAAGTCAACAAACTAAGTAATATAAACCTTTATGAGAGTCAGTTATGTAAAAGTAACTGGCTCTTTTCATTGTATATAAGGGAAACTAAGCAAAGGAGGAGTCAAAAGTTATGCAAAAGAGTTTAAATTTAAGGTGATTTTTGAAGTTTATTCCTGATTTATATAGTTCCGGTATTGTTTTTTATATAGAATTCCTGACAGTATTTAGATAAAGATCTGCTGCGCGGCTGAATACATTGCGGCGTTTCCATACGAGGTTATATCGGACTTCCAGTTTGGGTTCCAGTTGGCGGAAGCATACATCAGAATCCAGTGTAAGCGAGAGAAGATCTCTGGTCGTTACAAAGTAACCAACGTTATTCTGAACGTATGGAATCGGAGAACCATGTACGACATTATAGGTTGCCGTGATATGCAGATGTTCGATATCGGTCTGCGCCCAGTCGGCTATATTTTGCTGAAGACCGATCCGCCGGTGAAGGATAAGCGGCATTTGTAATAAATCTTCTTTATGGATAGTTGTTCTGTCTGCAAAAGAGGAGTCACTTCGCATGAGGACGCCCCATGCAGACCGTTCCGGCAATGGAATGAAATCATATTTGGTGGTATCGATCGGTTGGAGCAGGACAGCAAAATCCAGATTTCCATGATCCAGTCGTTCGATGATATCAGTGGCATCCCCGCTGTAGAACTGAAAAGTTACATCCGGGTGCTGCTGCCTGATTGAAGCTGCTGTTTGCAGGAGAGTCTGAGAGGCAGTTCCGCCGATCGAGAAAAGCGGAGCTGCGGTTTGATCGTAAAGTGTTTCAGAGTATTTTGCGGATCGGACTTCCGGCAGGTATCCAGAGTGGTGTATTTGCAATTGCAAATATTGTGATCCAGTCGGCGATCAACAGTCTCGGAACAGTTGTTATAGCAGCTTCAAGTGCAGCGTTTAATATAGAGATATTTGCATATGATGTGATGAATTCGTTCAGTCAGGCATGTACGACATTTACAGGACAGAATTATGGAGCAGGAGAGTTGAAACGGTGTCGGAGAGTTCTTGCATTATGTATCGTAGAGGATGCAGTTGCAACGGCCGGGGCGATCATTCTGGTTTTGGTTTCGGGAAGATTCTTATTGTCCATTTTTAATAATGATCCGGAGGTAATTAATCTTGGTTATACAAGGCTTTTGATGGTATTCTTTGCCTATACATTTAGTATGTTGTATGAGAATATGTCGGGATATCTGAGAGGTTTTGGAATATCGATGGTTCCGGCAATCCTGACGATCATAGGCGTGTGCGGTGTGCGAATCCTGTGGATCGCAACCGTATTTCCGGGACACAGGACGTTTCGGGCAATTATGGCGGTTTATCCGGTGAGTTTGTGTGTAACGGCATGTCTGATATTGGCTGCACTTCTGATATACAGACCATCCCATAAATTACAGGTTCAAAAGGAAAACGAATAAATGACAGTTCGTTTCTGAAAGGAAAAATGACAAACTACGGTTAGTTTCTGATAAGAAAGATTAGATTGTTGAACAATAATTAGCATTGACTTGCACAGGGAGTGCGGAAGTATAATTCATATAAGCGGGGATATACTAAGCATATATCAGCAGATGATTGACACATATTTATTGGAAGAAAGGGTGGTTATTATGATGTCATTATCAAATGCAGCGGATGGATTTTGTTCAACGGTCGCGTGGAACTGTGCAGATAAAGCATTATTTGGAGATTGTCCGCTTGATACGGGGGATGAGGTTCAGGTGGTATCGTCATTTTTCGGAAATGTCATCGTCCGGGTACACGGAAGATGCCTTGCGATTAACAAGGATGCGGCAGAACGGATCAAGATGTGCCAGCCGGACGCGCAAGTATAGGAAAGAGCCTGTCACTGGAAATTACCGGTGACAGGCTCTTGTTCTTTTTATATTATTTTGTGAGTATAGCTTACTCAATGTATTTGGCAAAATCAGCATCTTTGTAAGCAAACAATTTTGCGTTCGATATTAACTATTTATTTTGTTATAAACGTGCTGTAGATTGCTTTGATCGCTGTCTCGAAGTCACGGTTTTCAACACCGATGATGATGTTAAGCTCAGAAGAACCCTGATCGATCATCTTGATATTGATGCCCTTGTTTGCGAGAGCAGTGAAGAGCTTGCCGGCTGTACCACTGGCTGACTTCATGCCACGACCTACTACTGCGATCAGTGCAAGACCGGATTCAATCTCAACAGAATCTGGTTCTGCCAGACGATGGATAGCAGATACAACACTCTGTTCCTTATCGATGAACTCATCTGCATGAACAACGATGGTCATAGTATCAATACCGGATGGCATATGCTCGAAAGAGATATTGTTCTCCTCAAATGCCTGAAGAACCTTACGACCGAAGCCGATCTCTGAATTCATCATTGCTTTTGTAATGAAAATCGTACAGAAATCTTTCTTTCCGGCAATACCGGTTACAACGTAATCCTGCTTCTGGCAGGTACTTTCAACGATCCATGTTCCTGCGTCTTCCGGTGCATTTGTATTCTTGATGTTGATCGGAATACCACAGCTTCTTACAGGAAAGATAGCGTCCTCATGAAGAACGGAAGCACCCATATAGGATAACTCACGAAGTTCGCGGTATGTGATATATTTGATCGGCTTTGGATCTGGAACGATTCTTGGGTCAGCTACAAGGAAACCGGATACATCTGTCCAGTTCTCGTATACATCCGCACGGCTGGCTCTTGCAACGATAGAACCGGTTACATCGGAACCACCACGGGAGAACGTCTTAACATTTCCATCTTTACCCATTCCATAGAAGCCCGGGATAACGGCACGTTCATTCTGAGCGAGACGCTCGGTCAGACGCTTGTATGTCTTATAATCATTCAGATTTCCTTCTTCATTAAAGAAGATGACTTCTGCTGAATCGATAAATGGAATACCAAGGTAAGCTGCCATGATCTTACCATTTAAGTATTCACCTCTGGATGCTGCGTAATCGCACTGAGGGTTCTCGGCAAGGTTCTTCTTGATCTCGGCAAAATCGTCATCCAGACTGAAATCCTTCAGTTCAAGACCTGTGATGATCTCATCGTATCTTGCTTTGATCGCCTTTAATTCTTCGTCAATATCATTGCCTTCGCTGGCGGTCTGATATGCATGAAGTAACATATCGGTTACCTTTGTATCTCCATCAAATCTTTTTCCCGGAGCAGAAGGAACAACGTATACACGGCTTGCATCTGCATGGATGATATTGCCGACTTTCTTGAACTGTTCTGCACTTGCAAGGGAACTTCCACCAAATTTAACAACTTTCTTCATAATAAACTCCTGCATTTTTATTTTTTATTTACAAATTATCTCTATCTTAATATTATTGTGCCGATTAGACAAGGAAAAAATGTGATTTTTTTGAATTTTGAATGATCGAATAAAAAAATACCAGATAAATTAAAAATGTTGTTCAAAATGTTGAATACAACCATATCGAATACCTTTTTATGTAAAATGTTGAATCAAATTTGAATTCTGATTATTCCATTGATAAATTTAATAATGAAAAAACAAAAAACAGAATAAATTGTGCAAAATGACTGAAACAGCCGTAAAAATTCGTCATCCTAAAATGTGAAAAAACGTTGTATTTCCTTGAATTTGCTAGTTTTCTATACTAGAATGGCAAGCGAAAAGATAGCATAATACACAAATGGCCAGAAATTGAGGTGATGATATGATTGATTATTATAAGTGTCAGTATCATTTTAATGCCAGCCATAGCTTTGATGGAAATAAAGAACAAGCGCATAGTCATACATTTACGATGATACTGTATATTCGGAATCATTCAGCCGGGGATATGGATTTTAAGAGACTGGATAGAATGATCGAGATTTTCCTCGGCAGATATGAGGGCATGTATCTGAATGAACTTCCCTGTTTTGCAGGGGATGCAAGTATAGAGGCTATTGGAGATTATTTTTACGAACAGATAAAGATAAAATTATCAGAAATGAATGCGGAGTTAATGCAGCTTGATATAGGGGATACACCGCTTGGTGTATATCAGGTGTGCGACCGTATTTTATTACCAACGATCAATGAGAGACGGAGCAGGGAGAATCTGGAGGCAATCTTGTCCTATAAGAGACAGATGCCGGATCAGAATAAATAAATGGGGACTCATCCAGACAGGTGGGTCCTTTTCCTATGAACGAACAGACAACAGACAGAAAGAAGGCATGTATGATGAGACATAAGAAAATCTGTAAGAAGATATTAGCTGTATGGACAGTGATAGTAGTGATTGCTGCTTTCTGTATACCGATGACAGGCATGATAAGTCATGCAGCTACAGCAGATGATGGGGGAATCCAGGTAGGCGGAAATATCCAGATCGATGGCTATTATGACGACTGGGAAGGAAGACCGAAGACGGAGATCACATATTCCAGTAATAACAAACAGTGTAACCATTATGGACAGCTTGCATTAGACGGAGATACCTTATATGGTCATTTTAAGATGAATGAATTATATACCTCCAGTATGCAGCTTCAGATCTGGTATCTGACGATCAACGGCAAGACATTTGCCATGCAGATCCAGCCGGAAAAGAACGGAAATATCGACTGGGGTACACAGGTTCCGAGATCAGAGGGTATCCATACGAATCTGAAAGTATTTATCGGATATGGAAACAATAATGAATGTGACAGTAAAGTAGCTTATACAGTATATGATGCAGAACACAAGGATAATACGCCGGGAGATGAGGTGGAGTTTTCACTCAGTCTGAAGCGCCTGGCGGAATTAACAGGTATTCCTGCTGATGAGATGGGAACGATCACGATCCAGAATCCGAATATCGGAGGTCAGGGTGTATCGATTGCGGGTTCTTCTACAGGTCCGATCGTAGGTGTGTTGATCGCCCTGTTACTGGCAGCAGGATATGTTGCAAAAAAGAGAAAGGGTAAAAGGTAGAAGATGAACTGGCTGGTATTTGTCTGTCTTCTTGTTTGGATCTATATATTAACGGTATTATGCCGTGCAAAACTGAATTTCTGGTATTATATCTGCGGAAGTGTCGGGCTGTTTATTTTCAGTCTGATACTGATAGAGCCATATGTCGTAGTTCCACTTCAAAAGGCAGTCTCTGCTGTTGCAGGTGTGATTGGTGAGCTGACACATCTCTATGATTCTTACTTTCAGCAGGGGATTCTGTTTATTCAGAATGGCGGAACCAGTCTGTCCTTGTACATTGATTTTGAGTGCTCCGGTGTGATCGAGATACTGGCGTTTCTTGCGCTACTCTGGTTCTTTCCGGTCTATGACAAATATGAGAGAGTGGTTGTGAGTATGATCGGGGTACTTGCGATCTTCCTTGCAAATGTGCTTCGGATCTTCTTTATCTGCCTGTTGGTTCATATATGGGGAATCGATATGTACTTCTTTGCACATACAATATTTGCCAGAATCCTGTTCTATGGATGTACAGTGTTCCTATATTTTTATGTATTCACAAAACCACAGATTGTCAGACAGAAGGTAGGTGCATTCCGTTATGACAGCAATTAAAAATATGCTTATGTCTTCTGTGATCTTCTGGGTGGCATGGATCGTCATTCCGCTGATCATGGAAGTGATCCCTACGATCGGGAATTTTATCATCCTGTTAAAACGCAGGATCGTGAAGAAAAAATATAAGCCGTTATCCCATTATCCTGAGGTATCCCTGATCGTTCCGGTTTATAATTCGGCAGAAACCTTGTATGCCTGTGTGCAGTCGGTATATCAGTCGAATTACCCAAAGGATAAGATCTTTGTTCTGCTCGTCAATAATATGAGTAAGGATAACAGCTTTGAGATATACAGCAGATGCCAGAAGGATTTCCCGAATCTATCGATCAACTGGATGAATTCGAAACAGGGAAAATCGAAGGCGCTGAATCTGGCACTGTTTAACTGTCAGGGGAAATATATTATCCATATTGACAGTGATGGAGTGTTGGAGCCGGATGCGATCCGAAACGTTGTGACGATGTTTGAAAATGAGCCGGAGATCCACAGTCTGACCGGAACGGTACTGACGAATCCGGAACTGATCGATCAGACAGATCGGTTCTCGCTTCGCCTGCTGCAGAAGATGGAATTTGGTGAATATTGTCAGGCATTTCTATCCGGTCGTAATTTTCAATCGGAACTGAACAGCATATTTACGTTATCCGGTGCTTTTTCGGCATTTCGTAAATCTGCGATCATGAAGACACAGTTATACAATACGGATACTTTGTGCGAGGATACCCATGTAACCTTTCAGGTACGGTTTCAGATGAAGAAACGTGTGGCACTCTGTCCGAATGCAATCTTTTATGTAGATCCGATTGAGAGCTTAAACAAGCTGTATGTTCAGAGACAGCGGTGGCAGAGCGGTGAACTGGAAGTGCTTCATATGTTCCGTAAGGATAAGATGCATATTGGAAGAGGGTTCTTTAAGGACTTTGTTATGCGGATTCTGGTATACGATCATACCTTTGCATTTCCCCGGATGATCTGGTATTTTGCGATCATTTGTCTGGCGTTTATCAATTATCCGATGAAGCTGATCGTGACTTCGCTGGTATTCCTGTTCTTCTTATACAGTATGGCAAACTTCCTGTTATATTTCTGTATTATTTTGTTTTTAAAGGAATTCCCATATCTGAGGAAATATTATGCTAGAAAATGGTATCTGATCTTTTTACTTCCGCTGTTTAATTTTATTGTATTCTGGTTTCGGTTTGCAGGAATTATTAATTCAACCAGAAAGACGAGAACATGGAGGACAAGAGACCTGCATGAAGAATGGCAGGATTTTAAGCAGGTTGTGACACATGATTTTGCAGGTGCACATCGAGTACTGGAGAAGATCAGGGATGAGGTAAATACTGGTGAATAAAGAGAAAAAACAATCATGGATAAAAAAATTATATACATCACCGAATCGGAGAATTTTCTCGATATCCGCAACTGTGATCCTGTTTATTATGATATTTATGGGCTGTATCTGTTATGAACTGTTACAGAATCGGGAAGAAGTAATACAGGCATATGAGAAAGATCAGGAGGATTATCTGCAGCTTCTGGCGTATAATATCCACTCCATTCAGGAGACAGGAGAGGATGCGGATGTTCTTGCTTTTTTACAGGAGCAGACAGTTTCATCCGGAGAGAGGTTCTTTGTATATACAAGAGGTTCGGAAGTGTTGTGGGCAAAGAATGAGAATACAACGAATACCCTTGGTAAATATTCGGAGATCACAGAATTCTGGAAGATGATACGAGAGCAGGATGTCGTAGTAGATACGTTCAGATGGACGAACGGGCAGAAAGAATATACGATCAATGTAGTATCGGATACGGACAGTATCCTGGAACAGACATCTACAAATAAGCATGGATATTATATCGTGATCGCAACGGGACTTGTAAGTGTTGTGTTGCTTTGCCTGTTGATCACATTGTTAGAATCCTGGAACAAGGCAGAGAAAAATCTGAACGGAACAAAAAGAGAGTTGGACAGACGTAACAGAAAGCTTGAAAAGGTAACGAGTACTGCCGGGAATATGGAATTTGGCAGTGATTCAGAAGATGAGATAGCAAAGAATATCTATGTGCATGATCGGTATGACAGTTCTCATGAGTTTTATGATAATAGTTTTCTGCGCATCATGCTTCAGAAGTCAGATGATGAAGCATTGAAGCCCATTCATTATATGTTCATTCATCTGGATATGATGGATCGGTATTACAGCAGACAGGAGATCTTTCATTTTATGAGAAAGATACGTTCCAGACTTCATCAGAATGAGATCATGGGCGAGGTGAAAAAAGGATTCTTTGTTATTCTGCTTTACAGGCTGGATGAACAGCAGGCAAAGAACAGAGCGGATGAGATCTATCAGTATTGTATTCGAAAATCTGAGAATGCATACCGCTCGATACGATATGATCTGGTCGATGTCGGAGCGAAAAAGGCATTGGAAGTGTATGATGCTTATACCAGGAAGCAGGAGGATGTAAAAGAATGAGATATCAGCAGTACAAATTCAAATTTTATATGGATGCCCGGCATGCCATCTATATCGGTGGAAAATTAGGCGAGGTACATCCACATACATGGGAGATCGTTCTGCATGTGGTGAAGGGTAAGGAGAACTTTGAACCTTTTCATGTGCTTGAAAGGGCGGTTGAGGAATTCCTGGAACCATTTCAGAACAGTTATCTGAATGATATAAAACCATTTGATGTATTAAATCCAACGATCGAGAATGTTTGTCTGTATTTTAAAGAGAAGCTACAGGAGATATTAAATTCAATGGGATGGATTTTCCTGATGATCGAGATGAGTGAGACACCGGGAAGAACCTATGTGATCAGTATGCTGGATGAGCAGGAAATGGAGCAGAATCAGACGGTGCAGACACTTACGGATCTGATCTTAGATGAGATAAAACATATTGGAGAGTAGGAAAATGACAGACAGTCACAAGAAAATCTGGCAAAACTGCATATGTATAGGCATCCTGTTACTTGCAGGCGCAGGGCTTGCACTGTATCTTGTGCTGTCCGGATATGAGCCGTCCGGTGGTGATATCTGGGGACATCTCTATAAATCACAGGAAATGTATGAGAGCCTGAAAAAAGGCAATGTTTTTCCCTTATTTTCACCATACTGGTATAACGGAATCCAGCTTTTCAGGTATTGGGGTCCGCTTTCTTATTATATTATGGCGGGCTTAATGTTTGTTACGGGAGGAGATCTTCTTCTTGCTTACAGGCTGCTTGCCTTTGTTATATTCGTAGTCGGTGGACTTCCATGGATTCTCTGGGGTATTCATGAGAACCGCAGAGTGCTTGGAACCTTTTTCGGACTGCTCTGGTTCTTTATGCCGGAGCATATCAGGATTTATTTTACAGCGGGCAATCTGTCGCAGATGGTGACAACGATGTTTGTACCATATGTGATCTGGTTTCTGTGGCTCTATGTCAGAAAGAAAAACAACCGTGCGGCGGTCGGATTGTTTCTATGTATGACATTGATGAGTTTTACGCATCTGATGGTTACTGCGATCATGGGAGTATCTGCATTTTTATATCTGCTGATCGATCAGATATGGAATAAGGATACCGGAAGAAAATTATTAGCACTTATTTATATGGTTTGTGGAATCCTGGCAGCAGGCATTTGGGTGATTCCTTCTTTAAAAGGTGGACTCGTGACTTCAGAGGGTGGTGATGGTAGTGTTATGTCAACTTTGATCTATCCACTTAGTACATCATTAAATCCGTTTAAACGCCTGAGTGCCGGAAGTGACAGCTTTTATTTTGGACTGGCAGCGGTGTTGATCGCGATAGCCGGTATTCTGCTTGCCAGAGGTGGAAAGAAGGCAGGATTTGTATTTTTACTGGTCATGCTTGCCTGTACAACACCTGCGGCATATCAGATACTGGTAAAGCTTCCGTTCAGTCAGTTGTTCTGGATGACCCGGTTTGCACCTATGATCTATGGCTTTTTCTTCAGTGCATGTCTGGAGTGGACCCGATTGAAGAAAAAATACTGCATACTTTTGGCGGCACTTCTGTGTGCAGACAGCATATCCTGTATGAATCTGAACTTTTACAGCGTTGCTACATCAGATGAAACAAAAATGGAGATGCATCAGCTTGCGGATCTTACAGATCAGCGTACGGCTGTCATCGATAAGAGTTCCTATGGTTCTTACCCGTCTTATGGGATCAGTGGCAGCGGTCGTACAATGTATACCTATGGATGGGCATGGCAGGGCGCGGAGACCGGAGATAATATCGTTCTGTTAAATGAAGCTTTGGATCGGCAATATTACCGTTTCCTGTTTGACCGGGCGGTAGAACTTGGGGATGATACGGTTCTGATCCGAAAGAGTGATCTTGAGAAACAGGGCATCACGATCACTGATATTGAGCAGGATGCGGCAATCAGTGGCTATTCTATGGTACAGGAAATGACAACTGCATATATTTATAAGCGCGAGACACCGGAAAGTTTTGGAACGGTCACCAGATATTATGGTCTTGCGATCGGAAAATATGCAGATGAAATGACTTTGCTTTATCCTGCATTTGTGGCCGGAAATTCAGATGTGATAGAAGATTATTCGGTGGAAGAACTGAGTCGGTATGAGACACTGTTTTTAACCGGATTTGAGTATCACGATCAGAGCAAGGCAGAAGCAATACTTGCGGATGTGGCGGCAGCAGGCACAAGAGTTGTGATCGACAGTACCCATGTTCCGACGAATAAAAACAACAAGCAGAAAATTTTCCTTGGCGTATTTGCGCAGCAGATTCATTTTGATGAGCGTTATCCGGTACTTTCTTATCAGAATATGGAAATCAGAAGTGAAGACTTTGCAGTGGAGGATAGTGATTTCAGTACAGCTTATATAACCGGAACGGATACGGATATCGGAACTTTTCAGATGGGCGATCAGAAGCTGACGTTTTTAGGGACAAAGAATGATCTGCCAAATGTATATTTCCTAGGACTGAATCTGATGTATGAAGCTGTCAATCGGAAGGATGCTGCATTGGTTGATATCTTAAATGATGTGCTTGGAATTTCAAATGAACAGCTCCCGGACAGAGAACTTGTTCCAATCACAATATCTTATAAAGAAGATGGACTGTCGATTGATGTTGACGCGGATTTTGATCAGGAGACAGGACTAAATACAACGATCGCAGCACAGGATATATTTACATCCGATCAGCAGATTTCCGAGCAGATGAATCTTTTAGTTGTTCATGAGAAACATACGGAAATTACTTTCGTATATCCTATGTTTATACCGGGAATTATTATAACAATGTCAGGATTTATATGTTTTATGCTTTGTTTATGTATGGACAAATGTAACAGGAAAAACGAGTTGCGAAACAAAACGGATGAAAGAAGATAGCAGGATAGGCAGAATAAATAGTATCATCCGACAGACCGGCTGCTGATTGTGTATTTGCGTCTGTTATGGTAAAATGAGCGGAACAGGAATAGTAACGGATGAATACTCAAACGATAAACAGGATGAAAATATACAGAAAGGGAACGGTGTATATGGAGCGTAATACGAAAAAAGTCAGTGATTCAATGGTAGAGCAGGTCTATCAGGTACGACCGGAGCATTTAAATGGTGCCGGACGATTATTTGGCGGACAGTTAATGGCATGGATCGATGAAGTTGCAGGTCTTGTTGGGATTCGTCATTCAAATGGAGATGTGATCACAGCTTCGGTTGATAACCTGAAATTCATGCGTGGAGCTTATCTGAAGGATCTGATCGTATTAGTAGGACGTATCACTTATGTCGGTCACACATCGATGGAGGTACGGGTGGATACCTATATTGAGGATCACAGAGGAATCCGGCGATCGATCAACCGGGCATATCTGACTCTGGTGGCTGTCAATGAAAATGACAGACCAAGACCGGTCTCGGGACTTGAACTTGAGAATGAAAGTGAACGGGCAGAATGGCTGGCAGGAGAGAAAAGGAGAGAGCTCAGAGGACAGAGACGCAAAGAAGGTTTTTAGATGAACCGGGGGTGTGAATATGGCAAATATATTAGACTATCTGGAATGGCGGGGAGATCTGCCATTTGAGGCATCGGCTTTTAATGAGGTGGATGCAGTTGTACTTTCGAGATTTTCCTATATACCATTTGATGGAATCGTGCCGGATGATTTTGGGCATACGGTCACGGTAGCAGAGGCGGCAGAGCAGTTCTTAGGGGATGAAGAACGCAGGACACAGGTAATCTATGAGGATGATCTGAACCTGCTTGCCGCAATGGGTGCAAGCAGAAGATTTGGTGATCTGCTCTTATGTGGTTATGTGAGTCAGTTGGATGAAGAAATACAGAAGCAGTTTTCAGCAGTTACGGTAAAACTGTTTGATGATGTAAGCTGTGTGGTATATCGTGGAACCGATAAGACCTTTGTCGGATGGCGGGAGGACTGTAATATGGCATTTCTTTCACCGGTTCCGTCCCAGCAGACAGCAGTCGAGTATCTGCGGCAGGCAGCAGAACAGATATCAGGAACCTTCCTGCTGTGCGGACATTCCAAAGGTGGCAATCTTGCGATCTATGCGGCGGCAACCTGTGAACATACGTTGCAGGATCGTATCTTAAAGGTATACAGCATGGATGGGCCGGGATTTGAACCCAATGTGCTGGAACTTGCCGGTTATAACCGGATGCTTTCACGGATGATTACATACATACCACAGAATTCCGTAGTGGGAATGTTACTTGAACACAGAGAGGAATATGTCGTGATCCGCAGTATGCAGGAGGGCTTCATGCAGCATGATGTCTATAGCTGGGAGGTGCTTGGGCCGTCGCTCATTCATGAGGATGGAATCACCGATGAATGCCGGGTATTAAATGCTTCATTAAAAGAATGGATCGACCATATGGATTATGACCAGCGCAGACAGTTTGTAAATGCCCTGTTCGATCTGTTGGATGAATGTGATGCGAAGACCACGGATGATCTGCAAAATAACTGGTATAAGGATATCGGCAGAATCCTGACCTTGATCAAGAAGATGGACGAAACCAGCCGAAAAGTCGTCGGCCAGACGATCCTGTCGCTGTTAAAGATCACAAGAAAGAATGTATCAAACAGATCAGAAGATTAGAAAATGTCATATACAGGCGAGAAAGATATACCTTTATTCTGCAGAACACTTTTATACTGTTGAATTAGAAGAAGGCTATTCATGCGGAAATAATTAGTAAATAAAAAATAGAAGATATCATATTATTATGAAACAAGCCTGCCTGAGCGTCGGTTCTTAGCGATCCGCGAAAGCGGGAGCTTAGTACCGCTACGTCGAAGGTAGAGCGAAAGCGTCTTGTGGAATAATAAGTATGATATCTTCTATTTTTGTTGTATATATAAGACTGCATGAATAGCCTTTGTTTATTTGTTCTGCCTGAGGCGAAGTGCACAGCCCGGAAAGGAGGGGGAAGGACTTATACACTTCGTCTCTTTATAAGATTAGTGTTAACTTCGATTTTGATCGGCATGTACTGCTTGCTGTTAATAACAGAAATCAGTCGTTCTACTGCCATTTTTCCCATATATTTAACCGGAACGTTTATGGTTGTCAGATTTGGTTCCAGATAAGTACACATCGGTACATTATCAAATCCCACGATGGCGACATCTTCCGGAATACGGTAACCGCGTTCTTTAAAAGCTTTCATAGCTCCGGCGGCAATCAGATCATTATCGGCAAAATAAGAATCAGCAATCGGTTCATTATTATCTAATATAGCAAGCATCTCTGCGTGTGCGCCGTCCATATAAGGTGGAAGCTGATGTACGATAGCCTTAGATGCAGCGAAGCCTGCCATACGGAGTGCCTGATAATATCCATCGGCACGTTCTTCAAAGTTATGGATACTGTAAGAAGAGTGCAGGTAGCCCGGAATCTTCTGGCGGCGTTGGATCAGGAAATGAGTTGCCTGCTGTGCGCCCTGTACATTATTAATATTGACACAGTCCATCTTTACGCTGTTGAAATAAGTATCGACTACTACGATCGGAAGCGTCAGATATACAAATGGGAAGAAGTCCTCTTTGTACATTTCTGTACCAAGTAAAAGAACACCATCACATTCAGATTTGATGATATGGTTTAATTGGTTGGTAACACTTTCAGCAGCATATTCATAAACATGGTGTGAATACAGGCGGTAACCATTTGCACTGCAATTCTCATTGATACTCTCGATCAGAACATCAAAGAAGGAGTTGTTTGAGATAACAGCACCATGCTTTCTATATATAAGAAGATAGATCACTCCTGATGATTTCGATGGCTTCTTGATCTTTGTAAAATCATAAGAATAGTTGTGTGCAGTTTCCAATACGCGCTTTCTTGTCTCTGTGCTTACGCCCGGCTTATCATTCAGTGCCATAGATACGGCGGCTTCGGACAGATTAAGTATTTTAGCAAGTTCTTTAGCTGTAATTGACATGAAATACACTCCCTTCATATATGAATTAAGTTCCCGATTAATTGAATTATCAAAAGCTGTATTAGAGTCGTTAAGCCTCGTATTCAGAAGAAAGTAATAGTACAATCTGACTTTATTATAAAAACTGCACAAGATTTAAGCGAAAATTCAAAAAATACGCGGTTCTTTTTGGTATGTTTTTATTATACATGAAATGAAATTAAAATCAATATTAAGTTATAAATTAAGCTAATAATTAAGTTAATTAAACTTAATTTGTACTATCAATTAAGTTTTCGGAGGCATATAATCAGCTCATAACAAACGAACAGACAAAAAACGACAAAATGAAATATAAGAAAAGGACAAGGAGGATATAACATGGATAAGATTAAGATTGGTTATGCACCGACACGAAGAAGTATTTTCTCAGCACCGGATGCTGTAAAGTACAGAGGACTGACAGCAGAGAGACTTACAGAGCTGGGAATTGATTTTGTAGATATCACTGATATTAATTCAGAAGGGCTTCTTTATAACGATGAGGACAGAATTAAGATCGCAGAGAAGTTCAAAGCAGAGAAGATCGACGGACTGTTCCTTCCACATTGTAACTTCGGTACAGAGTTTGAATGTGCCAGACTTGCAAAGGACTTAAATGTACCGGTTCTGTTATGGGGACCGTTAGATGAAAGACCGGAGCCGGACGGAACAAGACTTCGTGATACACAGTGTGGACTGTTTGCAACAGGAAAGGTTCTCCGCAGATTTGAAATCCCATTTACATATACGACAAACTGCAGACTGAACGATCCGGTATTTGAAAGAGGTATCCGTGATTTTCTTGCAGTATGTAATGTAGTAAAGACATTTAAGAATATCAGAATCCTTCAGATCTCAACCAGACCATATGAGTTCTGGAGCACAATGTGCAATGAAGGAGAATTGCTTGAGAAGTTCAACATTCAGTTGACACCAATCCCAATGCCGGAGCTTACCGATGAGATGAAGAAGGTAAAGGCAGAGGATGAAGCAGGAGTAAAGGATGTTGTTCAGTATTGCAGAGACAACATGGAGATCTGCATCAAGGACAACGAGCTTGAGAATGTAGCAGCGTTAAAGATCGCAATGAAGAATCTGTTAAACAAATATGGATGTAAGGCAATCGCGATCCAGTGCTGGAATCAGTTACAGAGTGAGATCGGAATTATGCCATGTGCAGCAAACGCACTGTTAAATGATGAAGGCATCCCGGTTGTATGTGAGACTGATATCCACGGAGCGATCACCTCACTGATGGTTGAGGCAGCAGGCATGGGAGAGACAAGAAGCTTCTTCGCAGACTGGACGATCCGTCATCCTGACAATCCAAATGGTGAGCTGCTTCAGCATTGTGGACCATGGCCGATCTCAATTGCAAAGGAAAAAGCAAAGCTTACCTACCCACTTGCATTTAACCATCCGGGAAGTATCACAGCAGAAGCAAAGCATGGTGATGTATCACTGGTTCGATTCGATGGAGATAATGGAGAGTATTCACTCTTACTTGGAAATGCAAAAGGAATCGACGGACCAAAAGGAATGGGAACTTACCTTTGGGTAGAAGTTGAGAATATTAAGAGACTGGAAGCAAAGATCGTTGAGGGACCATACATCCATCACTGTGTAGGAATCCACAAGGATGTAGTTCCTGTATTATATGAAGCATGTAAATACATCGGCATAAAGCCAGATCTTTATGATCCGATTGAAGAAGAGGTTAAAGCATATCTTAGAGGCGAGAATTAAGCCGGAAAGGAGACAAGATGAGTGATTTAAAAGCGTTGAAAGCAAAATCATTTGAACTTCGTAAGGATGTAGTTGAAATGATTCGAAATGCAAAAGCAGGTCATATAGGTGGAGATTTCAGTGTAATGGACATTCTGGTTGATCTCTATATGAGACAGATGAATATCAGCACCGAGAATATGGATGATCCAAACAGAGACTATTTTGTAATGAGTAAAGGACATTCCGTAGAAGCTTATTATGCAGTACTTGCAGAAAAAGGATTTATTGATCGTGAACAGGTTATCCGTGAATTTTCAACATTTGGTTCTATGTTCATCGGACATCCGAACAACAAGCTTCCGGGAATCGAGATGAACTCAGGATCTCTCGGACATGGACTTCCGGTTTGTATCGGAATGGCGATAGCAGCAAAGATGGATAAGCGTCCATCCAGAGTATACACCGTAATGGGTGATGGAGAACTGGCAGAAGGTTCTGTATGGGAAGCATTCATGGCAGGCGGTCATTACAAATTAGATAACCTGTGTGCGGTTATCGACAGAAACCACCTTCAGATCTCAGGTACAACCGAAGATGTTATGAGCCATGAGAATCTGGAAGCAAGAGTGAAAGCATTTAACTGGAATGTCATTCAGGTAAATGGAAATGATCTGGACGAGTTGGATGCAGCATTTGAACAGGCAAAACAGACAAAGGGAATGCCTACCTGCATCATTGCAAATACGATCAAGGGCTTTGGCGGCGGTGATGTAATGGAGAACAAAGCTCCATGGCATCACAAAGTTCCAACAGATGAAGAGTATCAGTCAATTATGGCAGAGCTTGAGAGAAGAAAGGAGGCTGCTTTAAATGAATAATGTACCAAACAGAAAAGCAATATGCGATGTATTATTAAAGGAAGCAGAAACAGATAAAGATATCATTGTACTATGCAGTGATTCAAGAGGTTCCGCATCGATGACTCCTTTTTTTGAGAAGTATCCGGAACAGACTGTTGAAATGGGTATTGCAGAACAGAATCTGGTAAGCGTATCCGCAGGTCTTGCAAAGTGTGGCAAGAAGCCATTTGCATTTTCACCGGCATGCTTCATTTCCACAAGAAGCTATGAGCAGGCAAAGGTTGATGTAGCTTACTCAAACACAAATGTAAAACTGATCGGTATCAGCGGTGGTATCAGCTACGGAGAGCTTGGTATGAGTCATCATTCCGCACAGGATATTGCAGCAATGTCAGCAATTCCAAATATGAGAGTGTATCTTCCAAGTGACAGATTCCAGACAACAAAACTGATCGAAGCACTGTTAAAGGATAACAAGCCTGCATATGTAAGAGTTGGAAGAAATGCAGTAGAAGATATCTACTCTGAAGATAACTGTCCATTTGAAATGGATAAGGCGACCATGATTGGAGACGGAGAAGATCTGACGATCGTTGCCTGCGGCGAGATGGTTAAGCCTGCTGTAGATGCAGCAAAGATCCTTGAGGAAAAGGGTGTTAAGACAACGGTTCTTGATATGTACTGTGTAAAGCCTCTGGATTCAGAAGCGATCATCAAAGCAGCATCTAAGTCCAAAGCAGTTATCACGATCGAAGAACATGCACCATTTGGCGGACTTGGTTCTATGGTCAGCCAGGTAGTTGGAGCAAATTGTCCAAAGAAGGTTGTTAACATGGCACTTCCGGATGCTCCGGTTATTACAGGAAAGTCAAAACAGGTATTTGATTACTATAAATTAAATGCAGAAGGCATTGTAGAGAAGGCAATGGAGATTTTATAGATGGCAGATCGATACATTATAAGCATAGATCAGAGCACACAGGGAACCAAAGCACTTCTGTTTGATGAGAATGGAGCTTTATTAAAAAGATCCGATCTCCCGCATAAGCAGATCATAAATGAAAAGGGCTGGGTATCCCATGATCCGGAAGAGATATACAGAAATACCGTTCAGGTTGTAAAGAATCTGGTCGATCAGGCAGGCATCGACAAAGATGCAGTTGCAGGTATCGGAATCAGTAACCAGAGAGAGACATCTGTAATCTGGGATCGAAAGACAGGCAAGGCACTTGCAAATGCGATTGTCTGGCAGTGTGCAAGAGCTTCTGAGATCTGTGAGAGAACAGAGATCAAAGAGGCAGCAGATGAGATCCGGTCTAAAACGGGACTCAGACTTTCACCATATTTCCCGGCTGCCAAGATCGCATGGCTTCTTGAAAATACAGAGGGGGCAGCAGAAAAAGCAAAGGAACATATGGTATGCCACGGAACGATCGATTCCTGGCTGGTATATAAACTGACAGAAGGAAAATCTTATAAGACAGATTTTTCCAATGCTTCAAGAACACAGCTTTTTAATATTTTTAAGTTACAATGGGATGAAGACATCTGTAAGCTGTTTGGTATTGAAGTAACAAACTTGCCGGAAGTAGTGGATTCCAATGCAGAATTTGGAACAACCACTTTTGAAGGATATTTTAATCACCTGGTTATGATTCACGGCGTGATGGGTGATTCTCATGCAGCATTGTTCGGACAGGGATGTCTGGAACCGGGCATGATCAAGACAACATACGGAACCGGTTCGTCGATCATGATGAACGTAGGAGATAAGCCTGTGTTAAGTGATCATGGTGTGGTAACAAGTCTTGCGTGGGGCAGAGACGGTCATGTGGACTATGTGTTAGAAGGAAACCTGAATTACACAGGGGCCGTTATAACATGGCTTAAGGATGATCTGAAACTGATAACAAATCCGGGAGAGACCGGAGAACTGGCAGAGAGAGCAGCGAAGACGGATAACCTCTATCTGGTTCCGGCATTTACCGGACTGGGAGCACCGTATTGGGACAGCAGTGCCAGAGCATCATTTACAGGAATGGACAGAACGACAACGAGAAACGAGATTGTCCGTGCCGCAGTGGAATGTATCGCTTATCAGATATCAGACATTGTAAAAGCGATGGAAGAAGATTCCAGGGTAAAGATTTCAGAGCTTCGTGTAGATGGCGGACCGACAAAGAACAGCTATCTGATGCAGTTTCAGAGTGATATTCTGGAAGCTGCCGTACTGATCCCTGAAGCAGAGGAACTCTCAGGTATAGGAGCTGCATATATGGCAGGACTTACCATGAAGGTATGGGATGAAACGGTATTTCAGAGAATGAAACGCAGTCAGTATCAGCCGAAGATGGAGGAAGACATCAGGCAGAGAAAACTTACAGGATGGAAAAAAGCAGTACAGAGTGTACTAAAAGGTTAATTGTATTAGGAGGAAAAACAATATGAGAAAATTTAAGAAGGTAATTGCATTTTCAATGTGCGCAGTATTAGGAGCAGCATCACTTGTAGGATGTGGAGACAAGAAGAATGACACAACAGACAATACACAGAAGTCATCAGAAGCAAGTTCAGAAAGAGCAGTATTAAAGGGAGGCGGATCAAACGTAATCTACGTTATCACACCATCCCATTCAAATCCGGCATTCAAGACAGAGGCTGATACAGCAGAAGCTAAGGCAAAGGAGCTTGGATATGAAGTAAAGGTAAGCTCGCATGATGATGATGCTACAAAGCAGAGCGAGTTATTCGATGCAGCGATCGCTGATAAGGCAGCAGCTATCATCTGTGACAATGCAGGTGCAGATGCAACTGTTGAAGCAGTTAAGAAGGCAGCAGCAGCTGGTATCCCTACATTCCTGATCGACCGTGAGATCAACGAGTCAGGTGTAGCAATCTCACAGATCGTAGCTAATAACTATCAGGGTGCAAAGGCAATCGCTGAGAAATGGGTAGAAGCTATGGGTGAAGAAGGAAAGTACGCAGAGCTTCTTGGTAAAGAGTCAGATACAAACGCAGGTGTTCGTTCATCAGCATTCCATGAAGTAATCGATCAGTACGATACATTAGAGTGTGTATCAACACAGACAGCTAACTGGGATCAGACAGAAGGTTATGAGAAGACAGAGTCTATCTTACAGTCAAATCCAGACATCACAGGTATCGTTTGTGGTAATGATACAATGGCAGTTGGTGCAGCAGAAGCTTGTGCAGCAGCAGGCAGATCTGATATCAAGATCATCGGTGTAGATGGTTCTGATGAGGCAGCAGCACAGATCAAGGCTGGTAAGATGACAGGTACAGCACTTCAGCAGTTCGCTTTAATGGCTGAGATGGCAGTAACACAGGCTGATGATTACTTAAAGAACGGTACAACCGGTCTGGATGAGAAGCAGTTAGTAGACTGTATCGCAATCACGGCAGACAACGTAGATAAGCTTAAGACATTTGTTTACACAGAGTAATTTGTTACAGTAGTTACAAGTATATATGCCGGGAGGATGATCCGAAACCGGGTTGATCCTCCCGTGAAATATAAAGAAGGAGCTAGGTATGAGAAAAAGAATATTAGTTGTTATGGCTGCACTTTCTGTTGCAATGCTGTCAACAGGGTGTGTAAAGATTATAGATAAGGGAACAGAAGGACAGTATACAGGAAAGGTAGAGTTCAATGCTTCCGATAATGTAGAAGAAATGTGGGAAGAAGCAGTACAGGATATTTCAGACCGTGCAGTTGATCTTCCAACCTTCTTAACAGAAGCAAATGGTGACCTTTCATCATTAGTAGATAAATATGGAAAATACTCCATGGGAACAAGCGGTTCCATTAGTTATCCTGTAAAGGGTACCGGCGTTGTAGAAGAAGTTGAGACTTCAAAGAAAGCCGGATATATCACAGTAAAGTTAAACGGATATGATGGAACTGAGGTGATCAAGATGCAGGTTGGATCGATCTATAAGGGATCATCCACAAGAGATTCATTGACGATCATCAATTATGGTGACTATACAAATCAGGAGGAATGGGGCGATGTATCCAAGACCCTACATGAAAAGATCGATTCAGAGGTTATAGGCGGTGTAGACCTGACATCTATTCAGGGAAAGACAGTAGATTTCGTTGGAACATTTACAGTTGACGGAAACGATGAACTGCTTATTACTCCAGTCGTATTAACAGTACAGTAATAATTCCGGAGGTGAACAGCAATATGGCAGGAATGTGCAAAGAAGGTGTTTGCTTTCATGCAGAAGGAATCAGTAAGATCTATCCTGGTACAAAAGCATTGGACAATGTTAATTTTGACCTGTTGACAGGAAAGGTAAATGTACTGATCGGCGAAAACGGTGCCGGCAAATCAACTCTTATGAAGATGATAGCAGGTATCGAACAGCCAAGTGAAGGCAAATTATATATGGGAGATGAGGAAGTATACTTCAGAGATACCAATGATGCAAGAAAGCATGGTATCGGGATTATCCATCAGGAATTGAACCTGTTTCCAAATCTTCCGGTTTATCAGAATATATTTATGTCAAGAGAGAAGCATAAGGCAGGAAAGCTTGACAATGAATATCATAGAGAACAGTCAAAGAAGGTTCTGGAGAGACTGGAGCATCCAATCCCGGTAGATACACTGGTTGGAGATCTCCGTGTTGGACAGCAGCAGATGATCGAGATCGCAAGAAATCTTGTAGAAGATGATCTGAAGGTTCTGATCATGGATGAGCCTACATCCTCCCTTTCTGAACAGGAAGTACAGGTACTGTTCAAGATCATGCGGGAACTGACTGCACAGGGTATCTCGATCGTATATATCTCACACAGACTGGAAGAGATCATGCAGATCGGTGACCATGTAACCATTCTTCGAGATGGAAAATATGTAGCAGATGCAGATGTAAAGGATATTGATGTACCTTGGATCGTAAAGCAGATGACAGGTGAAGGAAAATCATATCCAAAGCGTGACCGTAATGTGGACTGGGCAAAGAGAGAATCCGTTCTTGAGGTTAAGGATCTGTGCCTTCCAAAGTCAGGCGGTGGCTATCTGTTGGATCATGTAAATTTTGAATTGAAAAAAGGAGAAATCCTTGGAATCTACGGCCTGATGGGAGCCGGAAGAACAGAGATCTTCGAATCCATCATGGGACTTCGTCCGGAGCATACCGGTGATATCTCACTGGAAGGTGAGAAGATGAACATCCGATCCATATCCGAACAGATCGAGAAAGGCTTCGCACTTGTACCTGAGGACAGACAGAGAGAAGGTCTGGTACAGTCCATGGATATCGGCAGAAACTGCTCCTTATCCGCTCTTGCATCTTATGCAAAGATGGGCTTCATCAATTTCAAGAAAGAGAATGAAATGGTGGAGAAGGAGATCAAGGACATCCATATCAAGGTTGCAGATAAGAGACTTCCGATCCTGTCATTATCCGGTGGTAATCAGCAGAAGATCGTTATCGGAAAAGGTATTCTGACGAATCCGAAGATCCTGCTTCTTGATGAGCCAAGCCGTGGTATCGACATCGGAGCAAAGACAGAAGTATTTGATATTATTAATAAGTACGCAGATGAAGGGCTATCGATTATCGTTATATCTTCAGAGCTGAAGGAGATTATTTCAATTGCTGACCGTGTAGTTGTTCTTTCAAATGGTAAGGTAACAGGAGAATTCGTTGGTGACGAGATCAAAGAGGAGTCACTGGTTCTGGCATCTTACAAGGGACATCACACAGGAGAGGCTTAGAGATTTACATGTAAAGGAGATTGAGAAAATGAGTAATGAAAAGAAAAAATCAAATAATACTCTGATGATGACGCTCTTAAAAGGTCGTACATTCATCGTGTTAATTATTCTTTTAGTATTTTTTAGCTTTGCTGCAGATAACTTCTTAAGTCTGAACACAGCACTTTTAATAGGTAAGCACGTTGCCTTATATGGTATTCTTGCAATTGGTATGACATATGTCATCATCACAGGCGGTATCGACCTTTCCGTTGGTGCGGTAGTTGGTATCTCAGGTATGTTAGCTGGATACATGATCCAGAACGGTATCACGATCGGCGGTAAGACAATTTACTTAAGCATTCCATTGGTTGTTCTTGTAGCGATCATCCTTGGAGCGTTAGTTGGTGTAATAAACGGTCTGATCATAACGAAATTCAATGTAGCCCCATTCATAGCGACTCTTGGTATGATGTACATTGCAAGAGGTTTTGCAAACCTGATCTCAAAGGGTGCTACATACTCAGACTTAAATGGTTATGAAGGCCTTGGAAATGAAGGATGGAGCTTCTTCCGTTCAAGCATCCTTGGAATTCCTGTAGGCCTCTGGCTCTTAGTAATCCTTGCAGTTATATTTGCAATCCTGTTAAAGAGAACATCATTTGGATGGCATGTATTTGCAATCGGTGGTAACGAGAAAGCTGCTAAGCTTTCCGGTGTAAAGGTAAACAAAGTAAAGATCCTTGTATACATGATCTCAGGTATCTGTGCAGCAATCGTTGGTATCATCGCTTCTTCACAGCTTGCAGCTTCCCATCCGGCAACTGGTGAGTCATGGGAAATGAATGCGATCGCAGCAGCCGTACTTGGTGGAACATCCATGGCTGGTGGTGTTGGTACGATCGGCGGAACAATCGTTGGTGCTTTCGTAATCGGTGTTATCAATGATGGTATGGTAATGTGTGGAGTATCTGAATTCTGGCAGATGGTTATCAAAGGTCTGGTTATCATCGTAGCGGTTATCATCGACCAGTTCCAGAGAAAGATGCAGGCAAAGATGGCATTACAGGCAAGAAATGAGAGCAAATAATACCAAAGGTATCAGGTAAAGACAGAAAGAATATATAGAAACGTGGACATGGAGAACTGCTTCATGTCTACGATCTTAAAAACAGATAAACATATGTCAGACAGGTATGGAGGACAGATAATATGAAAAAAAGAGGTATCATTAATGCACAGCTTGCGGGTCTGATCGCAGGACTTGGACATAAGGATACATTCATGATCGGTGATGGCGGAATGCCGATTCCAAAGGGAGTAGAGATCGTAGATCTGGCACTTTGTGGAGGTGTACCGACATTTAAGCAGGTAATGGATGCAGTCCTTGATGAGACACAGATTGAAAGCTATGTACTTGCAGAGGAGATCGTTGAGAAGAATCAGGAGCTCCTTACATATATAAGAGAGAGTCTTTCGGAGGCAGAAGAATCCATGATCTCTCATGTGGCATTAAAGGAAATGTCAAAGAACGTGAAATTTGCAATCCGGACAGGTGAATTTACACCATATCCAAATATTATCCTGACAGCAGGAGTCGCATTTCCTGCATAAGTAATAACAGCAGAAAAATAAAGATTTTGGAGGTGAATGATGAAAGTTTTAAATATTGGTTCCATGAACCTTGATTATGTCTACAGTGTCGATCATATCATCGCACCGGGTGAGACGCAGGCAACCTACGGAATGAATGTGTTCCTCGGAGGAAAAGGAATTAATCAGTCCATTGCACTTGCAAAAGCAGGCGTAGATGTCTATCATGGTGGAATGATCGGAGAAGACGGACAGGTATTCATAGATGCATGTAAAGAACATGGTGTGCATGATGAGTTTATCCGTACGATTGATGAGAAGACCGGACATACGATCATTCAGGTAGATAAGAATGCGCAGAACTGCATTCTGCTCTTTGGAGGGGCAAATCAGAGCCTGACAGAAGAATATATAGGTGAAGTATTAGACCATTTTGAAGTCGGAGATATCCTGTTACTTCAGAACGAAGTTAATAAGCTGGATTATATCATTGACCGGGCATACGACAGAAAGCTTGTGATCGCACTTAATCCATCTCCATATAATGAAAAGATCGAAGCTTGTGATCTTTCAAAGATCAGCATCTTCCTGTTAAATGAGATCGAGGGTGCACAGATCACAGGACTGACAGAACCGGATGATATCCTTGCTTCCATGAGAAAACGTTTCCCGGAAGCGAAGATCGTACTGACACTTGGCAAAGATGGCGCAAGATATTCGGACAAAGACTGTGAGTATGAGCAGCCGATCTTCCCGGTAAAAGCAGTTGATACGACAGCAGCAGGAGATACCTTTACCGGCTATTTCCTTGCAGGCCTGATCCGTGGTATGGAGATACCGGATATCTTAAGAATGAGTGCGAAGGCATCTTCTATAGCAGTAACCAGAAATGGAGCTGTTCAGTCGATTCCAAAGAGAGAAGAAGTAGAGGCAGCATTGTCGGCAGACTGATACAGCAGATAAAAGAGAAAACAAAGCATGAATGACATGCCTGTAAATAAAAGAAAACAAAGTGAGGTAAAGGAATATGAAATTTTTTATTGATACAGCGAATGTAGATGACATCAGAAAAGCAAATGACATGGGAGTTATCTGTGGTGTAACAACCAACCCATCTCTGATCGCAAAAGAAGGCAGAGATTTTAATGAAGTTATCAAAGAGATCACAACGATCGTAGACGGCCCTATCAGTGGAGAAGTAAAAGCAACAACTGTAGATGCAGAAGGCATGATCAAAGAAGGCAGAGAGATCGCAGCGATCCATCCAAACATGGTTGTTAAGATTCCTATGACAGTAGAAGGCTTAAAGGCAGTCAAGGTATTATCAGCAGAAGGAATCAAGACAAATGTAACTCTGATCTTTACAGCAAATCAGGCACTTCTTGCAGCAAGAGCAGGTGCATCTTATGTATCTCCGTTCCTTGGAAGATTAGATGATATCAGTACAACAGGTATCAACCTGATCGAAGATATCGTAACAATATTTGACAATTATGGCTTAGATACAGAGATTATCGCAGCTTCTGTAAGAAATCCAATCCACGTTACAGACTGTGCTCTTGCAGGCGCACATATCGCAACTGTACCATATAAGGTAATCGAGCAGATGACAAAGCACCCATTAACAGATCAGGGTATTGCAAAGTTCCAGGCAGATTACAAGGCAGTATTTGGCGAATAAGAGTTATTTAGATTTATCAGAGATTGGAGAATACAATGAATAAATTAGAACTTCAGAAAACTGCTGTAGAGGTTCGTAAAGGAATCGTATCAGCCGTACATTCTGCAAAAGCAGGACACCCGGGCGGATCACTTTCAGCAGCAGACAT
>ERZ808240.1719-NODE-1719-length-26183-cov-7.499158_pt1 | contig 26183 bp, 19 predicted proteins | sample MGYA00521084_ERZ808240 | MGnify/ENA primary metagenome ERZ808240 (study PRJEB31516, sample SAMN03275571) | gut metagenome | biome: mammalia-associated habitat; material: feces | host: Papio cynocephalus | place: Kenya | collected 2012-08-06 ... | reverse complement strand
CTGCGCTGCTTCTAGACCGAAGTTGCAGTTTCAAGAAAGGATATCGTAACATTGCCGTCTTGAAGAAGATGACTTTCCCAAATGATAAGGTTTTGACCATTTCTTTGAGCGAAAAACAAATCAGCGGCAGAAACATATCCATCAATCTGGATTATGAGGATTTACTTGCTGCAGATTCCTTTGATTCCATCCTGTTAAGAGAACAATAAAGAACGAGTATATGAAAAAAATATTTAAGCAATTCAAAACAGGAATGCTTATGGCCTTTATGACCATAGGCATTCCAGCCTGTGGAATGGCCCAAAGTCATGGAAGTCACCTCCTACTATCTTTGGGAGGCTCCTATCCAAAAACTTTAGAAGCCACCCTTGCGTATGAGCAGGAAAGAGACTATCATCATGCCTGGGAATACTTTGGAACTTACTCTATTCAATATGCAGATGACCCAGAAGCAGGACATATTACTCCGAAGTCCTTCTGGCATAACTATAACACCTGGGAGGTTGGCGTGGCATACAAGCCTTGTGTTACAAGAGGCAGAAACCATCATGGTAGCCTACGAATAGGTGCCAGTGCTGGTAGTGATTTTGAGAAAGTCATAGGTGCGGCTCACTTTGGGTACGAGCATACTTATAACCTGTATGATGGTTGGAGTGTGTTCTTTTCCGTCAATGAAAGTGTTGTCATCCGTGGAAGAGATCGATTCAAAACAGGCGTTTCCCTAGGAGTAAAGGTTCCATTATAATAAAAAGATAACAAGAATATGAGACAAAAATATTTTTCTATTTTTTGTGGTCTGTTTGCCATCATTTTGCAGAGTCTGTTGGTTTCATGTGATGAGCATGAGCCAACAGATCATCAATTGCACGTGGGATACATCCTGTGTGATGACCACAGTTGTTTGGATGCTCAAAGCTTTTTCAGCCAATCCTCAAAAAAGGCAGTGGGAGTTGTTTTTGCAGAGTCAACAGATGAGCATCCTGCTCTTGCCGTAATACTGAACGAGACCCAAGGGGCATTCTGCGACTCTTTGGGACTTGAGAATGGAACAAGCAAAGATATTACTGCTTTCGACGGCTTTACCAATACCACCTCTATGTTCCAAAGTAAAATGAAGGATACAGGCAAGGGCTGCCCTATTTCGGAGACGATGTTCCGTTTCCATCATGGAGGACAAAGTGACTATATACCAAGTGTGGCAGAACAACGCCTTTTGGTAAAGAGCGCTGGTTATATCAATGATATCATCGCTGAGCTTGGCGGTACACCGATAGACTTAACGGATGATACTTGGTATTGGACATCCACAGAAGTCAAGGAGAATCCAGGTTATCAGGCATGGTTATGTTCCTCAGCAAGTGGGGGTATCATAGAAACCCCAAAGACAGAGATCCATAAAGCTCGTGGCATCGTTAGAATCAATTATCCAGATAATTAAAACTTAAAAGAATTGTTATGGCATTTTGGAAAGAATTGGGAGTGGCAGCCTTGGATAAAGGCAAAAGTTTCTTCCGAGGGGGGAAGCAAGCCCTATCAGCCACAAAAAATGCAGAAAGCTTTGTCAAGGGTGCCAAGGTCGTTTCCCTTGGGGTGGAAAAGGGAAAATTTTCTGTTTCCCCGGTTACTAGGGGAGGAAATTATTTGTCCTGGGAAAAATCCTTGCCAAATGCGAACTTCTCACCTTCTTTCAATGGTAGGTGGACAAGGTTCAAATACTCCTTTAAGGACACTTGGAATGGGTTGTGGAAAAGCTCCCCAAAGGAAATTCCACCAAAAATACCAAAGGCTACGCCAACTTTATCCTTCACCGACAGGATGAAGAATTGGTTCCATCGGTTTACTCCAAGACCTGCCGTCAAGGAACCATCGGCACAAATTGTTTCACCAGTAAAACCTGTGAGAAGACCTATCTTTAAGGATAGCGGTTATCTTTCATGGGAAAATTCCCTGCCTAAGCCTTCTTTTAAGCCCCATTTTAATCCGATTACCAAGGTAAAAGAGGCTGTCAAAGGTAAAAAAGAAACTGCTGAGGAAGCTGTCAAGGTTGAGAAGAAAGTCGTGGAAGAAACAAAATCCAGCACGAAGCAAGCAACCAAGGAAGCTCCCAAAACAACAGAAAAGGCAGCAGAGAATCCTAAAAAAGCCCAGGAAGTAGAAAAAGGAGCATCTTCTACAGCCAAGAAAGAAGACAGTACCTTTAAAAAGGCTGCTAAATTCTATGCCAAGAACCCAAAGGCACTTGGATGGCATTCCGCGTTCGCCCTTGGAACTTATGGTGTTGTTTCCGGAGAAGGCATCGTAAAACCTCTGTTATATCTCTTTGGTGGAAAGAATGCCTCGGAAAATGGACTTGGTGGTATGTTGGGACAGGCTGTTGCTGGTGACAATGCACCTACACTATATAATAAGGTGACGGATGCAGCAGGGGCGGTGGTTGATGAAGGTGTAAACCTATATCAGACGGGAAAAGACTCTGTGAGTGATGTGGTGGATGAGGGAAGAGACTTGTATCAGTATGGCAAGCAATATGTTGGCAATGGAATGACCGAGAACAATCAAGGTGGGTATTCTGATCCAACTACGGAGTCATATCCCAATCCTTATCAAACCCCTTATCCTAACAACCCCCAAGGGTATGGCCAGGATGGGATGATGAACAACGTGATGGATGGAATGAATCGTGCTGTCAACGAAGTTTCTGGAGGCAGTGTCACCAAGATGAATATCTTGAGTTTGGCGGTCGCTTCCTATATGATGTTCGGTCGATTCGGGTGGCTGGGCAAAGCTGCGAGTTTATTGCTGGGTGGTATGACGCTCAAAAATATCAATCATCGTCAAGCTGGTTATCAGCAAATGCCATTGCAGCAACCACGGCCAAGCCAGGGCTATCAGCAAGCTCCTACTCCAAACAGTTACTTGCATCCTGCCGTTAACGCTCAGCTAGCCAATGTAACACAAGTGGCAGAAGAGGATATCGTGCAACGTCCACGGGGCATGCGTATTTAATTAATAATCAACATAACTTAGAGAATAATGAAGAAGAACTATAAAGATATGCTCCTTGAGTCAGGAAGTGGCTTCATGATGCCCTTTGCTCTTGGAGACGATGAGGAATTGCAGACCACCTTAGGATATGGTGAACAAAGACACCCTTCAAATGGGAATCAGTTCCACCACCTAGGGGTGGATTTGCTCACTGGTGGGAAAAGCCTTTATGCCATTGCCACAGGAATGATCATCGGTGCAGGACATGATTCCGTCCATGGGCACTATATCATTGCGAAATATGGTAAGTATGAGGTAAAGTATGGCCATATTGAAGAGGCATACTGTCCCTATGGTACTAGTATTAAAGCTGGCCAAGAAGTGGGAAAATCGGGTAAATTCCTACATCTGGAAGTCCGATTTGATGGTGTTGTCATTGATCCCATGGAGTTCCTGAGCATGATTTGGGCAAATATCCAACAGCTGGCAGCCATGGGTATCAACAATATGCCCAAACCTAAGAACTTAGGCACTCAAGAGGTCAAGACGCACTATGATAAGGAGCAAGACGAGATTCTCTTGATGATGATGCGCTGGCTACCAAGCTATATGAATGCGCTTCGTACTGGAAGTTATGTTCCACCGGAAAGAATGCAAACTCACCTGCGCCATATCTTTTCGGAAGCAGCGAACAGAAACTATCTCTTTGAGAAGATGCCGAACATGGGTAATCCACTTGGCCTCTCAGAGAGAAGCGTTCCCTTGGCGGAGAAAGTACAAAATCTCTTGATTGAAGATTTCTTGAGCTATGTGATGCTTCGTCATGATGTGTATCCAGCTTCCTGGTCAGAAACTCAAAAAAAAAACTTTCTGATCAAGTTGCCTCAGACGGCTTAGTGGTGGATCCCCTTTCTGACTTAGCCATTGATGTGGAGAGCTTCGATGTCAAGCATGAAGCCTATGTCTACTTCGACTCCAGTGGCAGAAGATGCTGGACTAAGGCTTGGTTCAATGGAAGGGAAAAGGGTGAGAAGGCCATCGAGATTACGAGAATGCTAGCCATCAAGTTCATCAATGATGAAATCTCTGAGGATGACTGGCTCACCCGTTTCTATCCCAAGCAGATGACGGTCTATCATAAGGCCATAGAACAGGCACGACAACAATTATTATCATTTTAACCCATCATTTTATGGCTAAAGATAACAGTTATAAGAATTTATCGGAGATTGACTATTGCATGCGCCAGTACTTTAGCAAGTACTTGGCGCCTACTCTGATTAAGGAAACCAGACAACTGAGGCAGAACCAAACAAAAGAGTTTACGGAGCAACTCCAAAGGAATGCCTCTCCCTTTGTTCCTGTGAATGTTCAACTGCAAAATACGGATATGCAGCTAAAGACAGCAGGAAAATGGTACAAGAAGTCGTCTGACGATGTCATTCAAGTATGCAAGGATAGATGGGGAAAGGATACAAAGTTCGCCAAGGATTACCAAACCTTCCTCAACTCATTCTATAGGGAACTTGTCAGAAGGAATGGTGGCAAAGAAAATGAGAAGTTGGCTGAATTTGCCGAGAAATATGTGGCCAATAGGTTTCAAGGTCTTATCATTGAACAATTGGCAAGAGAACAAGTCCCAAGGAACAGTGCTGCCTATATAGCCAAGAAAGCACTGGAGGACAGCCTTTTTGGACTGTTACCTCGTACAGCCCCCCAAAAAGGAGAATTGGATGATACCATCGAGAAAAAGGCAGAAGACATTTATAACCCTAACGTCATAGAGAAAGCTGCAGCCATTGGAGGCTCGATGATTATAGATGCAGGATTGACTGGTGGATACGGAAGTGGCAGCTCCCTCATGGTGAAGAGTGCCACAAAAGCAGGCATCAAGGTTGGTCCGAAAGCTACATCCTTTTTAAACTCTGCCTGGAGTGGAGCCGCTATTGATGGAGGATTAAGAACAGGCTTTGCCATTCATCATGAGCATACGTGGCAAGAGGAAAAGTATGCAAAGGAAGATAGCAAGAAATTACTGGGTGACGAAGATGCCATCATGCACATTCAAACTGGAAGTGATAGCATCAAACATGCCAATACCGTAGGCCTTTACAAACTCAACAGTCAGCTTGAGAGAAAAATCAAGACCTCTGCCCCATCCTTCTCCGCTAGAACCAAAAAAGACATGGATCATGTCTATAGCCAGTTCAAGAATCGAAGTGGTCAATTGCTGAACATGATAAGAACTAACTTTTCAAGGCAAGCGATTCCATTCAATTCCACAGGCAAGGTTCCACAGTGGATGCTCAAGCTGGGAGCTAAAAGATGTCAGCAATGTGCCTCAGGCTTCTATTCAATAGCCATGGAAATGTCCAGGGAAAGGAAAGACTGGATAAGTGTCGGCGGTAAAAGAATGACCCTCAAGCAGGTAAGCCAGAGAGCCCATGACTACGCAATAGCAGCTGTAGATTGCGAAAAGAAACAAGCATCTTCTGCTAGAGTCAAAAAAGACAGATGGAATCAAAATATGGATTATCTCAATGAGCAAATCAATGCCCCCAATCCATCCCCAACTAGCAACTCCGCCTATGCTCCTTCCTTTTCTCCTGCCCAAAGAACAGAAGCATATGTTCGTCCCCAAAATGGCATGAACGGAGGAAATGACTTCTTGAATGCTTTGCCCAAAGAGCTAACCGAAGGTTGGGGAAATGCGCTAAAACAAGCAGGGCTTGCTGATTTTAGCGATGTAACCAAGAATCTTGGTTATGTCCTTGCCATGCTTCCAGATATGATTATAGGCATGTTTACAGGTAAGAACCCGAACTTACAGTTAGAGGACAATTTCTTGCCATTGGCATCTATATTTGGTGGCTTGTTTGTCAAGAACCCGCTTCTCAAGATGCTTTTGCTGGGATTCGGTGGTGCCAATTTGCTCAATAATGCTGGACATGCAGCTCTTGGACAGGTCAAAACTAGCCAGCAGCCAAGAAAATCCTATAAGCAATATGAGGAAGAAGCTTTGAATCCTCGCATCACAAACCCAGTGATAAAGGGATGTTCCATGATTGCCAACATAGATGGAAAGCCATGCGTCATAGGCATTTCTGAAAATGCCATTGATGCCTATGAAAAGGGGTATTTGCCTCTTCCTACCCTGTCAAATGCCGTCCTCAGGAAATATGACGAGAACCAGGCTTTGGCAGAACGAGAGTATGATAGAACACTCCAAAAGGTAGAAAGCAATACCAAGGCCATGGGCATAAGATAAAGCATAAGAAGAGAGCTAAAGGCAGCCATGATGGTTCCTGCAGCTTCTCTTCTTTTTTCTTTTTACAAACAGTCAGACGGATGTACTCGCTCATGATGGCTCTTCGTAAACTTCGCAATGCCATAGGCACTGCAAAGATAAATAATTTATTAATTTTCTACATCACACTCATTCCCATTTTAACACTTTTCAGCCCATTTTTCCCTTAAAATAACCGTTTTTAGTTAAAAATAAAAATCAATTTTTCCATTCGCCTTTATCCCGATAGTTTTCTTTTCCTTTGTACGCAAATTCAGTAGAAAGCAACTAACAATAAAGCTGTATAACGATCAATAACTCAATATGGATAACAAAGAAATCAACAAACAAGAGGAGGCGGAAGAGAAAGGCAGCAGAATCGACCGTGCCATCCAAAAGTTCGCTGACCTGATGATTCAGCGCTTGGAAAACAGCAAGAAAAAGGACTGGAAACAAGGATGGACAGAAGGCTCGCATGGCTTTGGTGGTCTTCCGCAGAACATCACTGGCAGAACTTATGTCGGGGGTAATGCCTTTTTGCTGCAGGTCCACACATCAATGAGGGGTTTCCATGTTCCTGTCTATATGACAAAAACACAGATGAAGGAGAACGGTGTTCACATTAAAAAAGGAGAACGTTCCGTACCGGTTTTCAAATGGGGACTGAGCATCAAGGATGAAAATGGCAAGCGTCTGTCAGATGAAACTTACCATAATCTTTCCAAGGAGGAGCAGGATAAATGCCAAGTACGACCCTACCTGAAGGTGTTCAATGAATGGAACATAGACCAAACCACTTTTGAAGAGGATAAAAATGAGAAGTATCAAGCCATTCTCTCCCGATTCACATTTCCACCCATCAAGGATGAAAAGGGTATGTATAAGAATGAGGCTCTTGACCGTATGTTCGAAAAGCAGGAATGGCTTTGCCCTATCCAAGTGGATCAAGAGGCTAAGGGAGCAGTTTACAATACGAAGAAAGATTGTATTGTGGTGCCTATGAAGTCCCAGTTCAACATTCATGATGAACCAGAAGAAATCTTCATGGATGGGCAGGAGTATTATTCGTCTGCCATGCACGAGATGGCTCACTCTACAGGACATTCCAGTAGATTGGATCGTTTGCCAAAGGCAGCGTTTGGTTCGGATGACTATGCAAAGGAAGAACTCGTGGCAGAAACCACAGCCTTTGTCATGGGAAATGCCATGGGCTTTTCCAACAGAATTTCTGACAATAATGCAGCTTACGTAGATTGGTGGATTCAAAAATTACGTGAAGAGCCCAAATTCATCATTTCCATCATGTCAGATGTCAACAAGGCTTCTCGCATGATTTTGGAAGAGATTGACAAGCAGAAGATTCTGCTAGGGGAAAAACCGCTGATGGAGGGAAATCTTGATGGCATCGAAGAGCAGCTCAAGAACAAAGAGCAGTTCGAGCAAGTCAAGCTTGACCTGGCTACTCTGGAAAAAGAGCCACACCAAGAGGATGAGAAGCCTTCGGTAAGTCCCCAAGAAAAACATTTCACGGCCCTTATCCAGAACATCGTTTCAGACAAGGATAGTGAACATACGGTCTTGGAGGTCAAAAATCTGTCTGAGCTGCGTGAGTATTACAAGGAGCATGAGGTCTTTGGCTCGTGGATTCAAAATGCCACAGACGATCAACTCTTGATAGCAGGTGCATCTCTCCTACCCAACATGGTTACTGAACAAAATATAAACAAAGAAAAGGATATGACCGATTCTAAGAATAACTCGCAAAAAGAAGTAAAGGACAATAAAAAGCCCTATTATTTCTCCTATCAGTATTTGCAGAGTACTGATGACACCCAGGAGTTCGATGACCTTAGCAATAAGGAGAAATGGGAGCAAATGCTCACTTTGGCCAAGGAATATGACCCTGGGGATGCGTTGACACAGTCCCAAATTTCAAAAAGTGCTACGAACAATCCTGGCGATAGCTTACTAGCTGAGAACGAACACTACGCTGTGGTATATAACTATAGCGTAGGCGGCACCTATGAGCTGCTACGTAGAGTAAGTGAGAATGACCTGAGAATGTCCATTGATAGTTATGGCTTGGAGCCGGATGCCTCGAAGGAAGTGGTTGAAATCGCTAAGAACATGGCCGAGGAAGAGATGAATCTGAAACTCAGAGACAAGATGCCAGCCTTTACGATGCCTAATGGCGATATACTGCATTTCGAGTACAACAAGGAGAAAGACTCGATTGACGTGGGAACTGTCAGCAATATCGGGCTGATGGTCAAACATAGCTATCCATATGACCATGGAGCCACATGGGATAGAAACTTGGATGCCGCTTTGGAGAATCTTACTGAAACTCCGGAATACCAGGCTACCCAAGAAGAGATTGAGGATGAGGACAAAGACCAGGTGAAGCAGCAATCTGAAACACCTGCCCATGAGGATAGTAACATCCAGACCAATGTCATAGGCAAGGCAGAGCAAATTGCCGCCACAGGTGTTCCCATGCACGAGGCAGAGAAAGAAGCCAAGGCAATAGCTGATGAAGAACTTCATGAAGCTTTTCATCAAGAGGAAAAAGAAGAGCAGCAAGATGTATCTGCCCAGGCTAACGAGAGTGAGGTGAAAGAGCAGCAAGCAAGTACAGCCAAAGCCGCCACTCATGCCTCCATTCTCCTTGGCGCACTGGAAATGGCAAAGTCCCATCAGGGTGTCTGGATGAATGCCAAAGGTAAAAGCAATGCGGAGTTTCTGCATTTCAAGAAACCGATTACGCCGTTCAACAACTTGATGATGAACCTGAACTCGGACTTACAGGGTTATAAAACGAATGTCTATACCTCGTTCAATCCAGCCAAGGACAACGGAATGCCCGTAATGAGAGGACAAACCTCTCTGCCTTTCAACTGGACGAAATGGGAATATCAAAATGTGACTAACGCTGATGATACCATTTCAAGGGATCAGTATAAGGAATTGAGCGAAGCGGAAAAGAGCAATTATGCCATTCACGCCACTCGCCAACGCTTTCATATATACAATGTCGATCAGACCGTGATGCCTGCCAACGAGGTGAAAGACTATGGAGCCTTGATTCGTGAAAAGGGTGAACATATCAAAAGCTTCAACAAGGATAGAGCCAAAGAACTGACAGCAGATACAGCTCTTGCCTATGTCAAGGAACAAGAGAACAAGCACCCAGATGCCATCATCCTCATTAGAAACAAGGACTTTTATGAGACCTACGGTGAGAAAGCCGAAGCGATGGGAAAGGTTCTTGGTCTCCCAGCGCAAACAAAAGATGTGGGTGGAAAAGAGGTAAGCTATGCTGCCTTTCCTTATCATGCTCTGGACAACTGTTTACCTAAGCTCATTCGGGCAGGACATAGAATTGCCATTAATGATGGCCAAGATGTAGCCAAGCTGAGTAAGGGTGTTCCGTCGGCACAAACCATCTTGGCTAGTGCTTATCATACGGCATCGCAAGTGGCAAAGTCTTCTGGCATTGGCTATGAGAGGGTCATGGTATTGCAGGATGCTCAATATGACAAGGCACAAGACAAGATAATTGTCAGCGGCATGAGTCCAAAAGGTGGCAATGAGGAGGTCAAGGCTATCCTCAAGGCCAATGACATCTATCGTGCCGTTGTAGGCTCCACCGGGCATGAGTTGAGATTGGACCGTACAGGCAGAAACAATCTTTTACCAGCAGATGATGCCAAGCATGAATTGCTCGTTAGAGAACTGACTGCAGGTGTGATGATGGCACGCCAAGGATTGCCTGCGACCTTTTCAGAAGAAGGTCAAAAGCAGATACCATACTGGGAGCGAGAAATCAAGGAGAATGGTAAACTAGTAGGCATCATCGAGCGGGATGTAAACAATGCGCTTGAAACTATCGATAACCTCGTGGCAGGTAGAAAGGTAAATTATGAGGCTATTAGAGGTGAGCTGCCGAACAAGGACTTGCTTTCTTCCTCCAAGGAGTATTCCATATCACGCGAGCTCAATAAGCTACCTAGCATGGATACCAAGGAGCTTGTGGTGGTGATGGATAGAAAGAACCAGGTAGCAGATGTCATTCTTCCAGCAGGTGCTTCCCTACTGGTCAACAATGAAGTCCCTGGCATGAACAAAAGACGTGTGGGTATCGCTCTGGGAAAAGAGGGAATCAAGGAGGTTAGCTTCTACAATGCAGGCGGCAGCCTGGCTTTGAAACAACCCAACAGCTACTATAAGGATAAGGAGGTCACGGTGAGCAAACTCAAACAGTTTACCTTGCTTACCAACCAAACAATTGATGTGGCTAGCAAAGTCAACGCAAAGCAGGAGACAAAGATTTTGAAGTTTCAGGCCATCCAGGATTCTTTGGGTAAATACGCATTCTTCATCAAGCCGGAGAATGAGCCATCATTTGCGGTCTATCCGATGAAAGAGCATCTAAACTCATATTTCAGTGTCATGGGTAAGGAAAACAAGCCTCAGATGCACAATGCCTTGGCGCAGAAATATTATGAGATGGCTTCCACCTATCCTGATTCCAAGCAGGAACTCATTATGCCTGACACCAAAGGCATTGATATGAGTCGTGTGAACAAGGTAAGAATAACCTCTGACAAGGAAGACCCTAAAGTGAAGGTCGTTATCGCCACCATTGACGGCGAACAAAAGAGACAACCCATTTCCAAACAACAATGGTATAATCTCTGGCTCGCTGACGACATGGCAGCCTATAAGAAAGCTGTTGCCGCCGTAACTTTCATCCCTGCTGTCAAGAAGGAAGTACAAATGGGCCAAAGACAGGAGATAAAGACCGAAGATAACGTCAAGCAAGAACAAACTCGTGCAGTTAAAGAGGAAAAGGAGGAAGTCAAGGAGAGCAAACCCTCCAGAGGATTTCATCGATAATTTAAGTCCATAGGGAGATATCTTGTCTCCCTTGGACACTTCATAAGTTAATAACATGGCAATAGACAAAAAGGCTTTTTATGAGAAATATGCGATGGTAGCCATTGAACAACAGATAAAATATGGTGTACCCGCATCCGTCACTCTTGCTCAAATGGGATTCGAGAGCAGCTTTGGCACGTCCAGACTTGCCAGAAACGACTCCAATTTCTTTGGCGTAAAAAAGGGAAGCTCTTGGAATGGCCCGGTCAGCTACCATGTGGATGACCACAACTATCCAGAGGCCTTTAGGGTTTATCAAGATGTAAGGGCAAGTGTGGAAGACCATTCCAAGGTTCTCATGCTTCAGCGATACCAAAAGTTTTGTCCCACACAAAATCCTCTTGATTACCGGGGATGGGTGGATGGCCTTTGCAAGGGTGGATACGCTAGCAGTCCCAGTTATAAGGGAGACTTGATAGGTGAAATCGAGCACTATCATTTGGATAAGTATGACAAAATGGCTTTGGATTATGCTCAAAAAATGGGTAAAACCATTGGCTACGCCAAGAACCAAAGCAATCATCTCCCTAGACAGCCAACCACCTGTGCCCTACCCATCAACTTTCAGGGGCTCAAGGTCACAGGAATGTTCAGGGAAAACAGAGGTGACCATCTGCATGGAGGTATTGACATTGCCACAGGTGGCAAAAACTTGCCGGTTTATGCCACAGAGAACAATGGTAAGGTCATAGCGGCATGCAAAGGTGAGGCTACAGGCAACATGGTTAAGATAGAATATACGAAGGCAGATGGCAGTAAGCTCCAATGTGTATATATGCACCTGAGCCAACTCAACGTGAAGAAAAACGATATTGTGCAGGCTGGGCAACAGATAGGTGTTTCTGGCAATACAGGACGTTCTTCGGGACCGCACCTTCACTTCGAGACTAAGCTCCTCAATTCCAGTGGAAAATGGGAAGGCTTTGACCCAAGGGAGTATCTTGGTGCCATAGAGGGTGAGTCGGGAATTTCCATTCCTCTTATGAAAGATGGGAAAGACATTCTTGCAGAGCATCGCACACATTATACGAAACCAGCTGGCAACCAACATCAAGTGGATATGAATCAGCAGCTGTTGGCTCAAATCACCCATTCTAACGACCCAACCAAGTGGCTAGCCTGCCTCAAGGATCTAAATGGCGATGTGAACGATGGTCGAGATGCTTTCACTGAACTTATATCTACATTGTTTTCCGCAGCATTGACGATTGCGGCTAAGATTCAGATTTCGGAGGCGATTACAGCATCAAGCCGTGCCTTGGACGCAGAAAATTCCCAAGACCAGAAAGAGGATGAACAAAATGTCGTAAAAAGAGGAAGAGAAAAGGTTGACGCTTCCAAGCTGCAGCTTCAAGCCAGCACTTATTTTGAGACTGAATGTCCAGAGGAGAAGCAGACGCAATCTCTCAAACAAGCTTAAAAATAGAATATTCATCATTTAAATAGACTAAGAATAATGATCAAATGTAACATCACAGCCTGTGGCATCATAGTAAGCGGTGCCCAGGAAAAGTCAAACAAGGAAGGCGGCAAGTTCCTCGCCTTCACCATCGTAGTTCCCATAGAGGGACGAGACAAAAGCGTCAAGGAACTTCATATCGGTGTAACAGCCGAAGGTGACGCATCCACAGCCGCCAAATACGCTGCTGGTAAAAAGGTCACCATCAAAGGCAACCTCTATATCAAGAAAGTAGAGGAGACCCTCTATTATAACTTGCGTGCAGAAGGGGACATCCAAGAGAATGACACATCAGAAGCCGACCGTATCGAGGGAAAGATGGAGTTTAAGGGAAAAATAGGCAAGAAAGGCATTGAGACCTATCCTACCAAGAAGGGCGGAACGTTCAAGACGTTCTCTGCTTTCTCCTCGGATAAGGATGGCGACAAACGTGCTTTTACATGGGTTAAGTTCACAATGAACCAACTTCAGGATTATCAAGCGAAACCTGGAGAATATGTAGAGATTCATGGAGATTTATCCCTGGACGTTTATAAGAACAATCTTCAGATTGGTTGCCGTGTCAGCACTATTTACCCTTGGAACTTAAATACCTCGGGAAATGCCAATCAACAAGTATAAGAAAAACTCAAATTTCCAGATAGGGAATGCTTGCCTCGTCATCATGGTCGTCACCATAGCTTTGGCAATGATTCCCTATCTGCTCATTCGTAAAAAGCAAGTATGAACTATTCAATGAATAAAAGTTTGGGCGAAAAACTAATGATGGGCTGGCAAAACATCTTTCGTAAAGGTGACGATGCCGGTCTGAAACCTTTCCCAAAGGATCATTTCTTCTCTTCCGAAGAGATAGAATTTCTCATGTCTTCCACGGATGAACTGAGCCTCCTTGAGAAATGGGCGGTTCAGATGAGCAAATGGGCAAGAGATAAAGCCCAGTGGGATAAGAAACTTCCTGGTGTCAAATGGAAAGACGGTTCTCTGACAACATGGATAGAGGGCGTACCGCAAGCAGACACAAAGACCAAGCAGGCTGAACGTTTGCAAATTTTGAAGGCAGAAGGGTATCACATACCCTCTCGATACGAGATTCTCATTGAGGATAAAGTGGGCACAGACCTGGTTGGGAAACTCTTTAAAGATACAAGAAACAAGAAAAATCCAATAGTGATGGTTGATGTCTATTACCGAGAGAGTCCCCGACAAGGAGGTCCTACCATTTCCATCTCATCATATGACGATCCAGCCGCTAAGCCCCAGTTGCAAGAGTTGCCTTTAGGAGAGTTTCTTTCCATGTTGTCATCCCAAAAGCTCAAACGCTTGTCTGTGGAGGAATCGACAGCTTGGAAACAAGATAAGGAGATGATCAATAAATCCGCCATAGCGTTCAAGCAGCTTATCAAAGACATCGTTCGCAGCTATCCCCATACCCTAGGCGGCTCGTTCCCTGCTGAGATGCAGAATGTTTTGTATTCTAAGCATCTTAGAAAAAAGGTCATCCCTCAAATGTGGACGCTCTCAGGTGATTCAGAGATGGTTGTAGGCGTATATATGGCTGATAAATGTGACAAAGTCCATCATGTGAACATCAACACTGGCAATGCTTATCTCCACCAAGAACTCATAGGTGCAGTTAAAAGCCTAGTAACGAGGGAAAACTTGGATGCGCAATTGGACAAACTCACAGCATTGATGGGCAACAAGATAGGTGAAACAACCATCGTTACCCTCAAGGAAAGCTATCAGATAGCCACCGCACATGGCATGATTGATGGCTTGGTTTTGTCGTCCAATGGCAAATTGTCCGCCTACAAGAATCCGAATCACGAAGAAGTTCAACTGACTTTTGCAGACAAACCATCTATTCGTGATGGACTCATTGAAGGTGGATTGCGAGAAATCAAACATCTAGGCGAAGACAGCCATGTTCGTCCAGAGCGACTTCACATGCTTACCCATGAATTATCCATGATTCTAGGTGGGCAAGAGGAACTGGATAAACGTATGAGTAAATTTGAAATTCAACAAAGAAGGTTTCTGGAAGAACAAAAGCAACAACTCATCCCGGTTCATGCCAACACAGAGGATGAGGTGCTAGCCATCAAACCTTACTTTGAGTCCTTGAAAGACAAGAATAATGCACTTTCCGGAGACATTGAATTTCTTCTTTCTGGTAGTGAGGTGAGCAACCTATACAATCGTTATGAGTCCCTAGAGGAAGAGTATCATGGAAGTGTTCGCTTTCTTTGCCCAGAGGATAGAGAAGACTTGGAGAAGAAAATCTGCCAAAGTTATAAGAACTATAAAGATAAAGTCTCTTCTTTGGTAGCTGACTACCAATCAATTTTCCCAGCCTCTGATGAATCCGTATGTCAAGATAAAGAATTCTTGCCCCTTTATGAACTTTCCGAAGCCATTGTTACTCCTGAGAAAGGAAGATGGCACACGGATGAGCTCAAACAAAAAGATGCTTACACCCGATACGGTAAGCTCATTGCAGAGAAATTAAGCTTGCAGATGACTTATCCAGAACTTCCATGGTTGCAAGCTCCAAAAGCTATACCACATAATATTCAGGGTAATGCCTATCAGGGCAAAGAGGCACTTGTCTTGGCACTCTTGGCTGAGAAGGAAGGTTATGAATTACCTTTGTATGTCACACAAGAAGAGGTGCAAAAGGTGAATCTGAAGGTTGATCTGAGGAAAGCCCCCTTCCCTATCATCACAACCGAAGGCATTCAACTGCTGTATAACATTGAACAGACAGACCTCCCTCTCAAAGACCCTCAGAAATGGGAATGGTTGAAGTCACGTTATGGTCAGCAATCAGAGGTCAATGTTTCTTCTCTTTTAAGACTGAAAGAGAAGGGGGCCTACCCTGCCAACATCCGTTTTGATGGAATAAAGGATATTGTCAGCTACAGTAGCAAGGAAGATACCATCCGTCTGTCGCCACAAAACAGCTATGATAAACAGGATGACTTCTATAGAGATCTTTCCATAGGCTTGGTAAGAAGTACAAGAAGCAAGGAGAGTCAACAATCCAGGTATGAGAACCTGGTCAAGGAAGATTTACTTGCCCATATCGGCGGCGCCATGATAGGTCAAAAGTACCAGTTTGAGGTACGAAGCCTGAACCATAACAAGTTTTGGAAGGGACTTCTTCAAGACAATCCCTCCTTTACCAAGAACGCTCTTGCTGCAGCTGAACGCTCCACAGGAATCATATTTCAGTATGTTGAAAAGGCAAGTAACTCTGAGAACTATGGAAAAAGAATCGACCTAAGAAGCACCACTCCCATCAATCAAGACGTAGATGGTAATGGTATTGTGGAAAGCCAAGAGAATTTGGCTGCGGACAACAAACAAGGTGCTAACGAGGGAGTTCCCAAAGAAGACGCTAATTCTCATCATGGCATAAAGGTTAAGCACTCTCGATAAATGAAGCCCTAGGACAGTCACCTAGGGCTTCATTGTTTCTAATAATTAGACCACAAAACAAAGAAAATAAAGTTTTTCCATATTAGATTCAAATGTTTTTTCTATCTTTGCACCATAAATCGCATTTAGATATGGAACTCGAATACGCATCTATAAGTCAGCGAGGGAAAAGAAGCCGTAATGAAGACTCCTTCTTTACCTTGGACATCCAGGATAGAAATCGCTGGATGGGAATTATTTGTGACGGAATGGGTGGCCATACGAAGGGCGATGTCGCAAGCCAATTTGTAATCAAGTACATAAGCGACTATTGGGAAAGTCATATTCTGGAACCAGATTCAGAGGAAAAGATAAAAAAGGCCTGCAAAAAGACCTCCATCGCTTTTACAGAGAAAGTTTTTGAACTTAACCATGTCCAAATGGGTACCACCATGGTTATGGCAAGTATAGAGAATGACCTTCTTACCATTGTACACCTTGGTGACAGCAGGTGCTATTATCTGGATTCATCCAATCATCTCTTATACCAAACACAAGACCATGTTTCCTCACAGTATGGCTTTGAAAGAATTACCAGATGCTTCTTTTCTTATCATCCAGAAGCTGTCAATCCTGAGGTTAAACAATTTCACATTAAAGATGGTGATAGGATTTTCTTGTGTTCAGATGGAGTCAATAAGTACATGGCACCATCCACCCTTCTATCTATACTATCCAAAGATGAATCGGCCAAAGAAATACTGGAAGAACTTGGTAACATCTGTGAAACTGTAAGTCAAGACAATTACACAGCCATACTATTGAAAGTGCATCAAGCATAAAAATAGACTCTATAAAGGAGAAATCCCACTTTCTTACTTTCTTGAACAACAAAAAATAGCTTTTTATGCCGTATCTTGCGAAAAAAGTATTACTTTTGCACCAAAAGAAAAGCTAAATATATGAAAGAAGCCTTACAATTATCCGCATCAGACAGGGTTCTATTTGTGAACATCAAAAGATCCTTCAACTGCACAGATAGGCATAGTGAGTATTATCGACCATCTGTATATGAAGCAACCAGAAAGTATTGGAGAATCTCTAAACAAAGACTTCCCAAGATTTCCCTGGTGTTAGGACACGTGGATGGAATCGTGAAAGAGGTCATTGTTCCGTCCAAATGGTTTTTGTCCACTGATCCAAGGTATCCTAATAGATACGAATGTGAAGGGAAAGAGATTGAGGATTCTCCCTATCTTAACAAAGATGCAAGCCAAATCATAACCATCGGACAAAATCCAGTGGCATATTATAATTGTGACTAAGTTACATCCTAAAGCGCAAACGATTATGGAAGATGATTCAAAAGCTATAGTACCAAATAGCTACTATCAGCCTGCAGAGCTGTTGAATATATTCAAGAATTTCCTGACGCATAAGGAAATCAACATGACTGTGATTTGCCTGAAGGGTATCTATATCAAGTCAGACAAGGTTTATGGGCACTTTGCTTATGACCATCTAAAAGATGAGACACAAGTAGAAGAACTGACCATCGTTGTTCCTATAGCTTTGAGAGATGACCTTAAAAACGGTAATCTTATCACGGTTTATGGTACCATTGATAGAAAGCTCAACCCTAGTGGATATATTCAAATCTTGCTCAATGTCTCTCGCATTGACAAAGTCAAGGAAATCGCCATCTCTGACGAAGAGGTCAAACGAGCAGAACTACGACGAATCAAGGAACAAAACGGATATAAGAACGTGGATAGTATCCTTGAGAACAAACTTTTCATCGACGAGCGTCCACAAGTAGCCTTGATTTATGCTGAGACATCGATCACAAACGCCGATTTTGAGAAAGGTCTCGTAGCTGCGAAGACTCATATCGACTTCCATGAAATAAGAGTCAACTTTGCGAACTCAACCGCTTTGCGCCAAACCTTGCTGGAGGCAGATAGTAAAAGTTACGATGTGATTGCCATTGTAAGAGGCGGTGGCAGTGGCATCGAGAAGCTAGATGAGATAACCATTATTGAAACCCTGGCAAACTTGCAAACCGCTTGGATCTATGGCGTAGGGCATGAGAATCTTTTTATTAGGAATGTTGCTGATAAGGTCATCCCTATTCCTTTTGCACTGGGCACCTACTTCCGTGATACTGTGGAAAATGTGAGAAGCAAGAGAAATAGCTCTCGTGCGGCTATCATGGAAGAGGTCAAAAAACAATATATCAAGCAAATTGAGGATTCTAACAAAAAGAACCAAGAACTCAACAAACAGTTGGAGACCATGCAGAAAACCCATAAGGAGCAAACAGAGGCCTCCAACAAACAAATTGCAGAGCTAACAAGAGCTCAAAAAGAAAACCAGGAACAAATCAAGCTCCAGACCGAGGCTCTCAAAAAAGCAAACGAATCAGCCCAGCAAATGGTCCAAAAGCAAACGGAACAGCTCCGAAAGGCTAATGAAGAGTCGCAAAAACAGGCAAGGTTACAGATAGAGGCTGCTGCCAAGACCAACAAAGAACTCCAAGACAAACTGTCCCAGCAAGGAAAGACACTGGAGAATATGCAGTTACAACAGAAACAACAGCAAGCAGAGTTCAATAAAAGCCTGGAGAAGATGCAGGAGAACAACAATAATCTCCAATCCTCTCTCAGTAAGTTGACGGCACTCCATACGCAAACATCAAAAGAACTAGCCGATGCCAAAGAAAAAAATCTGGCCTTAGCCGAGCAATTGAAAAATGCAAAACAAGCCAATCCAACAGCTGCATTCATCAAGCTTGCCATCATCATGATTGGACTCATCATCATAGCTATATTAGGTTTCACAATATTAAGATAATTATGTTAGGAGCACTTATTGCGGACATTGCAGCAACTACTTTTGAAAGATGCCAAAAAGAGTTTTACTCTCATCTCATTGTAGAGAAGTCATCTCCTTCCGCCTATGGTCATGCCTTGTTATCAAGTGCCAGCTATTTGCTTTTCCTTCAATCTGACAGGAATCTTGAAATTCAAGAGGGACGCGCCGGCAACAGTTTGGAGTTTAAGGGCAAATGGCTTTTGTGGCATATCGCTTGCATCTGGCTATGTGAGAATCCAGAAAGGAGGTCTCACCAATTTATGAACCTAGACCAGGAAGATACAGCTGCCGCCGTTTTTGTAACCGATCTTATAGTAGCGTTATGTCAAGGAGCCACCAAAAGTGAAGCTTTCCACCAATGTAAAGGCTTTGAAGAAAAGATAAAGCAATCAGGATTCAAAAATCCACGTATAGAAACTTCCCTTCTTATATATGTATATCGGGCTTGGGACTGTTTCTATAGAGGATTTGACTTTACATCCTCTATACATAATGCAATGAGATGGTCAGGGGATAAACATCTTCTAGCTTGCCTAACTGGTTCTTTCGCAGAAGCTATGTATGGATGTACTTATTATTTTATCAAAAAGAAGTACGCCAAAGATAGCAATGACCTAAGAACTGATCTAAACATCTATCCAATAGTGAAACGAATGGGATATTCAGACAACCTTATCCGGATTATCCGAGAAAAAATAGCGAGGAAAAGATGCTTTTATGCAAAGAATGATGCACAGACTAACGTTGAAAGGCATCAATGGACTGATGTTTGTTGTCCTTCTATCCGATTTTCTCAAGAAGATAAGAAAAGAATACTTCTATCTGCTCCAACTTCTTGGGAAAATCGCTATGGATTCTATCTGGATGATGGTTGGATCTATAGCTACAGAAGTGGTATAATCCTTGGGCGATTCAAACTTCAAGAAAATGACAACCATTGGACAATGACTTATACTCAAATCTCAGAAGAACGTAAAAATCTCGATTTTTGGGTCGGAATTTGCTCTGCGCTCTATGGAGGATGTCATATTTCAAATAAACATATATACGCATATACGTGTAAACTTGAACAATGTAAATTTTTCCACGGTGAAATAGTTATACCTCAAAAAATAAAAGGTGGAAGAAAAGAAATGTTATGGTATGAAGAAAAACAATTTGCAATCAGGGAAGATTAGACTCTTTCCTGATTACAAATCGAATAAGCAACATGGTGATAACCTTTTTTGATACCAGATGGCCAAAAACTAACTTTGTCACCTAACTTGTAAGAGTTATTTTTGTCATATGCCTCACAAAGCTCATGTGACGAAGAATCCTTGATTTGGATTTCGTCTCCATCCTTGTTCCAAACCACTCCTTCATGATAACCATATATAGACAATCTGTTGGTATCATGTATTTTGTAATAGCAATCATTATAATAAAGGATAATATCCCCTACTTCCCAAACATCATAATAACTCATAGAAAGATTAAGCATCTCATTTGAATTTTTCCCGACCAAGTAATATTTATTCTTTGCTTTACCTGACATATAGTATAGTTTACAGCAGCCAGAGGTGATGACTTTTTCCAACTTATTTGGGAAATATCCCAAAATTCCCCAAGTAGCAAGATCACTTTCTGAAAATGAGTTTAACTTCATCATTTTGCTCAGCAAATAATCACGATGCATTAAGAAATAGGAACATTGCATCCTCTCTTTCTTGATGGATTGCTTTTTTGTTTCATGTATATATTCCCAATGATCTAATTTTAGAGAAGTGAAGATGCAAATAGCCCTGGAACGTTTGACTTGATAAACATAGTCTCCGATTTGTAAACGTTCTTTTGAAAAGGTTGGTCCCATTAATACAGGTATGTCAAAATACAACTTAGAATGCCCTTTTTCTTCCACAACATTCAGCAAAGGATACTTAGAGATTAAATCATCCAAGGTTCCAAAACCTCTGCAATCCTCTGGAAGTCTTAGATTATCCATAACCTCAAGGACTCCGATATTCTTAACTTCTACGGACACGTCAGGATTGGCGCTTTTGATGTCATCTGCAACTTCTGTTACCTTTGAAAACTTTGCGTTAGCCATGGAATAATAATATTTACCTCCCTTTTCCAAGAAACAATTGAGGCTAACCTGCTTATAATTTGCCACAGCATGAGTGGCCAAGAAAGGATCAACCATCAACAATCGCTTTGAAATAAGCTGAGAATACATCTTGCCCCAATACATTTCCGGCAAAACATAAACCATCTTGGCCAAATATGTAAAGTGTTCCAACCAATAAGCATTATCAATCATATTGTCCAACAATCCAGGACAATTCATGATATCGAGCAAGAGTTGTTTCGTGTCAAAGAGCTCGTCCTCATATCGTGGAACGATAAAGTTATAGTAAAAGCTCAACGTTCTGAGATTCTTGGTAGAACTATATTTTCTGCCTATCAAGGTTTGATAAGGTCCTACTATATCCCCTAAACTTGCTCCGGTTTTAGATAATTCACCCTTGATGAACTCTGCATCCATGGAGAGAAGAAGACAAAACACCTGGCCATTCTGTAAATACATCTCTTTCAAGTCTGCATTGGAGAGAAATTTTACGACCTGACTAACCATATGTCTCAGGCGATTGCCCAAGACATAACTATATCCATATTGGCGTAAAGCTAGAAGTATCTCTGAAAACCAATCCTTAGGAGATGTAGAATTACAAATGGCGTGAAGTAATATTCTGTACTTATTTTTGCGAGTTACTTCCTTGCGTTTGTTAATAGAACTCTCTTCATCTAAATCATCTCCACCAAAAAGCCATTGATTAAGCCAGGCTTTATCTTCGAATAAACATTTCATTAAGTTCGTGGAAGGCAATTTAACGACGGACTTCACAATGACACCAAAGAGATGAACCTTTCCTTTGGAATGATTAAGTCCAATGTAGTTGCTCATATTCAAAGAAACATATTGTTCTACGTAACGAGTAACGATTTCAGATTGAGCATAGGTATTGCTTAAGATTGCCACAAACTCTTCCAAATGCTCATCCACAAGGTGATTGGCAGACTTATCGTAAAAGGCATGTCTAAGGTAGTCAAGCAAGATACCAGTTTCATTTTTGGAGAGATGCGGCAACACCATTTCCAATGAGAGCTTGACAGTCTCCTTCCATTTGCTATCAGTCACATCAATCTTAAACTGATGATCTTTCATATAGCTGTGGGCTATGAAAAGAGAGCAAAAATACTCTTGAAAAGTCTCATGGATGAAAGAAACATAATCAAAGCCATGCCCCATACTGTTTATAACCAAGAGACCGCTCTTGAGCAGTTCATCAGCAACTTCTTCACATTTTTCGGCTGGCACATAAGAAGATATGATTTCTTCCAAATGTTCCACGCTGTCCGATATATAACCTATATTGCGAAGCTCAAACGCCAGGTTCGCATATACATCCAATAGACAGTCCTTCTCCTCACTTGATATGGATAGGCTCTTATGTAACTGATAATCAATAAACTCCTCATATAGTGAAGAAAATTGTGCAGGCAGCTGCTGGGAGTGAGACCAAATATCGGTTATCATCTTCAACATCAATGGTGTAGAAGCCAAAGAATGGAGTAATTTTCTTTGTCTAAGGACATTGAACAAGTCAATATTACCAGTACGTCTCACCGTATATTCTTGGATGTCAGACTCATCAAAGGCCTGAATCTCATATTGGGCAATCCCCAACTGGTTGCTATACCCATACTTTCTGGAACTGATAACAAGTCGAAGCAATGGGAAAGCTGTCATGATATCTTTGATATTCTTGATGGTGGAATCATATAAATCCGGCACAACTTCATTCAGTCCATCAAGGAAAAGAACGGAGTTACCTATCTTTACATAGTTAGCCAATTCATCAGAGGAAAGAATACCATCCAAGAAATCAGCCAGGGTATAATCGGCTCTTAACTCTTTCAACGAGACAAATATAGGGAGGACTTTAGAATTTCCTTCCAAGAAACTCTTGCACAAACGAACTAACTCATGAATAAGGACGGTTGTTTTGCCTGAGCCTGGGTTACCTAAAACCACCAACCTGTTTTCTTCTGCTATAACAGAGGTAATAGAAGATAGTTCTAACTCTTCTTCTTCCTCTTCCTCACCTTCTCCAGTATTGTCATCGAAACCAGAAACTTCCTCACTTTCCCCCTCCAACTCTACTTTGGAGAGATAAATAGAGGACATGTCTTCTGCCGCAGTATCAATGAACGCATTGACATTGCGAGAACTGTATTGTGCCAACAGATTTTCGATATAATGGTTTACCTTATTCATATATTTATGCAATTTCTTGCAAAAGTATAAAAAATATATGCATTTCTTCTAAGTTTCGATAATTTTTAGTATATTTGCAACATCTTTTAAACATTGTGTTTGTCAATAAACAAGCATCAATAAAAAACTTAAGTGATTTCTGTATCACTAATAAAAAAGCAAGATAATAAATGACGTAAACTAAAGAGTAAAAATTATGGGAAAATTGAAAAATTATATGCAGTCAAACAATCACATCCTCAATATATGGAAGGAAGCTTTTGTTAAACAAGGAGGCGATGAAAATCGTTTCTCCGAGGATGGCATTCACTAGTGTCCACTAAAAAAAATTAAGACTTAATTCTCTTACAGTTTGTAAGTCCTTCTCTGATTGACTTTTCCCCAACAAGTCTCTCAAAGGAGTTCTATCCAACAAAGAGACTGACAAAATTCTTAACAAATCATACATTTCCATATCTAATTTCATTTTTCGTTCAACAATGGCAACCAAGCAATAAGCAATGATTGCACAGTATAATTGTATCTTGACGGCATTCTCAGAAGTTCCATAAAACTCCTTTACGTGCAGATGCTGTTTTATCCATTTAAAGAACAGTTCTACTCTCCAGCGATATTTGTATGCCAAAGCAATGTTCTCTGCAGAAAGTAGAAGATTATTTGTATAAAAGACGAAAGTACGGTTTCCTTCTTTGTCATAGAATACAATTCTTCTCATCGATTCCGCATATTGTTTTTTAGTTTTACTTCCTGTAAACTTTATCATTTGATCTGCCATGATTCCTGTTTGCGGATTGTTGTATTGCTTATCTTCTTCAACCTTATAGACCATTCTGCGTTTTTCTCGAACCACAAAGAATGCTTTTATCGTGTTGATTATACTAAGTTGTTCTGTGTCCATATAGGCTCTGTCAAATATATAAAGTGCTCCTTGCTCATATGGAATGTCGCTCATCACCTTGGAGTCATGCAGATCTGCATTTGTCACCAAAAAGTAAGATGGTATATCCGTCTTTACATCATATAATGTATGCATCTTTATACCACCTTTATCATGATGAAGTTTGCTCCACCAAAACACATTCAGGCATAGTGAAATCGTTGTGGAGTCAAAGGCATAGACATCCCCCTGATAAAAGAAATCTTCCTCGACCATATCAACTCGTAAATCCCTTGCAGTTTTTACCATAAGATAAGCCATATCTTCAAATATCCTTGCCTCCCTTTGCTCATTAGCTTTAGAAAGGTTACTTCTGGTAACGGACTCTCCAAAGCCAAGCCTATTGAACTTCGTTTTGTGAGCATTTAGAGTTGCTATCAAGTCTCGAAGGCTTTCCCGATGTGTTAGCTGAGCGAAGATCATCACTAGTAGATGATTCCAACATGTAAATGTCTTTACGTATTTGTTACCTTGATATTTCTTTACAAACCAATCAAACTGGTTCTTTGGAAGAAAATCACATAGCTGACTGAAAATATACTTGCCTTGATTCATGAGTGTTGACTTACTTACAGATTGTTACTTTCTGCAAAGTTAGTCATTTCTAACCCATAGAGTCATTTTTTACTTGTATTTTTTTTAATATCAGCTACTTATGACGTATGTTAACCGTTTTTAGTGGACACTAGTGAACTTATATAATAATTGCCCCAGTTAAACGGGACACTAGTGTTCTATAATGATAGCATGATTTCCATCCTCGATGATGATATCCATGCGACCTCCTTCCGTATCTGTTGTATTTCCTATCGAAAGTTCTACTGATACATTGCCATCAACAATATAATTTTCAGGGAGCCCAATTGTTGTAAGAAATACTTTTTGAAAGGTACTTCCTACTCCACACATGCCATTTGACCTTAGAAATTCTGCCAATAAAGAAGAATGCAGCCTAACTTCATTAGACTCTAAACCCAAAATGTTGAATACATTGAACAGGTCTCCATTGGCATATCGTTCTTTATTGCGCTCATTTTGAGCTGCCACAATTTTGCTTATTTTGTTTAATAACTTTTCTACCTTATTATTCATGACTCAAATATTTAAAGATAATATCACATTTACAAAGACTACGGTATCCAGCTTCTAGTAATAGAGACTATGGAACCATGCTTGATCAGTACCTTGGTATCCAATGGACTAAAGTTCCTCTTGTAATCCTTAACCTTCTTCAAATAAGCCTCTTGAGCCACCTTGATGGTGTCATAAGCATCTGTAGGATTCACTCCACAATCAATTAACAGAAAATCCTTAGACAGAGGCAACGTCACCTTCCCCAACTTAGTATATGTAGAATGACCATCTAGCTGACTTCCCCTATAAGTACCACCTTGATTAGCTGTCAAATCAGCTCCTCCTTCCTCTATACCACCATTGACTGTAACGAAACTGTCTTTGATATTTACATTTCTTACAACTATCGGCTGACCTAAATAAACCAAGGTATCTCCTGCTTTGAGTTTACTAATCAAGGCAGCATCGTATAAATCTTCAGAATACACTTCCATAGATAACTTGCCATCCTTCCAAGAAAAATCCTTGGTGGAGAAGGACGCTGCAACAGTAGCATCCTTCAACTTGTATATCTGATAAGCAGAAGGTAAAGGCTTCACCATTTGAAAAACAGGTGTCAATGACATTGCTGTCTGCTTTGTTAACTTCTGATAACAGCTACATAGAGCTATTGCCAAAGCACTATAAAAATAAGCCTTGTACAAACTTAACTTTTTCATAAGTCACATATATGAAAACAGGTGCAAGACTGCCGGAATCAAACCGACCAAGGGCGTTCACCCAACTTGAAGTTATTGCGTCTCCGTTCTACAGTTGGATAAGCCTTGCACCTTAAATATCTTTATCTTACTTCTTGCGCCTCAAAAGCTCGTTCTTATCGATGACC
>ERZ808240.1718-NODE-1718-length-26212-cov-4.917651_pt1 | contig 26212 bp, 19 predicted proteins | sample MGYA00521084_ERZ808240 | MGnify/ENA primary metagenome ERZ808240 (study PRJEB31516, sample SAMN03275571) | gut metagenome | biome: mammalia-associated habitat; material: feces | host: Papio cynocephalus | place: Kenya | collected 2012-08-06 ... | reverse complement strand
CTCAAGGATATGGGCGCCGCGAGCGCGTCGAACGGGGCCGTGGGCCTCTACCACGTGAACGGACTCACGCCCGAGGCCGTCGAGCTCGGGGAGGCCGGGCTCGTCGCGCCCGGCGCGCAGGTCTACCGCATCGACGACGCCGAGCTCGAGCGCGTGCGCGCGGGTTACCCCGTGGTCTGGAAGAACCCCGCGGCAAAGCCCAAGCTCTGCTTCATCGGGTGTCCGCACCTCTCGGCCTCCCAGCTCAAGGACTGGTCGCGCCGCATCGTCGACGGCCTCGCCGCCGCCGGCAAGAAGCGCGTCCAGGTCCCCACGGTCCTCACCGCCGCGCCCGCCGTGGCCGAGGCCTTCCGCCGCACGGGGGATTACGGGCGGCTCGCCGCCACGGGCGCCGTCCTGTCGAGCATCTGTCCGCTCATGTACACGAACAACCCGCTCTGCGGGGGCATGCCCATCATCACGAACTCCAACAAGCTCCGGACGTACTCCACGTCGCGTTACTACACCGACGAAGAAGTTTTGACCTATGTGACCAGGGGCTCGTTCGAGAAGAAGGGAGGCGACCGCTGATGGCTCAGGTCTTTCACGGCCGCGTGGTCGTTCCGGGGTCGGTCAGCGCCGAGGCGCTCGTGAGCCACGGCGGCCTGAACACGCTCGCGTCCTTCCAGAAGGCGCTCATGTTCGGCGACAAGCAGGCGACCTGCTCCGACCAGAACAACCCCGACCTCTACGGCAAGCCCATGGCGGGCCGTGCGCTGTGCCTGCCGCAGACCATCGGCTCCACGACGGGCGGCATGGTGCTCTTCTGCGCCACGAAAATGGGTCGGCAGCCTGCGTGCCTGCTCTTCTCCAAGCCGATCGACAGCCTCGCCGCGGCGGGCGCGATCCTCTCGGGCGTCTGGACCGAGACCCCCATGCCCACCGTGGACAACCTCGGCGACGGCTTCCTTGCGGCCGTGAAGACGGGCGACCCCGTGCGGGTCGACGAGGACGGCACCGTGACTGTGGGGTAGGCCTCGTCAAGAAGATCCCGTCAAGAAACCCTGCTAAGAAGACCCAGCCACAAGGCAACGCAACGAAGAAGGGCGCCCGGGCGATGCTGCTCGCTCGGGCGCCCTTCTTTGCGGGTGCGTTGAGAAACCGGTCGCGCCTACTTGGCGTCGGGCCTCGGGCTCATGGGCGCCGGCGGCTCGGTCGCGTCGCCGTGGAGGGCCTTCTCGGGCGTGATCGGGAGGGTCCTCACGTAGTTGCCGGTGGCGTGCGCCACGGCGCTCGCGATCGCGGGCGACGGGGTGTTGATGACGACCTCGCCGATCGACTTCGCACCGAAGGGGCCGGTGGGCTCGTAGCTGGGCATGAACTCGACTCGGACGTCGGGTACGTCCATGCGGCTCGGGATCTTGTACTGCATGAAGGAGTCCGTGCGCATGCGGCCGCGCGCGTCGTAGGAGACCTCCTCGCTCATGGCCATGCCGATGCCCTGGACGAGGCCGCCCTCCACCTGCACGCGGGCGAGGTTGGAGTTGATGACGGTGCCGCAGTCCACGACGGCAGCGTAGTCGGTGAGCTCGTACTTGCCGGTCTGCTTGTCGACCTCGACCTCGGCGATCGCCGCGATGAAGGGCGGGGGAGACTGCGGCTGGGTGTTGCGCCCGTGGCCGGAGAGCATGCCCGGCTGCAGGCCGAAGCCGATGCCTTGGTTCGCCATCTCGGCGACCGTCATGCTCTTCTTGCCGTCGGTGGTGCGGATGGTGCCCGCGTCGAACTCGATGGCGTCGACGGGCAGGTCCCACCACTTGGCGGCCTGCTTGCGCATCTTCTTCACGAGGTCGCGGGCGGCCTTCACCGTGGCGCCGCCGGTGGTGTAGGTGCCCGAGGAGGCGTAGGCGCCGGTGTCGAACGGGGAGGTGTCGGTGTCGACGCCCCTGACCACGATGCGGTCGACGTCGCAGCCCAGGACCTCGGCCGCGATCTGCGCGAGGATGGTGTCTCCGCCCGTGCCCACGTCGGTCGCGCCGTGCTTGAGCACGTAGAAGCCGTCGTCCTCGAGCGTGATCTCGACGTTTGCGATGTCGCAGTTGGAGATGCCGGAGCCCTGCATGGTGAGGGCGACGCCGAGGGCGCGGACCTTGTCGCCCAGGTCCTCGCGGATGGGGCGGCGGCTCCAGCCCACGAGCTGCATCGCGCGCTTGAGGCACTCGTCGGCGCGGCAGCTGCGCAGGGGCTCCTCGCCGAGCTGCCACAGGGTCTCGCCGGTCTTCACGAGGTTCTTCAGGCGTAGCTTGCACGGGTCCATGCCGAGCTTGTCGGCGAGCTCGTTCACGGCGGACTCCACGGCGAAGCAGCCCTGCGTGGCGCCGTAGCCGCGGTAGGCGCCGCCCGGCATGATGTTCGTGTAGACGACGTCGTAGGCGAAGCGGCTCGCGGCGCGGTTGTAGAGCGGCAGGCTCTTCGCGCCCACGAGGCCGATCGTCGTGGTGGCGTGGTAGCCGTAGGCGCCGGCGTTCGAGAGCGCGTAGAGGTCGATGCCGGTGATGGTGCCGTCGGACTTCGCGCCCAGGCGCACATGCATCTTCATCTCGTGGCGGGAGTTCGAGCAGCTCATGGTCTCCACGCGGGAGTAGACGCACCTGCAGGGGCGCCCCGTCTTCCACGCGGCGAACGCCGAGAAGACCTCGGTGCAGCCGGTCTGCTTGGCGCCGAAGCCGCCGCCCACGCGCGGCTTGACGACGCGGACCTCGCTCTTGGGGATGCCGAGCGCGATGGCGACCTGGCGGCGGATGTGGAACGGGACCTGCGTGGACGCCACCACGGTGAGGCGCCCGAAGGCGTCGACGTAGGCGTAGGAGCGCATGGTCTCCATCATGGCCTGCTCTGCGGCCTGGGTGTGGTAGTCCCGCTCGATGACGACGTCGGCCTCGGCGAGCGCCGCGTCCACGTCGCCGTGCTCGTGGACGTCGTGGGCCACGAGGTTGCGCTTGGGGTCGCCCGTGCGGTCGGCGCCGTAGGACCAGTCGTCCTCGTCGTGGATGACGGTTGCGTTGTCCAGGGCCTCGTCCATGTCGAGCACCGCGGGGAGCTTCTCGTAGGTGACCTTCACGAGCTTGACCGCCGCCGCGGCCGCCTCCTCGGTCTCGGCCACGACCATGGCGACCTCGTCGCCGACGTAGCGCACGTGGCGCTCGAGGATGCGGGTGTCGTAGGGGCTGCACTCGAGGAAGGACTGGCCGGCGAGCGTGTAGCGGTTCTCGGGCACGTCGTCGGGGGTGTAGACGGCCACGACGCCCGGGACCTTCTCGGCGCGGGAGGTGTCGATCCCCGTCACGATGGCGTGGGCCTGGCCGCTGCGCACGAGCTTGACGGTGAGGGCGTCCTCGGGGGCGAGGTCGTCGGTGTAGACGGGGCGCCCGGCGAGGAGCGACTCCGCGTCCTTCTTCACGACGGGGGAGGAGAGCGTGCTGCCGCGGTCCTCGGCGGTCACGCCCTTGCCGGCGGCCTTGACCTGGGCCTCGGCCTGGAGCGCGGTCTCGGAGCGCGGGGAGATCTTCCCGTCGGGGCTCTTGTGGCGGGCGAGGAAGCGGCGGATGGCCCTCATCTGGCTCGCGTAGCCCGAGCAGCGGCAGAGGTTGCCCGAGAGGAAGCGGCGGATGGTCTCGTCGTCGGCGTCGGGGTGCTTGCGGTCGAGCGCGAGCACGTCCATCTCGAGGCCGGGGGAGCAGAAGCCGCACTGCTCGGCGCCCTCCTCGGCCATGCAGCGGGCGAACTCCTCGCGCGCCTTGCCCACGCCCTCGAGCGTGGTGACGCTGTGCCCGTCGACGCGGGCCATGAGGACGGAGCAGGAGAGCACGGGCTCGTCGTCGAGCCACACGGTGCACAGGCCGCAGTTGCTCGTCTCGCACCCGCACTTGACGGACTTGAGCGAGTGCTCGCGGCAGTAGGAGAACAGCGTCTGGTCGGGCGCGACGTCCTCGGCGACCTCGCGTCCGTTGAGCGTGAAGCGAATCTGCATTATGCGGAAACCCCCTTGGGCTTGGCGGCCTCTGCCGCGAGCTTCTCCTCGGTCTCCACGTCGAGCTGGGCGCTCGCCGCCTCGATGGCGCGGCGCGACAGGACGTAGGCGAGCTCGGCGCGGTAGTCGGCGCTCGCGCGGCGGTCGGTGCCGTAGTTGAGGCCCCGCGCGGTCTCGCATGCGGCCTCGAGCTCCTCAGGCGCGTAGTCGCGCGGCAGGGCGAGCGCGTCGCCCTCGAGGAACTTGGCCTTCTTGGGCCGCGCCCCCACGGCGAGGTGCCACTCGTCGCCCCACAGGGCGGCGCACACGTTCAGCGTCGAGAAGTCCGTGGCGGAGTTGCGCACGCACTGGAAGCTCGCGCGGTAGTCGTGCTTCTTCACGACGATGCGCTCGAGCACGTCGCGGGCCGCGCCTCCGTTCACGAAGTCGGCGAAGCGCATGGTGCCCGCGCCCGTGAACTCGACCCACGTGTCGAGCGGCAACAGCGCGGTCACGATGTCCGAGAAGCCCATGCGCGCGTAGGCGGAGCCGCCCACGGTGGCGAGGTTGCGGAACTGGGTGCCGATGATGTCCTTCACGCCGTCGGTGAAGACCCCGCGCGTGCAGCGCTTGAACGCCTCGTGGTTCTCCAGCTGGCCGAGCGTGACCATCGCGCCGATGACGAAGGCGTCGTCGGTCTCCTCGATGGCTCCGAGCCCGCAGCGGGAGAGGTCGATCCCCAGGGGAACCGTCCTGTCGGAAAGCCTGAGCCACATCATGCCGCCGATCACGGTGGCGAGGCGGTTCTCCTGCAAGAGGTCGTAGGCCTCTTTCGTGGTGGCGGGGCGAGCGAATTGCTCGAATCTGAGCACTGTTCCTCCTTGTGGTCGCTTGCGCCTTGAGTATTCAAGAATAACGCAGCTCAGGGGGCGTTGTCTCGCCTTTGACCAACGCATGTGGCGAATACACATGACGACTTTTTATTATCTGGCCGCGAGTACCGCGGGATGGGCGAGAACGGGCGCCCGCGTGCGGGCTATACTGGGCTCGTCTGCGCCCGCCCGCGCGGACTCAACGTTCCAGCTATGGCCGCGACTGCCCGTGCGCCCGCGGCTCTGGGGAGATGACCGGTCGCATGAACTGGGTCTTGGCGGCCTCCGCGTCCGCGCTCTTCGCCGGAGCGACGTCCATCTTGGCAAAGATCGGCATCGAGCACACCGACTCCGACGTCGCGACGGCGGTGCGCACGCTCGTGGTCCTCGTCTTCAGCTGGGTGATGGCGGCGATCACGGCGGGCGATCTGCCGGCGGCGCTCCAGGCGATCTCGCCGCGCTCCTACGTCTTCCTCGTGCTTTCCGGCCTCGCCACGGGCGCGAGCTGGATCTGCTACTTCGGCGCCCTGGCGGAGGGCGATGTGAACAAGGTCGTGCCCATAGACAAGTCGTCCACGGCCCTCTCGGCGCTCCTCGCCGTCGTGCTCTTCGGCGAGACGGGCCACCTGGCCGTGAAGCTCGTCGCGACCGGGGTCATCCTCGCAGGTACGTTCATGATGATCGAGACGAAGCAGTCTGCTTCGGGCACTCATGGCGATGAGGGGCAGGCCCCCGGTTCGCGCCGCTGGCTCGTGCTCGCCGTCCTCTCCGCGGTCTTCGCGGCCCTCACGAGCGTGCTCGCGAAAGTGGGGATCCAGGGCGTCGACTCGAACCTTGCCACGGCGGTACGCACCTGCGTGGTCCTCGTCATGGCGTGGGGAATCGTCGCTGGGCGGGGAAAGCTCGGCCTCGTGAAGACGATTGACCATCGTGAGCTGGCCTTTATCTGCGCATCGGGCGTGGCGACGGGCGCGAGCTGGCTCTTTTACTACTATGCGGTCCAGACGGGCCAGGTGAGCGTCGTCGTCCAGATAGACAAGCTCTCCATCCTCGTGTCCGTTGCGTTCGCGCGCATCGTCTTCGGCGAGCGCCTCTCGCGCCTAGCCGCCGCGGGCCTCTTCCTGATCGTGGCCGCCACGCTCGCGATGACCGTCTGGGCGTAGGCGCCGTGTGCCGGCGTTGGGCCGGGCCGGGCGTGCGGGCTTCTTCGCTCCTCCATGGGCTGCTTCACCGGAGCGTTTCCCGGCGCGGGCGGGTGATAGACTGGTACGACGGTTCCCAACGCATAAGGAGCGTGCCCCTTGAAGGTCTTGATCGTCCCCAATTACACGCGAGCAGACGCCGTCGAGGACGCGCGCAAGCTCGACGAGTGGCTCGATGGGCAGGGCATAGACGTCAAGTGGGCGCACGACAAGAAGCTCTTTCCCAACCGCGTGACCGAGGCCTCCGACTGCGACCTCGTCGTTTCCCTGGGCGGGGACGGCACGCTCCTGCGTGCGGCGCGGATCGTGGGCTACTCCGGGATTCCCATGCTGGGCGTTTCCTACGGCCACCTGGGCTTCTTGACGAGCGCGGGGCCCGGCGACCTCATCGCTGCCGTGTCGAACGCGCTCGCGGGCGAGCTCCACGTGAGCCACCGCGCGACGCTCGACGTCGAGACCGAGTTCACCCGTCCCGACGGCTCGACCTACGTGGTCCACAGCTTCGCGCTGAACGACTTCGCCGTCTCGCGCGGCGGCAGGGGCGACATGGTCGAGTTCGACGTCTCGGTCTCGGGCAACCACATCGACCGGCTGCGCGGCGACGGCTTCGTCGTCTCCACGGCCACGGGGTCGACGGGCTATGCCCTTGCCGCGGGCGGCCCCATCGTGACGCCCGAGTTCTCCGGCATGGTGTGCGTGCCCATCGCGCCGCACAAGCTCACGGCCCGTGCGTTCCTGACCGCCCCGTCCGATGTGGTCGAAGTCGTCATGTCCCCCGAGCGCCCCGTCGAGAGGCGCTTCTTCGCCGACGGACAGCCCATCGGCACGGGCGAGGCGGACTGGGCCACGCGCGCGAGCGTCCACCGTGGGCCCGGCGACATCATCCTGCTCGACCACAGCGCGCAGAGCTTCTACGCCTCGGTGTCGCGCGTGTTCTACGGCTCGGGGCGCTAGCGATGATCGACGAGCTCCATGTACAGGACGTCGCGCTCATCCACGACGCGACGATCGCCCCGTCCGAGGGCCTGACCGTCCTCACCGGCGAGACGGGCGCGGGCAAGTCTGCGCTGCTCAGCTCCATCAAGCTCCTCGTGGGCGAGCGCGCCGACGCCTCGGCCGTGCGCGAGGGTGCCGAGAGGCTCGAGGTCGAGGGCAGGCTCTACCTGCGTGGCGGCGACCCCGACGGCACCGTGGTGCGCCGCAGGGTCGGGGCCGACGGCCGCGGCCGCGTCCAGATCGACGGTCGCATGGGCAGCGTGCGCGAGCTCGCCGAGACGGTGGGCACGAGCGTCGACCTCTGCGGCCAGCACGAGCACCAGCGGCTCCTTGAGGTCAAGACGCACGGGCAGATGCTCGACGCGTGGATCGGCGAACCGGCTTCCCAGGCGCTCGAGACGTACGACGACGCGCTTCGGGCCGCGAAGGCCGCCCAGCGCGAGCTCGAGCGCGTCCGGGAGATGAGCCGCGCGAACGGAGCCGCCTTGGAAGAGGCGCAGTTCGTCTGCCGCCGGATCGACGAGATCGACCCCCAGGAGGGCGAGCTCGAGGAGCTCGAGGCCAAGCTTCCGCGAGCTGAGCACGGTGAGGCGCTCATGAGCTCCGCGCTCTCAGCCCGCGAGGCGCTCTCGGGGGAGGGCGGCGCGAGCGACGCCATCGGCGACGCGATGAGCGAGCTGCGCGACGCGGCCCGCTACGACGACTCCCTCTCCAAGCACGCCGAGGTGCTGAGAAGCGCGCTTCTCGACATCGAGGACGTGGCCTCTGAGCTGCGCGACTACGCCGACGAGCTCGACTTCGACCCCGAGGCGCTGGCCCAGATGCAGGAGCGCTACTCGAGCCTCCAGGGCCTTTTGCGCTCCTTTGGTCCCGGTATGGACGCCGTCCTCGCCAAGCGCGAGGAGGCGCGCTCGATCGTGGAGGCGGCCTCCGACGGCGGTGCGGCCATCAAGCGGGCGGAGCGTTCCCTTGCGGCTGCCGAGAAGACCCTTGCCCAGGCGGCCGATGCCCTCGACGCGCTGCGCGCCGAGGCTGCCCCGAGACTTGCCGCGGCCGTGACCGAGCAGATGGCGCGCCTCGAGATGGGCTCCGCGGAACTCGAGGTGGCCCTCGAGCGGCTCCCCCGCGATGAGTGGGGAAGCGGCGGTCCCTCCCGCATCGAGTTCATGTACCGGCCGGGAGCAGGCCTGACCGCGCGCCCGCTCAGGAGAATCGCCTCGGGCGGCGAGGTCAGCCGTGTCATGCTTGCGCTCAAGGTCGTCCTCGGGCAGACCGATGCCGCCGAGACCCTCGTGTTCGACGAGGTGGATGCCGGCGTGGGCGGAGCCACGGCCGTCGCGCTCGCGGCGGTGCTGCGTGACCTTTCCCGCACGCACCAGGTCATCGTGGTCACGCACCTCGCGCAGGTCGCGTGCGTCGCGGACGAGCACTACCTCGTGAGCAAGTCCGGCGGCGAGAAGCCCGAGACCTCGATCGCGCGCATTGAGGGCGCGGAACGCGAGGAGGAGATCGCCCGCATGCTCAGCGGCTCGGTTACCGAGGCCTCGCTCGCGCACGCGCGCGAACTGCTCGGTGAGGCGAAGCAGGCATAGTCTCGCCGATGGTCGCTCAGACGCGCTCCGTTATACCTGTTCCAGGAGCTTCTTGAGGTATGCCCGGTATTCGTCTACGAGCGAGTCCGGTCCCGTGAGCCTTACGAGTCCGTCCAGCCCGGCGATCCAGCCAAAGAGCGCCGGGCTTTTCATGATCGGCACACTGACTTCGAGCCTTCCGTCGGCCGTTCTCGCGAACTTGCAATCCCTGCCGAACCGATCGGTGAGGATCTCTTTCTTCTGTGGCTCGACCGTGAGCCTCGCCTCTACCTCTATGCCCTTGAAGTGCCCGAACATCGCGGCGTCTTTGGCCTTTTGCTTTTTGGGAGGCTCTACTGGCTGCGCAGGTTCACCCTCGACGACCTCTATATTCTTCATGCGGTCAAGCCGGTATTCCTTACTGACCCCATCCTCGGTGAGAGCCGAGAGGTAATAAAAGCCGTCGTCGTAGGATATCTGCAGGGGAGTCACCTTGCGCTTCCCATATCGCGGCTGCCCGCTCTCGTTGAGCCGGCGATAGCCAAAGGAGACCTTCGCGTTCTTGCGGAGGGCGTCGTGTATGACGTCAATGGCAGGAAACACGCTGCTGCTTTCCTGCTTGATCCTTCCGGCTACGTGGATTCTGCGCTCGAGCTGTTCTTGCTGGTATTTGCTCGCGAGCGACATGATGTTTGCCTTGAGCCGGTTCGCCTGCCGCTGCGTTATGGAACGGCACGACTGGACCGCGTCGACCAGCAGCATGAGCTCGTCTATGGAGAAGCCCCTGTTCGTCAGGGCGTAGGCCATGGGCTTCCCCGGGAACTTCTCCACGTCCATGCCGATCTCGGAGAGGACCTCTATGTCGTCGTAGATGCTCTTGCGCTCGACCTCGATGCCCTCGGCCTTAAGGAGCTCGATGATCTGGGTCATGGTGAGGCGATGCTGGTCGTCGGTGTTCTCCTCGAGTATTTCCCTGAGCATGAGAATCCTGAGTTTGGACTTGCCGCCTTTTGCCATGAGCGCCACCCCCGTATACCTGGCCGACCTTTTCTATGGAACGATTGTACCAGGCATCCGATTATATAGTGTCCTAATATCAGAACAGTACAAATAAAAGGACAGTTAGACGTCGGATCTTGGGATAGACTTCCATCCAACGAAAAAGCCGTTCTAAGGAGAAGGCAATGGGCTGCGACTCCAGGTATCTTTGCGACTTCAACATCGCGGGCATGCGCTATTGGGACGGCGCGACCGTTCTGGGCAAGCTCAAGCCGGGAAAGAGGCTCCGCTTGGTTGCGGAGCCCCAGAATCCCTACGACCACGATGCCGTCGCGCTCTATCGCAAAGACGTCAAGCTCGGCTATGTTCCCAAGGCACAGAACAGCCTGATCGCCCAGATGATCCGCTTTGGCCATGAGGACGTGTTCGAGTGCCGCGTGATCGCGGTCGACGACGGCGCCGAGGCGTGGAACCAGGTACGGGTAGGAATCTATGTGACCGATAAGGGCCCTCGGGATTAGACGCCCACGGGATCGAAGCCCTTGGCGGCGAGAATGGCGTCTATAAGAACCGCGACGCCGCGCTCGTCGTTGCTGGGGACGCGATACTCGGCGTGCTCCTCCATGTGCTTCTCGGCGTTCGCGACGACGAAGCTGTGGCCCACTGCTGAAAGCATGGGGATGTCGTTGTACGTGTCGCCGACCCCGGCCGCCTCGGAGAGCTCGATGCCCAGACTGCGACAGAGGTGCGCGATTCCCGAGCCTTTGCTCACGCCGAGGTTCATGAAGTCGATCCACTCGCGTCCGGCGTTGGTGGTGTAGAGCTTCTTGGAAAAGCGGGGCTCGTAGAGCGAAGCGAATCGCGGCTCTGCGTCGTAGTCGGGATAGAAGACCGAGACCTTGTTGGTCTCCACATCGAACCCGTCCCAGCTAGGAACATAGATGATCGTCTTGTAGTACTTGTAAATGTCCTCGTGGTAGGCGCGGTCGCGCTCCAGCACATAGGCGCGGTCGAAGCAGCACAGCACGCCTACTCCCGCGCCTTCCTCCACAACGCAATCCAGGACCTCGTGGTAGAGGCTCGGCTTAATGAGGTCCTTGAATATAGTTTGGCCCTTGTAGATGACGCAGCCGCCGTTGTCCGAGCAAAAGGCGATGTCGTCCGCATGCTCGGGGAACATCATCTGCAAGGTGGGGGCTGGGCGGCCGCTCGCGGGACAAAAGAGCACGCCCGCCTTGCTCAGGGCACTTATGCGCTCCGTCATGCGGGGAGGCTGGGTGCCGTCATGGGCGAGGAGCGTGAGGTCCATGTCCACGGCGAGCAGCTTGATCTGGGCGAGCGCGTTGTCCTGCGTGTAGTCCTTCATGGTCTTCTTTCTTTCGTGGAAGGAGGTGGGAAGAATTCCGTTATCCGGCGAAGCCGACGTCCTCGATGAGCCCGTCGCCGTCCGCGGCCTCGGTGGCCAACTGGTCGCAGCGCTCGTTCTCGGCGTGCCCCGCGTGGCCCTTTACCCAGTGCCATGTGACGTCGTGACGTCCCTCGACGGCGATAAGGCGTTTCCAGAGGTCGACGTTCTTGACCGGCTGCTTGTTCGTCGTCTTCCAGCCGCGCTTGACCCATCCGGCGATCCAGTGCTGCTTGAAAGCGTTGCAGACGTACTGGGAGTCGGTGTGGAAGTCCACCTTGCACGGGCGCTTGAGCGCCTCGAGCGCCACGATGGCCCCCATGAGCTCCATGCGGTTGTTCGTCGTGCGCCGGTAGCCGCAGCTGAACTCGCGCTCGTGGGCGACGCCGGAGGGGTCGACGTAGCGCACGACTGCGCCGTATCCGCCGGGGCCGGGGTTGCCGCGGGACGAGCCGTCCGACCAGGCTTCCACGTGCATGGCGCGCGGGACCTCGACGGGGGCGGCGTCGCTCACGGCCGAGGGGTTGGATTGGGCGAAGTCGTTCCAGCCTGCCATTACTTGGCCTCCGCCCAGTTCTTCCCGTAGCTCACCTCGGCGATAAGGGGCACCTTGAGCTCAGCCACGTCCTCCATGGTCTCCCGGACGAGGTCGCTCACGGCCTCTATCTCGCTCGCGGGCACCTCGAGGTCCAGTTCGTCGTGGATCTGGAGGACGAGCTTCGCGGAGAGTCCTTCTTCGCGCAGGCGCTGTTCGACGCGGACCATTGCGATCTTTATGATGTCCGCGGCCGTGCCCTGCATGGGATGGTTCATGGCCGTGCGCTCGCCAAAGGCGATGAGCTGGCGGTTGCGCTGCTTGAACTCCTTGATGTGGCGCTTGCGACCGTACATCGTGGTGGCGTAGCCCAGTTCGTGCGCCTTCGCGACCGACTCGTCGAGGTAGGCGCGCACGCCGGGGTAGGCCTCGAAGTAGCGGTCGATCATCTCCTGCGCCTCGGAGCGGGGGATCTTGAGGCTCGAGGCGAGGCCGAACGCCTGCTGGCCGTAGACGATGCCGAAGTTGACCGCCTTCGCGCGGCTGCGGAGCTGGGGCGTCACTTCGTCTACGGGCACGCCGAAGACGCGCGCCGCCGTCGCGGCGTGGAAGTCGGCCCCGGAGTTGAAGGCCGCGACCAGGTGCTCGTCCCCCGAGAGGTGGGCAAGCAGGCGCAGCTCGATCTGCGAGTAGTCGCAGGCGAGGAAAACGCAGTCCTCGGGCACGGTGAAGGCCTGTCGCACGCGGTGACCGAGCTCGGAGCGCGTGGGGATGTTCTGCAGGTTGGGCTCGGAGCTCGAGAGGCGGCCCGTCGCCGCTACGGTCTGGTTGAGGGTGGTGTGGATGCGGCCGTCGCCTCGGACGAGGGCGGGCAGCGCGTCGAGGTACGTCGAGCGAATCTTCGCGCGCTCGCGGTACTCGAGCACCTCTTGGACGATCTCGTGGTCCCGGGCGAGGTCGGCCAAGACCTTGGCGTTGGTGGAGTAGAAGCCGCGCGAGGTCTTCTTCAGGCCCTTGGTGGGGAGCCCGAGCACGTCGAAGAGCACGTGGGAGAGCTGCATGGGGGAGTCGAGGTTGAACTCCTCGCCAGTCGCCTCGTGGATGCGCGACACCATGCCGGAGATCTCCGCGCCGAGCTCTGCGGACTGGGCGGCGAGCACCTGGGTGTCGACGCCGAGCCCCTCGCGCTCCATCTGCGCCAGAACCGGAAGGAGCGGCATCTCTATCTGCGAGAAGAGTTTGTCGGAGCCGTCCTCGGCGAGCTTGGCCGCGAGCTTGGGCTCGAGCCCGCGCGCCGCGAGCGCGCCGAGCGCCGCGGCGGGCGCGTCGTCTGAGGACTCGGGGAGGTCGTAGCCCAGGTAGAGCGGTGCCAGGTCGGCGGCTCCGTACTTGCCGGAGTCGGAGTCGAGAAGGTACGCGGCGACGCCCGCGTCAAAGATACGGTCGGGGTCGATGTTTGCCGCCTCGACCGGGGCAGGTTCGGAGGAGTCCATGGGAAACACGGTGTGGAGCAGCGCCTTCACGTTCATAGACGCGACGTTGGCTTGCGCAAAGGCTTGTGCCAACACCTCGTCTGCCCGCTCGCCGTCGAAGCGTAGCAGCGCACCCTCGACGGAGACCCAGAGCCTATGCGAGAGGCCGAAGAGCGCCCCTGCGTCCCGGTCGTCGTCCGCGGCGCAGCCGAGGTGCGCGCCCTTCTCGACGGCGTCGTGGAACGCGGCCATGGCGTCGTCGCCCGTGAGGATTCGGGGCAGCTCGAAGCCCTGGGCGGCAGACGCGCCCGCGGAAACGACGTCTCCCGCCTTCCCGCCCGCGAGCTTCACGAGACGGCCCGTCATGCCCGTGAAGCCCAGCGCCGAGAAGGCCTCGACCACGCGCGCGGGGTCGAACGTGGGGAACTTCGCGTCGGCGAGCTCGATCTGGATGGGGGCGTCCGTTCGGATCGTCGCCACCTTGCGGCTGAGCAGCGCGTCGTCGATGTGGGCGCGCAGGTTCTCGCCCATCTTGCCCTTGACCTCGTCGGCATGGGCGATGACGGAGTCGAGGTCGCCGTACTGCACGATGAGGGCGGCGGCCTTCTTGGGCCCGATGCCGGGGACGCCGGGGATGTTGTCGGAGGTGTCGCCCTTGAGGCCGTAGAAGTCCGGGACGAGCTCGGGCGTGATGCCGTGGTAGAGGTCGTCCACGGTCTCGGGCGTCATGATCGAGACGTCGGAGACGCCCTTCTTGGTGGAGACGATCTTCACGTGCTCGGTCGCGAGCTGGTACATGTCGCGGTCGCCGGTGAACAGCAGCATCTCATAGCCCGCGTCCTCGCCGCGACGAGCCAGGGTGCCCAGGATGTCGTCGCCTTCCCAGCCCTCCAGCTCGCACACGGGCACGTCGAGCGCGCCGAGAAGCTCCTTCACCATGGGGAACTGCTCATGCAGGGCCGGGTCCATGGGCGGGCGCTGGGCCTTGTACTGGGGCAGCATCTCCATGCGCACGCGCGGCTTGCCCTTGTCGAAGGCGCAGATCACGCCGTCGGGGCGGAACGTGTCCACCATCTTTATGAACATGTTGAAGAAGCCGAAGAGGGCGTTCGTCGAGCGCCCGTCCGGCGCGCTCATGGGCTGCCGGATGGCGTGGAACGCACGGTGCATGAGGGAGTTGCCGTCTATGACGGCGATGGTGCGGCGCTGGGCCGGGACGGTCTCGTTCTGGATGGACTCGGGCATGGTTCTCCTTTGTGCTCGTCTGTCCACCCGATTGTATCGCGGGTGCCGGGCGAGGCCTTGCCAGGAGACGGTTGCAGCACATAATGACCTGCCCCCGGGGAGGTTCGAGCCCTATACTAAAGAACACTATGCCCAATATAGAGTAAGGAATGATTCTTATGGCACGGCATTTCAAGGGGCACGAGCAGGGCTCCTTCCAGCAGCCCGCGCGCCGCCGCACGCCGCAGGAGCGCGATATCTTCAGCGATTACGACCCGTATGCGCAGCAGGCGGGAGAGGAGGCGCAGCCCCGTACGGCCCGTCGCGAGGCCGCCTATCCGCAGCAGGCCCCGACCCCGGCTGCCCACCGTCGCGCGCAGCAGCCCTCGACGCCTTATGCGCAGCAGGGCGCCGGCCAGACGCCTTATGCACAGCCGAGCGCGTCCCGGCAGGCACGGCCCGACCGTCGCGCTTACGAGGCCGAGCCCTACGGAGCCGACGCCCCCCGTCAGCAGACCCCTCGCGCCCGCGCCGCCCAGCCCCAGCAGCCGTACGAGCCCGCCCCCTACGGCGACCAGGGCGCCTACGAGCCCGCCCCCTACGGCGGCGCCGCCGCGAACGGGAACCGCCGCCCCGCCCGCAGGAAGAGGAAGCGCTGGCCCATCGTCCTTCTCGTCGTCATCGTCCTGGCGGGCGTGGGCGGCTACTTCTTGCTGAACCCGCCCATGTATAAGATCACGGTCAACGGCGCCGACCGCACCGTGAAGGCCGGGACCACCATCCAGCAGGCCATCGACGCGGGGTACGCCACCCCCAAGGCCGGCGACCTCATCGCCGTGGACGGCTCCATCGCCAAGCAGGGCGGCGGCACCGCCTTCACGGCGACCGTGAACGGCCAGGAGGTCGACGACGCCGACTCCAAGCTCCCGAGCGGCGCGAACGTCCAGATCTCCGATGGCGCGAACGTCGACGAGGACTACACCACCACGACCGAGGCCGTTCCCCACGGCACGTCCGGCCAGGACTACTCCAAGCTCGCCAGCTACTACAACGGCGCGATCCACGTCTTCAGCGAGGGCGAGGACGGCGAGAAGACCGTGAAGACCGGCAACGTCTCGGGCAAGACCGTCGAGGAGGTCACCAAGCAGCCCGTCGACGCCGGCTACAGCTCCTACAACGCCAACGTGGGCGACGACAAGGTCATCGCCCTTACCTTCGACGACGGCCCCTGGCCCACGACGACCGAGGAGATCCTCGACGTCCTCAAGGAGAACGGCGCCCACGCCACGTTCTTCCAGATCGGCAACCAGGTGGCGAACCTGGCCGACACCGAGAAGCGCATCGTCGCCGAGGGCAACCAGGTCGCGTCCCACACCTGGGACCACGCGGCGGGCTCCGGCCAGGGCGTGAACCTTACCTACATGAGCGCCTCCGAGCAGCAGGAGGAGTGCACGAAGGGTTTCGAGGCCATCGAGTCCGTCCTGGGCACGAGCATCAACCACGTCCTGCGCGCCCCCGGCGGTAACTACTATGGCTCGCTCGTGGACAACCTCAGGGGCATCGTCACGGCCGAGATCGGCTGGGATGTGGACACCGAGGACTGGCGCCGCCCGGGCGCCGACTCGATCGCGCAGGCGATCCTCTCGGCGAAGCCCGGCTACGTGGTGCTCATGCACGACGGCGGCGGCGACCGCTCCCAGACCGTCGAGGCCTTGAAGACCGCCCTGCCGCAGCTCGTCGCGCAGGGCTACAAGTTCGTCACGATCGACGAGCTCATGGCCTACGGGAGCAAGTAGCGCCTGGTCCGCAATCCATAAAGAGGCTCTTCTCTGCAAGGCCGTCGGAGTCTCCGGCGGTCTTCTTGCTTGATGACTGCTCGGACACGTACCGATATCCCAGCGAATCGGTGCCGAAGCGGTGCCGGTGAGCCCGATCGGGTACCGACATCCGATGATGTCGGTATACCGAGGGCCCCTCCGGTACCGACAACCCCGCGCGTCGGTGCCGAAGCGGTGCCGGTGAGCCCCATCGGGTACCGACATCCGATGATATCGGCACATCGCGGCCTCCTCCGGTACCGACAACCCCGCGCGTCGGTGCCACGCCCCCGGCACCGCTCGCCCCACACGCCCTTCTCGTCACGCGCCCGCAGCGAAGCCGACACACAAACGCACCCGAACTCGTCCAATTGGGACATGCCGCCTTAATTGCCGTGTAACAATGGGCAACTAGAGTATTTCAACGTCAAGCCAGCACGCCAAGACCAAACGGAAAGAGGCGCACATGGGCAAGGATAAGGTCACCGAGGAGTACGGCAGCCTGCTGTTCACCGACGCGGTCATGCAGGAGAGGCTCCCCAAGCCTACGTACAAGGAGCTCACCCGGGTCATCAAGGAGGGCAAGACCCTCGACCTGGACATCGCGAACGAGGTCGCCCACGCGATGAAGGAATGGGCCCTCGAGAAGGGCGCGACGCACTACGCTCACTGGTTCCAGCCGCTCACGGGCATCACGTCCGAGAAGCACGACTCCTTCATCACCCCCAAGGACGACGGCTCCGTGCTGATGTCCTTCTCGGGCAAGGAGCTCGTCCAGGGCGAGCCCGACGCGTCGAGCTTCCCCTCCGGCGGCCTGCGCGCCACCTTCGAGGCCCGCGGCTACACCGCTTGGGACCCCACGAGCCCCGCGTTCATCAAGGACGAGGTCCTTTGCATCCCGACCGCCTTCATCTCCTACACCGGTGAGGCCCTCGACAAGAAGACCCCGCTGCTCCGCTCTCAGGTCGCCCTCGCCAACCAGGCCAAGCGCGTCCTCAAGCTCTTCGGCAAGGACGCGAAGAGCGTCATCACGACCGTCGGCCCCGAGCAGGAGTACTTCCTCATCAAGGAGGAGGACTACCAGAAGCGCCCCGACCTCATCCTCACCGGCCGCACGCTCTTCGGCGCCGCGCCGGCCAAGGGCCAGGAGCTCGAGGAGCACTACTTCGGCGCCATCCGCCCGACCGTGAACGCCTTCATGAAGGAGGTCGACGACGAGCTCTGGAAGCTCGGCGTCCCCGCCAAGACCAAGCACAATGAGGTCGCTCCTTCCCAGCATGAGCTCGCCCCCATCTTCGAGCAGGGCTCTCTCGCCATCGACGACAACCTCCTCACCATGGAGAAGCTCAAGCTCCTCGCGACCCACCACGGCCTCGCCTGCCTGCAGCACGAGAAGCCCTTCGACTACGTCAACGGCTCCGGCAAGCACAACAACTGGTCCGTCAGCGCCGACGGCAAGAACCTCCTCGAGCCTGGCGCCAACCCCTCCGAGAACCTCCAGTTCCTCGTCTTCCTCGCGGGCCTCGTCGCCGCGGTCGACAAGCACGCCGACCTCATGCGCGTGAGCGTCTCCTCCGCCGGCAACGACCACCGTCTGGGTGCGAACGAGGCGCCCCCGGCGATCGTCTCCGTCTTCCTGGGCGACGAGCTCGACGCCGTCGTCGAGGGCCTCATCAACGACGAGGAGGTCGAGGCCCACGGCCGTCACCGCATGGACCTGGGCGTTCCCATGCTGCCCGACGTGCTGCAGGACAACACCGACCGCAACCGCACTTCTCCGTTCGCCTTCACGGGCAACAAGTTCGAGTTCCGTATGTGCGGCTCGCAGCAGAACCTCTCCGACCCCAACGTTGTGCTGAACACCGCCGTCGCCGAGGAGTGCGACGAGTTCGCGAGCCTCATGGAGGGCAAGTCCGGCGACGAGTTCACCGCCGCCGCCCTCGACTGGGTCAAGAAGACCCTCAAGGAGCACCACCGCGTCATCTTCGAGGGCAACGGCTACTCCGACGAGTGGGAGGAAGAGGCCGAGCGCCGCGGCCTGCCCAACTTCAAGACCACGCCCGACGCCCTGCCGCAGATGGTCAAGCCCGAGAACGTCGCGTTCTTCGAGAAGTACGGCGTGCTCTCCGAGTCCGAGGTCCGCGCCCGCTACGTCTCCAAGGCCGAGCAGTACGCGAAGTTGCTGAACATCGAGGCCAACACCATGGTCGACATGGCTAAGCGCCTCTATGTCCCCGCCATCTCCGAGTACAGCTCCAGCCTCGCCGCGAGCGTCGCCACCAAGGCCGAGCTCGGCATCGACGCCAAGGCCGAGAAGGAGCTCGTCGCGACCCTGACCGGCGGCTTGGACGCCATCTACTCCGCCACCGCCGACCTCGAGGCCAAGAACCTCGATGCCCGTGAGATCGACGACCCGCAGGCCGAGTGCGATGCCTACCGCGACTCCGTCATCCCGGCCATGGACGCCCTGCGCGCCGCCGTGGACGAGATGGAGACCATCGTCGCCGACGACTACTGGCCGGTCCCGAGCTACAACTCCATGCTCTTCTGGGTGTAGGCTGTAGCCCCTAACTGAACACTTTTGGGGACAGGTTCGCTTTTTACTCATTTGAGTAAATTTCGAACCTGTCCCCATTGTTTTCGCAAGTTAATGGGGCGATGAGGGGCTTGTTTGGTCTTCTTGGCCCTCTGTGGGACAACAAATTTCCGCTTTTGCGTGGAAATTTGGAGCTCGGCGAAGTATCGGGCTGGAAATGCGGCTCCTTGCAGGGGCCAAGAGGCGCGTTTCCCCAGTTGAGCAGGTGTACAAAGAGCATAAAGTATGAAATAAAGCACGCAAAAGTGGACTTTCTTTTCTGCCTCCTGCGGCCCAAACGGCTTCTTTGAGCCGTATCAGGGCATTCTCCTTGCCGGTAACGCCCCCGCAACGTCCATCTGACATAATGCGCCCATGGTACGTGCGACATCGCATCCTTTGTTCCCGGTCGACCGGGGGAGAGTGGGGATTCATGGTCAAGCTGTACGACGAGGGCGTTTACCTGCGCGGGGGCACGGAGGTCGTGCCCGCTTCCGAGGCCGCGGCGCGAGGCATCGGCGAGGCGCCCGCCGAGGCGAGGAAGGGGACCATCGCCTGGTCCATCCTCCAGGCGCACAACACCTCGGGCGACCCCGAAAAGCTCAAGATCCGCTTCGACGCCATGGCGAGCCACGACATCACGTACGTGGGCATCATCCAGACCGCGCGCGCCTCGGGCATGGCGGAGTTCCCGCTGCCCTACGTGCTCACGAACTGCCACAACACCCTCTGCGCCGTGGGCGGCACCATCAACGAGGACGACCACGTCTTCGGCCTCTCGGCCGCAAAGAAGTACGGCGGCATCTTCGTCCCGCCTCACCAGGCCGTCATCCACTCGTTCATGCGCGAGAACTTCGCCGGTTGCGGCAAGATGATCCTGGGCTCCGACTCCCACACCCGCTACGGCGCCCTGGGCACCATCGCGGTGGGCGAGGGCGGCGGCGAGCTCGCCAAGCAGCTTCTTCTCGACACCTACGACGTCGCCTACCCCGGCGTCGTCGCCATCTACCTCGACGGCTCCCCGCGCCCCGGCGTGGGCCCGCACGACGTCGCGCTCGCCATCATCAAGGCGGTCTTCTCGTCCGGCTACGTAAAGAACAAGGTCATGGAGTTCGTGGGCCCCGGCGTCGCGAGCATAACGACCGACTACCGCAACGGCGTCGACGTCATGACCACCGAGACCACGTGCCTTTCCTCGATCTGGGCCACCGACGAGGACACCCGCGCGTTCCTGGCGGCCCACGGCCGCGAGCAGGACTACAAGCGCCTCGCCCCGGCCGACGTCGCCTACTACGACGGCTGCGTCTACGTCGACCTCTCGAGCGTGAAGCCCATGATCGCGCTGCCGTTCCACCCCTCGAACGGCTTCACGATCGATGAGCTCAACGAGAACCTCGGCGACATCCTGCGCGAGGTCGAGCTCGAGGCCGAGCGCGTGGGGGGCGGCCGCGCGCACCTCTCGCTGACCGACAAGATCGAGAACGGACGCTTGCGGGTGCAGCAGGGCGTCATCGCCGGCTGCTCGGGTGGCAACTACGGCAACGTCGTGAACGCCGCGCGCGCGCTCAAGGGCAAGAGCACCGGCAACGGCGAGTTCGCGCTCTCGGTCTACCCCACGAGCCAGCCGGTCTTCCTCGAGCTCACCCGCCGCGGCTACGTGTACGACCTCATGGAGGCGGGCGCGATCGTGCGCACCGCGTTCTGCGGGCCGTGCTTCGGCGCGGGCGACACCCCCGCGAACAACGGCCTCTCCATCAGGCACACGACGCGCAACTTCCCCAACCGCGAGGGCTCGAAGCCGGGCAACGGCCAGCTCTCGGCGGTCGCGCTCATGGACGCGCGCTCCATTGCGGCGACCGCTGCCGCCGGCGGCGTCCTGACCGCCGCGACCGAGCTGCCCGACGACACCTGGGACGAGAAGGTCGAGTACCGCTTCGACTCGACGCCTTACGATAAACGCGTGTACTGGGGCTATGGCCATGCCGACGCGCAGGCCGAGCTTGTGGAGGGCCCCAACATCAAGCCGTGGCCCGCGATGGAGCCTCTCGCCGACGACATTCTCCTCAAGGTCTGCTCAAAGATCATGGACCCCGTCACCACGACCGACGAGCTCATCCCCTCGGGCGAGACGAGCTCCTACCGCTCGAACCCGCTCGGTCTCGCCGAGTTCACGCTTTCCCGCCGGGACCCGGAGTACGTGGGCCGCAGCAAGCTCGTGAACGCCGTCGAGCAGCGCCGCGTAGCCGGCGAGTCGCTGGCCGAGGCCGAGTTCGGCCTTGCTCCCGTCTTCTCCGCGCTCGATGCCGCCGGGGTGGACGCTGACCCTGCCGCGACGGAGTACGGCAGCATGGTCTACGCCGTCAAGCCCGGCGACGGCAGCGCCCGCGAGCAGGCGGCGAGCTGCCAGCGCGTCATCGGCGGCCTTGCGAACATCGTGTCCGAGTACGCGACCAAGCGTTATCGCTCCAACGTCATGAACTGGGGCATGCTGCCGTTCCAGATGGCGGGCGAGCCCTCCTTTGAGGTGGGCGACTACGTCTTCGTCCCCGGTATCCGCGAGGCGCTCGACGGCGACCTGTCGGCCATCGCGGCGTGGATCGTGGGCGCCGACGGCGGCGAGGCGCGCCCCATCACGCTCTACGTCGCGGACATGACGCCCGAGGAGCGCGAGATCGTGAAGGCCGGCTGCCTCATCAACTACAACCGCGCGAAGCGGCAGGCGTAGCGGCGCGAGGACGTATTTGCTGCGATTTTTTCATAAAGTCGCGATGCGGGCCCGGTCAGGGTAGGGGAGAGCCCAGCCTGACCGGGCCCTTTTTGGCTCTGCCGCAAGAAAGGCCGACTTTTGTTTGATTTAATCAGGTTCATCGAGTAGCGAAGCCCAGTTTGCTGGCCAAATGGACTGGAATAGAACGGTCGATACCCGTCATGTCTAGGTAAATCAAACAAATCTCGAGGTTTGTGCTCAGCGACCATTGCTCCGAGTGCCTGACGGATTTCGCTCGGTCTCCTTAAAGAAGATTGACGCCCCGCACGCTCCACCTTGGTTTAGGCTTGAGGGGAAACGACGTGGGCCCGCCGTCCGGGTGGGCACGGGAGGAATGCCATGAAGAAGATCGAGCGGAGCTCCTTCGATTCCGACGAGTCGAGGGACCTGTTCCAGTGCTATGCCCATCGCCTCGTTCGGATCCAGACCGAGTTCGTCGACGGGTTCTGCGCGCTCGCGAACCTGGGGCCGGCGGTCTCGGTCTATGGCTCGGCGCGCACGAAGCCGGGCGAGCCGTACTACGAGATGGCGCGGGAGGCGGGCCGCCTGCTCGCCGAGCGCGGCGTAGCGACCATCACGGGCGGCGGACCCGGCATCATGGAGGCCGCGAACAGGGGCGCGTTCGAGGCAGGCGGCACCTCCGTCGGCCTCGCCATCCAGCTCCCGTTCGAGGAGAAGCCCAACCCCTGGGTGAACATCCACCTCAGCCACCGGTACTTCTTTGTGCGCAAGGCGATGTTCAGTTGGTATTCGCGCGGGGCGATCGCGTTCCCAGGGGGTTTCGGCACGCTCGACGAGCTGTTCGAGCGCCTCACGCTCATGCAGACGCAGAAGCTCGACCGCGATCCCGTCGTGTTCGTGGGGTGCGAGTACTGGGGCGGCGTCTTCGACTGGCTGCGGTCTGCTCCCCTCGAGGCGGGCAATATCGGCGCCGAGGACATCGACTCCATCCTGCTCACGGACGACGTCGAGGAGGCCGTGGAGGCTGCCTGCGCTTCTTGCGGGTCGAGGGAGTAGGGAGAGACACATGATCAAGGCGGCTTTCTTCGACATCGACGGCACGCTCGTGAGCTTCAAGACGCACCGGATGCCCGCGTTGACGCGCCGCGCCCTGGCCGAGCTGCACCGCCGCGGCATCAAATGCGCGATCGCCACGGGCCGCTCCGACCACAAGCTGCCCGTGGAAGTGACCGAGCCCTTCGACGGCTTCCCGGGGTTCGACGCCTTCCTGACCTTTACCGGGTCGCTCTGCTACGACGACCGGGGCGTTTATCGCGACACGCCGCTTGCGCGCAAGGACGTCGAGAAGATCGTCGAGCTGGTCGAGGCCGGCGCGTTCGAGGTCATCATGGTCTGCCGCGACCACGACTTCGCGAGCCGCCTCTCACCGGAGGTACTCCAGAGCGGCGCGAACGCGAACATCGCCTTTGAGACGGGCGACGTGCGCCAGGCGCTCGGAGAGGACGTCTATCAGGTGAACGCCTTCGTCTCCCCCGAGCGCGAGCACGAGGTTACCGACGTCGCGGACGGCGTCTTCACGACGCGTTGGTGCGACCTTTTCTGCGACGTCGTGCCGCGCGGGGGAGGCAAGCCCGCCGGCATCCAGGCGACGCTCGACCGCTGGGGGATCGACAGCTCCGAGGCGATGGCGTTCGGGGACGGCGGCAACGATGCGGCGATGCTGACGTATTGCGGGATCGGCGTCGCCTTAGGCGGCGCCAGCGACGAGGCCAAGGCCGCCGCGGACTACGTCACGAGCGACGTCGACGACGACGGCATCTGGAACGCACTTAGGCACTTTGAGGTTATCTAGCTGGCGATACCGCGCGTTACAAAGAGGGACTTGGCACAAGGGTTGCAGCAAGCCTCTCAACTGCCTCTCAACTACCAGTCGCGCGCTAGCCGCTCGATCGCCGCCGCGGCCGTGTCCTCGTCCGACCCTTCCACATGGACGACGACGGCCTCGCCCGTGCGCACGCCCATGGATAGAAGCGCCATGAGATCCTTCGCATCGGCGACGCGACCCTCGTGCTCGAACGTCACCTTGCTGCGCCACCGCTGCGCCTCGCCCGCCAAGAGGACGGCGAGCTGGATATGGAACCCGATGGGGTCGGTGATCTGGCGCAGGATCTCGCGCATGGCGCTCCTCTCGGCGGTATCGGCTCGCGTTATGGCCGCATAAACGTCAAGATAGCGTCTCTTTCTAGAAGCTGAAAGCGCTACTCGGCGGATGGTTGCCTATCGAGTGCCAGCTGCCCTTCGCTTAGCTGAGAAGGCTGGTGGGGGAGACGCTTTTCGCGACGTCGACGATTCGAGCGACCTGCTCGGGCGTCTCGGTCCCGCCGCGCTCGAGCCAAAGGTTGATGACGGAAAGCACGTGGGTAATGGCGAGCTCGCGGGCGTAGGGGAGCGGAAGGTCGGGGTCGTCGCGCAGCTTGGAACCGGTGCGCGCGAGCCCCAGGTCCAAGAGGCCCGAGATGACCCCCTTGAGCTTGATGGCGAAGTTGGGGTCGCCCCCGCGCCCCGAGATGGCGCGCACGAAGGCGAAGTCCTCGTTCGCCAGGGTAACAGCCCGGAGGATGGTCTCGTAGGGGAAGAGCTCCGTTGCCACCGTGGCGTGCGCGGGCGGGTTCGCGAGGAGCGTGTCCTCCAAGCGCGCTATGAGCTCGCCCTCGAGCTTGTCGAGCATGTCGTACTTATCAATGAAGTGCAGGTAGAAGGTACCGCGGTTGATGCCCGCGCGGCGCGTCACGTCGCTTACGGTCAAGGCATCGAAGCCCTTCTCGGCAATAAGCCCCATGAGGGCCTCCTTGATGCGCGCCTTAGTTTGGGCGGTTCTCGCCTCACGCTCGCCGGCCATGTGGCTCCTTTGGATAAAACAGCTAAATGAACAACCTGTTGAGAGCCCACGGGCGCCCTCGACTACCGCACGGGCAAGCAGGTGCTGCAGATCCTCGAGGACATGAGCCGCAAGCGCGGCGCCACCGTGATCATCGTCACGCACAACGCGGCCATCGCGCCGATCGCCGACCGCGTGATCCGCATGCACGACGCGCGCGTCCAGGACATCGAGGCCAACCCTGCGCCCACGCCCATCTCCCAGATCGAGTGGTAGGGGGAGCTTCATGGCAAAGCAAGGAAACATGCCGAGAAAATCGGCGCTCTGGAAGGACGTGCGGCGAAGCATCGCGCGTTCCAAGGGCAGGTTCGTCTCGATCCTGCTGCTCATGGCCCTGGGGTCGTTCGCCCTCGTGGGCCTCTTCGTGGCCGGGCCCGACATGCGCGCCACGGGCGAGGCGTACTTCGACGAGTACGGTCTGGCGGACCTCACCGTCATGAGCGACTACGGCCTGGACAAGGACGACGTGGCCGCTCTGAACAAGACCTCCGGCACGACGGACATCGAGTACGGCTACTTCAAGGACGTGACGCTCTCCGGCAGGACGGACGCCGTGCGCGTGATGAGTATGCCCGACAAGGTCTCCCAGCTGGAGCTCGTTGACGGCCGGATGCCCCAGAACGAGGGCGAGATCGCCATCGACTCGAACGTCGGCGAGGACTACCCGGTGGGCTCCAAGGTGACGATCGAGGAGAAGCCCAACGCGCTCAACGACTCGTGCGTGCTGCGCGACTCGGAGTACACGGTCGTGGGGCACGTCCACACGCCTGAGATCATCTCGATCGTGAACATGGGCCAGTCCACGGCGGGCACGGGTTCGCTCAAGGGCTACGGCGTGGTGGTCGACTCGGAGTTCGACTCGGACGTCTACATGACGGCCCGGATGGCCTTCGAGGACACGGCCTCCCTGGACCCGTACTCCAACGCGTACCGCGATGCCGTGGCCGCCCACAAATCGGAGGTCGAGGGGCTCGTCGCCGACCGTCCCGCGGCGCGCCTGGCGAGCGTGAAGGCCGACGCGCAGGGACAGATCGACGACGGCCAGGCCTCGCTCGACGATGCCCGGGCACAGCTCGACGACGCGAAGTCACAGCTCGACGATGCCGCGTCCCAGCTCACGGACGCGAAGTCCCAGCTCGACGACGCGGCGACGCAGATCGCCGAGGCCAAGGGCAACCTCGCGTCCACCGTTGCGGCCGCGCAGGCAAAGCTCGACGACGCCAAGTCCCGGCTCGACGACGCGGCGCCGCAGCTCGCGAGCGCCCGCGCCCAGCTCGAGTCCGCCTCGGGCCAGATCGCGTCCGGCGACGCGGCGCTCGCGGACGGCCAGCAGCGGCTCGCGGCCGCCAAGGAGGACCTCGCCTCCAACGAGTCCGCCCTCGCCGACGCCAAGTCCCAGCTCGACGTGGCATGGGGTTCCTACAACGCCAAGAAGTCCGAGCTCGACGCCGGCAGGGCCGCCTATGACCAGAACTGGGCTCAGGTGAGCGCCCAATGGGGGGCCAGGAGGACACGTGGGCGCAGCTCGACGCGAACCGCGACGCGATCGACCAGGGGATCGCCCAGTACGAGGCCATCCTCGCCCAGGACCCCGGCAACGAGGCCGCCGCGGCCCAACTCCCCCAGCTCAAGGCGCAGAAGTCCGCGCTCGACCAGCTCGACCAGCTCAAGTCCACCTACGAGAAGCTCGCGGCGTTCGGCTCTTCCTACGACGCGAACGCGGCGGCCCTCGCCGACGCCAAGTCCCAGCTCGACGCCAAACAGGCCGACTACGACGCGAATGAGTCCAAGCTCGAGGCCGCCCGAGCACAGGTCGCCGACTCCGAGGCACTTCTTGGCGGCAAGGCTTCCGAGCTCGCGCAGGCCAAGGCGACCTACGCCGCCGGGCGC
>ERZ808240.1717-NODE-1717-length-26234-cov-11.575270_pt1 | contig 26234 bp, 27 predicted proteins | sample MGYA00521084_ERZ808240 | MGnify/ENA primary metagenome ERZ808240 (study PRJEB31516, sample SAMN03275571) | gut metagenome | biome: mammalia-associated habitat; material: feces | host: Papio cynocephalus | place: Kenya | collected 2012-08-06 ... | reverse complement strand
AGTAGAGGGTATCCATTACCTTAAGCGCACAACAAACAAGCCATCTCACGGTGGCAGCTTTAAAAATTGAATATTAGAAATGTTAAGGCTATGCAGTTGCTGACTTGATTCTATAACCTTGGTTTTGGGCGAGCATAAGGGCCTGCTCTACAGTAATCTCACGATCCACTGGAGGCAGATCGGTTTTTCGATAAAGTTCTGCGTTATAGTTTTCTCCGTTCTTCAACATGTGGTATAATGCGGTAAGAAGCATTCTTGCTATCGCAATGATTGCTTTCTTGTGACCGCGACGCTTCTTGAGACGGAGATAACGGTTACGCATTTCTGGATGCTTTTTGCTGGTAACAACAGCATTCGCACATTGAACCAGTAAAGGTTTGATATAGCATCCGGCCTTGGAAACCCGGACAGATTTTTTCTTCCCTGCGCTTTCATTGCTGGTTGGGGTAAGACCAGCCCATGAACATAAGTGTTTCGCCGAAGGAAAAGCCTCCATGTTGGTGCCGATGCGTCGTAATATGGAGGACAGCAGAAGAGACGACAATGGCAGAAGAGATGATAACTACAGAAGGGGCGATCTGGATTACAGAGACCGTGTCATGGAACCGGATTTCAATATTCCCAGTCCGGTGGAGAAATTTGCTGTAGAGATCACTCTGGTACACCCTTACTGGCAGAACTTCTATAAGGAGACAGGAGCACCGAAGTTTGATTCCAATCAGCCCAGCACCATTGATTATCTGGAGGCTTATACCGAGAAAACCGAGAAACTGCATACACTGGCACAGAATCTGATGCAGTTGATCGATCCGCAGGCGCAGGAGAAGGTAATCAATCCCGCAGCCGTACAGAACACGGCGCAGGCGGCGGCAGCTGCTCCCGTACAGACAGAGAATCCGACTGTGGCACTACCTAAGTATAAGGCACTATTTGATGCCGGTGTTATCACAGCAGAGGAATTTGAAGCTAAGAAAAAGCAGTTTCTGGGTCTGTAAAAAATGAATATTTTAAATTGACGAGCACATGGCTGTCGGATATACTATAGGAGTATAGTACTGTAAAACAGTACTATACGGAAAGCAGGATCTGACAGCTATGAGCAGTTTACAAAAGAAAGAAACGCTATTAATCGTTGATGATTCTAAATTTCAAAGAGTTGTGATCAGACAGTCTCTCGGGGAGTATTTTAACTTCGCAGAGGCTGTTTCCGGTGAAGAATGTCTGAAGATCATGGAAAAAGAAAGTGATGCCATTGATCTCGTATTATTAGACCTGGTCATGTCCGGCATCGATGGCTTCGAGGTACTGCGCCGCAGACAGAGCATGGAAGGTTTTAAGGATACACCGGTCATTGTTCTGACGAATACGGAATCGGTATCTTCCCAGTCGGAGGCTTTTGCCCTGGGAGCGGATGAATTTATTATCAAACCGGTAGATGCGCGTATCGCTCTCTCCCGAATCAACAACACCCTGGGAGTGAAGCGCAGATTACAGAGCAGCCGGGATGAACAGAATGCATGGAAGACCAAGTCACAGATCGATGAGATGACCAGTCTGTTCAACAAAATGACAGTGGAGAAGTTGATCACGAAGACATTGACTGAGCATGAGGACGGATTGCATGCGTTGATGCTGATTGATATCGATAATTTTAAATCCGTAAATGATGTCTATGGTCATACCATGGGAGATCATGTTATCAGTGTCATCGCGGGAGTAATCTCCTCGCAGTTTCGCAGCACCGATTATGTAGGCAGAATCGGCGGCGATGAATTCTGTGTGCTGATGGCGGATATTCCCTCGAGAGAGATCACACTGATCAAAGCAGAGAATCTGGTCAGCCTTGTAAAATACAAAGAGAACCTGTCCATACCTGAAAATATTTCCATCAGTGTGGGAGTGGCATTCTCAGAAGCGGAGGATCATTGCTATGACGATCTGGCGGAGAAAGCGGATCAGGCACTATATGTATCCAAAAAGTCCGGAAAAGGCCGTTACAGTGTATACGGTGAGGAGAATCAGGCATCTGGCAGGGAACAGCCGGCGTTCGTGTGGTCCGGATCCCGTAATATTACCAGTATGCTGGAATTTGCCCTGCCGGATATGCTTCTTCTGCGCACTGTGACTTCGGCGGAAGAAATCCTGGAGTGCAGGAACGAAGAGAACGGAGAGAAAGCACTGTTGTTTTTTGTGGATGTAACCGAAGAAGATGATAACGGACGGGCAAAATGGCAGCAGGCAGAGACACTGTCGCAGGAGAAGAAACTGTCTGTGATCGCAATCTGCAAAGAGGGTGACTTAGAGCAGATGAGATGTGCACTGGAGACAGGGTTGATACAGGATCTTCTGTTGGCGCCGTTAGAGGCAAATGTGCTGAAGCGCCGGGTGAAGATCTGGAGAAAAGAGATGTAATCTATGGATTTATTTGAATATATGCGAAGCACCAATATGGAAAAAGAGGCACCGTTAGCCGCCAGAATGCGTCCCCGAACCCTGGATGAAGTCGTAGGGCAGGAGCATATCATCGGCAAGGATAAGCTTTTGTACCGTGCCATCAAAGCGGACAAGATCAGTTCCATTATATTCTACGGACCGCCCGGCACGGGCAAGACAACATTAGCAAAGGTCATTGCCAATACCACCAGTGCCGAGTTCCAACAGATCAATGCCACCGTAGCCGGGAAAAAGGATATGGAAGAAGTGGTGGCTAAGGCAAAAGAACTGCAGGGAATGTACGGAAAACGTACGATCCTATTTATCGACGAGATCCATCGCTTTAACAAAGGACAGCAGGATTATCTGCTTCCCTATGTGGAGGACGGTACGATCATTCTCATCGGAGCTACCACGGAGAATCCTTATTTTGAGGTAAACGGGGCTTTGATTTCCCGTTCAGTGATCTTTGAATTAAAACCGATCCCGAGGGAAGCTATCAAAGAACTTCTGAAGAAGGCGGTCTACGACACAGACCGGGGTGTGGGAGCCTACAACGGTACGATTGATGAAGATGCCCTGGATTTTTTGGCGGATATTTCCGGCGGAGATGCCAGACATGCCCTGAATGCCATCGAACTGGGCATCATGACCACAGAGCCCGAACCGGATGGGAAGATTCATATTACCCTCGATGTGGCACAGCAGTGTATTCAGAAGAGAGCGGCAAGATATGATAAAAACGGTGACAACCATTACGATACGATATCTGCGTTTATCAAAAGTATGCGGGGGTCCGATCCGGATGCCGCAGTATATTATCTGGCAAGAATGTTAAATGCGGGAGAGAGCGTTACTTTTATCGCGAGACGTATTATGATCTGTGCATCGGAGGATGTGGGTAATGCGGATCCTCAGGCATTGGTAGTGGCAGTGAATGCTTCCCTGGCAGTGGAACGGGTCGGTATGCCGGAGGCACAGATCATTTTAGCGCAGGCAGTCACTTACGTGGCTACGGCACCCAAGAGCAACCGCAGCTGTGAAGCGGTATTCCAGGCGATGCAGGAAGTGCAGGTCAGCGGAGATCTGCCGATTCCCACACATCTGCAGGATGCGCATTATAAAGGAGCAGCAAAATTGGGACATGGTATAGGATATAAATATGCCCATGATTACCCGAATGACTATGTGGAACAGCAGTATCTGCCGTATGAGTTAAGCGGCAGAGAGTTCTATCAGCCTTCGGGCAACGGCTATGAAGTGAAGATTCGTGAACATATGGCAAGAATCAAAAAAGAAGCGGCGGAATCAAAATAACTCACGGAATTAGAATAATTCCGTGATTAGGTATTTGTATATTTCCTGATTTTTCCGCTGCCAGTTATCGCAGATAGTGGCGGCAGTCTCTTCCACGGGGACGGACAGAGTGATATCTACCAGACTGATGCCTCTGTCTTTTGCCACCAGGTGGGCTTCGTACTCACCGGAAGTGGATTTGTAGTAATCACCGAGGACGGATACCTCGTTGCGCAGTGTGAACTCATTTTCCTGAAAATAGGTATCAACCTCCTGCTTGATGGTATCGCCGATGCGGTTCTTGAAGAAATTCAGCGTCTCTTTTCCCTCGGGAGTGATGGACAGGTGGGTCCGGTTGCGGATCGACTGGGTGGCAATCATACCTGCATCCGTCAGCTCGTTGATGACTTGTTGTAAGGTCAGAAAATTCGTGTATTCTTTTTCGAGGATAAAATCACTGACCTGTGCGGTAGTGATGGGAAAAGTAACGCGGTTCAGCATATAGAGAACGATGAGTTTATATAGAGTAAGCGGATCTTGTAACATAATGTGAGTACAGCCTTTCTTATAGTTATTAATAGTTGTCTTTTTCAAACAGGTCACCCTGACGGATGCCCTGCTTTTTCATGCGATGGTGCAATTCGTTGAGAACACCGCGCTTGTCCATGCTCCAGGTGGGAGCAATCAGCAGATTTTTCGGTCCGTCGCCGGTGACCCGGTGGATCACGATGTCCGGGGACAGATGGGCAAGACAGGAGATGACCAGATCGATGTAGGCATCGAAGGTCAGAACCTGGAACTTCCCCGCCAGGTAATCGTCCGCCAGATCCGTATCTTTCAGCACATGCAAAAGCTGCAATTTGATGCCGAAAGGCTGGATCCGGTTCAGATAATCCATTGTCTGAAGCACCTGAATGTCCGTTTCCCCCGGGAGTCCCAGGATCGTATGGACGATAAAGGGAATCTGCAGAGCCTTGAGATCTGCGCAGGCTTTTTCAAAACAGGACAGAGGATAACCTCTGCGGATATAGTGGGCAGTATCTTCGTGAATGGTCTGAAGCCCCAATTCGATCCAAAGGAACTTGTCCGGGTATTCGCCCCGCAGCTTTGTCAGCAGATCCAATACTTCCGTGCCCAGACAGTCCGGTCTCGTGGCAATGGAGATTCCACAGACATCCGGGTGGTTCAGGGCAGAACGATACACCTCCTCCAGATAGGGGAGAGAGGCATAAGTGTTGGTATATGCCTGAAAATAGGCAATCAGATCCTGCCCGGTTGCTTTACTGCCGAACTTCGCCATACCTTCCGTAATCTGCTCCTGCATGGTTTTGCCGGCAATGTCCACGGCAAAATCGCCGCTGCCACCTCTGCTACAGAAGATACAGCCCTGAGTGCCCAGGGTGCCGTCCCGATTGGGACAGGACATCCGGGCATTCAGGGCTATTTTATAGCATTTATGGTGAAATGTATTTTTGCAATAAGAATCCAGAGAGTAGTAGGGCTTGCCGTGCCAGTCTCTTTTCATGCTAGCCGGATACATTAGCGGATATGACTCTTCACGGCATTGGCTACGACTTCCGCTACCTGGGGATCGAAGGCTTCCGGCATGATGTTGTCATCGGAGAGCTTGTCTGCAGGTACCAGACCGGCGATGGCTTCGGCGGCGGCTAACTTCATCTCTTCGGTGATCTGGGTAGCACGTCCTTCCAGGGCACCCTTGAAGATACCGGGGAAAGCCACCACGTTGTTCACCTGATTGGGAAAATCGCTGCGTCCGGTTCCGACGACACGGGCACCGGCTGCTTTTGCCACATCCGGCATGATCTCGGGAACGGGATTCGCCATGGCGAAGAGGATGGAGTCGTGGTTCATGGAAGCTACCATCCCGGGAGTGACGATGTTCGGAGCGGAGACACCGATGAAGATGTCGGAACCCTTCAGAGCATCGGCAAGAGAACCGGTCTCGTTATTTAAGTTGGTCACTTCGGTCATTTTTTTCTGCATCCAGTTTAATCCCTCGGTATCTTTGGAGACGATACCTACTTTATCGCACATGATGATATTGGGGAAACCATAGGTCAGAAGCAGCTTGGTAATTGCCACACCGGCACTTCCGGCACCGTTTACCACCACGCGGCAGTCTTCCTTTTTCTTGCCGACTACCTTCAGGGCATTGATGACACCGGCGAGTACAACGATAGCGGTACCGTGCTGGTCATCATGGAATACGGGAATGTCCAGGATCTCCTTCAGGCGTTCCTCAATCTCGAAGCAGCGGGGAGCACTGATGTCCTCTAAATTGATGCCGCCAAATCCGGGAGCCAGATAGGTCACAGCTTTGATGATCTCTTCGGTATCCTGGGTATCTAAGCAGATGGGAACAGCATTTACATTGCCGAATTCCTTGAAGAGGACTGCCTTACCTTCCATAACGGGCATTGCTGCGTAGGGACCGATGTTACCGAGTCCCAGAACGGCGCTTCCGTCGGAGACAACGGCTACGGTGTTGGCTTTCATGGTATATTTGTAAGCAGCTTCCTTATCCTGTGCAATTACCTTGCAGGGCTCCGCAACGCCGGGAGTATATGCAATCGCCAGATCCTCACGGGTCTTTACCGGAGTCTTGGAGACGGTCTCCAGTTTGCCGTTCCATTTTTCGTGCATCAGTAACGCTTTTTCGTTGGTTGTCATGACAATACCTCTTTCTTTATTATTATAGATATCAAAAATACTGATAAAATCGATATCACGTTATGAACTATGATATAATAGAATCCGGTACTTCGCAAGGATTTGTAAAAAAATAATTTTGGGACTTCCTATTTTGTAAAAAATATATTATAATAGCTTCAGATGTAGTTTTAATATCTTATCATCAACTGACACATCACAGAGAGATCAGATGTAATTCCCCTTAGCTAATATTTTACGGATTATATAAGGAATATAGGAGGAATCTATGAGAGAAAAATATGAATCACTTGCACTGGTTCAACTGAAAGAGCTGGCAAAGGTACGTGGACTCAAGGGAACATCCACAATGAAAAAGGCAGAGCTGGTAGAAGCTATGCTGGCAGAAGATGAGCGTCTGAAGAGGGAAGAAGAGGCAAAGGCAGCGCAGGCGAGACAGGAAGCTGCAGCAGAAGCAGGCGCAGAGCCGGAGAAGCAGACGAGAGCAGAGCGTTCCGTGAGACAGGATCGTCCCTACAGACAAAAGCCGCAGGAGAACGGTGCAGCAGAGAACGTTGGAACGAGAAGTGAAGCCTATACCAAAGAGCGTTCTTTTAACCCGAACAATGTGGCTTACGATGAGAGCCAGTATCCCAAGGAATTAGACAGCGGTATTGAAGCCAGCGGTATCTTAGAGGTAATGCCGGACGGCTACGGATTTATCCGCTGTGAGAATTATATGCCCGGTGAGAATGATGTTTATGTGGCACCCAGCCAGATCCGTCGTTTCGGACTGAAGACCGGCGATATCCTGAAGGGGAACAAGAGAATTAAGACCCAGCAGGAGAAGTTCAGCGCCCTGCTGTTCGTCAAGAGCATCAATGGCTACACCGTAGAAGAGTCTGCCAAGAGAATGGCTTTCGAGGATATGACCCCGATCTTCCCCGAGGAGCGTATCAAGATGGAGACTCCCGGCTGCAGCGTTGCAATGAGAGTTATGGATCTGGTGAGCCCTGTCGGTAAGGGACAGCGTGGTATGATTGTATCCCCGCCCAAGGCAGGTAAGACTACCTTGCTGAAGGAAGTGGCAAAGTCCATCTTAAACGGTAATCCCAAGATGCATATGCTGATCCTGCTGATTGATGAGCGCCCTGAGGAAGTTACCGATATTAAAGAAGCAATACACGGAGACAATGTGGAAGTTATCTACTCCACTTTCGATGAGCTTCCCGAGCACCACAAGAGAGTATCCGAGATGGTGATTGAGCGTGCAAAGCGTCTCGTAGAGCATAAAAAGGATGTCGTGATCCTGCTTGACAGTATCACCCGTCTGACCAGAGCGTATAACCTTGTGGTTCCCCCCAGCGGACGTACCCTGTCCGGTGGTCTTGATCCTGCCGCACTTCATATGCCCAAGAGATTTTTCGGTGCAGCCCGTAATATGCGTGAGGGCGGAAGCCTGACGATTCTGGCAACAGCACTGGTAGAGACCGGAAGTAAGATGGACGATGTAGTATACGAGGAATTCAAGGGAACCGGTAACATGGAAATGGTTCTGGACAGAAAGCTGTCCGAGAAGCGTATTTTCCCGGCTATCGACCTTGCAAAGTCCGGCACCAGAAGAGAAGATCTGCTGTTAACTCCGGAAGAACTGGAAGCAATCAATATCATGCGTAAGGCTCTGAACGGATTGAAGCCCGACGAAGCTACCGACCGGATCCTCGATATGTTCTCCCATACCCGCAATAACGTGGAATTTGTGAATATGGTGAAGAAGAATCGGTTTATCTAGGGAGTGGTAGAAAAAGGCAGAAACTATTTTACGAACGACCTATACTTTTGTGTAAAAAATAGTATAATAAAATTGAGATTACAGGAAAAGAGATGTTTTACATGGAAGCAGGGCGGCTCCGTACTGTTGATGATGCATTTCAGATTATCAGTGATATGATAAAGAATGAATTATAAAGTACTGATCACAGATCAAGCAACAAATGATGTATTTAACTTGGTTAAGTAATTCATGTTGATTTATGTAATCCAGATGCCGCAAAAAAGCTATATACGAATTTAAATAGGGAAGTCAGCAACATGGGGGACTTCCCTTTAAAATTTGCTGATTCGGGAATCAGGTACAGAGGTTATATAATACATAAAAAAGTATACCAGTCGTATTTGTTGTTTTATATTATAAGTGAAGAAAATCAGACAGTGTATGTTCTTCGGATTTTGAAAGATATTATGAACTGGAGTAATATATTACAAAAAACAAATATCTATCATTTTTCAAAATATAGAGAATAGAACAACAATAGAAGAAATATGTAAAAATAGGTCTTGCGTCGTGTAAACTCTTATGGTACAATAATAACGCTGTTTGTGGTTCCATAAGCAGTGAGGATGAGAACAAGAACTTATACACGACATTTTTATAGAGAGGTGAAAGAAATGAAAGAAGGAATCCATCCCGCTTACTACCAGGCAACTGTAACCTGCAACTGTGGTAACACATTTGTAACCGGCTCCACCAAGCCCGAGCTTCACGTAGAAGTTTGCTCCAAGTGTCATTCATTCTACACTGGCCAGCAGAAGTCTGCAAGAACCGATGGCCGTATTGATAAGTTCAATAAGAAATACGGTGTTAAATAAGATTGCAAGCGAAAGGTTGAGGTATTCTTATCTCAACCTTTTCTTGTTACAGTATTTATAAGGATGAGGTCTTATGGCTAGAAGAAAAAGTCGTTATTCCGGTATCGGCGGTCAGGCTGTACTGGAAGGCGTTATGATGAAAAATAAAGAAAAATACGCGGTAGCGGTCCGCAAGCCGGACGGCGAGATCGAAGTGGAAGTGGAGACCTATCAGGGACTGGCTCATGGCAGCAGGATCAAGGAACTTCCCTTTATCCGCGGTATTTTTAATTTCCTGGATTCTCTGATCCTGGGAACCAGGGCTTTGAATTATTCCGCAAGCTTTTATGAAGAAGAGGACGGCAAAGAGACAAAGTTCGACAAGGCAATGGATAAAATGAGCGGTGGCAACGGCGAAAAGCTTCTGTCCGGTATCGTGACGGTGATCTCTATTGTATTGGCAGTTGGTATCTTTATCGTGTTGCCGTATTTTATCTCTTCTTTATTTGACAGTTTTATCCGCAACCGTTCTCTGATGGCGATCATTGAGGGCGTGATCCGTATCGCCCTGTTTTTACTGTATGTATGGGGCATCAGCGCCATGAAAGATATTCGCAGACTGTACCAGTACCATGGTGCGGAGCACAAATGCATCAACTGTATCGAGAAGGGCAGACCCCTTACGGTGCACAATGTAATGCGCAGCTCCAGACTGCACAAGCGGTGCGGTACCAGCTTTATTTTCTTTGTTATGCTGGTAAGTATCGTGCTGTTTTTCTTTATTCAGGTGGATAACGTAGCGGAGAAAGTAATTCTTCGTATTCTGCTGATGCCTGTTGTGGCAGGAATCTCTTATGAGATCATCCGCCTGGCAGGCCGCACGGACAATATATTCATTAAGATTCTGTCGGCACCCGGTATGTGGATCCAGCGTATGACCACGAAGGAGCCGGATGAGAGCATGGCAGAGGTAGCCATCGCTTCTGTAGAAGCAGTATTTGACTGGAAGAAATATTTACAGGATACTTTCGGTTATGAGATCGATGAGAGCTGGATGAAGGATGAACCTTCCCAAGAACCAGAGGATTAAGATGACTTACCTGGAATGCTATGAGTTGGGCTGCCATACTTTGCAGGCAGCGGGAATCGAGGAAGCCACACTGGATGCGAGGCTTCTGCTGGAAACGGTATGCGGTACGAATCGCAATGATCTGCTGGTGCATGGCGAACAGCCGGTGGCACCGGAAGCGGAAGAAAAGTATCTTAACTGGATCCGTCAGCGGGCGGAGCATATTCCACTGCAGCAGCTGACCGGAGAGCAGGACTTCATGGGACTGACCTTTTCTGTCAATGAGCATGTGCTGATCCCGAGACAGGATACTGAGATCCTGGTGGAGGAAGTACTGAAGGAACTCCATGATGGGATGCGGGTGTTAGACATGTGTACGGGATCCGGATGCATTCTGTTAAGCCTTCTGCATTACAGCAATGACTGTGAAGGACTGGGCGTGGATCTGTCAGCCCGGGCGCTGGAAGTGGCAGAGAAGAATTCCGGGAAGGTGCTTACCCCGGAAAAAGCAGAGCAGGTGCATTTTTTACAGAGTGATTTGTTTGAAAAAGTGGAGGGTAAATTCGAGATTATCGTATCGAATCCCCCTTACATTGCCAGCGCGGAAGTGGAGAAGCTGATGCCGGAGGTACGGGATCATGAACCCAGGATGGCACTGGACGGTACGGAGGACGGACTGCATTTTTACCGCCGTATCATTGAGGAAGCAGGTAAGCATCTGGTGAGCAGCGGAATGCTCTTTTTCGAGATTGGATATGACCAGGGACCGGCTGTGTCGGAACTGATGCGCGCCGGGGGATACCGCGAGGTACAGGTGGTGCAGGATTATGCCGGTCTGGACCGGGTAGTTTTTGGAACGTATGTAACAGTTCAGCCATGAACATATTGGAGAGCAAAAATCATGCTTGCATGATTTTGTGAACGAATATGTTCATAAGCTAAGCGCCAAGTTTATGAGCAAAGGTAGTCACGAAGTGACGGAAAGCGTGTCAGTGCGACTTTGCGAATGGCGCGGGTTGGACTGTTACAATTTGTGTTGAAAGGAATTAGTTATGTTTGACAAGTTAGAAGATTTATTGATTCGTTTTGAAGAGATTATGGGCGAACTGCATGAGCCCACGGTCACGAATAACCAGGAACGTTTCCGCAAGCTGATGAAAGAGCAGAGTGATCTGACTCCCATCGTGGACGCATATACAGAGTACAAAAAGTGCAAGCAGGATATCGAAGATTCTCTTTCCATGCTGGAAGAGGAAAAAGACGAAGAAATGCGCGAGATGATTAAGGAGACGTTGAATGACAGCAAGAAGCGCGTGGAGGAGCTGGAGCAGGAGTTGAAAATTCTGTTACTGCCCAAGGATCCGAACGATGACAAGAATGTAATCGTGGAGATCCGTGCCGGCGCCGGCGGTGACGAGGCTGCGCTGTTCGCAGCGGAGATCTATCGTATGTATGTGCATTATGCCGAGAAGCAGCGCTGGAAGGTAGAACTGATCAACGTGGATGAGATCGGTATCGGCGGTATGAAGGAAGTACAGTTCACCATCAGCGGACAGGGCGCTTACTCCAAGATGAAGTATGAGAGTGGTGTACATCGTGTACAGCGTGTGCCCGAGACCGAGAGCGGCGGACGTATCCATACTTCCACCATCAGTGTGGCTGTTATGCCGGAGGTGGATGATGATATTGATATCGTCATCGAAGACAAGGATATCCGTATCGATGTTATGAGAGCATCCGGTAACGGCGGTCAGTGTGTCAACACCACTGACTCCGCAGTACGTCTGACCCACTATCCTTCCGGAATCGTGGTATACAGCCAGACCGAGAAGTCCCAGATCCAGAACAAGGCGAAAGCATTTGCCCTGTTAAAATCCAAGCTGTATGATATCGAACAGCAGCAGAGACATGATGCGGAAGCAGAGATGCGCCGCAGCCAGATCGGTACCGGAGACCGTTCTGAGAAGATCCGTACCTACAACTTCCCTCAGGGCCGCGTCACCGACCATCGTATCGGACTGACCCTGTATAAGTTAGACAAGATCATGAACGGAGATATCGAAGAGATCATTGACGCCTGCATCGCAGCCGATCAGGCAGCAAAGCTGGCTAAGATGAATGAGGAATAAAATTGTAAAAGAAACGGTCTTTGACATAAGTCAAAAGACCGTTTTTCACAAGTAAAAAGGACATAATTGGGGAAACAATGGGAAAGTATACAGCATGGAAAATTAAAGTTGCAATATGCGATGATACGGTAGAAGACGCGGAACTCATGGAAAAACTTATAAAAGATTATTTCATGAAAAAAAGCATTCCTTATGAATGTAATGTATATCAGAACAGTAAGGCATTGTGGTATGAAATTGAGGATGGTCAAGCGTTTGATTTGTTGTTTTTGGATATTGAAATGCAGGGATTAAATGGTTTTGAATTGGCAACTAAAATTCAGAAAACGGCGCCTGATATTCTCACAATTTTTGTGTCTGCTTACGAGAGCTATGTTTATAAATCATTTGAATTTCGACCATTTCGCTTTATTCCAAAGCAGCAAATGGAAAGCATGATCATACAGGCGTTGGAGTCAGCGTTCAGGGAAATTGTATCACGTATTTCAGAGATTTATATTGTAGAAAACCAACAGGGTATAGAAAAAATACCATTTAGAAAAATTGTATATATTTGGAGAGAAGGCAAGTATTTATATATTGAAAAGACAGATGCTACCCGGTGTAAGGTAAGAAGTTCCTTAAAAAAGATATCAGAGAAATTGCCGGAAGATGAATTTGTATGGGTAGATCGAGGATATTTGTGTAATTTGTATCATGTGAAACAGATCAAAGGAAACCAGATGGTTTTATCTACGGGACAACAACTGTACATCGGAGAACGACGGCTGGCACAATTAAAACATCGAATAATGGAATATTGGCAGGCAGGTACGGATAATGGAAAATGGAGTACAAATGATTAAAATTCTGTGGAGCATACACAATTCAGCATGGCTTCTGATATGGATGGATCGTTTTTTTGATCGAAGAAAATATATAGATTCCAATAAAAAATTTATTTTAACAATATTTTTGACAGGAATGATATGGTATGGTCTGCAGAAGTATTTGTCATGGATTCCGTTACTGCTGCTTCTTACTATTGCGGGATATCTATTATGGAATGGTTCAGTGGAAGAAATAGCATCACTTGTAGTTAGCTATGTTTTTATCTGGACTGTTTTGCTGAGAATAATGGAACATTTTTGGACAAATGCGGAATTATGTTCACAGGCAGGATGGCTGATTTTAAATGGCATATTGATATTGGCTATAAAACATAAAGGACTTAAAAACCCTTTTACAGCATTAAATATATTGAAAACATTTGGTATTGCTTTCTTCAGTACAGCATTTCTGTGTGATTTTTTCATGGATATGATTTATGGAAATGCAATTCAAAATTATGTTTTTCTATTCTGCCTGATAAGTTTACTTCTTATGATATATTTTTACTTCCGCCAGTCGCAACTAAAGATGCAAATTTCTGTATTAGATACGCAATATGATCTGATTGAGAGTCAGTATGTCAGAGCACAGAATTTTTATGCAGAAAATACTAAACTGTACCATGATATCAAACATCATCTACGAGCGCTGGAGAGACTTCTGCAAAATGGTGATCAGAGAGAAGCTTTAGCATATATAGAGAGTGTACAGGACCCACTGCAATGTAAAATGATTCCGGTACATACAGGAGTAGATATTGTAGATACCGTAATTTACGAAGCAAAAGAGAAGGCGGAACAGCGTAATATCCTTTTACAGGTTGAAACACCGATTCTTCCGTCAGAACTAAAAATTGAAGATAGAGAATTCTGCGTATTATGTGCTAATTTATTGGATAATGCATTGAAAGCTGCAAAAGAGCAAATCAAATTAAATATTGCGATAGCAGCGGGGTTCCTTGTAATTGAAATGGAGAATGACTATAAGGAAAAACCATTGGTTAAAAATAATCATTTTGTGTCTGAGACAGAGCAAGGTTCGTTAGCGCATGGCTGGGGAATGAAGATTATTGAACAAATCGTGGAAAAATATCAAGGAGAATTGACAATCAGGGTTGATATTCAGGTAAGTATTAAAATGTTGTTGGATGTGCTATAATTGGTGGTCAGATTTCTGCTTTTTGTGGACAAATTATGATAACAATAAAAAAATAAGTTATTATAAAAAAGAACTAAAGAGTTAACAAAAGTCTACAAAATTAGAAGGAGAATCCTATGGTGAAAATCAAGGAAGCTGTTAAATGTGTGCCTGTGATTTTAGGATATTTTTTATTAACTGAGTTTGGCAAAGTGATAGAGTTTTGGATTTTCATGGCACATCAAACGGAAAGTGATTTATATGAGCAACAATGGAGTTGGATTACTATGCCGGAAAGCCGGTTCTTTCAGATCCCGGGAAAAACAGGACTGCTGTTTGCTACATTGATAGCAGTTGTGTTATGCATGTTAGCTCATGGAAAAGATTTTCGTGTCGGACAGTTGAAAAAGATTAAGGAAACACTACAAAGAAATTGGAGAAAAATATTACTTCAGGCAATACTGATCGTGGGTGTAGTATTGGGGGTGTCATATACCAGATTTCTGGATCGTATCGCCTCTGTTATATCCATGAAAGATATTTATTTCTATCTCAGCGGAACTGGCGCGCTTGTGGGGACACAGGTACTTGAAAATATAGCTGAAAGGTTTTCCACTCTTGTCGCATTTCATGAACCCGATTTGTGGACAATTCCGATTTCTTTTTTAGTATTTGAACTATTAAGAGTTTGCTTTGATTTTAAAATGGAACTAACTTAAGGGATAGATTTTCAGTTATTTCAGAAAGTGCTAAGGGCAGAAGAGGGAATTACCATAAGTTATACAGCTAAGCTGGTTGAGTTGAATGAGGAATAAGAGAAGAAACAGATAAAGGGCGGACTTTGGCAATGCCAGGGTTCGCCTTCTGTGATATAATATAGATGTCATAGGGATTATAAAAAATTGTCGACACAGTGTGCCGATAATGCTAGCCTATAGATAAGCAGAATTATTTCTTAGAATGTAAAATAATGTTATGTTTACAGCAGAAAGAAGTTGAAGAAGGAGAAGAAAACAAATGACCGTAGCAGAAGCAATACGTGAATACGTAAATGAAGTTGAAGGGCTGGAGCTCTATGAGCAGGAGCCGGAAAATGGTCTGGGAATCCTGGTAAAGGGAGATAATTCCTATATGGAAACGATCATGGACCTGACAAAATATTTCGACGATCACAATGTGGATGATGTGAACCTGGAACTGGAAGGCATGTACGTGGAATGCCAGGGGGATGACACTATTGTGTATTTCCCTGAGTTGGAGGTATAGTTATGAAAAAACACATCCTGTGCATCGGAGATTCCAATACCCACGGGCTCTGCACCGATCCGTCGGAGAGCGCCGACCACGGCAGTAGATATAATGAGGAAGAACGCTGGACTTGTCTGCTGCAAAAGGCACTGGGCGAAGAGTATCTGGTCATCGAGGAAGGCTTAAGCGGCAGGACCTGCGTGTATGACGATCCGGACATGGATTCGGTGAATCTGCTGCCGGTACTGCATGCATTACTGAACAGCCATGAACCGCTAGATCTGCTGATCCTGATGCTGGGAACCAATGATGCCAAGGAAAAATTCGATACGGATGCGAAGAAGATCACCAAAGGCATGCAGATCCTCGTGGAAGAAGCAAAATTGGTTTCCTGCTGGGGCGCGGACGGACCGAAGATTCTGATCGTAGCACCGGTGCCCATCGAAGAAGGGGTGACCTATCCGGAATTTGCCCTGGATTGTGTGGAGATTACAAAGAGGTTAGCAAGAGAATATGCTTTTATGGCAGTGGCGGAGCAGGTGAATTTCCTGGATGCCGGAGGCTGTGAACTGACGCAGGTGGATCATGTGCATCTGACGGCAAAGGGACACAGACAGCTGGCAGAGCGGATGGAGACTGCGGTACGGGAGATCCTGGAAGATCCGGAGCCGGAGGAGATCGTACCGGCAACAGAGGCGGATCTGCCCCGGATCCTGGAGATCTATGACATTGCCAAAGCGTATATGCGGGCAAGCGGCAATCCGAACCAGTGGAATGGCGCCTATCCGGATCCGGAGCTTTTACGGGCAGATATCGCACAGCAGCGGCTGTATGTATATAAAAAAGACGGGAAGATTCACGGAGTATTCATGCTTTTATTGGGGGAGGAACCGACGTATGCTTACATCGAGGACGGCAGCTGGCGTGAGGAGACTCCTTACGGCACGATCCACCGTCTGGCAGGAGATGGGGAAGTGAAGGGACTTTTTGCCAAGTGTGTTGCCTTCTGCGAAAAGAGGGTACCTTACCTGCGGGCGGATACGCATTTTGACAATCACACCATGCAGCACTTATTGGAGAAGAACGGATTTGAACGCAGAGGCATTATTTACCTGAAAAACGGAGATCCCCGCATCGCTTATCAGAAATAATGCACAACACTTTACCGAATTCCTATGAGCAATATTCACGAAAATAATCAGAAACGCCGAAAGATACTGACATTTTGGCGTTTTTTCTGTTAAAATAGTTTTAGCTATTCAGAGCCATGAAATATTAGCAGATGTTCTTCGAATGCTTGCATTCGAAAGGACGTTTGATAATATTTCTTTGGCGAATAGGGGCTTTGAATAGTTAAAAATTGGGTATACTATTGGTAGTAAACGGAAATTGTGTTTTCAATTTTCTGCAATGGGCAGAGGAAAGGAAGGTTAAGGTGTTTCAGAAGGGCGAACGTGTAGTATGCGGCAGTAAGGGAGTCTGTGTGGTGGAAGAGATCACAACGTTAGATATTGCGGGAGTGGACAGGAAGAGAGAGTACTATATATTGAAACCTCTGTATCTGTCCTCCAGCACGGTGTATATTCCGGTGGATACGGCGGAAGGTTCCATGCGTAAGGTGCTTGCGCAGGAGGAAGCGGAGAAGTTGATCCACAGGATCCCGGAGATCCCGCTGATCACCATTGCCAATGATAAACTGTTAGAGCAGGAATACAAGAATTGCTTAAAGACCAGCAACTGCCAGGATCTGATCCGGATCATCAAGACGATCTATTTAAGAAAACGTGTCAGAGAGGAATCCGGACGCAAGGAGACAGCAGTGGATGCCAGATATTTCCGTATTGCGGAAGATCATCTGTACGGAGAACTGGCGGTGGCACTGGATATGTCCAGAGAAAATGTGGAAAGTTATATAAATACCTCTTTACAATCCGTGTGAAAAGGTCTATGATATCAACATAAGTCCTAAAGCAACAGATTATTAAGAACAGAAAACGTTGAAGAGAAGAGTAGGACGCATAGAAAGGTACCAGAGAGAACCGCCTTGTGATTATGTACAAGTGCTGTGAGCGGTTTTGCCGGATGCGGACGAAGACCATCTCCGAGTGGCTTTAATACAGCCCGGCAGCTCCCGTTACGAGCAAATGAGTGGCAGTTATTTGTATAATAATTGCAATCAGGGTGGAACCGCGTGTGATACGTCCCTTGCAGATCGTTGCAAGGGACTTTTTTGTGACTGAATAGTTTAGAAAACATCGAAAAGGAGATTTAAAATGGTTAATTTTAAGGAAGACGAAAGACTCAATACACTCAATCATTCCTGCGCACATGTCATGGCACAGGCTGTCAAGCATCTGTATCCTCATGCAAAATTCTGGGTAGGACCTGTGGTGAAGGAAGGTTTCTATTACGATATCGATCTCGGTAATGACGTGGTCAACGATGAAGTGATTGCTGCCATCGAAAAAGAGATGAAGAAGATCTGCAAGGAAGGCAAGAAGATCTACAGAAGAGAAGTCTCCAAGGCAGAAGCTATGGAAATGTTCAAAGATGATATGTACAAGCTGGATCTGATCAGTAATCTGGAAGACGGCAATATCACCGTATATGACCAGGGTGATTTCACCGATCTGTGCCGCGGACCGCATGTGGACAATACCAAGCTGTGCAAGAACTTTAAGCTGGTAAAACACTCCGGCGTTTACTGGAAGGGGGATGCCAGCAATCACGTAATGCAGCGTATCTACGGTGTCTGCTTCCCTACCGCAGAGGAATTGGAAGCACATCTGAAGGAGCTGGAAGAAGCCAAAGAGCGTGACCACAGAAAAATCGGTAAAGAGATGGAACTGTTCATGTCCGACGATCTGGTAGGCCGCGGACTTCCCATGTTTCTTCCCAAGGGTTATACCGTATGGCAGGAACTGGAGAATTATATTAAGGACAAAGAGAGAAGACTGGGATATCTGCATGTTATGACTCCCTGCGTAGGTACTGTAAATCTGTACAAGACTTCCGGTCACTGGGATCACTACAAGGAGAACATGTTCCCTCCCATGGAGGTGGAAGGAGAGTCCTTCGTACTGCGTCCCATGAACTGCCCTCACCACATGATGATCTACGCTAACACGCAGCACTCCTACAAGGATCTGCCCATTCGTATCGGTGAGATCGCCCATGACTTCCGTTTTGAAGCCAGCGGTACTTTGAAGGGTATCGAGAGAGGCAGACATTTTTGCCAGAATGACGCCCATCTGTTCGTAACACCGGAGCAGATCGAGTCTGAGTTCTCCAAGGTAGTAGACCTGATCTTCAATACCTACAAGGACTTCGGTATTACCGATTACAGATGTGTCCTGTCCCTGAGAGATCCGGAAGACAAGGTAAAATATCACAATGACGACGAGATGTGGAACAATGCGGAGAACGCTCTGCGTAAGGTTCTGAACGATCTGGGCATTGAGTACACCGAGGAGATCGGTGAGGCTGCATTCTACGGTCCGAAGCTGGATGTTAATGTAAAACCTGCTGTAGGCAACGAGTACACCCTGTCTACCTGCCAGCTGGATTTCTGCCTGCCCGCTAAATTCAACTTGACCTATGTGGATAAGGACGGACAGAAAAAGACTCCCGTGGTTCTGCACAGAGCAATCTTAGGATCCCTGGACAGATTCATGGCTTATATTCTGGAGGAGACCAAAGGCAACCTGCCTCTGTGGCTGGCTCCCATACAGGCGATGATCCTGCCGGTCAAGAACGACGATGAAGAACTGAATGCTTATGCGCATGATCTGTTCGGTTATCTGTTGGACAATAACATCAGAGCGGATATTGATGAGAGAGCAGAGAAGCTGGGCTATCGTGTAAGAGAAGCACAGGTGAAGAAGATCCCTTACCTGATCATCTTAGGAAAACAGGAAGCACAGGACGGCACCGTAAGCTATCGTCTGCATGGACAGCAGAACACCACTACCGTATCCAAGGACGAGTTCCTGGCTATGTTAAAGGATGAGATCGCGACCAAGAAGCTGAGCAGATAAGCTGATTGCCGTATAAAATCAAGTAGGAAAATATAAAAATCGCCGTTTCCTTATAAGAAGGGAGACGGCGATTTTTTGAATGGTATGACAAGAAACAGTATTTCAATATTATTTTTTACGGGCAACGAGATGGGCACGCATTTTGGTCTGCGCCTCGAAGGAAACAATTTCAAAACCGGCTTTTTTCGCAAACTGTTGAAACTCTGCAGGAGAGTATAACCGGACATCTCCGTGACCACACAGATGAGCCAGGGGCATTTCGATATGATTACACAGCCATAGCAGAACGGAGGATTTCGTGGTGTAGTCCCGCAGAATCAGCCGGCCGTTCTTTTTCAGAACCCTGTATGCGCTGTTGAAAAAGTCCTGGGGATTCGGATAGTGATGAAAGCTGTTGGAAGAAATGACCGCATCGAAGGTATTCTCCGGGAAAGGAATGTTCTCGCAGTCCCCCACGACGAATTCTGTGTTGGACAGCTTTTTTTCCTGTGCTACACGTATCATCTCCGGGGTCAGATCCAGTCCGGTGTAATGTTTGTCGGGATATTTTTCGTGTAACAGCTCGATCACAGAGCCGGTGCCGCAGCCGCAGTCCAGTACAGTGTCAAAAGGTTCTTTTTCCAGTTCTTCCAAAAGATAAGGATAATCGTCCTTACACATTTCGTAAATGCCGGAGTGACCGCTGTCGTAGACTTTGGCGGCTTCGGTGAATTCTTTGACGGAGAGAGCTTTATATTCTTCGGATGTCATGAAAAATCCTCCTGTAAAAAAATTTTGTAACTATTCAGAAAAGCTCTGAAAGAGCGTTTTTGTGAATCGTGGGCTGAATAGTTTTTTTGAAGGAACGAATAAAAATAAATGGTTAGTCTAAACTAACAATGAAAATATAACACATCTTCTGTAAAAAATCCAGTAGAAGGCATAAGTTTTTCAAATCTGCACAGACTATCCATGACGCGTGGCGGGACTGCATCGGCTCTTTTGCCGCGTGTCCTCTTTTAAAATTTTAAAATCAAAAAGAAGACTAGGAGCCGCAGGAAGCGGCAGAAGGCGAGGGAGACATGGCAGATTTAAAGTGTGTTGTGGAAAATTGTACCTATAATAAGGATTGTCTGTGTAGTAAGGGGGATATCATGGTGGGAGGCAAGCATGCCTGTGACTGTGATGGTACCTGTTGTGAAAGCTTTGCACAGAAGAGGGAGGGAAGGGATTCCTTTACAAGTTCCCTGTCTCATCCAAGCCATACTATCAGCATCGACTGTGAGGCGGTAAAGTGTATTTATAACAGCAATTACAAGTGTGTGGCGGATCATGTGGATATCAAGGGATGTGGTGCCTGCGATTGCAGAGAAACCGCCTGTGCAACGTTTACTGAAAAATAGGCAATACAAAATTCCGGTCCGGCTTGACAAATGCTATGAAAATGCGGATAATGGAACAAGTGACCGGATACGGCGGGAGACCGCCGATACATAGAAGGCAGAGATAATAAAAAAGTTTGATAATAAAAAAGTTGTGCAATAAAAAAGCAGCAATAAAAAAAGTTGCAAAACGGGGTTGACATTGAGAAGACTCCATGGTATTCTATTTAAGCGTGTGAAGAACACAACACAACAAGCAGAGTATCCACTCTCACCTTACGGCGTAGGCTGGTAAGTGTTCAGATATTTTCATAGACAGTGAACTCGTTTGGAATTTATTTGAATGAGGGCAGTCCGTGAAGGGAACAAGTGGATAGTTATGCTATCTGCTTTTTTATTGTTTAATACATTTTCTTATGGAGGTACACAACCATTAGCGATTTAATGATTAATGAACAGATCAGAGACAAAGAAGTACGACTGATTGGAGAAGACGGAGAACAGCTCGGAATCGTTTCTTCCAGAGATGCCCTGAAGATGGCAGAGGAAGCCGGACTCGACCTGGTGAAGATTGCTCCTACGGCAAAGCCGCCTGTTTGTAAGATCGTGGATTACGGTAAGTACAAATACGAGCAGGTGAGAAAAGAAAAGGAAGCAAAGAAGAAGCAGAAGGTTATCGATATCAAGGAAATCAGACTTTCCCCCAACATTGATACCAACGATCTGAATACCAAGATCGCAGCAGCCAGAAAGTTCCTGACCAAGGGAGACAGAGTGAAGATCACCCTGAGATTCCGCGGCAGAGAGATGGCTCACATGAACAACAGCAAGCATATCTTAGATGATATCGCACAGAGCCTGTCCGATATTGCGGTAGTGGAAAAAGCTCCCAAGGTAGAAGGCAGAAGCATGACCATGTTTTTAACTGAGAAGCGTTAATTCGTACAGTTAAAAAGTGTCGGAATCCGACACGATAGATTAAGTAAAGTTTAGGAGGAACTCGTTATGCCCAAAATGAAGACAAGCAGAGCAGCAGCTAAGCGCTTTAAAGCAACAGGAACCGGTAAGTTAAAGAGATCTAAAGCTTACAAGAGCCATATCTTAACCAAGAAGTCTACCAAGAGAAAACGTAATCTGAGAAAGCCTGCAATTACGGATGCAACTAATGTTAAGAATATGAAGAAGATTTTACCTTATTTATAATTCAGGCGAGGAGGAAATAAGACATGGCAAGAATTAAAGGTGGCTTAAATGCCAAGAAGAAGCACAATAGAGTATTAAAGCTTGCAAAGGGCTACAGAGGCGCAAGAAGCAAGCAGTACAGAGTAGCAAAGCAGTCTGTTATGAGAGCTCTGACCAGCTCTTATGCGGGTAGAAAAGAGAGAAAGCGCCAGTTCAGACAGCTGTGGATCGCTCGTATCAATGCTGCAGCAAGAATGAACGGTTTATCTTACAGCAAATTCATGTATGGTCTGAAGCTTGCAGGCGTTGACATGAACAGAAAGATGCTGGCAGACCTGGCAGTTAACGATGCAGAAGGTTTCAAGACCCTTGCAGAGCTGGCTAAGTCCAAGATCGCGTAAATAATAGCAACTGTTAAGGCTGGACACACTGTTTTCGAATGGTGCGGACAGCCTTTTTTGTAATTATTCAGAGCCATGGAACTATCACATAATATTTGTTGAATGCTTGCATTTATAAGGATATTATGTGATAGTTATGGGGCGGCAGAAAAGTTACTAATTTGGAAGGAGACTACTATGATAAATCCCGGAATGATGATGAAACTGATGAATGCGAAGAACACCTTCGAGAGCAATCATCCCAAATTTGCAGCTTTCGTAAGCAGATTTTTTATGGGTGGAGCAATCACCGAAGGAACCATTATTGAGATCACGATCACAAGACCCGGCGAAGAGCCCGTGTCCACGAATCTGAAGGTACAGAAATCCGATCTGGATCTGGTAGAGGAGCTTAAGAATCTGAGATGAAGATAATATTTTTTGATATTGACGGAACCCTGACAGAAAGCGGCAGAGATCAGATGCCGGAGAGCACCCGGGAAGCGATCCGCATTGCCAGAGCCAACGGGCATATCTGCATGATCAACACCGGTCGTACCAAGCGCCTGGTAGGCGAAGAACTGACCGGGCAGATGGAATTCGACGGATTGTTACTGGGCTGCGGAACAGAGATCGAATATCGTGGAGAGCGCCTGATGCACAAGACCTTTTCCATGCAGGAATCTCAGACGATCCTGAGAGCCCTGAAAAAATACCATGTGGATGCAATATTAGAGGGCAGCAGAGAAGACTATGCCCCCAGAGGAGAGGAAGTCTTCACACAGACTTTCCACGATATGGCGGAGGAGATCGCAGAGAGAAAATACGATTTTTATGCAAATGCACCGGGTAATTTTGATAAACTCTATGTTTATGCCGAGAGTCCGGAGGAGATGGAAGGCATGAAACAGGAGCTTTCTGCACTTCTCGATTTTATTGAAAGAGAGCATGGATTCTATGAACTGGTGCCTGCAGGCTATTCCAAGGCGACAGCGATCCAGTATATTACGGATTATCTGAAGATTCCCATGAAGGATACCGTTGCCATCGGCGACAGCAATAACGACTTGCCGATGCTAAAGTATGCCCACACCAGCATTGCCATGGGTAATTCCAGCCAGGACGTGCTGGAAACTGCGGATTATGTTACTACAGACGTGGACAAAGACGGCATTTGGAACGCATTGAAGTGGTTGGGAGTCTTAGATAGGTAAAGAGCATTAATGACAAAAAGAATCTGCTTTGTGAATATTATATTTCACAGAGCAGATTCTTTTTTACTAAGAAGTTAAACGTTTCACTATATTTTGTAGATATAAAAACAAAATTTTTACTAAATTTATGAATAATGCACAATAATACAGTCTAAAAAATAGGAAAAATAGAAAAAATAATTTTTAGAATTGACAAAAAATAAAGTTAGTATTATGCTGATAACAGATAAAACGTTTAACCACTTAAAACAAAAAAACGCTAAAAAATGGAAAATAAATAAAACGTTTAATTTACAGAACTCAAATTTTCACATATGCAAGATGGGAGAAATACAATTCATGGTAAAGAAAACATCAGATGAAATTAATTTAACACAGGTAAAAATTGACGACGGTTTTTGGAATAATATTCAGAAACTTGTGATTGATGAGGTGATTCCCTACCAGGAAAAAATTCTGAATGACGAAATTGAAGGTGTGGAAAAAAGCCACGCATTGGAAAATTTCCGCATTGCAGCAGGTATTGAAAGAGGTACATTCTACGGAATGGTATTCCAGGACAGCGATGTGGCCAAATGGCTGGAAGGGGTTGCGTATTCTTTGGCTGTAAAACCGGATGATGAATTGGAGACCAGAGCGGATGAAATCATTGATATCATTGAAAAAGCACAGCAACCTGACGGTTACCTGAATACTTATTTTTCAATTACAGGTATTGAAAAGCGGTGGACAAATCTGCATGAGGGGCATGAAATGTATTGCGCCGGTCACATGATGGAAGCTGCCGTAGCTTACTACGAAGTGACCGGCAAGAAAAAACTTCTGAATGTTATGCAAAAAATGGCGGATCATATGATTTCCTGGTTCGTGGATGGAAAGCACGAAGGCATTCCGGGACATCAGGAGATTGAAACAGGTTTGATGAAGCTGTATCATGCTACCGGAGATGAAAGATATAGAGATCTGGCAAAACACTTTCTGGATGAAAGAGGAAAAGATCCCCGCTTTTTTGAAAAAGAGACAGAAAAAAGAGGGTGGCGCATTTTCCCGGAGCTGGATCCCAAAGATACGCTTTATAACCAAAGCTATGCACCTGTGAGAGAACAGAAGGAAGCTGTAGGACACAGTGTAAGGGCTGTATATATGTACCGTGCAATGGCAGATGTCGCAGCGGCTGCAAATGACGAAAGCTTATTGGAAGCATGCAGGAGATTATGGGATAACATTACACAAAAGAAGATGTATTTGACCGGTGGCATCGGTTCGACCAGCGAAGGGGAGGCCTTTTCGATTAATTATGAGCTGCCAAATGACTTGGCCTATGCAGAGACGTGTGCGGCAATCGGTCTTGCGTTTTTTGCAAAATCCATGCTGGACATTGAAATGGATGGAAGATATGCAGATGTCATGGAATTGGCCATGTATAATGGAACCATCAGTGGAATGCAGGCAGATGGCAGGAAATTCCTGTATGTCAATCCACTGGAAGTTGAACCTGGTGTTTCCGGGAAAGTGCTCGGATATAAGTCAGTATCACCGGAAAGATGGGAATGGCATGCCTGTGCCTGCTGTCCTCCGAATCTGGTCAGAATGGTGACATCCATTGGAAAGTATGCATGGAGCGAAAATGAAACGGCAATATATTCCCATCTTTTTATGGGACAGGAGGCAACGTTCCGCCTGGCAGATGTGAAAGTAGATTCAAAATATCCCTGGGAGGGTCATGTATCCTATCATGTTCATGCCAGGACTGAAGAACCTTTTACACTTGCGATACATATTCCTGCTTACATACATGAAATGTGTGTTACGGTGAATGGTACAGCGATAGATGACATGGATATCAGAAAAGGATATTTATATCTTGCCCGTAAGTGGGGAGAGGATGATTGTGTAGACCTTGAATTCCCCATGAAAGCCAGAAAAATCTATGCAAATCAGAATGTCAGAGAAGACGCCGGAAAAGTTGCCATTATGCGTGGACCGATAGTGTATTGCTTTGAGGGAATGGATCAAAAAGCAAAATTACAACAACTAAGAATTCCAAGAAATGCGGATGTTCAGGAAATTCGGAGCGATGAAAAGCTGTTTGAGAACGTTTGGATTTTAAAATTGCAGGGAATAAAAGTTACAACTTCAGATGATTTGTATTCCGAAGAAGTTCCCGAAGAGGAAATATGTGAATTGCTGGCAATTCCATACTACTTATGGGGAAACCGTGGCGTGAACCAGATGAGAGTATGGTTGGAGGAGCAGAGATAAGGAAAATATTATGGAAAAATATATGAAGGAATACTATGAAAAACTGGCAACAGCGGATGATATGATATATGACAGGTTTCGCCCAAGGGAACTGCTGAATGGTGACTGGCATTATGCAGTGGATCAGTATGATAGCTGCATACGGTCGAAATGGTACGAGGAACGATACTATGATGAAGATGGTAATACGTTACCGGTGGATTTTTCCTTTGATGAATGGGAGAAAATGAAGCTGCCCAGCTGTTGGAATGTGATTTCCGACCTTTATAAATTATATGAGGGAAGCATGGTTTTTACCAGAAAATTCCGGTATAAAAG
>ERZ808240.1716-NODE-1716-length-26242-cov-13.994692_pt1 | contig 26242 bp, 21 predicted proteins | sample MGYA00521084_ERZ808240 | MGnify/ENA primary metagenome ERZ808240 (study PRJEB31516, sample SAMN03275571) | gut metagenome | biome: mammalia-associated habitat; material: feces | host: Papio cynocephalus | place: Kenya | collected 2012-08-06 ... | reverse complement strand
CGGTATGCACGGTGGTGTGAGAGGACGGCGGCTAATCACCGCCTCCTACTCGATTGCGCCCGGCGGCGCACATTTTTATAGAATTACTTTACCGTAAGCAGGAACTTTGCACTGCGCATCTGCAGCCGGATCCGGTACAGATCGTGATCCCATGCTGTTTTCAAACGGGCATCCGTGATGGACAGGGTCTCGATGGCGAGCAGGCTGGCACCTTCCCAAGAGAAAAGAGCATTTCCAATCGCCAGATTTCCGACATTGATGTTAGAAACATCGCCTTGCGCTTCCGGCACGCTAGGTTTCTCATAAGTAATAAAATTAAGTACAACATCCTCTGCATTCGTGTGGTCTTCCAATACGACAGTGTTGGAAGACTTTTTTAATGTCACCTTCCGGACATAGGTCAGATCCGGCACAATAGCCTGAGCAGAGGGATACGCAGCAGCCAGCTCCATAGAGATCGAAGGTTCTACCCCGGTCAGCTCTGTTACCACGTTTTCCGCCCGGTATTCCTTGCCGTCCTTCTGATCCGCGTCGCAGATCGTGGGCAGATTATGATACCCGGACTGCATGGTCCAGATCTCGTAACGTCTGGGGGAGAAGGTCTTCTGCGTGTAGGTCTCCACACCGATATCTACGAGGATGGGCTGACCGTTTTTGTATAAAGTGATGCTTCCGGTATCGTTATGGTTATGGCTGTCGGCGTTGTCACCTGCTTTGACTGCCAGATCCAGAGCATCGGAATGAACAAGGAACAGTCCAACGCTGGGGTAATAGACATCCCGGTGAGAAAGCGTGGCAGAAGTATCCTGAGCCATCACTTCTTCATAATGAAAGGCAGTCTGCATGCGATAGAACAAATTCCCGCCATTGACTTCGTCGGTGATCAGCTGCCCCTGTCCCGCCTGAAAATCTTTCGCGGCGAACAGGCACAGGTCGTCCTGCCCGGTGGCTTTGCCAAAAAGATATTCCCGTACTCCGGCGCGACCGGCAATGGGAGAGCAGTCAGCAAAATTAAAATAATATTTATCATCAACATGTACATTTAAAATATATGCCGCGATATTTTTCACCTTATCCCACTGGAACAGGGAAGCAAAATGTCCGTCGGTAACGGTATTCAGCACGGTCATGGCACCGTACAGACATAGTCCCGCGTGGCGGTAGTACTGGGCACCCTCTTCACAGCAGCCATCAGTACCGTAATCTTTGAGAAAATAATCGCAGCTTTCTGCGGCTTTACACAAAATGACCTGTAATGTGACAGCTGTGTCAGACGTTCCTTCCGGCAGGAACAGCGGAGCATCCCCGGTAAGGGCATGCACCGGAGCAGCCAGTAGGGAAGACATCCCCTCACTCCAGGGCATCAGGAACGTGGTCAGCAGCACATTCTGCGTGCACCATACGGTCCAGTTGCACATGGGCTCGTCGTCATGTCCCATCCACCAGAAATGCGCGGTCAGATAGGGCAGCAGGATCCGGCGTTTCAGGTTGTCCTCGATGCAAGTCAGCACAAAAGGGCTGACGGCATTCAATTCCGCCTCTAACAGATAAGCCGCACAGGCAAGCAGTGCTCCGGTCTCGCAGGCGAACAGGTCCATGACAGGTCTTGTCACATCCGGCAGAATGAACTGCGGGGTATCCCGGATATAGGAATTGTGTGCCGGGAGCTGCCAGGCACTTTCCTCGCAGACAGAATAGATGCCATTGATGATATCGTCCAGAAAGCGTCCCTGATGTTCTACGCATTCCGCCTGGATCAGATCATTTAAGGCATTGCGCTTACCAAAATAGAGCTCTTCAAAGGCGGCGCGGTTGCCATCCCTTTTGAAGCGCATATAATCTGTGGCGCGGATCACCGGGAATTCGTATCCCAGCTTTTCCTCTCCAGCCTGTACCAGACGTTCCTTCAGCACCGTCGGAAGTGCTTCGTAAGCCTTCCGGTCTGCGGCCTTCGGAAACGGCTGAAAAGGGTGGCACTCTTCCTGAAAAGTCTTTGCTGTCTCTAAAAAACGCTTTTCTATATTTACTGTTTGTGAATTCATTTTCCTGATCCTATCCTTCCATATTCATAATTCCCAGTGATGGGAAAATGCAACAGCAGCTAACTGAACTTACTGTTTACGTATTCCGTAGGGGAGACACCCTCCACCCGTTTGAATACTTTACTGAAATAAAAAGCACTCTCGAAGCCCAGCGCTTCCGCAGCTTCGTAGACCTTCATATTTTCCTCTTCCAGCAGCCGTTTGGCTTCCGTGACTTTGCAGATGTTGATATATTCACTGAAACCGGTATCGTTGTACTTGCTGAACAGCTGGCTTAAATAATTCGGACTGATGCCAAAGACAGCGGCTACTTCATTCAGTGACAGACGTTCTGTTACATGCTCATTAATGTATTTCCGTACATTAGTCACAATGTGGTTCTTATAGTCTTTTCTGCGGGTCTGGAACAGTCCGCACAGCTTATCGCAGAAGGACTGCAGCCACTGGATCACATGATCCACGTTGGACTGCTTATACAAGGAACGGTATCCGTCCGGACTGTCGGAGAAGAAGCCGGAGACAATGGATTCGCCATCCTGCAGCAGGGAGATGGACAGATAGAGAATATTGCTGGCGGCATCCAGCGCCTGCACATAATGTCCCGGATGATCCCGGAACAGGTCGCAGAGAGACTCAATCGTGGTTCGCAGAATATCGGGGTCGTATTCCTCAAAAGCTCTTGTGAGATCATTTTTAAACAGGCTGATATTGAAGGAATTACGGGCATTTTCCCGGGAATGATCTGCATCGAAGGCAGCGATGGCTGCATCGGCACCGGTATTTTGGAAGATCTGTCTCGCATACTGGTAGGAATCACAGATTGTACCGGGAGTCTGCACCGGGATACCGATACCGCAGCGCAGGGTAACGTTATAATAATTCTGCAGGGTGCTGCTGATACTTTGCAAAATGTCTGTGAGGCTTTCCACATAATCATCGGTATCCGCCGAACCTTCGAAGCAGAAGATCAGTGCAAAATGCCGCAGGTCCAGAGACAATGCATAGAGAGGCAGATATTTTCCGCCCAGTTCCCGGATCATCTGCAGGGAACTGGTGAACAGAGACATCTGTTTTTCCGCAGTTAGCTGGTCTGCCTGGGGGCTTAGGATCTCCCCGTAGCAGCAGACATAGGCACCGTATTCAAAGTTCAGGTTCAGATCCAGACTCTGCAGCCGGAACTGCTCTTCGGACTCAAACAGGTCATGCAGCAGGCTGATGAGGAACTTGTCGTAAAAAGGATGGATGTTTACAGCGGACATCTGCTTTTTACGAGACTGGGAGATCTGGGTGAGCACCCGGTCAATGGCATTTTTCAGTACTTCCGGAGTCAGCTCCAGCTTCACCAGATAATCGGAGACCTGATAAGACAGGGCATCTCTTGCCATCTGGAAATCTTCGCAGCTGGTGAGGATGATGAAATAGGGACTGTCCTCACCGTAGTGTTCCCGGCACTCTTTTGCCAGCTCCAGGCCGCTCATCACCGGCATTTTGATATCCGTAATGATAATATCCGGCGATTTCTCTTCGATGATCTTCAGTGCCGCCTGACCGTTCATGGCGGTGCCACAGATCTCAACATTCATTTCATTCCAGTTCAGCATGGAACGGATTCCCGCCTGAACCAGAGGCTCGTCATCTACAATTAATAACTGATACATACAATTCCTCATATCTTTCGGTAACCTGCACTCCCGGGCCGCAGGCATAAATGTGTGTGAAAATTTATTTTCGTACCGGGCTTCTTATGGATTGTGATCCAGAGGGCGATTGGGAATATGAATGGACATGGTGGTGTATTCGCCTTCTTTGCTTTCTATGGTAATGCCGTATTCCGCACCAAATTGATATTGCAGGCGCTTGTGTACATTGCTGACACCGATCTCCCGGAAGAAATCCGCCGAGCTGTCATCGTTGGAACTTAATACCTGTGCTGCCTTTTCCGCAGTCATACCGACACCGTCGTCCGTCACATCGATGCGGATCCTGTCGGCGGTGTCAGGGGGCTCATAACCTACATGGATCTGAATGTGCCCGGCACAGCCCTTGGGTTCGATGCCGTGGAAGATTGCATTTTCCACCAGTGGCTGCAACGTGAATTTAATGATCTGGCTGTTGTATAAGGTTTCATCGTCTACCCGAATATCCATGGTAATTGTGCCGCCGTAGCGGTAACTCTGGATGGTAAAATAATTCTTAAGCAGAGACAACTCTTCCCGAATGTCGATCAACAGACTGGTACCTTTGGAGATACTTTTCAGCAGCCGGGACAGGGAAGTCGTCATCTCGGAGATGCCGTTGGCCCCCTGTATGGTTGCCATCCATTTGATGGAATTCAGTGTGTTATACAGGAAATGGGGGTTGATCTGGCTTTGCAGCATTTTGTATTCCAGATCCTGTTTCTGCTTTTCATCTTCCAGACGCCGCTCCATAAGCTGCCATACATTTTCCGACAGATCATTGATCCCCCGGCCGATGTCTCCCAGTTCGTGATCCCATTCGATGGAAGGATCTCTGGAGAAATCGCCTCCGGTGATCCGCACCATGCGGGATTGCAGATGGGACACGGGGACGGTGATCATACGGTTCATCAGGAGCATCAGAACGATACCGATGGACAGGATACCGATCAGGATACAGGCCAGGATCCCGACGAAGAGAACTGCCTGATTGGTTCTTTCCGCGTGGGAAATGCTCTGACTTAAGTAGCAGTCGGGCATATCCAGAGAGGCGGTGACCAGGATCTGTTCTCCCCTGGCATTACTGTGGATCCGGGAGATCCGGGTGTCTCCGGTGAGAGAATAATTGGTCATATCTTCTTTCAGACTGTAGTCCGGTGTAAACTCCCGCAGGCCGTTATCTTCAAAAATATAAGTATGATCGGCAATCGTCAGATAGAGGTAACTGTCCTCCGGACAACTGTAACCTTTTAACGGAACGGTGAACAGATCCGTAGACACTTCTATAAATAAGTAGCCGGCCTGTTTGTTACTGTACTGATAAGTAATGGGACGAATGATGGGCAGCACCTTGCGTCCGGCCCGGTGAAAAGGATCCGCAATGATACCGGTTGAAAAATCATAGTCCTCCGCTGCCAGTAACTCTTCATAATAAGGAAGAAGCGGAACCTGTTCAGACAGGTTCGCCGTAGAAGAGTAGGTGGCAGCTACCACCTGCAGGTAATGCTCCTGAGAGACAATGGCGATTCTTGGCATATAATTATAGGCACCGTTCCGGCTGCATTCTTCGCTGAAGGAATCATAGGTAGATACCGACAATACGGATCCGGGATCCGGATTATGCTCAATGTATTTGGCAATGCCGGAATCCGTCTGACAGTAGCGTACCAGACGATAGACCTCATTGATGCTGGAATCCATGGATTCCGACAACAGCCGCAGGCTGGTCTCGGTAGACTGGATCAGTGTGTTCTGTAAATAGTGTCGGAAAATATAGTAGCTGAACAGGCTGATCAAAAAGCACATTCCCAGAACCGCGCTCAGAGTGAAAAGCAATATGCGGTTTCGTATACTTTTCCAGTGATAGACATTTTTTTTCATGCATCTAGTATAACATAACAGGAGAAAAACGGTAGCTAAAAAAAACAAAATGTTAAAAAAGTATATGTTAGAATAAAAAAATACATTTTTGGAAAGCACTTTCAGAGAAAATATGAACAAATTATGAAAAATTGTGAATAATATTATAAATTTTTCTATGTTATGTCAAAGCCTTCTTCGTTATACTTTAGTTACAGTCGAGGAACCAATACAAAACGGAACCGGGACGTGTGCAACACAGTATCAAATTTAACAGGAGGGTTTACATGAAAAAGAAAGTATTAAGTTTAGTACTGACAGCAGCTATGATGACAACCATGCTTGCAGGATGCGGCAGCACAGACAGCGGCAGCACAGCAGCTTCCACCGGTGAGGCACCTGCAACAACCACCACTGAGGGCGCAGCGGCTTCCACCGAAGCAGCACCTGCAGAAGAAGTAACCTTAAAATGGGCACTTTGGGATCTTGGGAGTTCTCCTTATTACAACGGCATTAAGGAAGCGTATGAGGCATCTCATCCCGGTGTGACTATTGAGATGGTTGACCTTGGTTCCACCGATTACATGACCGTTTTGGCAACCGAGCTTTCCGGCAGCGGATCCGATTTCGATGTGGTAACCATCAAGGATGTACCCGGATATGCAACACTGGTACAGAAGGGAGCTATTCTTTCCCTGGATGACTATATTGCAAAGGATGGCGTTGACTTAAGCAAGTATGCAGGCGCTACCGATCAGGTAACCGTAGACGGAAGCTTATATGAACTGCCTTTCAGAAATGACTTTTGGCTGCTGTTCTACAACAAGGATCTGTTTGACGCCAAGGGCGTTGCTTATCCTACCAACGATATGACCTTCGAAGAGTATGATGCTCTGGCGAGAGAGATGACCGATACTACCTTTGGCTCTCAGGTATATGGTGCACATTATCACACTTGGAGAAGTGCGGTTCAGCTCTTTGGCGTACTGGATGGCAAGCATTCCATACTGGATGGTAACTATGAGTTCTTCAAGCCTTATTACGAAATGGTTCTCAATCAGGAAAAGGATGGCGTGTGCAGGAAATACACGGATTTAAAGACTGAAGGTTTACACTATTCCGCTGCCTTCTCAGGTGGAGATGTGGCAATGATGAATATGGGTTCTTGGTTTATCTCTACCATGATTTCAAACCTGCAGAACGGAGAATATGATTCCAGCCTGTGCGGTAACTGGGGATTCGTTAAGTACCCTCACGCAGAAGGCGTGGAGCCCGGTTCCACACTGGGTACCATTACCGGTATTGCAATAGCCTCTGCCACAGACACACCGGATGAATCCTGGGAGTTCGTAAGATGGCTGAGCAGTGAAGAGGGCGCAACGGTTGTGGCTAACAGCGGTAATTTCCCGGCAATTATGACTGATGAAGTAAAAGATATCATTGCGGGTCTGGATGGATTCCCTGCCGATGAAGCCAGCAAAGAAGCTTTGACCGTATCCAACCTGTACCTGGAAGTTCCTTATGCACCCAACGTTTCCGAGATCAACTCGGCACTGGATTCTTACCATGGAAGTATCATGACCGGTGAGATGAGCATTGACGACGGTATTGCGGCAATGAACAAGGCGGTAGCTGATATTCAGGCTCAGTAAGTAAGCTCTTTCTTATAAAGTATTGAATGTTTGTTGTATGTTGAATAAGACACAGGGGTCGTACCTACGGCCCCTTTCTTATCAAAAGACGAAAAAGATGACATAAAAAGCGTTTGAAAGGAGAATTGTTATGCGGAAATTAAGCCGTCAAACCAAAAGAGATCTGGTGGCCTACTCCTTTATTGCACCTAACTTTATCGGTTTCTGTGTATTTACCCTGATCCCCATTATCTTTGCCTTTGCCCTTGCCTTTATGAAATGGGATGGAAGCAACCCGATCCAGTGGGCGGGCTTAAGCAACTTTACAAGACTGTGGAAGGATACTTTTTTCCTGGCCGCATTAAAAAATACAATTATTTATTGTATTGGTACCGTACCCCTGACCATGGTTGCGTCACTGGCACTGGCCATTGTACTGAATCAGAAAGTAATAGGAAGAGGGGTCTTCAGAACCCTTTCCTTTTTCCCATATGTAGCATCACTGGTAGCGATCACAGCTGTCTGGAAAATGCTGTTCCATCCCTCCAAGGGACCTGTGAACAATCTTTTATTAAATGTGTTTAATGTGCCGCAGGATCAGCTGCCTCAATGGTTCAGCGGAGGGCTGGTATTACTTTCCATGATTTTGTTCAGTGTATGGAAAGGCATGGGCTATTACATGGTAATCTATCTGGCAGGCCTGCAGGGAATATCTTCGGAACTGTACGAAGCGGCCAGTCTGGATGGAGCCAATACCTGGCAGAAATTCCGTTATGTGACCTGGCCGCAGTTATCGTCCACGACCTTCTTCGTAGTTGTCATGATGACCATCAGCTGCTTTAAAGTTTACGATATCGCTATCATGCTGGCGGGTGGTGGAAGCGGAGAGCTTACTACTTCTGCAACCGTTCTCGTATACTACATTTATCAGAAAGCATTTATCGACTGGGATCTGGGCTACTCCAGTTCGGTAGCAATGGTGCTGTTTATTATGGTACTTGCGGTAACACTTGTTCAGTTCCGCGTTCAGGCAAAGAGGGAGAAGGCATAATGGCGGTTTTAGCTTTGAAGGTCCTTGATAAGGATAGCAATACGATCTGCGTCAGCAGTGGTGAGAACTTCGTGGATCTGGTCTGCACCCACACCTATGAAGAGGGTGACCGGATCGTACTGGAGACCGACGAGAAAGATATTCATGTGCATTTACAGGTGGATGACGCACTGGGAGCTGCCTTTGTATACATAACCGATAATGTATCCTATTATGTTCCCTTCGGAGAAAAAAGGATCAGCATGTCCCCCAAGGTGTTTTCCGGCAGCAAGCATTATCTCTATGCGGAAGTGGCAAGAGAAGATGAGATCACAGCCTACCGGAATCTGGCACTCAATCCGGCGGACCAGCATATGGATGTCCCCTGTTATCCTCATGCCACAGCCAATGTGGAGACCCGGGGCGAGAGCGTATTCGCAGCGAAAAACGCCATTGACGGCGTCCGGGCGAACCTCTCCCACGGAGAATGGCCCTACGAATCCTGGGGCATTAACATGCAGGATGACGCAGCCATGAAGCTGGATTTCGGCAGACCGGTACTGGCAGAAAAGATCGTATTGTACACAAGATCCGATTTTCCCCATGACAACTGGTGGCAGCAGGTGACGATAAGATTTTCAGATGGCACAGAGCAGGAGTTCTCTTTGGAAAAGAGCAGCAGGGCACATGTACTGCAGATTCCCGAGAAAGAGATCACTTGGCTGGAGCTTTGTAACTTGATCAAAGCAGAAGATCCATCCCCCTTCCCGGCACTGAGCCAGATAGAAGTGTATGGCAGGGTAAAACGTTAGGAGGCGCACAGATTATGAAATCAGCACATAGAAAAGCCATTATGGGCAAAGTGATCGTATATGCAATTCTGATTCTGATTGCATTAGTCATGATCATTCCTTTCCTGTGGATGCTTTCCGCATCCATCAAGAGTGACAGAGAAGTATTCCAGATGGATCCGTTTGTATGGATTCCGGCGAACCCCAAGTGGGACAATTACATGAAAATCTGGACGAAGATTCCCTTTGCCAGATTTGTGGGGAATACATTTTATCTGACATTGATCGTTACTTTTTTACAGTTATTGACCAGCAGCTTTGCAGCATATTCCTTTGCAAAGCTGGACTTCCGTCATAAGAACGGACTGTTCCTGGCATATATCGCCACCATCGCAATGCCCTGGCAGGTATACATGGTACCTCAGTTCATCATGATGAGAAGAATGGGACTGAACGATAAGCTTCTTGCGATGATCTGCCTGCAGGCGTTCTCTGCTTTCGGCGTGTTCATGATGAAGCAGTTCTATGAAAGCATTCCGGATGAATTATGTGAGGCAGCCAGAATTGACGGTATGAGTGAATACCGGATCTACGCCAGCATCATGCTGCCGCTGTCGAAACCGGCATTATCCACTCTGACTATTTTCACTTTCGTGGCTACCTGGAACGACTATCTGGGTCCCCTGATCTATTTGAAGAGCGAGAACAAGAAGACTATTCAGCTGGGATTGAAAATGTTCATCAGCCAGTACTCTTCCGATTACGGTCTGATCATGGCAGGATCGGTATTGTCACTGATCCCGGTATTGATTGTGTTCCTGGTATTACAGAAATACTTTGTGGAGGGTGTTGCTTCTACAGGACTGAAAGGATAACGGATAACAATGTATTTTCACAAGCCTGTGCCGGTTCTATGTCACAGGCTTGTATAATAAAGAAAAGGAAAAAATATGATAACATTTGACAAAAAAAAATATCCTTTGATAACTGAGAAAGAAATAAAGGATGCATTGCAGTTCTCTACCGAGCAGGTAATCCGGGATCTGCCGGAATTTACCGACCGGTTCCAGAATGCCTACAGTGAGAACGGTTTCTACCAGCCCATTCCGAACAACTACTGGACCTGCGGATTCTGGACCGGAGAGATCTGGCTGGCTTACGAATATTCACAGGATGAGCGTCTGAAAAAAGCGGGCGAGATTCAGGTGAAGAGCTTTTTGGACCGTATTGACAATAAGATCGAAGTAGACCATCACGATATGGGATTTCTGTATTCTCCTTCCTGCGTGGCAGCCTATAAGCTGATCGGCAGCAAGGAAGGCAGGGAAGCCGCTATCAAGGCAGCAGACCAGCTCATCACCCGTTATCATCCTGTAGGCGAGTTCATTCAGGCATGGGGTTCCATGGATGCTCCGGAGAATTACCGTCTGATCATTGACTGCCTGTTGAACCTGCCTCTGCTGTACTGGGCATCCGATGAGACGGGGGATCCGAAGTATCGTGACATTGCCGAGAAGCATATCCATACGGCAGTAGCCAATGTGATCCGTGAGGATTATTCCACCTGGCATACTTTCTTCTTCGATATGAAGACGGGAGCGCCGGATCATGGTGCCACCTGTCAGGGTTACCGCGACGGCTCAGCCTGGGCGAGAGGTCAGGCCTGGGGTGTCTACGGTATGGCACTGGCTTACCGCTATACCGGAAGAAAAGAATATATTGACCTGTTCCGCCATGTAACAGAGTATTTTCTGGAACATCTGCCGAAGGATCTGGTGCCCTACTGGGATCTGGAGTTTACCGATGGGGATGACCAGCCGAGAGATTCCTCCTCTGCCTCCATTGCTGCCTGCGGTATGCTGGAAATGGCAAAATACTTAGAGCCGGAAGAGGCAGAGCATTATATTACGCTGGCAAAACAGATCATGCGGTCTGTCTATGTGGGCTATGCCGTAAAGGATCCAAAGGAATCCAACGGACTGGTGCTGCACAGCACCTATTCCAACCATTCCCCTTATAATACCTGTAATCATTACGGCGTGGACGAGTGCAACTCCTGGGGAGACTATTTCTACATGGAGGCGCTGACTAGACTGTTAAAAGACTGGAGGGAGTATTGGTAACTATTCAGAGCCATGAAATATTGTCGGGTACGTCGAATGCTTGCATTCGTAAGTACATCGAACAATATTTCTTTGGCGAAGTAGCCTCAATGAGCAAAAAGTAAGCCTCGTAAGAGGCGGTTTTGCGAATGAGGCTCTGAATAGTTATGGAAAGGAATGAAGATAATGAATTTACATTCAAAAAAAGATTTTAAGGACTGTATGTTATCAATATTAAATCCGCTGAAGCCTTATTACAGTGAGGAAAAAGCGAGACTGACACTGGGTGTTACCATGGCACATTATGACATCGGTGCCACCTGGATGGAGGCATTTTCCAGACCCTTATGGGGACTGGTGCCCTTCTGGGCAGGCGGCGGATCGGAGCCGGAATTTGAAGAGATCTACCGCAAGGGTCTCACTGCAGGAACCGATGAGAAGAATCCGGAATACTGGGGAGAATGCACCTCTTTTGACCAGAGATTCGTGGAGATGGCAGCCATCTCTTACGGCATTATGTTCGCTCCCGAGGTGGTATGGGATCCCCTCACGGAAGCACAAAAGGAAAATCTCTGCAACTACTTAAATAAGATCAATGAGCATCCCCTGCCGGTCTGCAACTGGATCCTTTTTGCCGTACTGGTGAATATCGCCATGAAAAAGGTGGGACGCCGGTACAGCCCTGAGATGCTGGAGGAATATCTGGAAGGACTGGAGACCTTCTATCTGGGCGAGGGCTGGTACAGGGACGGAGATTCCGGACAGAAGGACTATTATATTTCCTTTGCCATTCATTTCTACAGCCTGATCTATGCCGTGACTATGGAAAAGGACGATCCGGAGAGGACTAAAAAATACAAGGCGAGAGCCATGGAATTTGCAAAGCAGTTCATTTACTGGTTCGATGAAGAGGGCGAGGCGATTCCTTTCGGCAGATCCCTGACCTATCGTTTCTCTCAGGTAAGCTTTTTCAGTGTGTGTCTGCTGGCAGGACTGGAGCCGTTCCCGGTTCCCGTAATGAAAGGCCTGATCGCAAGGCATCTGCGCACCTGGCTGAAACGCCCAATCTTTGACAGAGATCATGTGCTGACTATTGGCTACGGCTATCCGAATCTGATCATGGCAGAGCAGTACAATGCTCCCGGCTCCCCTTACTGGGGCATGAAAGTATTTGCCTTTTTGCTGCTTCCCGACGATCATCCTTTCTGGAGCGCAGAGGAAGCACCCCTGCCGAAGCTGGCACCGGTCTGCCCACAGAAATACGCCGATTTGTTTGTCTACCATTACGGCAATCACACCACCGCATTTGCTCCCGGTGTCTACAGCCCCAACGGACACGGCCAGATCGTGGCAAAATACGGAAAGTTTGCCTACGATACCCGGTTCAGCATCAGCGTGGCAAAGTCCTGCTACGAACTGCATGAGAATGCACCGGACAACATGCTGGCATTCTGGATTGACGGTTATGTGTATGTGCGCCGGATCTGCGAGGAGTCGAAGATCACGGAGACCGGCGTGTGGTCGAAGTGGAGCCCCTATCCGGGCATCACGGTAGAGACCACAATCACCCCGGATGCCGGTGGACACACCAGAGTACATAAGATCATCAGTGAGATCGAATGTGTGGCGTATGACTGCGGTTATGCGGTCAGCAGAGGCGATTTTGAAGAGATCGGCTTCGCAGAAAAGGTGGACGGTGCATCCGCTCAGGCCAGCAATGAATTCAGCAGCTGTACGGTCAGTGCGGTAGCAGACGAAAATGTGCAGGTCAATGAAGTGGCAGACAAGCCGCCTGTGGGTCACATGATCACCGCAGATCCCAACACCAATCTGCTCTACACCAAGACCAAGATCCCGGCAGTGAAATACCACATCCACAAAGGGACGCAGGAAATCGTCACCAGAGTGGATGCTGAAGTCATCTAATCTGCAGAACGATGCACTGGAAAATGGATAATGAGAAAACAGATGCTACAGGAGGATACTTGTGAAAAATATTGTAATTAATGAAAGTGACATGCGCGTCAGTTTTCGGGTCAATGATGATGAAACTGTGGAGTTGGTAGATTTTTCCGGTATGCCGGGCAGTCAGGATATGTCTTATCCGGGATTAAAGGAACAGGGAGTCTGGAAGACAAAGGACACGACCCGCCAGCTGATTTCCCTCCAGTTAACCGGACACAGCTCCATGAGAGCCTGCAAGCATAATATGGGAAGTGATTCTTCTGCGCTGCTTTATGTGAAGCACTCTTTGACGGAGGATGAAGGAGGAAGGCTTCTCTGTATTGAAATGAAAGACAAAGACCAACCGGGGCTCACGGTTACATATTACATGCGCTTCTTCGAAGGCATAGCAGCGGTGCGCACATGGATTACATTGGAGAATACCGGACAGGAAGATATTGGAATTGACTATGTTACTTCTTTTATTTATGAGGGGTTAGGAAAAAACGGTTCGAAACCCTATTATGATAAGTTTGAAATATATGTGCCAAGAAACAGCTGGGCAAATGAGGCGCAGTGGAATCACTATGATATTATGGATCTCGGGCTGTCCTATATGCCGGTACAGGGATTTAATCTTCCGGATGCCAGCAATAACCGATTCCATTATGGCAACACGGGCTCATGGTCATCCTGTGCTTATTTACCGGTGGGTATTATAAAGGATAAAGAAACCGGTGAAATTTATTATTCAGAAGTGGATTTTTCCGGATCCTGGACAATTGAATACGGGTCGGCAAAGGATAGACATCTTTATATTGCGCTTATGGGGCCGAATGATGAAAGCATGTGGTGGAAAAACGTAAAACCCGGTGAAAAAATTTCAACAGTGCCTGCTTGCTTTGGCGTAAGCCGGGGAGATGTATCTACTGCAATAGGAGAACTGACAAAATACAGAAGAGCTATCCGGCGGCCGAATAAAGATGATGAATGCTGTTCCGTTGTTTTCAATGACTATATGAACTGTCTGTTTGGTGATCCGACAGAAGAAAAAGAGAAGCAGATCATAGACATTGCAGCAAAGCTGGGATGCGAGTACTACTGTATGGACTGTGGATGGTATGCGGATGGGTTCTGGTTTGACACTATCGGAGAATGGAAAGAATCCTCCCAAAGGTTTCCGCATGGTTTAAAGACTGTCTATGATTATGCGCATTCCAAAGGATTAAAAATGGGAATGTGGCTGGAAATTGAAGCCATGGGAGCTAACAGTGAATTTGTAAGGAATTTACCGGATGACTGGTTTGTCTGCAACCATGGAAAACGCCGCGTAGAGAGGAATCGTTATCTGTTGGACTTCCGGAATCCTGCGGTGAGACAATATTGTACAGATGTCATAGATCGTTTAATCCATGATTATGGCTGCGAATTTTTCAAAGTGGATTATAATGTCACAACCGGTCCCGGCAGTGATGTGGATACAGACAGCCGGGGAGAGGCTAATTTGGAGCATTATCGTGCATTATATGACTGGTGGAAGGAGATTTACAGAAAATATCCGGATCTTGTCGTGGAAGCATGCAGCTCCGGAGCACAAAGAATGGACTATGGCATTTTGGAACTACACAGTTTACAATCCACGAGTGACCAGACAGATGTAATCAATAATACATATATTGCAGCCAATGTTGTCAGTGCAGTGACACCGGAACAGGCAGGAATGTGGGTGTTTCCATACGAGGACGATGAGGAACATATTATTTATAATATGGTTAATGGCATTCTGCTGCGTCCGTATATTAGTGGTATGGTCTGGAAACTGTCAGAGGAAAAACTGCAGATTTTAGCGGACGGAATTGAGCTTTATAAAAAAATACGTGATGAATTAAAGACAATGACACCGTTTTTCCCGGAGCACTTTAATGAGCGGAAGGCAGAAAGCCTCTATTATGGACTCAGGAATGAACATAAATTATACCTGGCGGTTTTTGGTGTAGATACGGAAAAAATAAAAATAGATATGCACAGTCTGGGAGCAGCTGTTAAGACAGCCAGGGTAATTTATCCGGAAAAAGTAAATTGTACAATAAGCTGTCAGGATAGCATCCTGAGTGTGATTCTGCCACAGAAAAAATGCGCAAGACTTCTGGAATTGGATTTTCAGACGAGATAAGATGCCTGTAGGAGCAGTTATCCATACATGGCACAAAGGAGAGAAGAAGCCCGGCAACGGGTCTCTTCTCTCCTTCTTCTTTAATCCGCTATGCGGGTCCATACCTGCATTTCGTTTTCACCGCGGTTGGCCCAGGTATAATACGGAATGAAACGGAGTCTGACACTGTTTTTCACAGGAGCTTCATAGGTGCTATAAAGCGCGGCAGTCTCTTCCCCGGCGGAGGAGTCTGCTTTTTTGCGGAAGCCGTTGATGAGGATCACCGGAACTTCTGCCTCGCATATTTTTCCGGATACGATCTCCGGCTGCAGATTGGGATCTATTAGCAATTCGTGAAGATTTCTGCCATTGTCCGTCTCTTCCAGACAATACACGATGGGGCCTCTTGTCACAGCCGCTTTCCCGATGTCTTCCCGGACTTTGTCATTTGCTGTCATCAGCCGCACATCCATGGGGAAATGAAGGGAAAAAGTATCCTCTTCCTGCCAGTCCTTCGTCACGTACAGATAACCGTTCTTTGTTTCCAGCTTTGCGTTCTCCGCACCCTTCAATTCGTAGGAATCACACCAGTCCGGAATCCGAAGTGCCAGCACAAACTCGGTTCTCTGTGCATGCACTTTGATTTTGACATCACCATTCCAGGGAAAGCCGGTTTCTATATGGAGCTTCACTTTTTTGCCTGCGATTTCTTTTTCCAGATCGCAGCCCAGATAGAGATGGACGTACAATGTGGTATCATTTTCCGTAAAGGCATAGGAGCCAAGGGAGCTTAGGAGCCTTGCAAGATTGGGAGGGCAGCAGGCGCAGCCAAACCATTTCTGCCGTACCGGCTTTACATGGAATTTCCGCTGATCCTTATGGCAGGCTTCCGGCAATACCTCCAGAGGATTTACATAGAAAAAGCTTTTTCCGTCCAGCGCCATACCACTTAAGATTCCATTATAAATGGCTCGTTCCATAACATTGGCATATTTGGCATCTGCCTCGATTTCCAGCATTCTCCGGGCGAAAAATACCAGACCGATGGACGCGCAAGTCTCCGCATAGGCCGTATCATTGGGAAGATCATAGGGGAAGGAAAAGGCTTCTCCCATGCTGGTGGCACCAACGCCTCCCGTAATGTACATTTTTTCCAGAACAGTGCTGTCCCAGAGCTTCCGGCAAGCCTCATACAGGGAAGCATCCGCTGTAAGTCTTGCAATATCCGCCATACCGGAATACAGATACATGGCGCGCACGGAATGGCCTACGGCTTCGGTCTGCTGCCTTACCGGCAGGTGGGCTTGATAATAGTCATAGCGAAGCTCCTGTTCCTGCCCTTTTTTCACATTCTCGGGATGCTCCTTGTCGAAATAATAGGGACGCTGTCCCCGTTCCTCTATAAAATAGCGGCTGAGATCCAGATATTTTTGATTCCCGGTTGTCTCATAAAGGCGTACCAATGCCATTTCCGCGATCTCATGCCCCGGATACCCCTTGCATTTTCCCTCGGCAGTGCCGAAGTGATCTGCTACATAGTCGGCAAAGAGCTCCGCGGCTTTCAGCAGTTTGTCTTTTCCGGTGGCCTGATAATATGCCACGGCACCCTCTATGAGATGCCCAAAACAATATAATTCATGATGATCTTTCAAATTGGAGAAAATCTGCTCATCACTGTTGATAATATAATAGGTATCCAGATAACCATCGGGCCGTTGTGCCGCACATACGATATCAATGGCACCATCGGCAATTTTCTCCAGTTCCGGATCCGGATGGCGGATCAGAGAATATCCGACGGCTTCGATCCATTTGGAAAAATCGCTGTCCTGAAATACAAAGCCATAAAAAGTATCCGCCGGATGTTCCGGATCCCGGGGCAGAATTTCGATTCCATGCCGCACACTTTCCGCTTTCGCATGATCGGTTCCGGCTTCTTTCTGATCCAGATGTTTCCGGGCTGCAATCTTAAAATTCCGCATACAAAAACTGGGAGCCGCACCCTCCACCCTGTCATTTAATGCCGCCCACTGGTAAGGAATGACTTCTTTCCGGATCAGCTCCATCTCGTTTGTCCAGAATTCGTCCGATACCTTCATGGCATTTAAAGACACCGGTTTTGAAAAATTTGTTTTATCCATGCAATGACCTGCCTTTCGTTTTTTCTATAACCATCATAGAATATTTTTGTGACAGATTACATTGTCCATTTGGAAATTGCATGTACAAAATGGAAACACTATTATAAAATAATGGTAAATACAATCGACGGAATGGAGTGATGGAATATGGTATATCTGGAAAAGAAAAATCTGCATACCGTTACCGTGGGAAACTATGTTACTTCGGTGAATGGCATGATTCATCCGGACCGGGTTATGGAGGAACATGATTTTTTGTATATGCTGGATGGAGAAATGGAGGTATGGGAAGATGAGATTCCCTATGTACTGAAAAACGATGATCTGCTGATCCTCGCTGCCGGCAGACATCATTACGGAAAAAAAGTGTGCACAGCCGGGAACCGGCATATGTATATTCATGCTGTACCTTCCACGGCGGAAGAAGCATCCAATATTTCATTGTTTCCGCCAGCACAGGGAGACTCGCTTTTTTCCTGTCCGTCTCTGGTTCACTGTGCTGCGGCTCCACAGATACGGCAGAATATGCAGGAAATGATCTTTGTCCTGCTATCCCATTCCCCGGAACGCGACATCAGACTTTCGCTGCTTTTTTCCCTGCTTTTGTGTGAACTTTCGGAACTTACGATCTCCACAGAGCCCCAGGCCAGTCCGGATCCCATGGTGGACAGCGTTATGCGGCAGATTCATTCCACGCCCCAGCACTTTTTTTCTACACAGGAGATTGCCTCGGACTATCATATTTGCAGCAGAACGTTAAATAATCATTTTCTCAAAAGCTGTGGCAGGACATTTTCAGCTTTCCAAATGGACACAAAGCTACAGATGGTGCAGCATTTTCTTCTGGAGCAGCCTTATACCAAACTTTTTGAAGTGGCGGTGAACTATGGATTTTATGATGAATTTCATCTTAGCAAAGCCTTCAAGAAAAAATATGGAATTTCTCCTTCACAGTTCAGACAGCGGCATAAGATATGAACATTTTATGCGCCGATTAAAAAAGATTTTTTGTTTTCACCCATTGTGTGGGGGAACAGCCAATGTGGTTTTTGAAAGTACGGATAAAATTCGTATAATCATTGAAACCGCAAAGTTCCACCACTTTTGTGACACTGTATCCGCTTTCCAGGTATTCTTTTGCGGTAGCCAGTTTTTTGGTAAGAATATATTGTTTTAAAGTAATGCTTGTCTGTCTGGCAAACTGTGTACAGATATAATTCTCCGAATAGGAGAAGGCTTTTGCCAGAGAAGAGATTTTCAATTCTTCATCCAGATGCTGATCAATATAGGTAATGATATCCCGGACCAGATCCGTGAAGGGAACAGGAACGACCGTTTTTCCGTGGGCGTACGCGTAATTTACCATGATCAGGATCTGGATCAGATAGGTGACCGACAGCACATCTTCTCCATAGCGTTTGGATTTCCAATAAGGGCAGAACTTCGCGGCGAGCTCGATAAAAGTGCCGATATCATCGTTGTCCAGTGTGAGCAGGCAGTTGAGATCGCTGGAACGATGATGAAAGCATGCAAGCAGATCCGTATTTGGTGTGGAATAGGTACGTATCAGATCGGGATCAAAATGAATAGCGATCCGCTTGAACATTTTATTGTTCCCATTATTGTTAGCCACCAGATGCAGATCGTGATTGGTCAGAAGCACAAGAGTGCCGAAGGGAACATCATATTTTTGCCCGTTAATAAGCATGGAAATATTGTCGTTCAGAATTAACAGCATTTCATATTTCGTATGTGAGTGATAAACAGGGTCTTTTGAATGGGGAGAATCCATAAAATTACATTCAATAGAGTATTCAATTAATCTTTTTTTCATATATTTTAAGCCTCTTTACAGAACTTTTCCAAAATTGTAATACAACTGAATAAAAAACGCAAGGTATACAATGATAAACGCATAGAACTTGCTAAAAATTAATGAGAAAATAAAAAAGCAATAAGCAATAGCAAGTACATAGGAGGTTACATGTATGAAAAAGGGATTAAAAAAGTTAACAGCACTGTTATGCGGTGCGACACTCGCTGCTTCTATGGTTGGCTGTGGAACGCAGGATGCCGGAACTACCAGCCAGACAACTGCTGCACAGAACAATACAACGCAGGCTGTCGAAAGCCAGACAACCGATACCGGTAAAACAGAATTCAATGTATGGTGTTGGTCACCGAATGAAGATCTGCTGCAGACCGGTGTGGACATGTACAATGATCTGGGAAATGATGTATCTCTGAATGTCACGGTGATGGCTCTGGCAGATGTACGTACCAAGATTGCTACTATTGCCGGATCCGGGGATTACAGTCAGCTGCCTGATATTCTGCTGATGCAGGATACGTCCATTCCCATGCTGGTAAAGGCTTATCCGGATGCTTTCACGGATCTGAATTCTCAGGGCATCAATACCGCTGACTATGATCAGGCGAAGATCGGATGGTGTACCTACGATGACAAGCTCTACGGAGTACCTTTTGATTCCAGTGTAGCTGTAGCATGCTACAGAACAGATTACCTGCAGGATGCGGGGTACAGCATTGAGGATATGTCTGATATTACCTGGAGCGAATTCAAGACCATCGGTGAAGAGGTACTGGCGAAGACCGGTCATCCCCTGTTATCCATGCCTTCGGATGCAACCTTACTTACCATTATGCTGAATTCCACCGGCGCAAGTTATTTTGACGCAGATGGCAAGGCAAATCTGAACCAGAATGAGAACCTGAAGAAGACCGTGGAAGAGTATCAGGATCTTGTAAACAGTGGTGTAATCAAGGTCGTTACCAACTGGGATGAGTATATGAGCTCTCTGAATGCAGGTTCCAGCGCAGGTACCATCAACGGTATGTGGATTCTGAACTCCATTAAGGGAGCAGAGGACCAGTCCGGAAAATGGGGCATCGCAAATCTTCCTTCTGTAGACGGAATCCAGGGTGCCGGCAACTATGCCTCCAGTGGCGGCAGCAGCTGGATGATCACCAGCAACTGTAAGGATGTGGATGGCGCGGTGAAGATGCTGACCACGATCCTTGGCGGTGAACTCAGCGATACCTTCTATCAGGATATTCTGCTGGACTCCAACTACATTGCAGGCTACCTTCCTACCGCAGGCAATGCAGAAATCTACAATACTCCCGATGAGTTCTTCAATGGAGAGACCATTTATGCGGAACTTGGTCAGTTCGCTACCAAGATCCCCAAGAGCAATACAAGCTATGCGTACGATGAGACTCTGGATGCAGTGGCAACTGCTCTGACCAATATTCTGAACGGTGCGGATATACAGTCTGAACTGGATGCTGCACAATCTACTGTGGATTTTATAACCGGTAAATAAGGAGTATTGCATGCGCAAATTAAGCAATAGTAAAAAATACGGTATAACCGGCTGGCTGTTTCTTCTGCCAGCCGCTATACTGATTTGTTTTATGAGTTTTCGCCCGATTTTTCAGGCGTTTATCATTTCATTAAAGTCCGGCATCGGAAATAACATGGAATTTGCCGGGGGATATAATTACCTGAGAATGCTGCAGGATAAGACTCTGCATACAGCCATTATGAATACATTGGTGTATATGCTGCAGGTTCCCATTATGCTGGGACTGGCATTGTGGCTGGCGACGCTTTTGAATGAAAAAGGACTGCACTTCAAGGGATTGTTCCGGATCCTTTTGTTTCTGCCCTGTGCCACAGCTTCGGTATCCTATTCCCTGATCTTCCGTATCATGTTTGCCGCAGACGGTATGATCAATACCTTTCTTGTAAAAAGCGGAATACTGCAGACGGGGTACAATTTCTTCGGACATCCATGGTCTGCCCGAATGATTATTCTGCTGGCATTAATTTGGAGATGGACCGGCTATAATATGGTATTTCTGCTGGCAGCACTGCAAAATATTGATGAGGGAATCTATGAGTCTGCCATTTTGGACGGAGCTTCCCGGCTGCAGATTTTTACGAAGATAACGATTCCTCTGATCAAACCGACACTGATTCTGCTGATGATCATGACAGTCAACGGTACCATACAGCTGTATGATGAATCTGTAAATCTGACGGGAGGCGGACCGGCGAATACCACGCTGTCCATTTCCCATTATATTTACAATCTGTCTTTCCAGTATACGCCGAATTTCGGATACTCTACAGCAATATCCTTTGTCATATTTGTTGTGGTAGCAATTCTGTCGCTGATTCAGATGAAAGTAGGTGATAAGCGTGACTAAACGGAGAAAAAGTGTTTGTTATATTGTACTGACGATTGCATCACTGCTTTCAGTATTCCCGATCTACTGGATGTTCGTCTCGGCGACCAATACCACTTCGGAAATCATTACAGGAAAACTGCTCCCGGGAACACATCTGTGGGAAAATATGGAAAACCTGCTGGCGGCAAAACATATTGGCAGAGCAATGTTAAACTCCTTCCGGTATTCTATCGTTCAGACGATAATGGCACTGCTTGTCAGCTCCATTGCCGGATATGGATTTGAAATCTATCATTCCAGGGGAAAAGACTGGACAATGAAGTTTTTGATGCTGTCCATGTTGGTTCCGTCGATTTCTACGGTAATTCCTCTGTATTCCATGTTTTCATCTATGGGATTACTGAATAGTATGATTGCTTTTGTATTGCCGGGAATTTCTTCGGTATTTCTGATCATGCTGTTTCGTCAGGGCGCGAGAGCGTTCCCTATAGAACTCATACAGGCGGCGCGTGTGGACGGACTGAACGAGATTCAAATCTTTTTTAGGATGTTCATTCCGGTAATGGCGCCTACATATGTGGCAGCGCTGACAATTACCTTTATGAATTCCTGGAACAGCTATATGTGGCCGAGTATCATTATGCTGAGCAATGATTCTGTAACGATGCCGCTGTTGATTGCTAATCTGATGTCCGGGTATACGCAGGATTATGGAATGGTTCTCCTGGCGGTATCCATCTGTACGATACCTACTATTATCATTTTTACGTTCCTGCAGAGATACTTTACAGCGGGAATTACAGGCTCAGTTAAGATGTAGGAGAGAAAATGAAACATGGCAAATACTGATTTTTTGAAAAACGGAGCAGTCTGGGAAGACTGCAACGGAGAAACGATACATGCACACGGTGGATGTATTCTGAAATATGGGGAGTACTTCTACTGGTATGGAGAGGACAGACGGGAGAATTATTATATCAGCTGCTATCGCTCGAAGGATCTGATTCATTGGGAATTCCGGAACCACATTCTGACGACGGATTCTCCCATGGAACAGATCCGGGTCAGAACACAGTTGATACTGCAGCAGGAGGATCACAAAAAAGTCAACCTGGAGCGTCCCAAGGTGCTGTATAATTCCAAAACAGGCAAATTCGTTCTGTGGGTGCATTATGAGAACGGAAAAAATTACAGCGAGGCTGCCTGTGCCATTGCGACCTGCGAGGAGCCGGACGGAGATTACACCTATCACGGACACTTTAATCCTCTGGGATATATGTCGCGAGACTGCACGCTTTACCAGGAACCGGACGGAACGGCGTATTTCATCTCAGCTGCCAGAAATAATGCGGATATGCACATATATCGTCTGCAAGATGATTATATGAACATCGATGTACTGACCGGCAGACTCTGGCAGGGCGAATATCGTGAAGCACCCGCTGTATTTCGTAGGAATGGAAAGCTTTATATGCTCAGTTCTTTTTGTACGGGCTGGGATCCCAATCAGGGAAAATATGCTACCGCGGACACCATGGAGGGAAGATGGAGCAGCCTGGAGGAATTCGGCGATGCCACGACCTATGCCACACAACCGGCATATGTCCTGGCGCTTCCTAAGGGAGAACAGACGCACTATTTGTATATTTCCGACAGATGGGATGGCAAGGATTATAATAATTCCCGCTATGTTTTCCTGTATCTGGAATTTGATGAAGATGGGAAAATGAAGTTAGATTATCAGCCGGAATTTCATTCTCCGTATGCGGACTGAAATCCGTAGATTGCTGAGGAAAGATAAATGATAGAAGAGATAAAAACCGGTACAATCGAAGAATGGGAAAAATACCGACGCCCCGAGCTGCTTACTCTGTATCGGGAAAATGTATACGGCGATTGCCCATTTCCGGTGCCGGAGACGGTGACCGGTGTGATACAGGATACCGAGCGGACGGAAGACGGCTATATCCGGGAGGAAGATCTGCTGTATATAGAACACTATGCTATGCCGATCACGCTGTTCTATCCGGTTATCGGAAGAAACAATAAGATTGTTATTTATCTGCGCCTGTCAGATCAGAAAGAGACGGATATTCCCATAAAAATGATCACGGACAGAGGTTATACACTGATCCAGGTATGGGTGGAAAGTGTAGCCTCTGATGCGGAGAATTGTTTTCAGACCGGACTGTTCCGCTACTTTAACAGCGAAAAAACACCGGACAGCTGCGGAGCCCTCGGTGCCTGGAGCTATGGTTTGTCGAGAGTCATGGATTTCATTTTATCCCAGCCGGAGAGATTCCCGTACCCGAAAGTCATTGTGGCAGGCTTCTCCCGGGGAGGGAAATGCGGCTTGTGGACAGCCGCTTCGGATGAGAGATTTGCAATGGTTGCAGCATTTCACTCGGGAACCGGTGGAGCAGAGCTGTGCCGGGACAAAAGACCCGGTGCGGAGACGGTAGCGGCGATTACGACGAACTTTCCGTATTGGTTTTGCGATAACTTTGCAAAATACGGAGACTGTGTGGAAACATTGCCGGTGGATCAGCACATGCTGCTGGGCTTAATAGCACCAAGAGGATTATTTCTGACCGGAGCCGCGGATGATCCCTGGGCAGATATGGAAAGTGAAAAAAGAAGTGCAAAGATGGCTTTTTCTGTGTATAAAATGTATCAGAAAGATGCGGTTATGTATTTCGAGGGTCGGGAAGGACATAAGGCAACCATTGAGGAATGGGAAGAAATGCTCAATTTTGCAGATAGGATTGTATAGGACATGGCAATTGGATTTTGGAATTATCGTGCAGAACTGCTGGAAATGAATATGACAACAGTGGTAGTATTTCCGAAAAAAATAGGAGAAGAGAAAATTCCATGTCTGTTTTTACTGCACACAGATGGGAGCAGTCCCATGGAAGTGATGCGTCGCTACGATATAGAGGGTTTAGTGGAACAGCTTCATATGGCGGTGATCTTACCTACCGGGCATCGAAGCTGTTTCTGCAATCTGGAATACGGTGCGGCATATAATGATTATCTGACACAGGAGTTATTGCCAAAGGTCAGAAGTACCTTCGGCTGCATCAGCGAACACCGGGAAGATACTTTTATCTGTGGCATGGGAACCGGTGAAAAAGGAGCATGCGAAGCGTTTAAGAAGCATCCCGAACTTTTTGCAGGAGGGGAAAATGGCACTCATACAAATGGCTGAATATATGAAATCGCTTGGAATGGAAGATCCGGTAAGTATTGCAGTCCCCGATCATGACTTTCAGAACAGAGTGTTATATCTGCTGCATGGAATGATGGGGGATTATTCGTCCTATTTTCGTGAGCATGATATGGAACAGCTGGCAAATGAAAAAAAGATTCTGATTATTATGCCATCCGTACAAAACAGTATTTATACCAATATGGAGCATGGAGGAGCATTTTGTGATTATGTGGCAGAAGAGCTGCCCCGGCGCATGGAGGCTGTTTTTTGTAAAAGAGAACTGCCGGTGATGCGATATATCGCAGGGTGTTCCATGGGAGGAACCGGAGCGATGAAAATCGGCTTCGCTTACCCTGAGAGATACCTGGCAATCGGTGCCATATCGTCTGGCGCGATCAATTTCAGCGAGGAAGAATGTGCCAAGAATCCGGCATTTGCCGCCAGATGGCGTGGAATCTTCGGAGACCGGAAATGGAGAGAGACTTCGGATGATACTTTTTATATGGTACAGCAGGCGCTTAAAAAGGGAACCGCATTGCCCAGACTGTACCATTGCGGTGGTACGCAGGATCCTTACAGAAGTCAGTTCCTGCGCACAAGGGATTATTTCGCAGCACTGCCCGAGGAGAGTATAGATTATTTTTACGATGAGGGAGAGGGCGGACATACGGAAGATTTTATGTTTGCCCATTTGCAGTATTTTGTGCGCAATTATATCTTATAGTATACTTTATAATGATAGGCATGGAGGAAGAATGTCACCCTTGGCGTTAAAGGAGCAGGTCAGGGAAAATCTCCGGGAAGCATTGGAAGAATGCGATTCGGAGTTGGTATATACGACCGCTCAGAATGTTTTGAATATTTCCGAAAGCATCCGGACAATTATCTGCAGGCGCTGGATGTTGCGGGCAGCATGCTGTATATCTCTATTTTTTCCCTGCAGGACGGAGAAAATGTGGTTGCAGGGTTTTTCACGGAGGATCCAGATGGTTACTGCTCTCTGTACAGACAGAAAACGGTAGAGGATGTGCAGAAGTGCCTTTTATTTCAGTAAAGTCTTTAAGAAAATAGAAGGAATATCCCCCAAGGAATATATAAACAGCAGATATGCGCTGGAAGGATAGAATTTTAAACGCTCTGTTATTCACCTGTTTATTCTAAAAAACAGAATAAGTCAGTGAATAGCAGAGCGTTGTATTGTTTTTACGGTGAATAATATTTTAGAATAAGCAAAGTGGTTTTCCTGAAGGTATATAAATTGTTTATATTTGGACAGTGGAAATCACAACATTTTTATGCTATCATACATATAACAGTAAGAGGTGATAGTTATGAAAATAGAACGAATTGATGACAAGACCGTAAAGTGCTTCCTGTCCAACGAAGAGCTGGAAGAGTACGATATTGATTATAAAGATTTTGTGACCCGCAGTGACAAGGC
>ERZ808240.1714-NODE-1714-length-26260-cov-5.004350_pt1 | contig 26260 bp, 35 predicted proteins | sample MGYA00521084_ERZ808240 | MGnify/ENA primary metagenome ERZ808240 (study PRJEB31516, sample SAMN03275571) | gut metagenome | biome: mammalia-associated habitat; material: feces | host: Papio cynocephalus | place: Kenya | collected 2012-08-06 ... | reverse complement strand
TCAACTTTCTATTAAATCAATATATCGTGAGCATAGCTCACTCAATGCATTCGAAAAATCAACTCTTGCAAGCAAGTGATTTTTCATCATTATATCATGTCACTTACCAGTTCCATGTCTTTTTCGCATTATGCTGGTATGTGCAAGCACATTCCAGCGCAATGCTCATTATATCATCTTAACCTTATATTTATGTCTTATTGGTTTCATTGTCCAATCATCAAATCTGACCAAACCGTCATTCTGTAATCTACCTAGTACGATACCGGGATCTCTATTAATTACTTCTGCAAAACCAATAATATCATTTAATCCAAATTTCCCACTCGCTGCAAAATCATTATACTCGTCTCTTGGTATCAAGTTATCCTCTGCAAATAAATCAGCTGCCAGCTCTTGCTCCCCTGATTCCTTTTCAAACGATATTCCATAATCACCATTGATAATATATCTTTCTTTCCCTTACCAATTCTTCTTGCGATTTAAACTCTGCTATCAATGCATCATAAGCATTCTGAAGATTTAACCAATAATTCACTCTGGACCCAAGCATTCTGGAAAGTTTCATTGCAATATCAATAGACAAGCTCTGTTCACCACGAATCAAGAGACTTAAATTCTTAGGTGAAGTGTCCAACCTCTTTGCAAAATCTTCCTGAGTTAATCCACTTTCTTCTACAATTTCCCTAATATAATATCCTGGGTGAAATGCAACCGCATCATTATATTCAATGTAATTACTCATAATGTTTGCTCATCTCTATCAACAATCCTCACATTTGAGGATATCTCATCAATATTGCACGGAACATACGGTTCCTTATTTTCATCTAACGGTTCTAATATTATACGCCACTGATCTGTCCTTGATTTCACATCAATAGCAAAATACCCTTTATAGTTTTTCCATCCTTATTTTTAAGACCATGAAAGTGAAAGGATGGTTGAACTATAATATCTTTAATAGTATCTGCCTGCTTCAGAGCATTTATCCTGGATAAAAGGCATCAACGTCTTGGCTCCCGGCACTTCTCCAACTACTTTCCCCGGAATCATCATATCCATATAATCATTTTCTTTTACCTGTTTCTTCTTCATGCCATTTCCTGTAAAAAGGAGGATGATACCGGATGCAAATGCAACCAGCCGCTGTACAAGCATCCATCCGGTCGTTCCTGTCATATCCGGTATCACATTTCTCTCCATCAGCTCCTGTGCCATGAAAAATGTTCCAAACAAAATAAGCCCGGCTCCAAATCCTATTATGATATAAATATATTTTTCCACCTCATCCATAGCTGACAGCTTTGGATGGTTTTCCTTTAACAACTGATCAACCGTTGATCCCGAAGCAATACTGTCCAATAACTGCTTTAATTTCCTGCGTCGTTTTTTCAACTGGATAAATTTGCATATCCCCATGATCCACATGCCAATTCCCACAAGAATAATGAACATGATTTTTAACATTTGCATCATTGCAGATCTCCCCTCGTCGTCCTGTCCGGCAGGACATAATATTCTTTATTTTAATACTTTTATAATCTCCTGTTCATGATTTTTTGTGAAGTCACTCAATTGATAAGAGCGTATACGCTCTTTTACCACGATGGGTTCAACAAATCCATTTTTTACTAAAGTAGCTAAACGATTAATAATCGTCCTACTGGTAACTCCTGTTTTTTTACTTAATTCAATAGGTGTAAATTCCCATTTATATTCTTTGATCACTAAAAGCAAAAGTTCTTTTTCTCTCGCCTTCAAATAAGATAAACTGCCCTCAATATCTTTTTCCTGTGATGCCTCAGATAATTCACAGATCTTTCCGGAATATAACAGAACCATGCGCAAAAAATAATTAATCCAAATCTCAGGATGTGGCGGATTGTCCCGTCCAGAATAATACAACGCAGGCAATCCCATTTGCATAGATTTATAATATTCATCTATATCGTACGCAAAATATTCCTCCAATGAACCAATTCCATTAAAACCATATCCATTCAAATCCATAATATATCCAGACAACAATCTGGCTGTTCTTCCATTTCCATCTTCAAAAGGATGTATGGTAACCAATTGGTAATGTACAATTGCTGCAACAACCAATGGATGGTCATCTGTAGTATTAACATATTCAACTAATTCATCTAATAATTCCGGAATGTCACAATATTCAGGTGGGATATAATCTGGTCGTCCTGTTTGAGAATCATATACTGCAAATAAAACCCCCGGCGGCATTGGTCCACGTAAACCGATTTTTTCCTTTGATGCACCTTTTTCAACTAATTTCTGTACATCCAAAATTAACTGCTTGGAAAATTTTTCTTTTTTCTTTATTTTTTCCTCTAAGAAATTTAATGCCAGAAAATAATTGCGAACTTCCTGCTCGGGTTTCATAAAGTGCTTTCTTTCATTATTATCAATAACTTCATCAACCTGTTTTTCAGAAAGCGGATTCCCCTCAATCTTATTCGATGCATAGGAGCTTTTTTTCTTAGAATTTTTGCGAAGTTTATTTGCTATACTCTTTGATAATTTTACAGATGAAACCTGAAATCTGTTTTTTTCAATTTCAGTAATATATTTTAATATTTCATTTGACAGTGTTGCTTTAATCATCTAAATTGCCCCTTTTTCAACTATACAATTATTTTTATAATTTGTTTTCAATTATTAGTTTACCATAAATACTATATTTTCTCCATTATATCTTCACTATTTTTTCACTAATTTTCACTATTTTTTCCTTATTTTTCATTATGCACTTTCATTAGACGATTCTGTATAATTGTTGCATTGTACCAGCACATATATAAGCTTATAAACTGCACATTTTTTAATTTTCAAAAAAATAAAAAAGTTTCAACTTGGAGTCGGCTGCAAGAATTGACTTTCTCTCGGCAAAACAGTATGCTGGTTATAGGAAATTTCGATTGATTCAGGAGGTGCTGTTCCATGGCAGAAGTCATTGCAAAAGCAACAGATGTAGAAGTGATATATGGTGATAAGCCTGCACTTGATAAGATAAATATGTCCGTGAAAAAGGGTGACATCTATGCCTTAATCGGTAAAAACGGCGCAGGAAAAACGACACTTCTCCGCCTGTTCACCGGACAAAATGCCCCTGATTATGGCAGCATCGAACTTTTTGGCAAGAAGGGAACACATGGACTAAATGAAGCCCGGAAAAGAACCGGTGCTATCATCGAAACTCCGGCATTTTATCCATTTTTCTCTGCGGAACGCAATCTGGAATATTACCGTATCCAGCGTGGGATCAAAGATCCATCTGTTGTCGAAACGGTTCTGAAGGAAACTGGACTCTATGAAGCTAAGGATAAAAAGTTTAAGAATTTCTCTCTTGGAATGAAGCAGCGTCTGGGAATCGCCCTGTCGCTCATGCACGATCCGGAATTTCTGATCTTAGATGAGCCGATCAATGGTCTGGACCCTGCCGGTATCGTCGAGATGCGAAAGCTGATGCTGCGGCTGAACAAAGAGAACGGACTCACGATCATCATTTCCTCGCATATTCTATCCGAACTTGCAAATATGGCAACCTGCTACGGTTTCATCGATCACGGCCAGATCTTACAGGAAATGTCTGCTGATGAATTAGAAGCAAAAGAAAAAAGCTATGTAAAGGTGCGTACCAGTGATGGTGAAAAAGCTGCTGAATGTCTTTCACAGGAACTTAAACTCGACGCATCCTACAATGCAGATGATGTTACCATTTATATTTATTTTGAAAACAACATGGTTTACCCGACTGAGAAGATCAGCCGTTTCTTATTTGAAAAGGGATACGATCTGTACTCACTGGAGATTGTGAAAACTACACTGGAAGATTTCTTTATTGAATTGTTAGGAGGGACAACGATTGAATAATTTCCTCAAAAGCGAATGTTACAAAGTAAGCCATCGGGCTTATCCATATACCCTGCTCATTATCGGAGTAGTCATTGCTATTTTGATCAACGTATCTGTCTGGTATGCCATCCATGTCATCCATATCCCATTTACGATTGAAGGTGCAGATATTATGAATGCCGGTCTGTACATGATGGCAACGATTGTCTGGTACTGTATTATTTTCACCACCGATATCGGTTTCTCCGGTGAATGGCGGAATAATACGATGAAGAATATCGTATCATTTGGGACTAGCCGAAACACAATTTTCTTTGGCAAATGTATCGTGAATACACTATTGCTGCTTATCGGAATCATTGTAGTATCTGCAGCCTATCTGCTGACGAATTACATCTGTTTCCGTCATGATGGAAGTCTGACCGCTTCAGCATATCAGAATTATTTTCTGCGTTTTGTGATCATGCTTCCTATGATCATCGCCGGACAGACAATGGCATCCTCTCTGTGCATGTTCTTCTCCACAGATCTTCTGTGGTGCGGAATCTATGCTGTAGTCGTTGCCCTGCTGCCAAATGGCATCATGCTTTTTTATGCCATTTTCCCGGAAGTAGATGCGCTCCGTATCATCTACAGCAATCTTCCTACCGTCTGCCTGACTGCTGTTGCATGGCAGACACTAACCACCAGCCTGGTCGTTCACGCCATGGAGATCGCCGCTGTACTTCTGATCCTGCCAACGGTTATTTCTCTGTTGGTGTTCCAGAGGAAGGAGATAAAATAGTAGCATACTCCGCTTCCAGTTCTTCAACCAGATATGCATCGCTCATGCAATGCATATCTGATACACCATCACGAATTAACCGGTATACCTCGGAATGATAAAAAAAAGCTAATGCCGCATCCAATGAAATTCCCTGTCGATTGGCAAAGTTCTCAATAATACGACTATATTTTTTCTGAAGCAAGATTGGATTAGCCGTCAAATCAGTTCACTCCCTTCAAAATGTAACAATGATAGTGCCTTCTCTGTCCGAAAACATATTTGCAGATTTGGGTTTTCATATCGCAATCGATCAATTGCTTCTGTCTTATCAATTAACCCATCAAAAAATAATTCCACAGTATTAAATACCTTATCATTTGCAACGCCACCTACTATCAGATCATAATCTGTTGTATCGTTGTCTCTGCGGCAATTTAAGATAAAATCCAACCATTCCTCTGAATATGAATCAAACTTCAATATTTTCAATTCATTTTCACGACATTCATCATATATATACCTGGATACAACACCATCTTTTCCCCGGCGTTTAAACTTGCCACACCATTTTACTGCCTGTTCACGTAATGGCGTAACATAAAAACCACGTCCAAAATCTACATTAGAGCGGGAATGCGCCAAATCCGGTTTTGCTATTTCTAAAAAAGAACCATGATAAAGGATCATACCTCCACGCCCCTTTCTTTCATCACATCAAGGAGATCTTCTACAATATAGTCTAAACTCTGTGTATGTAAAATTTCATATTCCGGCACAATATAGCCATTCAAAATATCACTTTTCTGAGTAAATGCCTGATACACCCGCTCTGCATCGACACCCAGTCTTGCTGCAACATTCTCAATGCAAAATATAGCAAATTCTAACTCATTGGAATTCTTAATTTTTTCATTCTGTATCACGATCAAGTCCTCCTCTACTTCTATTATAATAACACGGGAGTATAAAGTCGATTCAAGTTAATTTTGTACATTATCATCTTCTGTATATTCAAATAAATCCCCCGGCTGGCAATTAAGCACTCGACAAATTGAATCCATTGTTTCAAAACGAACACCTTTCATTTTTCCATTTTTCAAATTAGAAAGATTAACATTTGTCATCCCAACTCTCTCTGCCAATTCATTTAATGACATTTTACGATCTGCCATCATTCTATCAAGTCTAACAATTATAGCCATATTCTAATTCTCCCTTATGCAATTGAATCCATATCATCCTGCAATTCATAACCATATACAAATATTTCGGAAACAATTCCAATCACAACGCCTATTACACTTACAATGACATTCTTTGCGTTTAATATCATTTCAGTATTCATCAATGTAGATGTCCCATGAACTGCATTACTTATAAGAGTTGAAATCGCATCAGGAAGAATTCCCCCTATAATTATAAAAACAGCAAGAATTCGTAATTCATTTATAATTCTCTTTGAAAATGGCTTTCCATTTTTATGAACCTCGAGCAGCATAAATGCAAGTATCAATGCAATTCCCATTATAAATATAGCATAAATACCATTTGTCAAATATTTTTCAACTGATCCATCCATTGAAAAATATACCCAAAATTCGGTTATCGCCACTCCTGCAGCTATCACTGCAACTACAAAACTAAATACCATATCTGCCTTCGTTCTATTCTTTAAACTATTCATTTTATCATCCATATTAAATTCTCCTTTTTCTTTTTTAAAGTCTTAGTTTAAATTTACCGGCAAAGACAATATAGCACCATACATAAAGCATGTCAATATATTTTTAAAGTTTCGCTTTAAATATTTATTGTTTTCTATTTTCTTCTTTCCAATCTTGCTGCGCATAATAAATAACTCAAATTATTAATAAACCAGATTATCGCTATAAAAAGAAATGCCGTCAGATCAGTATCAAAAGCTAATGAATACATAAATGCTATTACAATAAGAACCATACATGCTATGTTCGTATTTAAACACCCCTTATAACCTGCACGATATGCAATCAACCGCTCTGCCTCCCCACATGACTGCATCCATACTTTTTGAACATGTATATCAAGTACATTACCCTGTTTTTCAGGATTCAATTTTTTCTCGATATTAAGTGTCAAAGCTGTGATTACAATACTGATAATTGTGGCTATTACAAATATTATAATTCCCAGTATCGTAATAAATTGTCCGTAACTCTCTGTCTTTTTATAATCAAATAGCAGAACATCATATAAGAAACAAAAAAATAAAACTATGTTAAGCATTGAAAAGACATTTGATAATATCATTGGTCGATTCAATTTGTCTTCCAACGAATCCCATAAATCATCATTTTCCTTATCTATCTGTAGTTTCTTATACATAAGATTGCACTGTCCAAATGCAATAATCTGCACCACCACGCCCAATATAGATACTATGATAAAAACAACTGGAAAACTTTGTTTTATAATATTCTTCACTATCTGAATTGTATTATCTACAGATCCCATTTCCTTTGCATGCGCAACCAGTCTTCCACAAATAAAACCGGCAATACAACTAACTACCAAAAGCAAAATAAATGTTATTACTATCCTCAAATTATTTTTATTTTTCATCTTTTTCATCCTCCGTATATTCAAATATATCTTCGACCGTCGCACCACAAACCTTTGCTATTTTTAATGCAAGTGTAACGGACGGAGAATAGTTTCCCCTTTCGATCTGCCCGATCGTTTGTCTGGACGTCTGAACCAATTCGCCTAATTCCTGTTGATTCACTCCAATACGCGCTCGATATTCTTTCAAATGATTAATAAGTGGCATGCTTTTTCTCCTATTTTTCTTCTGTATATTTCTTGTTTACAAACTCATAAGTTTTCCACTCCTGTTTCTTGCTTGAACTGGAAAAAATAATACCTCCAAACAATCCGGCGTATACCGGGGCAAAACATAACCCAAGCAGAACAGAATCAAACAACAGCCATCCCATCACCATTCCTAATACAAAACCCATTGCATAACCGGCTGCACTTGAACCATTTCTTGTTTTTTTATCCAGAGTATTTCTGTAGATCAGCATATCATCCCACACAATTCCGGAAACCTGTCCCCATTCCATCTGTTCCTTGATATCCTTTTGAATCAATTCTTCTATTTTATCCTGTGAGCTGACTGCAGCTTCCAGCAAGTGATGAAAAATCAGTCTATATGCTGCCTTTCCCGCTTTAAATACTTTTTGCAGCTCATCCATTAAATTAGTCACATCTGAATTCTGATCTGTTTCAACTTCTTTCGAATTGTACTCAACAAAAAAATCTTCCAGCCACTCAAATATGTATAATCCAATTAAATCCTTATTCTGATATATTCCATAAACCCTTCCTTTTTGTTCAAGCGACTTAAATACCTGACGGCTTATATCCATATCGCCTGACAGCTTCTTCAAATCTGAACTAAAATTCTCTCGTTCTGCCCTTCTTTTATCCAAAAGCACGACACTAATTTTCTGCTCCTTATTCACAGTTCCCAATTTCATTTCATCCACTCCATTTCCATTATGACAACTTTGCATTTCTTTTTGACAACTTTCCTTGTCATTTTTGTATCATATGACAAGGAAAGTTGTCAATATCTATATAAAAAAACAGACACACACCCTACCCTGCGAATACGACATGCATCTGTTCTTATACTTTATATGGATTGTTTTAATTATTCCCCTTCAATCAATGATACAGGATCGACTGGTTTGCCATCTTTGGTAATTGCAAAATACAGGCTTGTTCCTTCTTTTGAATAATAACGGCTTGGTTTTGCTACAGTACCGATGGTGCAGCCGGCATCTACCACCTGACCAACGGAAACATTGATATCCTTAAGCTGGCCGTACATGACTTCATAGCCATTTCCAAGAGATGCCTTTACCACATTTCCAAATTCCGGTGTGCTTGTGATCTCTGTGATCTTGCATTTGTAAGCGGCTGAAACTTTGTCATTTTCTGCTGCTTCCAATACGATTCCCGCATTGCATTTGTACTGGTTTAATGTCTCGTAAAATACTGTGGTGTCCATGCTGAATGGAATGATCACGTTTCCATTTAGTGGCCACATAAGAGCTGTACTGCCATCATAGTTCAGTTCGATCTGTTCTTCCACCTTGGCAGCATTTGCTCCGGTTTCTACTTCCGAGCTTTTCTCTGTTGTTGCTTCTGTCTTGTCCTCTGCTTTGGTTGTTCCGCTAAGTGTTTCTTTTACTGCTTCTGTTGTTCCAAGATTGCTTCTATCTGCGGTTTCTTCTACTGCCTCCGAGCTGACAGCATTTTCATCATCTGACTGGGTTTTCACATTATATAGAGCTACAAGTCCTACAAGTGCCACCATTCCGGCGATCAGGGCAATGTAGAAAATATTTCTCTTAATAACATTCAAAAATTTCTTCATGTTTATCACCTCATGGATATTGTTGCCTGAACTTCCAGATTATATACACAGGCAAATATTTTCCATAAGCTTTTTATTCATCTTATGCATTTTGTCGTATCCTGCCACCAGCGAAATGAAAAGATTTGCGAAACATCCACTTTTGCAATTTCATCTGTACATTTTCAAATATTCTTAATATATTGGTAATTGTCCTTGTATATTTTCGCTAATCCTTAATATGCCGCCCCATCCGCGATCAAAGTTTCCGGATAATAATATGCAATGATCTCACGGTATGTACTGCCCTGATCGGCTTTCCATCCGGCTCCGTACATCGACATTCCAAGGGATGAGCCTTTACCGATCGAGATGATCCGGTATCCCTCCTCGACCTGATCAATATGAAAATTTGTTGTTCCAAGTGACAGGGTCTGTGCAAATGTCTCTCCCGTCACGACCGTACCGAATACATTTACCTTTCGGACAAATCCTGATTTCGTCGCTTCAAGCACAGTCAGTGCATCCGCATCCACAGCCTGTTCCTCACTCGGTACTGACCCAGTCGTCTCTGATTTGCTCTTTTCACCATCCTTATTATCCGTTGCTTCTTTTCCTCCACCATCCTTAACTGCGGCAGCCACTTCGCCTGTCTGCCCCAGATTCTCCACTCCGTCAAACGCTTCTCCCTCTCCATTCATGCCAAATTCTTTTTTTATGCGAAGCGCACTGTAGATCTTCGTCGATGAGAAATCCGGTGACTGGATATCCTGACTGCTGTCAACGGATACCAGATATGGAATCGCAGTACCATATAATTCTTCTGCACTGACGGTCACACCGATGCTGACTGCATGACTGACAGGAATTATAAGTCTGCCATCATAAACGATAACCTGTCCCATCGTATCCTTCACAGCCTGATAAACCATTTTCATATTCTGCTTATATTCTTTCCCCCATTTTTGCTTTAATTCATCTTTCTCTACACGGATCTCTTTCAGATCTCCCTCATTGATGATCTTGCCGCCGCCATTTGCAGTATCCGCCTGGTCGTTCATTTCATAATAGATCGCAGTCCGGGTCAGAACTGCCATCGTCTTTGTCATCTCCACATTCCATGACGGATCATATATCCCGGCAAGGACATACAAAATATATTCTTCACAGTCAATCAGCCTGTAGTTCTCATTTTGCAGGATACACACATCCCGGCTGCTACTAAGTGCCGCGATCCGGGCATCCGACACATCCCGATAACGCACAAAAAGCCTGGTTCCCACATATGGAATTGCAAATGCTAACAAAACCATGGTGAACCAGGCTAGAATCCTGTTATTTTTCTTCATACCATCACATCCTGTCCTGTCATCATTCTGGAAAAATCCGATTCGCTTCATGCGATTTTCCTGTATTATTTATTCTATGATGCACAGGTGCAAAATATGATTGATTCTCTATACAAACAATATGTAGCTGTCTGCTAATATTGCCGTTTATTTTCTATGCATAATCACTATGCTTTCTTGCCAAGAGCTTTCTTTCTCGCAAGATATTTCTTCTTGATATATTTTCCTGCTGTAGACAGGTCACCGGATTTCCAACCGAAAGTTTTCTTTGTTGACGGCTTAAGTAAAGATGCCGACTCGTTCTTATTACTGAGACTCCAGCAGAAATAGCTGATATTATATTTGTTGAGCAGCTTCATCCATTTGTCTGCGGATGCCTTGTTAATGGCTCCGTCACCACTGGCCGGTGACAGACCAAACTCAGATACAATGATCGGAAGCTTCTTCTTTCTTGCATAAGCAACCTTTGCCGGAAGATATTCATTATGTGACCACTCACTCGCGTAGAAATGCAGCGAATACATAATATTCTTATATCCCTTGATCGGGCTGTTTGCAACTTCGTTTGACGTTCCATCTGTTCCAAGCTGTGACCAGGTCGGTGTTCCTACGATAATAACTGCTTTCTTGTCGTATTTGCGGATCGTTTTGATAATGTCTGTCGCATAGGATTTGATCTCTTTCCAGCTGCAGCCATTTGGCTCATTGCAGATCTCATAAATAACATTCTTATTATTCTTATATTTCTTTGCCATCGTGGTAAAGAATTTCTTCGCCTGCGCCTTGTTCTTATTCGGGTTTCCGTCACTTAAGATATGCCAGTCGATGATCGCATACATACCTAGATCGGTCGCATATCCGACTCCCTTATCCACCAGCTTCCGAAGATCTGCCTGACTGCCGCCACTGCAATAGCCATTGTATTCTTCGGTATACATTGCCAGCCGGATCGCATTCACACCCCAGTCGTCGCGAAGTGTCTTAAATGCTTTCTTATTCACATATGGCGATCCGACATCCCAGTTGATTCCATGTGTGCTGATCCCTCGGAGCTGGAATTTATTTCCTTTACTGTCGACCAGATCTGCACCCTTTACAGACAGTCTCCCATGCTTTGCAGCCGGTGTTGCAGCTGCCGCTTCTGCCGTTCCATTTCCACCAAATACACAGATCGTAAACAGCATGACAACTGCCATGACCCATGCAACCAGACGTTTTCCTTTTCTCATACGCTCTCCTCCTGTTTCGCATTTTTTCCTGTATCTATAGTACCCTAATTTTCCATTTCTGCCAAGAATCTGATAGTCCTTTTTTACCGGATTTTATCATTATTTTTACCTTGTTTTTCTTGACAAATAGGTGTGCCCATACTATTATGAGAGCGTATTCAAGATTAACTATGTAATCGCTTTTAAGCGGACGTATGGATTAAGATTTTAATCGTATTTCTCTCATAAATGATGCACGTTTTCATTGGGTACAAGCAAGAAATATATAAGGAGGTACCCACATGAACAACGGTACAGTAAAATGGTTTAACGCAGAAAAAGGTTATGGATTTATCTCAAACAATGATGGAAGCGGAGATGTATTCGTTCATTTCTCAGCTATCCAGGGTGAAGGATATAAGACACTTGTTGAAGGTCAGCAGGTTACATTCGACACAGAGGAAGATCCTAAGGGTGGTTCAAGAACAAGAGCTACTAACGTTGTAATCGTTAAATAATTTCTTACTTTGAATAAAAAGACTGAGGCTCTATATCAATTTATTTCGCAGAACACTTTCGTTCGAATAGGTCTGCTTCATAAATTATATAGAGCCTCAGTCTTTTATTATTTCTCTAAGATATCAATATCTAATATTTACAGATCAAGGCTATTTTCATTCAAAAGGAAATCAAAAATACTCATTGTTAATATACCATCATTATCATACCAAGGTTTAATAATATCTTTAACAATAATAATTTTTTTAAAAGAATCGCCTAGATTTACGAGCGAAGCCTTTTCTTGTTTTCTTTTCTCATCATCAGGAATACTGAATGCTGACTGAATATAATAGCGTTTGCTCCCCATATTTGCTACAAAATCAATTTCTAACTGTTTTCTTTCTTGTCCTCCCTCTTTGTTTCTCTCCCTTTTCATTACCACACCTACATCTACACTGAAGCCACGTACACGAAGCTCATTGTAAATAATATTTTCCATAATATAAGTTTCTTCATTTTGCCTGAATCCAAGCCTGGCATTTCGAAGTCCCACATCCTCAAAATAATATTTCATTGGCGTTCCAATATATTTTCTTCCTTTTACATCATATCGATTTGCCTCACTTACAATAAACGCATCCTTTAAATATTCAATATAACTACGTATCGTATTTAAGCTAATATCTGACTGAATAACACTTTTGAAAGTTGCCTCTATTTTGGATGCATTTGTCAATGAACCAATTCCTGATGCCAATATGTTTATTAAATCATTTATTTCCTGTACTTTTTCTATATGATTTCTCTCAATAATATCTTTAATATAAGTTTCTTCAAACAATCTAGTGAGATATTCCATTCTTTGTTCATCCGAATTCATTGTAATAGTTAATGGAAGTCCACCAAAATTTACATACGAGCTCCAGCCTTCATATCTATCACCATCAAACACTTCCATATATTCCTTAAAACTAACCGGGTATACATGTATCTCATCTCCCCGACCTCGAAACTCTGTAATTATATCTTTTGATAAAAACTTCGAATTGCTTCCCGTTACATATATATCTGCATTCTTTATATGAAGAAGCGAATTTAATACGCTTTCAAATTCATCCAAAAGCTGAACTTCATCCAAAAAAATGTAATAATCTTTTTCATCTGTTATTTGACTTTTAATATAGTCAAGTATTACATAAGGATCTCTATACCTTTTATTTTCTAACATATCCAACTCTATCGAAATTATATGATCCTCAGAAACACCCTCTGTCCTCAGAAAATTTTTAAATATAGTAAATAAAAGATATGATTTTCCTGAACGTCTGATCCCAGTAATAACCTTTATCATTCTGTTGTGCATCCTATCCTTTATCTTTTGCAAATATAATTCTCTTTTTATTTCCATTTCAATCTCCATTTTGATATTTTAGTAACATTGTGCCCTTCTTTTTCAATATTATACTTTTAATTATAAACAACTTCAATCTTTTTCTTGAAATTTAAAGGACATTGTGCCCTTTTTTTTCAACAGGATACCTAAAATTAAACATAATAAAACACAGGGATTGCCCCTGTACAAAACCATAAGCTCCATTATAATATGACATCAGTGAAGGTTTCGTCGTGAAATGCATATTGCCAGTAAATACGAGTGCTTGTCTGAGCCAACGTTTAGTTTGCGAGTTAGCGCAAGAGTATTTACGAATCAGGCATATGCATCGAACAGAAACCGCAGCGAGTCATTTATAATGGGGCTTATGGTCTGTATAGGGGCAATCCCTGTGTTTTATATTTAAGTTAAACTTTTATTATTTCTCTAAAATATCATAGATCAGATCCATAATCTTGTCGCCTGCTTCTGCGGACATCTTCTGAGCCTCATCGTATGAATTTCCTTTGATTCCATAGTAGAACTTGATCTTTGGTTCTGTACCGGATGGTCTTACTGCAAGCCATGCATCATTCTCCAATTCATAGTAGAGAACATTTGAGTTCGGCATACCGGTCTTAACTGTCTCACCTGTCTCAAGGTTTTTGATCGTCTCAAGACGGTAGTCACGAACAACCTTTGTCTTATATCCGGCAATCTCTGTTGGTGTATTGTCACGAAGTACATTCATAATGTGTCCGATCTTCTTGGAACCTTCTACACCCTTCAGAGTTACTGTCTTGATGTCATCTACATAGTAACCGTATTTCTCATACATATCCATCATAACATCCCATAAAGTCTTACCCTGCCCTCTATAGAACGCAGCAGCTTCGCAAAGTGCCATTGTAGCTACAATAGCATCCTTATCTCTTGCATGTGTTCCGATCAGGCAGCCATAGCTCTCTTCAAAACCAAAAAGGTAAGTTCCCTTGCCTTCCTGCTCGAAACGTAAGATCTCACGTCCGATATTCTTGAAACCTGTGAAACACTCGATCAATCTGATTTTGTAATATTTTGCAATCGCATCAGCCATGTTTGTTGTAACGATCGTCTTAATGATCGCACCGTCCTCTGGCAGCTTGCCATCGCGTGCTTTCATCTGACTTACTTCATATTCACACAGAAGGCTTCCTGACATGTTACCTGTAAATACCTTGTATTCACCTGTCTTGGAATCCTTTGCATATACACCCAGTCTGTCTGCATCCGGGTCAGTTGCAAGAACTAAGTCTGCATCTACCTTCTTTGCAAGTTCAAGAGCAAGTGTAAATGCTTCCTTTGCTTCCGGATTTGGATATTCAACAGTTGGGAAATTACCATCTGGAAGCTCCTGTTCCGGAACAACATATACATGTTCAAATCCAAGATCAGCAAGAATTCTTCTTGCAGGAATATTTCCTGTACCATGAAGTGGTGTATATACAATCTTCAGATCCTTACCATATTTATCAATAGCATCCTGATGAATAACCAGCTTTTTCAGTTCGCCCATATATGCATCATCAACTTCTGCACCAATTGTTACCAGAAGACCTGCTTTGATCGCATCGATCATTTCCATTGTCTTGGTATCTGCAAAATCTGTAATCGCCTTAACCTCTGCCATGATTCCTGTATCATGCGGTGGTGTGATCTGCGCACCATCTTCCCAGTATACCTTATAACCATTATATTCTGGTGGATTGTGGCTGGCTGTTACATTGATGCCTGCTACACAGTCCAGATAGCGAACTGCAAATGACAGCTCCGGTGTCGGACGTAAGGACTCAAATCTGTACGCCTTGATTCCATTTGCTGCAAGGCATAATGCTGCTTCCATGGAAAACTCCGGTGACATTCTTCTGGAATCATATGCAATAGCAACACCCTTATCCTGCTTGCCCTGCTTGATGATATAATTTGCAAGACCCTGTGTTGCCTTACGGACAACGTACTTGTTCATTCTGTTTGTTCCAGCACCGATGATACCACGAAGTCCTGCAGTACCAAATACCAGATCACAGTAGAATCTTTCTTCTATCTCTTTTGGATCATCTTTGATTGAAAGAAGTTCGTCCTTGGTCTCCTGACCAAATAATGGATTGTTGACCCACTGCTCATATACTTCCATATAATTGCGTTCGCTCATTTTAATATTTCCTCCTGTGCATTCCTTTAAAACATTACACCTAATATATTTCCTAAATCCCAAAGTTAGATTTTCTCATACATGACATTATACATTCAAAATCCTAACTTGTGAACCCATAATGATTGCAAAAATCATTCAAAAATTTTTGCTTTTCTTGTTCATCTGTTATAAGTTTACTGAGTTTTTCGAGATTTACAGGGGAAATCCAGCATTTTCTGGAATTCATATAGCGGTTGCTGACCTTCCAGAACTTCTCCGGATAACTATATAATATGTAGATATATCGGTAGTCTTCTCTGGTAAGCGGCAGGATGCGGTCGTATTCTTCTATGATCTTTACCGCCATATCAAAGTTATAATTATTCTTCTCCATAACCTTCCGGATGAACTGATATAAGTCGATCAACTGGTATCCGACATGGTATCGGTCGAAATTCACAGTTGCCAGATACCCGCTGCAAAATAACACACTGTGATAATTGTATGTTCCATGACAATATCCGATATGCCCGGCAATATTTGTCCGGTCGCAGGCATCCATCATCGTCTGACAGTCGATTGCCTGTCTGTAAAATGCGTCATACGCTTCTATATATAAGAGTTCAAAATCATTCTTAGTTGGGCGTTTCGAGATGAAGCTCCGGATTTTTTTCATTTCCTGCGTTTTTCGTCTGAAGTTGCCCGGCTCACGGTACGCATACGTTCTCCCCTCTTTTGCATACAGCTCACGACCTCTGATATGAAATACCGCAAGATTTGCAGCCGCCTGATTCAGGTCGTAGATACTTCCGGGATTGCATTCCCGTCCCTCAAAATATTCCCGCATCACATATGGATTCCCGTAGCGGTCGCAGGTGATCAGCTCGTCTTCCCGATTTGGCACGCAGCGGTCAATATGGTGAAATCCTGTCTCATACAGATTTTCCTTAAATTCCCGCTCCTGCTCCAACCGTTCCTCGCTGCCGTCAAATGGAGATATCTGCCTGATTCCCTGATCCGTTTTCAGGATCATAGATCCCCGGCCTCTAACGGCCCCCAGTATTTCCATGTCATATGCTTCGTAGACTTCACTCATTTTCTCAGACAAAAAATCCCCTCCTTGAATTGTCTTCATACTTTGTATGAATCGGAAATCCCGATAAGTAATTGTATGAAGGAATCTTCAAATTCATTCTTAATTTCTGTCCAGAAAATTTGCGAAAAAGTGCTGTAGGGATGGCGAGGGTAGTCTCCCTGTAGAATAACAAGTTACAATTTCTGTTCGTTACACATGTCTTATTCGTAAATACTCCTGCGCTAACTCGCCTACGGCTCAAACAAGCGCCCGTATTTACTGACAATGTGCAACTCACAACGAAATTTTCACTTATATTATTCTACAGGGAGACTACCCTCACCATCCCCGGAACAGCTTTTACGTAAATCATCAAATGTGTCAGCTATTGTGGCAACACGATTATTTCTTACATCGTCTTCTGCTTCTTCTAATATTTCAAACAACTCTATACTAGTCCTTATATTCTCATATTTTTCATTTAATCTTCTTCGATCCATATGTATTGTATTCTTTTCCTCAATATAACATGAGCAACTATCGCATTGTGCTCAAATTTCAATTTCTGAGCTATCAAATTTCATCACCAAAGTAACACATTATTTATAACTGTAGGCAAGTGCCTCTTCGACAGCATCCAACAACTGCAAGTTTATATGATTTAACATCACGCTTACTAATCAGTGCGAAAATTTCTTCAATCCTTTTTTTCTTGCTTGATGACCTCCAAAACAAAATACCACTCGCTACAATTGCAACGCCTGCACTTACTCCGGCTGCTACTGCTTTATAATCACTTTCTATTTTCTCAGCTTGCTGTTTCCAATTCAATCTGATTTTTTTAAATTTTTCACACTCTATTTTCTTTTCACTTGGTATATTACGAATTTCATCAAATAGCTTTTGAATGTTATTCAATTCAATGCATAAATTATTTGAATGTTTTCCAAGTTCTTCAATTTTTTTGTTCGTTTCATTTATCGCTGCTTGTGCTTCGTCTTGTGCTTGCTGTAATTTAGATTTCTTCTTACTCATTTCAATGAACCTCCTCGAAAATAGTTATCTATACATTCCATTAGAAAGTCAGATTGAAAAATATCAGGATGATTATTATGCAGCAATAGCCCAATGCCATGTGAATGGAAACTCAGATGTATTTATAGAATTCATGCTTGAAATGATAGTTCAAATTCTGGATGAAGTTATGATTCAGGTTAAAAAGGCCAGCATCGAAGCATCCGAGTATGTAAACCGCCTGCTTCAACACATGGAATACGATGTGCCCTATACAGCCAATGAGATATTGAACTTGCTTGGATTGAAATCCAAAGAAACATTACGGAAAAATTATTTGAATCCCGCAATTCAATCCGGCTTCGTCCGTATGACATTACCGGAAAAACCAAATAGTAAAAATCAAAGGTATATAAAGCAGTAGGTCACAGCTTGTAACTCTTATTATCACTGACTGTGACCTTCCTGCTGAAAAAAGAGCAGATACGGATATTAATCCGCTGTCCACTCCTTTAACGCTGCGGACAGCCTGCGGTCAATATCCTTTCTGGTTGCTTCACATTCCTTTGGATAATCTCTGGCAGCCTTAAAGACAAATTTTAATACAAATTTGAGTCCGATCGGAAGTGCGATCCGAAGCAATGTTTCCGGTAATACAAAGTGAGTACCATGTTCATAAACAAGAGTATCGTATTCACATGTATGTGGACGTTCTTTTAAACGCTGATCCATACGGCGGACATATTTGCCAGCCTCCCAGAAGCTGTCATCATCCGCACCGATCAAGAATAAGCGGCCTTTTATATTCTCGACCTTTACCATTTCTTCCTCTGTATGCGGTCTTGCCTTTTCCGAATCTATAAACAACCGGGTCGACCGTGTGATATCACCGGAGCCTTTTGTTTCTTCCTCAATCTTCTGCCAATACACCGGATGTTCATAAACAAATGGCATATAAGGCAGCGGCTTTCCCTGCCATGAAAGAGTGGATGCGTTCGGAATCGGCCATTCCTTACATCCGTCTTTTTCTCCCTGTTCAAATCCCTGCCATACAAAATCACTGGCAGTAAGCCCGATCGTCATCGTAATATCCGGGAAATAAGATGCTGCAACGATCGCATCCATTCCAGCCGTGCTCATTCCCATAATACCGATCTTCCGGTTTCCATGAGCCTGTAACCACTTTATTGCGGCCTGAATTCTTTCCAGCGGATTGTTGACATGACTGTAATTTTTTCTCCCCGGAGATACACACATAGCATTTACACCCTGTCTGTGAAGCCATTTTGCTCCACATTTTGCCATATAATCATTCGGATCATCCCCAAACAATCCGATCACGGCGCAATCTGCCCCTTTGGGATTTTCGTAATACGTTCCATAAAATCCATCTTTTTCGTTTTCAAAAAATTGTTTTTTCATGTTGTTCTCCTGTTCCTAACGCAAGTTAGTATATTCTAACATTCATGGACAGTATACTCTAAATGACTGCCAGATTCCACACTTTCTTACATTTTCTTATCATATTCATCTGCAATACAATATCGGCAGATCAGGTCCGTCAACTCATCGATGACTTTTTCTTTATCATAGTCATTTTCATAAAAGGTCACCTCATGCACAACCGCCTCCAATGCACATTGAAGGATCAGGGATGTGGTCTTAAGATCAGAGATTCTGAGCATTTTTTTATTTGTCTCAAGCAGTGAGAAAAATGTCTGAAATGCACCTGCACGCGCCTTCGCTTCCAGTTCGTGCAAGTCATCATACTGCAAAGACAGAGCGGATATCTCCTTCTGGAATGCTGTCATATATTCATGATTATGCAGGATCAGCGCAACGTATTTTCTGACAAATTCCCGTGGAGATATGAACCCGGACACATCCATGACCGTAATCTCCTGCAAAGACTCATTATAAAGATCCGTGATCAATTCTTCATATAACGACTTCTTATCAACAAAATAGCTGTAAAATGTACCAATCGACACATTTGCTTTCTTTGCGATCTCGTTGCTGCTGGTGTTATGAAACCCCTTTGTCGAGAACAGCTCGACCGCCGCTTTCTTCAGTGCTTCTTTTTTCTCAATACTTCTTTTCTGTTTTGGGATACGAATTTCTTCCGGCATGTATTACTCCTTTATGTAAAAATTAATTCCGTTCATACTGGTTTTGCTGTTTTCAGTATAAGCATATAAATAAATAAAGTCAATAAAACATGAGTATGTACTCATATTTCTATTGACAGCAAAATCCTGGCGTGATATTCTACAGCCATACAAATATGAGTTAAAACTCACATTTTTTAAAAAAGAATATTCCATATTGCAGAGATATTATTTTTCAGAATACATTGATTGAAAATTTGGGAGGTATAAAAAGATATGATAAAGATTGAGAACTGGTCAACAGAAGATATAGCAAAATACGGCAGACTGATCGGGGAAGCATTTGCCACATCTCCCGGAATCGCAGATACGATTCCACATGATAACCTCGTCAAATCTTTCGAGATCATTACTGAATTCTACTACCGGATGGGTACGTTATACGCAACCTCTGAAAAATGCGAAGGCTTCCTCGCATACTGGGATAAGAAAACCAGACAGCCACTCGGACCTGCCCTGCATATGATCTGGAGAATGCTGCGTGAAATCCCATTTAAATCATTATTAAATATCGCAACCGGATCTGATGAACAGTATAAGAAATTATACCGCAAAGAAAAAGATTATATCGCCGTCTCGATGGTAGTCGTCTTACAGGCTTATCAGGGACAGGGTTTCATGAAGAAGGTTCTGGAGCTGCCATTTGCAGAAGCCGCCAAACGTGGCTGCCCCTGCATTCTTGATACCGACAACATACAGAAGGTTGTCAAATACGAACATTGCGGCATGACTAAAACTGCCGAAAAGAAGATGGCGCATGATATCACTCTGTATACCATGGCATATCTTCCTACATCCGCATAAATCCTGACATCATACAACCGCCTGCCGCACCAGCTTCCATCACCTGTGGCAGGCGTTCTTCATTGATTCCGCCGATCGCATATACCGGAACAGGACAGTTCACACAGATCTCACGAACAAATTCCAGCCCTCTGCCCTTCAGCCCTTTCTTACATTCTGTCTCAAATATCGTTCCAAGAACAATCTGTGTCGCTTCGCTCTTAACTGCAAGCCCGACATCCTCCATGCTGTGGCAGGACACACTGATCTCTTTAAAATTCGTTGTCAGAGCATCACGCTGAACATCTGACAAATCCTGCAACACAGGGATCGACAAATGAATATTCTCACAGTCAAGCCGTTCTGCAATCTCCATTCTGGAATGCAGAAAGACAGGTATTCCTGCTGCCCTGTATATTTCCAAAACCTTTGCTGCAAGCTTCTCATATTCTGCATCCGACAGGTCTTTTTCCCGCAGGATCAATGCATGTGGATGCACCTGAGCGACCTTTTGAAGCTGTTCCAGAAAATCTCCATTTACCAGCGCGCGATTGGTGATCACGATCGCATGCGCATAGCTGTTACACATAGATATAGTCATTCAGAACCGGCTGCAAGCCGCCCTTCTCCATATCCTGATACATGGATGCAAAGGAACGATCATCGTTGATCTCGAACTGCTCATCTCCTACATCCGCATCCTCTTTGCCCTCGTATTTTTCTTCATGATCACCGATACCGGTCGATACTCCGGCAGAAACCTTTGTTGCACAGATCTTCGTGATTCCATTCCGGAAGGTTGCGCTCTCACGGCTCGATACCGTGATTCCGGCAAATGGCAGGAACATCCGATATGCACAGAGCACCTGACAGAGCTCCTTCTCACCTACATCCCTTGGATTGATCTTCTCATTATTCACGATCGGCCGCAGACGCGGGCAGCTCAATGATAATTCTGCATGTGGATATTTGCGGTTGATATAATAGACATGAAGTGCCGTTGCCAGTGCATCTTTTCTGAAATCATCCAGTCCCAGAAGTGCGGAGAATCCTGCGCCGCGCATGCCGCCCATCAAGGCACGCTCCTGCGCATCAAAACGATACGGCCAGACACGCTTATGTCCCATCAAATGCAAGGTCTCGTATTTGTCTGTGTTGTATGTCTCCTGAAAAACAGTCACATAATCAACGCCACATTCATGCAGATATTTGTATTCATCCACATTTACCGGGTAGATCTCGATTCCGATATTTTTAAAATATTTTCTTGCGATCTTCACCGCTTCTCCGATATATGTAACATCCGAATATGCCCGGCTCTCGCCTGTCAGGATCAGAATTTCTTCCATACCGGTATGTGCAATGACCTGCATCTCATGCTCGATCTCCTCCATCGTCAGCTTCTTCCGGCGGATGTTGTTATAACAGTTGAAGCCGCAGTAAATGCAGTAGTTCTGGCAATAGTTTGCGATATAAAGCGGAGTGAAGATATAGACCGTATTTCCAAAATGATTCTTCGTGATCTCCTCTGCTTTTCTCGCCATCTGTTCCAGATACGGTGCTGCTGCCGGTGACAGCAATGCTTTGAAATCCTCGATCGAACAGCTCTCATGTGACAACGCACGTTCTACATCTGCTGCAGTATAGGAATCATAGTCAAATGCATCCATAGCCGCAAGCACCTTATCCTTGATATCCGAATCGATCACCTGCATGCCTTCCATATATTCCATATGATTTGTCCGGAACGATGCATCCTGTTCCAGACGATGCTTGCGCTCCAATGCTTCCTGTGGAAGTTTGTCACTGTCAACAAAATATACCTGATTTTCTTCGTTCATTTTCGACTGCCCCCTAACGCAAGAAACCTGTCAAAGGATCGGAGGCACTTCCGCCTCTTGCAAGGACACGACCCATTCCGGTCAGGTATGCTTTTCTTCCGGCTTCGATCGCAAGCTTAAATGCTGCTGCCATCTCCGGTACATCACCTGCTGTTGCGATGGCTGTATTTGCCATGATCGCAGCCGCACCCATTTCCATCGCTTCACATGCCTGGGATGGTTTTCCAATGCCGGCATCCACGATGATCGGCAGGTCGATCTCGTCGATCAATACCTGGATCATAGCCTTTGTCGCAAGCCCCTTATTACTTCCAATCGGTGCTGCAAGCGGCATAACAGCAGCCGCACCTGCACTCTGAAGATCCCTTGCCACATTTAAATCCGGATTCATATATGGCAGTACCACGAAGCCTTCCTTTGCAAGGATCTCGGTTGCTTTCACAGTCTCATAATTATCCGGGAAGAGGTATTTTGCATCACGCATGATCTCTACCTTTACAAAATTGCCACAGCCCATTGCCCGGCTGAGCCTTGCGATACGGACAGCCTCTTCGGCATTTCTAGCACCTGAAGTATTCGGAAGCAGGGTAACTCCTTCCGGAATATAGTCCAGAATATTTTCACTTTCCTGTGTATTTGCACGTCGTAATGCGAGGGTAATGATCTCTGCCCCTCCCTGTTCGACTGCTGCCTTGATCAGGTTCAGGTTATATTTGCCTGATCCTAAGATGAAACGGCTCTTGAATTCCTTGCCGCCTAAGATGAATTTATCTTCCATGTTGTCTCCTTTTTCAATATAAAATAAGTACTAGAATTAATATGTTATCCTGCTCGAATACCTTATGGCTTCTTCTGATACTTAATTTTCCATAATTAGCTGTAATACCTTGTTTGCCTCATGAGCTGCACAGGCAGCTACCCGTGGGGCGATAAGTCCTATGCCTCCACCGACATCGGTGCTCTGATCCCCACACACATACAGACGGCGCATCATCTGACGTGTTTTTATCGCATTGGTATCTGCATATCCTGCCATGCCATTTCCCGATACAACAGTTGCATCCGGGCACTGCATCAGCAGTTCACGCACCAGCATTGCCTTCTGATCCGGTTTGTCAAATGCTTCACACACGATCGGATATTCACCGAATAACTCCTTTACATTGTCCGGGGTTACTTTCGTCTGCACGGTCTCATACGTCAGATATGGATTGATCTGATACAGGGTTTCGAGCAGGGCTTCCGTCTTCGGCTTCCCAAGCTGCGATATAAAGTACATCTGACGATTGAGATTCGTCACATCCACCACATCGAAATCCACCAGCAGCAAATGTCCAACGCCACTTCTTGCAAGCATGACTGCGATATTTGACCCCAGTCCACCGATACCTGCAACAGCCACCTTTGCCGCACGCAACTTCACCTGCATCTCTTTCGGAAATCTTGCATCAAATGCACGATCCAGTTCTTCCTGCGAGATCAGCTCCTGCATTTTCTTCTGCATCTCTGTCATGTCTCAACCTCCACCAACAAATCGTAATACCTCGATCACATCTTCATCCTGAATGATCGTATTGCCAAGTTCATCTTTTGGAATAATGTCCAGATTCCGTTCTACAACGACACGTTCCGGCTCAAATCCTGCTTCCTTCAAATATTCCAGAAGATTCTTACCGGCAATTTCTTTTTCTTCACCATTGATTTTTACCATGTATGTTCTCCTATCTTTATTAATTGCACATTCTCTGCACTACAGGACATATGCCCTGTAACACAAAAAGGCACCGGATCATACAACCATAATAGTATGATCCGGCGCCTGTTATCTTTCTTGTGAAAAGTGGTGCCCCCAGTTCACAAATATTCATGTGAAATCATTTTACCTTATGCAGGGTGTTTGTGCAAGGACTTATTCATTTCACTATTGCAAACCTGCAATTATGAGTAAAACTGACAACAGCATGTATCCAACGCCAAGTATTCCGATAATTTTGATCTTGCATTTCTTGAATATTGACAGCACGATCAACGCTACGATCGGATTTAAAAGCAGACACCATTTTGAAACTGCAAGTGCGCCTGTTATAATAGCGATTGCAACAATAATTGTTCCACCAAGCCACAGTGTCAGTCCGCCGATAAGCATCGGTATCTTTGTAATCGGATCAATCGCCTGCAAAATCTCATCACATTCGCTGTCTGACATTTTTTTGCTCAATTTCTGATATATAAGTGGTTTCATACAGAAATACATATGGCACAGAAGACCGGTATAGCATCCGATGAGTGTATTAATTTTCAATGCTACAGCCAGTGGTGTGCTTTGTTTTGCAATCAGATCTGCAAGAAGCCACAGCGTAACATAAGCACCCGGCTGTCCCAAAAAGGATAACCAGAAGGACAACTTAAATCTCTTGGTTGGAACCTCTGCCCACCATGGCTGGACTCCATTTAAAGATATGTTCTCATTCTCGCCAGGCTTGCCCGGCTTGATAAGTGGCAGGTCTGCTAATGCAGCTACAAAGTTACTGATAATTCCGAAGATTCCTACGGCAACATAAATGTTCATATCATTCTCCCCTTATGTTTTATTTTTGTGATTATATAGATAACAGCTATTGGTTAGCGTTATCTAACCAGATAGATTCTACACTCTTTTATAGAATTCTGCAACATATTCTTAAAAGGGGAGTTTATTAAAGACTATTACCACTCATCTACTTCTATAAGTTTTTCCTGCAATGTCTCCTCAAGATCTGTAAAAGCCGGAATAAAACTATCGCGTATAAGCACGATCAATTCATCAATTTCTTCCTCGTTATATATATGAATTGATGTATTTCTTTTTTTCAACATCAGCAGCCAAACAGATGAGTCGTTCACAAATCCGACTTTATACCCAACCTGTAATATTTCTCTTGGCGAACCTGTTTCTGCCCCTTCTACTCCATGCATTCTCAAAACTTCCTGCAATGCTTTCCAGGCAAGTTCAAAAGTCAGATTAAACTGAACGGTAACACCCATTCGATATATAGCATTGCTGTCTGCAAGATCAAAATCTGCTTGCTTTAATATATCAAGGCAATTTGCAAAATTATCTAGTTTTTTCATATACAACTCTTTCCGGAAGATTATATGCCATTTGTCTCCCTCCATAACGGATAATTCTTCTCTCAGTTTACCACAGCATATTTTATTTTTCTATAGGCATATTCATACAGTATCATGAGGACTTTTAAGTACATGATTTTAAACATTTTTTCATCGTTACATCTTAAAAATCTGCTTTGCCTTTCCATTTGTAAATTGTATAACCGGTCCTGAGATTATAACTGTGATGATCGTACACGCTCCAAACTTTCCTCCCAGGATTACGCCCGTCACGACCATTAAAATATCTAATATCATACGAACGATCTTAACCTGCCAGTTATTCTTCTCTGCCAATGCAAAGGTTACTGCTTCATAAGACCCTCTGCCATAAGCTGCAATAACAGAACCTACTATAATTATCACTATTTTTTTCAACCAATTCTTTGGTGACATCATGTTCTCTGCAAAAATCATCTGTATACTCTTCTGAACCATCTTCGCACAATAAAACTAATGTCTTTTCACCTGTATCAAAATAGTCCTGAGATAGAAGTTCTTTAATAAAAGTTGTCTTTCCTGCCTCCAGAAAACCATTTACAAAATATATTTTTTTCATGTCAATGACTCCTCATGTAC
>ERZ808240.1713-NODE-1713-length-26273-cov-4.756160_pt1 | contig 26273 bp, 17 predicted proteins | sample MGYA00521084_ERZ808240 | MGnify/ENA primary metagenome ERZ808240 (study PRJEB31516, sample SAMN03275571) | gut metagenome | biome: mammalia-associated habitat; material: feces | host: Papio cynocephalus | place: Kenya | collected 2012-08-06 ... | reverse complement strand
TCTCGGAGTTCTCGGAGGCGTTGACCTCGGGGAGGGGGATTTTCACACCCATTCGTCGCAGCACCTTTGCAGCCGCCAGCACCTCGCCGGTGCAAGCCCCGACAGCGGGAGCTGCATCTGCTGTCGCGGATGCTTGCTCATTATTGTTATTATTATCCTCTCTCTCCTCCGGCGATGCGGAGGCAGAGGCGACAGCCGCAGCAGCCCATGCGAGCGAGCGGGCCAGCTCCGATGTGTCAGCCCCGGCGGCTTCGAGAGCGGCTTCGGCACGGTCGGCAGCTGCGATGAATGCGTTGTCGAGCTTGTCGAGTTCGGCGATTGTCATGCCGGTATACCAGTGTTTTCTTTCTTCCATAATCCGAAAAGTTGTTTTGCGCCGTGTCCTGTCACGGCATTGATAGTGATTGGTAATTAATGGTTTGTGTCGTCAGTGCAAGGTCGTCCGCATCGCGGTGAGATGTCCCTCACGTTTTGACGGTGCAAAGTTAGGGAGAAATTTTTTGGCGGAAATCGCGATTTAACGATTCGGCTTCCGTCAGGGGCGTTATGCGCGTGTTTCCTTGTTTCCTGCGTTTCCTGCCCTCGGGCAAGGAAACAGGGAAACAAGAGGAAACAGGGAGGAAACAGGAATATGTTCGGGGCGTGTTTACCATGTTTCCTGCGTTAACCGCCCAGCAACGTGGAAACAAGGAAACAACAGGAAACAAGGAAACAAGAGGAAACAGCCGCGAGGGCTGTCATGCTGTCGCGGCTGTCTGTATAGGGTCAGTGTGCGTGTCTGCTTACTTGCCTCCGTAGAGTGAATCCCACCATTGGGGCGCGTCCTGGAGGTATTTGGCGAACCATGCCATAATGGTGTTCTGCCATTCGCGTCGTTTGTCGGGGTCGGTGACGACGTGGTTCGCCCCCTCGACGGTGATGAGCTCCACGTCGCGGCCGAGTATCTTCAGGGCGTTGTACAGCTGTATGCTCTCGCCGATAGGGACGTTGGTGTCCTCTGTTCCGTGGAGCAGGAGGAGGGGTGTGTGTATCTTGTCGGCGTTGAAGAGCGAGCCTTGCTTGGTGAAGAGGTCGGGGTCTGTCCAAGGGTATGACTTGGCGGCAGCGACGGCGTTGTAGCTGTATCCCCAGTAGCCTTCGCCCCAGTAGCTGGTGACGTTTGATATGCCGGCATGGGAGACAGCGGCGGCGAAAATGTCGGTCTGCGTCTGGAGGTACTGCGTCATGAAGCCGCCGTAGCTTGCGCCGAGGCATCCTATCTTCTTGGCGTCAACGTAGGGGTGCTGCCGGCAGAAGAGCTTTACGCCCTCGATGATGTCGTCGGCGGTGCGCTTGCCCCATGCGTTGACGTGGCGTGCGGAGAACTCCTGGCCGTAGCCGGTCGTGCCGCTGGGGTTGATGACGTATACCACATAGTCGCGAGAGGCGAACACGTTGGGGTTGTAGGGGTGGTTGATGCTGTGGTCGGAGGGTGAGGTGCCGCCGTAGTAGTATACTATGAGGGGGTACTTGCGCGTGGGGTCGAAGCCCGGGGGGAGGGTGACCTCTCCGTCGATTTCCGTGCCGTCAGAGGCTGTGAACGTCCATTTCTCGGTCTTGCCCCACTCCACGTCGCCGAGTGTGTCCTGCAGGGGGTCGGCGATGAGTGTGTTGCGGCCGCTGCGTGTGTCGTATATCCATGCGGCGCCGTCGGTCTCGAGTGTCGAGCCGTTGTATGTGATGTACTGCGCGGAGCCCTCGCCCATTGATATTGAGCGTATCACGTCCACTTTGGCGTCGAGCTGCGTGAACTTTGCAGTGTGCGGGTCGCAGCGGTACATGCGTTTGTAGAATCCGTCCTCGGCAGTGAAGTAGATGTTGCCGTCGGCCTTGTTCCATATCGGCGTTCCCTCGACGGAGGGGTTGAAGTCGCGTGTCAGGGGGGTCGCCTTGCGAGTAGCGATGTCAACGACAGCCATTTGCACGTCGAAGTCGTTTGGTATGGGGTGGTTGCCGGCGTTGAGGGTCACGCCTCCGAGCATGTCAGGGCCTCCGTAGACGAGTATCTGCCGTCCGTCGGGGGAGTATACCGCGCCGTTGATGATGCCCTCGTCGGCTGCAATGGTGTCGGTGGCGAGGGTGTTGAGGTCCATTTCGATGATAGAGGCGGCGTAGAAGGGCCAGCGGTCTGGTGTCTCCTTGGTTGCGGAGTACAGGAGTCGGCGCGAATCTGGCGAGATGTCGAGCATGGTGTTCTGCCGGCTGCCGTATGTGAGCGTGACGGTGTTGCCTGTCTGGATGTCCTGTTTGACGATGTAGGCGCGGTTGCGGTTGCCCGGCTGCCGGTCGTCGGGCGACGTGACGCGGCGCATTATTCCGCTTTCTGCCGTCCCTTCGGCGAGGCGGTAGTAGATGAGGGACTTGCCGTCTGGGGTGAAGCTGACGTTTGGCGTCTCGAGGCCTGTCATGAGGCGTTCAGTGGCCATGCCGGGGACTGTCATTGTGTACAGGTCGCTGCCGTCGGCAGACTTGACGGTGTAGTACACCTTGCTGCCCAGGGGCATCCATTCGGCCTCGTAGGGGAGGTTGGCGGCTATGGCCTTGGCGGTGCGCGTCTCTATTATCTGCGCGGAATACCCGTAGTTGTTGGGGGAGAAGTACTGGCGGTATTTCACGAGTGCGTATTTGCCGTCGGGCGACACCTTTGTCGCCATGACGCGAGTGCCGAGGACGCAGTCGTCTACGTAGAAGCGGCGTTTCATGTTCGGGTCGGCTGCTATGGCGATGCTGTCGTATCCGCTGTCGGGAATGAACTCTGCCTTGACTTCGGGGTTGCACTTGGCTGAAGCGTCGGCGAGGAGCTTGAGGGTCAGGGTGTAGTCGCGCTCTGGCTCGAGGGTTAGCTGGACGGTCTGCGCCGATGCGCTGGTGACGGAGTCCTCGGCTGTGGTCTTCTTGGCTTTCTGCTCGCCGTTGACGAGCACCTCGAAGCGTGCTGGCGAGGTGACCTTGAGGCTTCCCTTTGCAAACCGCTCGGCACGCAGGTGTGTCTGCATCAGAATGACCTCGTAGCCCTGGGCTGGACGGGCGAGGGTGATGCGCCCTGTGGTGTCCCCTGCCTGTGCAAGGGTTGACTTGAGCCGCTTGAAGTCGAGGGTCATGCGGTTGTCGAGCAGGTCGGCTGTGTCGTATTTCTTGCCGTCGGTGTTGACGGAGTCGGACATTGCGGGTGTCATTACGCGGACGGGCGGGGCGGCGTTGAAGCGGTCCAGCACACGCGGCGCGGCGTATGCCGCCATGCCGCATAGCAGCACGCCCGATGCCGCTGCGATGATGGTTCTGTTTTTCATGGGTTGTGTTTCGGGTTTATGCGGCGCGAGTCGTCAGCTCGGTGTCTGGTATGAGACGACGCGCTTCATCATGATGTCAAATTCGAGTGCGGAGTACGGCTTGATGGCCGAGCCGTTTCCGTTCACGCCGTAGGCGGCGATTGCGGGTATCACTATTGTGACGGAGTCTCCGGGGACCATTTGGGTGAGCGCTGCCCAGAAGCCTCGCACCATCTGGTTGGGGCGGCAGCGGTATATGCTGTCGCCGTATGTGGTGCGCGAGTATGAGTCGTCAAACTTGGTCTGGTCGTAGAGCCTTCCGGCGTACTTGATGTCAACGGTGGAGTTGTCGAGTGGCTTCATCACCTTGTCGTGGTCGGCGGGGCGTTTGTGCCAGCGCACGAGCACGGTCACGCCTGGCAGCCAGTCGACGGTGAGCGGCTCGTAGTATGGCTTGCCGTCGTCGCCAGTGCGCTCTTGCTGCTGCGCGACGTACTGCTCGTTGTCGGCTTTCCACTGCGAGTAGTCCTCCTCGTTGTCCTTGATGCATGAGGCGAGGGCTGGGAGGAGGAGCAGTGCGGCGAGGGCCGGGGCTGCGAGAGCCCGGCTGCGCATGCTGTGTCTGTTATGTGTGGATGTCATCAGTCGGTATGGGTAAATGCGTCAGAATTTCACTTCCGGGGCTTTCTGTGCGCTCTCGTCTGCCTGGAACTGGGGCTTTGCCTCAAATCCGAACCATGAGGCGTATATCACGGTCGGGAATTTCTTGATTGCTGTGTTGTAGTCCATTACGGCCTCGGTGTAGCGTTTGCGCTCTACGGCGATGCGGTTTTCCGTGCCTTCGAGCTGTGACTGCAGCGCCAGGAAGTTCTGGTTGGCTTTCAGGTCGGGGTACGCCTCGGTGACGGCCATGAGCCGTCCGAGCGCGGAGGAGAGTTCGCCTTGCGCTTCTTGGAACTTCTTGACCTGCTCCTCGTCGAGCGTGGCGGGGTCTACGGAGATCTGGGTGGCCTTGGCTCGTGCAGCCACTACCTCTTCGAGGGTCTTGTTCTCGTGTGAGGCATATCCCTTGACCGTGTTGACGAGGTTGGGTATGAGGTCTGCGCGGCGCTGGTAGACGTTCTGCACCTGCGCCCATGACTGTTCCACTTTCTGTTCCTTCTCGGTCAGGGAGTTGTAGTCGCATGATGTTAGGAATGATGCGGCGAGCGTCAGCGCGGCGAGCGTCATCATCAGTTTGCGGAGTCTTTTCATCTTTGTGGTTGTTTATCGGGTTGGAGAGTTGGGTTGTCAGAGCAGTTTCTTGAGCAGGGAGTTGAGGCTTACCTGCTCGGAGAGTATGGCTTCGAGCTGGTCAATGGCCACGCGCTGCTGCTCCATGCTGTCGCGGTGGCGCAGCGTGGCTGTGCCGTCCTGGAGCGTCTGGTGGTCAACGGTGATGCAGAATGGCGTGCCTATGGCGTCCTGGCGGCGGTAGCGCTTGCCTATGGAGTCCTTCTCGTCGTACTGGCAGGTGAAGTCGAAGCGCAGGCGGTGCTGTATCTCGCGTGCCTTCTCGGGCAGGCCGTCCTTTTTGACCAGCGGCAGCACGGCGCATTTCACTGGGGCGATGGCGGGGGGGAAGTGCAGGACGACGCGCTTGTCGCCGCCTTCGAGCTCCTGCTCCTCGTAGCTGCTGCACAGCACGGTGAGGAACATGCGGTCTACGCCTATTGATGTCTCGATGACGTAGGGGGTGTAGCTCTCGCCCAGCTCGGGGTCGAAGTACTGTATCTTCTTGCCGGAGAACTTCTCGTGTTGCGACAGGTCGAAGTCGGTGCGCGAGTGTATTCCCTCTACCTCCTTGAAGCCGAATGGCATGCGGAACTCGATGTCGGTGGCTGCGTTGGCGTAGTGGGCGAGCTTCTCGTGGTCGTGGTAGCGGTACTTGTCGTCGCCCAGGCCGAGAGCCTTGTGCCATTCGAGACGGGTGCGCCGCCAGTAGTCGAAGTACTGCATCTCAGTGCCGGGGCGGACGAAGAACTGCATCTCCATCTGCTCGAACTCGCGCATGCGGAATATGAACTGGCGTGCGACTATCTCGTTGCGGAAGGCCTTGCCTATCTGTGCGATGCCGAAGGGGATGCGCATGCGTCCTGTCTTCTGCACGTTGAGGTAGTTGACGAATATGCCTTGCGCCGTCTCGGGGCGCAGGTACACCTCCATTGCGCCGTCGGCGGTGCTGCCCATCTCGGTCTTGAACATGAGGTTGAACTGGCGCACGTCGGTCCAGTTGCGCGTGCCGCTTATGGGGTCTGCTATCTCGCAGTCGAGTATAATCTGCTTGAGCTCTGCCAGATCGTTGCCGTTCATGGCCTTTGCGAACCGCTCGTGGAGCTCGTCGCGCTTGCGTGCGTTGTCGAGGACACGGGGGTTGGTCTGGCGGAACATTGCCTCGTCAAACGAGTCTCCGAACCGCTTGTGTGCCTTGGCGACTTCCTTGTCGATCTTTTCGTCAAACTTGGCTATCGCGTCTTCGATGAGCACGTCGGCGCGGTAGCGCTTCTTGGAGTCTTTGTTGTCGATGAGGGGGTCGTTGAATGCGTCGACGTGCCCGGAGGCTTTCCAGATGGTCGGGTGCATGAAAATGGCGGAGTCAATGCCGACGATGTTGTCGTGGAGCATTGTCATCGCCTCCCACCAGTAACGCTTTATGTTGTTCTTCAGCTCAACGCCGTTCTGTCCGTAGTCGTAAACGGCTGAAAGGCCGTCATATAGCTCGCTTGACTGGAATACGAAGCCGTACTCCTTGGCGTGAGCGACTATTGTCTTGAATACATCTTCCTGTTTTGCCATGTTGTCTGTTATTTAGCGGCTTTGCGGGCAGCTGCGCTGACGCTCCGCCCCACCGTAGCGCAAAGTTACGAAAAATCATGCACCTGACGAAACGCCAGCCGTAAAAAAATCCGCATTTCCGTCACTCAGAGCGCTCTGAGTTCTCGGAGAACTCGGGGGTTACTGCTGCGCAGTCTGTTCCTCTTCGGGTTGCTGCTCTGGGCATGCCTGCTCGGAGGCGAAGCCTTCCTTCTCGAGGGCCTTTTGCAGCTTTTCGGGTGTGGTCTTGTCTGCGTCGTAGGTTATGGTGACTGTCTGCTGCTCGAGGTCGGTGACGATGTCCTTGACCCCTTTCTCGAACTTGAGGGCCTTCTTGATGCGGTTCTCGCACGAAGAGCATTGCATCTGGGGCTCGGGGGTGAGGACGAGTGTCTGTATGTCCTTGGCGTAGGCTGACGCTGCCAGTGCCAGTGCCGCAATGGCGGCTGCTATTCTGCTTGCTTTCATGTCGTTGTGTTTATTTGCTTAGGTTGATGCGCACGCCGGCGTATATCATCGGGCCGTGTACGGGCCCCCATACCATTGTGGGGTCGAATGTGCTGCTCCATGGGTCGGCGGCGTTGATTATGGTCTGTTTCTGGCGGAAGCCTGTGAGGTTCTCGCCTCCTATGTATACGGAGAAGTCGCGGAAGTCGCGTGTAATTTGCGCCGAGAGCTGTGCGAAGCTGTGGAAGCGTGTGTCCCACAGCGGGTTGCCTGCGGCATCGAGCATGGGGTCGGGCAACCGTCCTCCGCCGTTGAACTGCGCCGTTATGTCGAAGTGCCACAGTTCGAGGGGGGTGACGTAGCCTACGGTGAGCAGCCCCTTGTAGCGGTTGGTGAGGGGCTGCGTGCGCAGTCGTCCGCCGTAGGTGGCTTTCACGTCGTTGTAGCGCCATGCGCCTGTCATGGTCAGCCCTCGCACGGGGGAGAAGGTGGCTTCGACCTGGAAGTTGTGCGAGTATGACTTGCCGTCCACGCCGCAGACGGCTATCTGGCTGGTGTCGGTGTCGTAATCGGCTATCACGCGGCGGCGGAAGTCGGTGTAGTAGTATTCGGCGGAGAGGGTGAGGGGGCGCGTGAACACTTCTGTCTTCCACATTATGCTCACGCCGTAGTTCCACGCTTCCTCCTGCGGCAGGCCGCTGCTGATGACGAGGGGGCGTCCTGCGGCGAGCAGGTGGCTGTTCTCGGCCAGCGCGAATACGTGACGGTAGCCCTTGCCAGCGCTTGCACGGAGCGAGAGGCCGTGCACCGGCTCGTACTTGATGTGCGCACGGGGCGTTACGAACCAGCCGTGGCGGTTGCTGTGGTCGGCACGCAGCCCTGCCATTGCGGTGAGGCGGTCGGCAAGCATGTATGTGTACTGGGCGTACACGCCAGCGGAGGTTTCCTCCTCGCCGATGCGGGTGAGGGGCAGTGTGGCATCGTGGGCCATGCGCACGTCCTGCGTCAGGCGGTCGTGGTTGATGCTGATGCCGGCGGAGAACTTGTTGTGCTGGCCGAAGTCGCTCTCGTACATGGCCGACAGGTATCCGCTGCGCTGGTCGGCGTCATAGCGTCGCAGGCCGTAGTGTGCGTCCTGGCTGTGCAGCGAGGCGTTGCCCATTACGGCGATGTTGGCGTTGTTGTCCTTGTTGAGTATGAAGGCGTTCTTGGCGAAGAGGCTGTAGCGGTTGGCTACGATGCCTATGGTGTAGAGCGGCGCGTCGTGGGCGGCTGCGCTGCCGTGCGAGTGTTCGAGCTGGCCGCTGGCACGCTTCTCGTTGAGGTATGAGAAGCCCGCCTGGAATATGTCCTTGTCGGAGAAGTACCCCCAGCGGTTCATGGCGTGCACCTGCCGCACGCGCGGCGTGTCCTCAAATCCGTCGTGGTTGTGGTCGAAGCTCTTGAGGTCGTCCTCCCAGTGCGCCAGCACGAGGGTGGAGAGCTTGTCGGTGATGTGTATGTTGCCGCCGGCGTTGGCCTCAAATCCGAGCTTGCTGTCGCCGTAGGCGTTGAACATGAGCTGTTCGTCGCCCTGCGGCTTGAGAAACTCGATGTTGGTCTGCCCGGTGATGGACTCGTATCCGTTCTTGACCGATGCGCACCCCTTGGAGACCTGAATGCTCTGCATCCATGTGCCGGGGACGTAGCCCAGCGAGTATGGCGTGGCGATGCCCCGGTAGTTGGGGAGGTTCTCGGTGAGCATCTGTATGTACGCGCCAGAGAGGCCGAGGAGCTTGATTTGCTTCGCTCCTGTGGCAGCGTCGTCATACGACACGTCAACGGAGGGGTTGGTGACGAAGCTCTCGCCCAGGTTGCAGCACGCGGCGCGGAACAGCTCCCCCTGGTTGATGCGGAAGGCGTTCTCCACGCCGTCGGAGTAGTGTATGTTCTTCTGCCGTGCGGTGACGACAATCTCGCCGAGCTGCTCGGTGGTGTCAGGCATTTCGGCAGGAGGCTCAGTTGCGGCTGCGAGCACCGAGAGTATCAGGAGGTCAGAAATCATATCCTATGGTGAAAGTCCAAGCCTTGTTCTTGCCGCCCATGTAGGGGTCTTTCCAGGCGTCGCGGGTGCCGGCCATGTAGTGTACGGCTACCACGTAGTGCTGCCAGAGGGTCAGCCCTGTGCCCATCTTGAAGCCGAAGTCCAGCGACTTGTGGCGCAGGTCGGGCATGGCGGTCTGGTCGGACTTGATGAACGTGCCGTCAGACTTGGTCTTGAGGTTGAACGAGAAGTACGGTCCCAGCTCGACGTTCCAGCGCACGGACTCGGCGAGGTTGAAGTGGAGCGAGGCGAGGACGGGTATGTCGAAGGCGTACCTCCTGACGTGTCCGCAGATGCCCATCCACTGTGCCTCGGCTCCGCTGGCGAGCGACATGTATGCGTAGTCGCCGCTGCGGCTCTGGAAGAAGAAGCCCGGCTGTATGCTGATGTAGTCGCGTATGTTGATGTTTGCCACCACGCCCGCGTCGAAGCCCAGCCCCCACGAGTTGTGGTTGTAGAGGTTGTCGTGCATGTTGAGGTCGGTGGTGTTGACTGAGGTGTTCAGCCCGATGCGCACGCCCAGCCCGAATGCCTCGTCAGGCTGTGAGGTGTCGAAGAACTCCTGCGCGGAGGCTGTCGTCGCCGCCAGTGCTGCCGCGAGGGGCAGGATGTATCTGAAGCTGCGTGTGTTCATGATGATGTGCTGTTATGAGTGAGGTGCAATCGTGTGCGGGGCACAGTCCTGTAACAGCCGCAAAGTTATGAAAATATCCCGAACCAGCAAAATGCCCTCTGGCTGTGTTTTACCGAGGGTGCTGATATCGCAGCGCAGCCAAAGTAGGGACACGGCGTGCCGTGTCCGAAGAGTGACAGACGTAATTGTTTTGATTAGCAGTGACTTGGGTGCGGACACGGCACGCCGTGTCCCTACACTGTCAGGATATGCCGAGAGCAGAATGACATTAGTCTATCCAGTGTCAACGCTTGCCGCAGCGGCGTATCAGCGAGGTCGCTGCTATCCATGCGGCCGCGTCGGCGGCAAGCACGATGTTGAGGTCGAGGCATTCCGACAGCAGCACGTTGGCGGCAATGGCCACGGCAGAGGCGATGACAAGTGCGGCGAGCGCGTTGGCAGGTTTTATGCCCATGTCGAGCAGCCGGTGGTGGATGTGGTTGCGGTCAGGCAGGAAAGGGCTCTTGTGCGCACGCAGCCGCACGAAGTATACCCTCACGGTGTCGAAACAGGGTATCAGCAGCGGGGCGAGGGCGAGGATGACCGGGCTTGCGCCGCCCAGGGCTGTGGGGGTGTCGGCTCCAAGCACGCGCATCCCCAGGGCGGCGCATATCAGGCCGAGGGTCATCGAGCCGGTGTCGCCCATGAAGAGCTTGCCGCAGCGGGCAGGGTTGCCGGCGATGTTGTAGCGCAGGAAGGGAAGCGTCGCGCCGAGAGTGGCAGCGCATATCGTCGCCCCGAAGATGTCGCCCGAGGCTATGAAGATGAAGCCGTAGAACAGCATCGCGAGCTGGCAAAGCATCGTGCACAGGCCGTCGATGCCGTCGATGAGGTTGAATGCGTTGATGATGAACACTGTCATAAGCACGGTGAACGGCCACGAGGCGTACCAGGGCAGCGAGCCTATCCCGGCTGCGCCGCCGAAGGTGTCGATGCACAGCCCTCCGCATAGCAGCATCACGCCGCAGATGATCTGTATCATGAACTTGGTGCGGTAGCGCAGACGGAACAGGTCGTCAGCCACGCCGCTGCCGTAGATGAGGCACAGGGCTATGAAACAGAACGTTATCTGCTCCACGTCGCCGGCATATACAGCCACCGCGTCCTTGCAGCCGAGCAGGAAGTCGAGGCCCAGCGAGCAGAGCATGCCCAGCATCAGCGAGGGGAGGAACGCCATGCCGCCCAGGCGAGGCACATTGCCACGGTGGTTCTTGCGGCTGTCAATCTTGTCATACAGCTTGCGCTTGACGGCGATTTTCAGTATCACCGGCAGCAGCACGGCGGAGCAGGCAGTCCCCGCGATGAACGACGTGAGTATGTTGATGTACACGCTCCCCATAAGCAGCTGCAAAGTTAGCAAAAAATCCGTTTACCGCCAACGCAGCCCCAGCCGCGCCGCTTGTCTGCTGCGGTGTCAGCTGTCTAGGGGGATTGAGGGCTGGAGCAGGCAGACGCGTTCGGTGGCACGTGTCAGCGCGGTGTACAGCCAGCGCAGGAAGCTGTCGCCGGCAGCATCGGGCATGATTGCCGCCAGGTCGATGTATACGTGCCGCCACTGGCCGCCCTGCGCCTTGTGGCAGGTGACGCAGTAGGCGTACTTCACTTGCAGCGCGTTGTAGTATTCGTCCTCGAGCGCGGCCATGGCACGCTCTGTGGGCGAGCCTTCCTTGGCGGCATATACGCGGCGGTACAGCTCGTCCATCTCCGCTTGGGGGAGGGCAGGTCCTTCGCTGCGCAGGCTGCGCAGCATTACCTTGGCGGCTATGACTTCCTCCTCGCGCCCGGGCATGTGCATCTCGACATCGACGAAGTTCAGCCCGTAGGCCTTGTGCAGCCGCCCTATCCAGTCCACGATGACCGTCTCGCCGTTGGCAAGGAACGAGACGCCCTTCATGCGGCGCGTCCAGTAGTAGTTGTTCTTGGCAATGATGAGCCGCTCGCCACGTGTCAGGGGGCTGTCGGCATACATTATCTGCGTGCGCACGGCGTGGTTGATGTCGGCGGCGCGTTTGTTGGAGCGCGTGATGATGATGCTCTCCTCCTTGCCCGCTGTGCTCCACGACGTAGACAGCTCGTCGGCGAAGTCGTAGAATGTCACTGTCCGTATGTCGTCATACCCTCTGGTGACGAGGCGCGGCATCGCGTTGCTGCCGCTCTCTATCATGCGTCGCACCAGCGTGGCGTTGTGCAGTATCCCGCTCCCTTCGGCCTGCCGTGCCGGCTGGTCGAGGCATCTGTATGTCACCTCCAGCCCCAGTGCGGCGAGCGTCTCGGGGTTCATGGCCGGCGAATCGTCCTGTCCCACGGGGGGCAGCTGCGCGGTGTCGCCCACAAGCACCATGGCGCACCCCGGTGCGGAGTAGATGAAGCGCACCAGGTCGTGCAGCATCGGCGAGCGTCCCCGGTCTGTGACCATTGAGGCCTCGTCTATTATGTAGAGCGTGTCGCGTGCGTTGTTCCTTCCCAGCGAGAATGTGGGCGTGCCGCCCTGTCCGCAGGTGCGGAAATAGATGTGGCGGTGCACAGTGGCTGCGCGGTGTGCGGAATACTTCTCTGCCACCTTGGCTGCGCGGCCTGTCGGCGCGAGGACCGTGCTTTTCATCTTCAGGCGTGTCATTGCGGCTATCAGCGAGCCTACTATCGAGGTCTTGCCCGTGCCGGCATACCCGTTGAGCAAGAACACCTCACGCGGCGTGTGAGCGCAGGCAAACCGCGCCAGCTCGCACAGGGTCTCGTCCTGCGCCTCGGTGGGGACGTATTCCAGGCACGCCAGAGCCTCGCGGTGCAGTGCGGCGGGGTCGAGCATCATGGCATCGGGGTGTTGGCGGTGTCGGGCGAGTTGAGTATCTCGAGCTGCCGGCGGACGCTCTCCTCATGCACAGCCGCCATGATGCGGCGCGTGAACTGCGGGGGCAGTCCCAGCTGCAGCCCCGTCTGCTCACGCGAGCGCATGATGCTGTCATGCCGCTGTATCTGGACGGCGGGAATGTTGCGCGAGCGTTTGAACTCGCCTATCTCGCGGCTCACCTCCATGCGTCGTGCCAGCACTTCGAGCAGCTCGCGGTCGCACTCGTCTATCTTGTCGCGCAGTGCTTCGAGGCCGGCTGCGTCGCCGTCGCGGCGGCGTATGGTCAGGCTGCGCATCAGCTGCGTGAACGCCAGCGGTGTGAGCTGCTGGGCGGCATCGCTCATGGCAGCGTCAGGATTGGGGTGCACCTCTATCATCAGCCCGTCAAAGTCCATGTCGAGAGCCTGTTGCGCCAGCTGCGCTATCAGGTCGCGGCGGCCGGCGATGTGGCTCGGGTCGCACAGCATCGGCAGGTCGGGCATGCGCCGGCGCAACTCAATGGGCACGTACCATTTCGGAGGGTTGCGGTATGTCTGCGTGCCGTAGCAGCTGAATCCGCGGTGGACGGCGGCAAGGCGGCGCAGCCCCGCGCCCCAGAGGCGTTGCACAGCACCCTGCCACAGGTCGGTGTCGGGGTTGACCGGGTTTTTCACCATTACGCCCACATCTGCGCCGGTCTCGGCAATGGCGTCGGCTATCTCCTGGACGGCGAAAGGGTTGGCAGACGTGCGTGCGCCTATCCACAGTATGTCTATTCCGGCATCGACGGCAGCGAGGACGTGCCTGCGCGCCCCCACCTCCGTGGCTACGGCAAGCCTCGTCTCCTCCTTGACACGCGCCAGCCACGGCAGGGCCTTCTCCCCTGCGCCCTCGAAGCACCCGGGCTTGGTGCGCGGCTTCCATACCCCGGCGCGGAAAATGTCAGTGCCGGCGGCAGCGAGGGCTTCAGCAGTCTCCATGACCTGCGCCTCGCTCTCTGCGGCGCACGGCCCAGCGATGACGACAGGGGAGGTGGAGGGCTTTTCGCGGTTGATGAGTGGTGTGAATCGGGGCATCGTCTTTCAGTGGCGAGGGTAAGTCAACGCCAGCGCGAAGTTACGAAAAAATCCGCGCCGGCGCAAATGCGTACATATATGGGGTATGCCTACTCGCCGCCGTCGACGGGGGCTGTGCGCGACATCGTGGCTATGCAGGCGCCGTCACCGGCTGTCAGTGTCAGCGTGCCGTCCGTGAGGGTGTAGTGCCGCACCATGGGGAGCGACTGCATCACCTCTCGCTCCAGGCTCATGTCGGGGCAGAGCATCCGTGTCGAAATCATGTCGTCGCCGAATGCGATGTCGCCCTGCGCGGTGCAGGCGTACGAGCCCGACAGCTGGTTGCACCCTGCATTGCCGCTCACACGTCCTGTGGCGGGGTCAAACATCAGGTAGGGCCATTCCTCGGCGGCGTCGCTGTTATGCACCTCGGTAGCGCGGACTGTGGTGAAATACCATTTGCCCTCTATGGCAGCGGAGGGAGCGGCTTGGGCGGCCGGCTTCTGGCTCTTGCACGAGCTGAACGCAGCGGGCAGCACAGCAGCAGCGAGGAGGAGGGGAATGAGCGTATGCTTCATAATATGCAAATTGAAGGGTCGTTTACTATACAACACCGGCGAGGGGCGAATATTGTCGCAGCAGTGCAAGCCAGCCCGAAAAAAGGTGCTCGCGCGTAGGAATAAATGAAAATAAAGTGTTAACTTTGCAGTCCCGAAGGGGAACGGCGCGAGTCTGCACCCCCGCGGGGCATTACAGGTAAAAAAAAAGACGCAAACAGCGAAGTAAAACAAGAACGTAAAATCGAATTTGAAATGAGAATCGCAAAAATCCATGGCCGCGAAATCCTTGATTCACGCGGAAATCCTACGGTCGAAGTAGACGTATTGCTTGAAAGCGGCGCACGCGGACGCGCAGCCGTGCCCTCAGGCGCATCGACAGGCGTGAACGAGGCTCTCGAGCTCCGCGACGGCGACAAGGCTCGATACATGGGCAAGGGCGTGCAGAAGGCTGTCGCCAACGTCAACGGCCCGATAGCAAGCGCACTGCGCGGCATGAACGCACTCGACCAGATTGCGGTTGACAAGAAGATGCTCGAACTCGACGGCACCCCCACCAAGTCAAACCTCGGCGCAAACGCCATTCTCGGCGTGTCGCTCGCTGTGGCCAAGGCTGCCGCTGACTATCTCGACCTCCCCCTCTACAAGTACATCGGCGGCGCAAACTCATACACCCTCCCCGTGCCGATGATGAACATCATCAACGGCGGAGCTCACTCTGACGCGCCTATCTGCTTCCAGGAGTTCATGATACGCCCCGTGGGCGCATGCTGCTTCAAGGAGGGAATACGCTGGGGCACTGAAGTGTTCCACCACCTCAAGAAGGTCCTTAAGGACCGTGGCCTCGCCACGTCAGTAGGCGACGAGGGCGGCTTCGCCCCCTCGCTCGACGGCACTGAGGACGCGCTCAACGTCATCATGCAGGCTATCCGCGACGCAGGGTACGAGCCAGGCAAGGACGTGACTATCGCCCTCGACTGCGCCTCGTCTGAATTCTACAAGGACGGCGTGTACGACTACACCTGGAAACAAGCTGACGGCCCCAAGTTCACCTCGCAGCAGCAGGCCGAATACCTGCGCGACCTCATCGCCAAATACCCGATTGACTCTATCGAGGATGGCATGGCAGAGAACGACTGGGAGGGCTGGCGCATACTCACCGACATGATCGGCGACCGCTGCCAGCTCGTGGGCGACGACCTGTTCGTGACCAACGTGAAATACCTCGAGCGCGGCATCGAGGAGGGTTGCGCCAATTCTACCCTTGTCAAGGTCAACCAGATAGGTACTCTGACGGAGACGCTCCGCGCAGTGGAGATGGCGCAGCGTGCCGGTTACACCGCTGTCATTTCTCACCGCTCTGGCGAAACCGAGGATGCCACTATCGCCGACATCGCCGTGGCTACCAACGCCGGACAGATCAAGACCGGCTCTGCAAGCCGCTCCGACCGTATGGCCAAGTACAACCAGCTCCTCCGCATTCAGGAGGAACTCGGCGACGATGCTGCATACGGCTACCGCAAGATAGTACGCAAGTAAGCGCAACACCGCACGGCAGCGCCGTCTGCCCGAAACGAACAAGAGAGGATATGCCGCCAGGCACGTCCTCTCTTATTTTTTAAGCGTATTACTGTGCTGTCATGGTAGGGACACGGCACGCCGTGTCCGCTGAGTGGCAAGTGCAATTATTTGATTTACTGCAATCTATCCTTGCGGACACGGCACGCCGTGTCCCTACTTGTTGCCGCTATCCCGTTGTTTTGCGGCCGAATGTCGGGTCAATGCGGATGCACGCGCATACGGCAAAGGTTGCTATGCAGCTCACCATGATCCACCAGAAGAAGTTGACGTAGCCCTGCGCTCCCTCGCCGCCGAACAGGTTGAACTGCCCCAGGAACTCGTGTATCCATCCTGCCGCCATGCCGGGGAGCATCATGCCCAGCGCCATGAACGCCGTGCAGAAGGCATAGTGAGAGGTCTTGTTCTCTCCCTGCGCGAAGTAGATCAGGTATAGCATGAAGGCGGTGAACCCGAAGCCGTAGCCGAACTGCTCCACAGCCACAGCCGCGCCTATCCAGCAGATATTGTCAGGCTGCGTCATCGCCAGCACGCAGTAGAACGCGCATGGCAGCGTCAGGCTCAGCGCCATTGGCCACAGCCACCGCTTCAGGCCGTCGCGGGCTATCGCCAGACCGCCGAGGATGCCCCCGGCAAGCAGCGCGATGACACCGAATGTGCCGTTTACCCAACCTACCTGCTCCGTGGTCAGCGCAAGTCCCCCATCTGCACGCGGGGCAACGAGGAACGGCTGCACCAGCTTGATGCACATGGCCTCGGGCAGACGGTACAGCAGCATGAAGCACAGCGCCGAGAGGATGTGCGGCTTGCGGAAGAAGGTCACGAATGTGTGTCCGAAGTCACGGATTATCTTGCTGAAATCCTTGTCGCTGCGCGGCGTGTCGGCGGCTGCCCGCGGCAGCATGCGTGTATGGTACAGCCACACGGCGAGGAAGAACACGGCGAGGACGGCAAATGTCACCGACCATGCCAGCGGCACGTCGCCGAGCCTGTCCTCGAGGATGCCCGCCAGTATGACCAGCCCTCCCTGTCCTATGACAGACGCTATGCGGTAGAATGTTGACCTCACTCCCACGTATGCCGCTTGCTCGTGGCCGTCGAGCTCAAGCATGTAGTAGCCGTCGGCGGCGATGTCGTGGGTGGCGGAGAAGAAAGCCATGAGCCAGAACAGCGCAAGCGTTGCGGAGAAGAAGAACGGCGTGGGCAGCAGCAGCGCCACCGCAGCCATGGAGCAGCCCAGCAGCAGCTGCATCGTCAGCACCCACCACCGCTTGGTGCGCAGTATGTCCACAAACGGGCTCCAGAACGGCTTGATGACCCACGGCAGGTAGAGCCACCCGGTGTAGAATGCCATTTCAGTGTTGCTGATGCCCATGTTGACGTACATCAGCACTGTCAGCGTGTTGACCGCGAAGTAGGGGAGACCCTCGGCTATGTACAGCGAGGGTATCCACGTCCACGGCGATTGTCTGTTCTTCTTCATTGTACTGTCGTTGTTACTTCACGTTCACCGTCTTGCCGGCGGAGTGTCCCGTCACGAGCGGAGCGTAGAGGGACTGCACGGTGGCGATGCCGACCGTATAGCTGCCGTCGCGGTCGATGTAGCAGTCATAGCTTATCTGATGCACTCCCTTGGGGAGGAAGCTGATGAACAGGTTGGTCTGCGAGTCGCGTGTCTCGCGGTATACCCAGATGCCGTCGGTCTGTGTGTATGACGACAGCTGGTCAGCAGGCTCCATGCACGCGCCGCGCTCGTCGGTTATCGCCACATACTGCAGGTCGCTCGCGTTCTTGACCGTCAGCACCACGCGCACTTTCTGTCCCGTCTTGAGGTCCCCAGCCGAGAGGCGTGTGCCAGCCTCGGCATTGTCGAGCGCGTATATCTCCTTGGCAATGGAAATCTGGTCGGTGCTTGCTGCCTTGACCTCGACTGACGGCGCGATGTACTGTGCCAGCACGCCGCCCCATGCCGGGTGCGAGCCGTGCTTGGTCACACGGAGCGTCTTGCCTGCCACCTTTTGTGGGTCGAGCTGTATGGTCAACGCGCCTGTATAGCGTGCCGGTGTGACATCATACCTTTCGCCGCCGATGGTGATTTCTGCCTGTTCGCTGTCGGCAGTCCATTCAGAGCCGCTCGCGAGTATGGCGTGGACGATTTCGGCCGTGTGCGTGTCATAGCCCCAGTCGCCGTACTGGCGTTGGAGGATGAGCCACTGGCGCAGCAGGTCAACCGACTTGTCCTGCGGAGCAATCTCGGCGAAAGCCTCGAGCACCTGTGCCGTCGTGATGAGACGGGGGAAGCCCTGCCAGCCGCTGCTGAGGTTGTCGTAGTACATGCCGCGCTCCGGGGTGGTGACGGCATGCTGGCGCAGCGATTCGAGTATCAGGCCAGCCTCCTTGGCGTAGCCGCTGCGGTGCAGCAGTATTGCTGCCGTGGCCTTGTCGTAGATGCCGAAGTCGCGCCATGACTGGGCTACAGCCTTCAGCGACTTGTCGAGGTATGAGGCTATCTCCTTGTTCTCCGCTTTCACGCCGAAGTCCTGGCGTATGTAGAGCCAGCGCAGTGCCGCGAGCGGGTATATATGCTTCTTGTTGCGGATGTAGCTGTCATACGATTCCTTGTCGATGTATTTCACAGCTTTCGAAGCCATTTCCGCGATGTCGCCGCTCTCGCTTTCAGGCACATAGCCCATGTCGGAAATCATGGCAAGGTTGAGCAGCACGCCAGTGGTGATGTATACCGACGACTCAAAGTCAGGCAGCCACGACCAGCCTCCGTCACGCTTCTGCGCTTTCTTGATATCGGCAATCAGCGAGCTGACAGCCTGTCTGTTGGCGTTGGCATCGAGCAGCGAGGTAAGGTGCTGCATACGCATCGTCTCCGCAGCAGCGTCGTTTACCCACACCGTGTTCTCCAGTGCGACGGCCTTCAGATGCTCGTCCTTTTGCAGGTTGGAGATGAGCGTGGAGTCAGCACCGGTCTTCAGAGCCTCCGTCCAGTACTGTATCGCCGTGCGCACCTGCGGGTATTTGCGGGCTATGCCGTCGGCAAAGGCGTTGCCGAACAGGGCGGAAGCCTTGGCCAGCACGTTCTCCGACTTGGGCGTGGTGATTTCAGGCAGCGCGGTGAGGCAGTGCCATATCGGGTTGTCGCAGTATTGCAGCGTCACTGATGCGTCCTTGTCGTATTTCGGCAGCTTGACAGCGATGTCGTTGCTGTCTGTGCCGAGGTAGAAAGGCTTGGACTCAAACACTGGCGACGAGGAGGGGAGTATGGAGATGATGTCCTGCTCGCCGTCGGTATAGTCGCCGCCAATGGCATAGCAGCGTATGCCCACCAGCTGCGCATCGTTGGGCGTGTCGTAGTCTATTGATATGGTGCGCGACGACTTCGGCTTCATGGTCTCTGCTGCGAAGTCCTGACGCTTGATGACCTTGCCGGTCGCCGGGTCGAACAGCTCGATTACGCCAGCCACCTGCTGTTCGGTGTCAGAATTGTTCATCAGCGAGGCGCGGACGGAAGTCTTGTCGCCGGTGCGCAGGTATCGCGGCATGTTCCCCTTGACCATTACCGGCTTGGCCGACAGGGCGTCATACGTTGCCACTGCCGAGTACAGGTCGTCGGTGTATGCTGCAAGCTGCAGCTGCCATGTAGTGTTGAAGTTGGGAATGGTGAAGCTGAGAGTGACGATGCCCTCGTCATCAGTCACGAGGCTCGGGCGGAAGAACGCGAGAGGATGTTCCGTGTCGCGCAGTTCTACCCCCGACACGTCGGCCGCCTCGCCGCCGTTGTCACTGCCCCTGACGCTCATGCTTTTCTTCTTCATGTTGCTGCCAACGCCGTAGCCCACTGTCACCACCTCTTGCAATGATGCGTCAGCTGCTGCGCTCTCACATGCGGCCTCATGATCAAGGATGCGACTCTCTCGGGAAACAATATTGGAGGCACGGGCAGGGCTTATGCTTTTGAAACTCAATATTCGGTCATAGGAGTCGCCGTACAGGCTCTTGCCGTACAGGTTCCAGTCTGGCATGACACCAGCCTCGTAGCGAGCATACTTGCAGTCAGAGAATACTGCCGCGCCGCCGATGCTGCCGATGCTGTGAGTGGAGATAGACGATGCGGGCGAGAAGTACACGCTGCCGCGAGGGTTGAGCGACCAGAAGAACGGCGACAGGGCGTTCAGAGCCTTGTCCGTCATCACTGCCATTACGGGTATGCGTGCGGCGTTGCCGCCGTTGTACAGCATGCGGAATGACCACTGTTCCTCCGAGCCGGGGCGTATCTTGTCGCGGAATGACTCCACCTTTATCTTCAGCTCGTTGCGGCTCTCTGCCGGCAGCACCAGTACTGTCTGGCTTTCGGTCTTCAGGTCATGACCGCCGGCGAAGCGCACCCATACGCGGTTGTCGGCGGCAGGAGCGTCCACGTCTATGGTCATAATTTTGTCGCCGGGGTTGAGCCAGCGGCGTGAGATGACGCTGTCGGCATTGCAAATCTCGCACAGTATCGGCGAACCGTGGTAGCCCGTGGCGACACGCACAGGGACAGTCTTGCTGCCGCGCTCTGCCGTCACCTTGTCCTGCGGCAGCCACAGCGGCGTGGCGTAGGGGGCGCGGTCGTCTGCCGTGCGGTAGATGACCGTCTCGCGGGTGTAGCTGATGCTGTCAACCGTGAATGACAGCTCGTATTTGCCGCTGGGGAGCGATGCGGAGGGCAGTTTCAGCTGTGGCGACATGAATGAGCCGGCGGTGATTTTGCCGTCTTGCGACTTGATGGTGTACTCCACTTCGCGCTCCACCTCTTTGTCTATCAGGTCGAGGACAGGCACGTCCAGCGTTATCTCGTCGCTGTCAGCGGCTATGCGGTCAGGAATGCTCGACAGGTCGATGCGGTATGCCTCGCCGATGCTGAACACCCGTGAGCCCCCCTCCTGTGTCTCGCCTGTGGGGGATGTTGCCTCAACCTTGAGGCGGTACGACCCTAGGCAGAAGCGTGTGCCGCGCAGCTCGTCAGTGGGCAGCTCTACGGTGAAGCGTCCCTGTTCGTCAGCCGTGGTTTCGTCGCCGTAGCTGGCATTGTTGTCATCGTCCCATAGCCACCAGCTCGCGTATGAGATGTCGTACTTCACCGCAGCTTTTGCCACTGGCATGCCGGAGTATGTCTTGACGCTGCCGCTGATGCGCACGGTGTCGCCGAGGCTGTACGAGTCCTTGGTTTCATCTATTTCGACGTAGAACGAGGGTGTCTTGTACTCCGCCACGTCCACGTATGCCGAGCCAAGCGATGTCTTCTCGATGCTTGCGCGGACAGACCAAGAACCGAGTACGCCGCTTTTGGGTATCTCGAACTTGCCGGATAAGCGTCCGTGCTCGTCGGTGACACATTCCAGCGAGTCTCGCATCATGTGGTTGCCGTCATGGAGCGTCATGACCACCTTCTGCCGTGGCAGGAGCGACACGTTGCGCCCGGTCTTGCTGTAAACCACCGCAGTGAAGCCTATCGTGTCGCCAGGGCGGTAGATAGAGCGGTCTGTCAGGACGGTTGCAAATGCACGGTCGCCAGAGGTGCGGTTGCCAGAGCCGTATGTGTACATATAGGTCTTGAGAAAGTCCTTGCCGCGACGCAGCTCGATGTCCCAAGAGCCGGCAGGGACGCGCACATACCCGTCGAGGTTAGTGACGGCCTTGAGTTTCGTTTCCTTTTTGCCGTACTGGTCGGAGATGCATTTCACAATCACATTGGGCATCGGCGACATATCCTTGCCGCTGACCACGTAGAGCAGTTTCTCCGGGGCGTTGTCGTCGCTCGATGTCAGTATTTGCATATCGCTGACACGGAATATCGCTGACGAGTCGCTCATGCCGTCGTTCAAAAGCCCGGACGTGTCGCGTGTCGAGGTGGCGATGACGGCGTAGCGGCCGTATCCCTGCGGAGGGAACACCACGTTGGCTTTGCCGCTGAAAGGCACTGTGCCGTCTATTTTTACGGGAATTGCGCACAGCTCCGTGCCATCTTCAATTATTTGTTCGACATTGTATCTGAAATCGTCAAGGTCTTCCGGTATGCGGTACAGGTGGATGTACGACGTGTTGATGTTCTCGACATCGACGGATACCTTGATTGAATCTGTAGAGAGATACTGGTCTTGGACGGTGAAACTGACCTTTTGAATTTTCAGCTTACATAAGTGATACTTCAAATATGAGCTGTGGTAAGCGGCGACAGCAGCCTCCAAAGAATCGCATAGCTGTTTGCGTCGTGCCTGTACGATGTCCCCGTCGCTTGCCCCGGCTCGTGTATTTGTGTATAGGTACACACCAGCGGCAAGAGGAAGCAGCCGCATTGCAGCGTCGGAGTAGTCCTTGTACGTTTCATATTGCTGCATCAGGTAGTCATACTGCTGCGCAGCGGGTATCATGTCGCTGCGGCTTATGATGAAGTTGACAATGCAGGGGACGTTGCCGTCCTTCTGAGCGAGCGCAAGCATCTCGTCGCATATCTTGCGCCGTGTTTCCGCCACGTCCACGCCGATTGACTTGTCTGCCTTGCCACGGAATGGGATCGCGCTCGTGTTGCTCTCATAGTCCTCTATCAGCCCCAGCGCGTCCTCGGTGACGAAAGCCGCCACTGTGGGGTACGCTCTGCCGTAGTTCTCCACATAGCCTGTCAGCAGCGGCGCAATCTGCGTGATTTGGTATGTATTGAGTGCAGCGAGGTCGGCGGTTGCCGATTTCACGAGCGCGGTTATTTTGGCCTTGAACATGTCGCCGCTCCACTCCTTAGGGTCTTCGGGGAGGGGTGTCATCGGCAGCTTGCGGCGGTCAAACGTCCAGCTGTCAGACGAATAGATTTCCTTGCAGAGGTGAGCTTCGAGCAGCTGCGCGAGCGAGTTGTAGGGGGCTGGCATTGCCGATGCGAGCGAGTCGAGCATCTGTATGCGCGTCGCCACATCCTCGTGTGAGATGAGGTTGTTCGCGATAGTTATCTGTATCGCGGCTCTCATCATGTCGATGTTGTTGCCGGCCTTCCGGGCATCGGCCATAGCCTTCTCGGCGTTTTCGCATACCGTCTTAGGGAATGCGAAGTCGGGAGCGGTGAATGTGTTTGGCTTCGTGGACTGCTCCGTCGCGGCAGTCTCCTTTGCACCCGGTCGCGGGTGCCGTTTTCCGTCCATTGTCATTGTGGGAAAAATTAATGTCAACAACAAGAGCATTGCTGTTGACAGGTTGTGAATATGTGTTGGTGTTCGTTTCATCGTTGTCTGCTTTTTGAGGGTAAATTGATGATAAGCAGCGTGGCGCGAGCTGTGACTGCAGGCTGCGGCATTGTCCGTGGCTGCCTTTTGCTTGCTGACGGGTGAGAGGCTGTGAGCCGTGTCAGCGTCGTTTCTTGCCGCGCAGCTGGCTCATCTTCTGGCGGAATTTCTTCTCCGCCTCCTTCATCTGGTATATCTGCTTCGGAGTGAGAAACTTCTCGAACTCGTTCTCATAGCGTTGGTCAATCTGCCCCTCCTTGATTTTTGCTTCAGACATGGCATCAGTGGCACGCTGGTAGTCGGCGGCAGTGGCGTTCTTGTCGTTCTTGACCTTGCGCTCCATCTCTACCGCAGTCCGGAATACTTTGCGCTTCTCGTTGGTCATGCGGTTGTATACCTCGAAGAAGCGCGACTGCTGGTCGGCTCTCAGCTCCATCTCCTGGGCGAGGTACTTGAGCTTGTACTCATGCAGTTCCTTCTCCACGTTCTCGCGGTTGCCGTTGCGCTGTGCCGATGCCGCCAGCGGCAGGAGCATCATCAAGAGTATTGCATATATCTGTTTCATGGGTGGGTTGTATTGTTTTTGCCGGGGCATGTCGTGACAGCCCCCGTATGTTATTGTTTCTTGCGTACTGCCTGTGCCACCTCGCGGTGGTGAGGTTTCTCCTTGGAGGTCTTCGTCACGTCTATCGCGGCGTATTCAGGCTCAAGCTCCAGTCCGAGGTCTTCGCTCAGCTCATCGAATGACTCATACTGCTGCGACACGGAATCTTCAAGCTCGAAGTCGCTCATGGCATATTCGGGGACTATCTCCTCGAAACTCTCCGGCGACTCGTTGAGGGCGGCAACCACTTCTGTGGGTGGATTGTCGAGCGAGATGTCGTCGTGTGACATCATGTGGAACATCTTCATCATGCACCAGATGCCGGCAAACATCGCCGCAAGGTACACGTAAGGCTTTATGCGCTGCCAGGTGGTCATCTCAACCTTCGGCGGCTCTTGCCGCTTCGGCAGCTTGGACGGCATCGACGCATAGAACTGCTCAAAGTACCCTTCCGGCACTTTGAAGCCCGTCTTGCGGCTTCCTGTGATTTTGTCGATATGTTCTTCCGGCGTCATTTCATCTATAGGGTTGTAAGTCAAGATTGTACAGCGTCGATTGCGCCAGTCTGTGAAAGTCTTGCGGACGGCGGCCGTTGCGAAAATCCGACTTTTGTGTCAATAAATCTACTCTTGTGACCAATACGGCTCCTGTTGGTTTAAGTGGCGTCCGAAATATTTTTGTCGCCCGTGCTTCGCGTTTTCCGCTGCATCTGGCTGGCAGCGCATTTTTTATACGGCGGTCGAAAACAAAAGCCGCCGCCGTGGTGTTATGCAATAAACAAATCGTTTCATGATGTTAGATTAGTTCGAAACAGTATTATGTATTGCGGTGTGGCAGGTTGTGAAATCGGCCGCACCTTTGTTTTTTTATTACTCGGAGTACTCCGAGGTTCAGCTGTATAAGCGAGGGTGTACCCGATGTCAGGCACACCCTCTCGTGTTTTGTGAGTATGTATGTTTGGTTCGAGATTACTTCACGATGACCTTGCGAGTGCTGTTGCCGTCAGTCACGATGTAGATGCCGGCTGCGGGCAGCTCGATGTTGCCGTTGCTCATGTTGGCTACGGTCACACCGGCGGGAGTGATGACGCGGACAGGAGCATTGGCCTCAACGCTGAGTGTGCGGCCGTCGATAGCGATGTTCATGCCTTCATCGCCGTTGATTTCGTCAACACCGCTTTCCAGTTCGCAGATTGCGTCAAAGCTGACAGTGCCGTCAGTGTTGAGCGAGATGTTGTCGAGCTCGACTTTCATGCTGCGGCCCAGGCGTGTGGTGAACGCCGGTGTGGTGCTGCGTGTGAACGCGGTCACGTTGGCTGTGCCCGGGAAGCAGTCGCCCGCTACTGAGTAGTCGCTCTTGATGTTGTCTGCCTCGATGAGGTCAACACGCTGGCGGGCTGCTGTGTTGTTGACGGTATTGTTCTTCCATGCAGTCTGGTCGTAGTCGATGCGCCACACCAGCATACCCGAGTTGGGCAGGTATGTGTCGAAGCCTTCCTGCTTGCGCACCTCGATGAGGATGAACTCCTTGTCGTTGGTGCTCTGGACGAGGTAACCGTTGTTGGTGGTTATCGGCTCAAGGGTTTTCGGGAATGTGCCTGTACCCTCGAACTTGGCAGGTTCCATCCAGCCGAGTGCGTAACGCTCGAAGATTGAGTAGTTAGGCGGTGTGCAGCCGTTGTTGTTGTAAGGTCCGTAGTCAAGCACAGACCATGCACCCGGAGTGAAGGCGTTGTTGTAGACGGTGGAGTAGAGGTCTGGCAGACCCATTACGTGGCTGAATTCATGCACGAATGTGCCGATGCCGTCAGGCTTCTGCGTGGTGTTGTCTATTTCGTTGGAGCAAGCGTAACGGTCCAGCAGCACGTTGTCGAAATAGTACTTTGCGCCGGTGTTGGTCACGTTCCACGAGTGTGGCCACACGGTGTTGTTGCCGCCGCCGTCAGCCTCTCCCTTGCCGGCGTAGAATACATATACATTGTCGATATATCCGTCGCCGTCGTCGTCATACTGCGAGAAGTCAACGGTGGCGTCGAGCTGCTGGCAAGCCTCGATGACCATCTCCTCGGGGTGGTTGTCGTTGCCGTAGTAATCGTTGCCGCCGTAGTAGGAGCGGTTGTTCTTCAGCTTCACAGGACCGTACACGTCAAAGTCCGGCTGGAACTTGTTGTTCGAGTTCTGGCAGAAGTAGTCGCGTGCGCTGGCGTTGTTGCCGTTCTGGCTGAAACCGCTCTCGTTGAGCATACGGTAGTAGTAGTCCTGCGGGTCGCTCATCGAGAATGACACGTCTTGATATTCCACAAGGACGACGAGGGCTTTCTGCACCCCCTCCGAGGGGAAGTCGCTGAAGAGCAGGTTGATGCCCTGCGAGTTTATCTTGCCCTGGCGGTTTGACTTGGCGCGGCGGGCGTTCATTGTCGCGTTGCGCTGCTCGCGGCGGTCTGTGTCGATAGCCTCAACCTGTGCGGTCATGGCCTCCTTGTCGAGGTTGCGGAGGAATGTCTTGTCTGCGTCTGTGCGCTTGTCGGCAGCCACGGCGCGGCGTGATGAAGCGACGATTTCGCCGTTGGCGCCAACAGTCGCGTAGGTCATGAAGCCAGAGGCATCCTCCATGAGCAGGTAGCCGTCCTCAGAGAATGTGCGGTGGGCGTGTTCATCGCCCATCAGGCGCACTGGAAGCACGGTGCCGTCCGGCTGTTCCTGCATGACGATGCCGTGTTTTGCGGGCTTGGCGTTCGCAGGGAGTGTGGCCAACACGGCTGCTCCGAACAATGCTGCAATGCCAAATCCCTTCAGCATGGAATACTGACGAGTTGTCTTTGTTTTGTTCATTTTGATTCGAGTATATCGGTTATTGTATTCGTTCTTTTTCAGGCCGCCCATGTCCCCGATTGAAAAGAGTCAGGCAAAAGCGTCGGGGATGCGGCACGCCGTTGTGCTTTTGAAAATCAGCGCAATTTACGAATAAATCTCCGTGTAAAGAAAATTTGCCGCTGCGGATTTAGTTAAAAATGGCAAAGCAAGGCAATG
>ERZ808240.1712-NODE-1712-length-26283-cov-46.778595_pt1 | contig 26283 bp, 22 predicted proteins | sample MGYA00521084_ERZ808240 | MGnify/ENA primary metagenome ERZ808240 (study PRJEB31516, sample SAMN03275571) | gut metagenome | biome: mammalia-associated habitat; material: feces | host: Papio cynocephalus | place: Kenya | collected 2012-08-06 ... | reverse complement strand
GGATTTCTCTGCGTGGCTCTGCGTATCTCTGCGTGAGATAAATTTAACCGTGTAGGAAATGTAGAAAATGTAGAGAGGGGGCACCCCATCCTGTTAATCCTGTAAATCCTGTCTAAAATGCAATTCTCTGTGTCTCTGTGCCTTCGTGCCTCTGTGTTAAAACTCGTTAGGTCCCCCAATCCCCCCCCCAATCCCCCTCTCTCTGCGTTCTCTACGTCTCTGCGTGAGATAAATTCAACCGTGCAGGAAATGTAGAGAATGTAGAATGGGGGACCGTGGGGCGTCCAATGGTAGGGGCGGCAGTCCCCTGCCGCCCGCACGGGGATGGCCGTGTAGAAACCTACTCGTCCTGCTCGTCCTACATGTCCTACGCGTCCCGGTTGTCCCGGGGGCGGGGGGCGCTTCCTTCGGACGGCGCCAGGCGCTTGGCTTCGAGTGCGCAGGACTGGCGGATGATTTCATTCAGAAAGGCGCGATCCTGTTTGTTCGCGAAGGCGAGACCCGCGTCCGCCCAATAGACCGCCGAAAAAAAGGGGCTCTTCCAATCGTGGAGACCGTAGCGGGCTTCCACGCGGCGCATGCGCGCGACGTCCATGCGCAGAGCCGCCCAATCGCCCGTGCGGGCGGCTTCGGCGGCGATCTTCGCCCATTCGGCACGATAAAGGGAGGCGGCGCTGTCGATATCCACGCCGATCTTGAATTCAAACAGAAAAGCGAGTTCGCGATAAAGCGCCGCGGATTCCGGATTGAACACGAGCCCCCTGTCGCGCAAAAGGCGCAGAGCGGCCTCGACCCACCGCCACCGGTCTTCCGGCGTGGGCATCATGATGGAAATGTTGTAGGCGAGATTCCACGCGGCGTAGCTCCAGACTTCCGGCACGTGCGGTTCGAGCGTGGTCAACAGCGCGGCAAGCTGCGCCATCTCGGCGTAACGCCCTTCGCTCTGCAAAAGGTCGGCGCGGAACCAGACGAATTCCGCCGCGACGGACCGCAAACCGCCAAGCGCCGTCAGGATCCCCTCGCGCACAACGGGCTCCGCCGCGGCGCGGCGGTGCACAAGCGCGACTTGCGCGGCGATCCCCATGCCGATCAGGAGGGCCGCCGCCAAGGGCAGGAACACGGCACGGCGCGTCAAGACGGCTCCTTCACGAGATCCCGCAATGCCTTTTGCTGCGCCGCGTCGCCCGTGACGACCAGCACGTCGCCGGGCCCGAACACGAAGGACGGACCGAAATTCGCCACCCGCACGCCGCCGCGTTCCACCGCGACCACGTTCACGCCCGTCTTTTGGCGCACGTTCAACGAGACCACCGTCTCGCCCACGGCCGGCGAATTCACCGCGATCGTCTGCCGCCCGACACGTTCGCCCGGCAGCGTCAAGACATTGTCCTCGCCGGGCGCCTCTTGCCCGTTCGCATTCAAGGCGTCCTGCAGGCGCGCATAGGCGCGGCGGCCGGTCCGGAGGAAGAATTTCCATCCGAGCGCGGCCACGGCCACGATGCCCACGCCCACGCCGCCGCGCAGCCAGGAATTCGCCGGCATGAGGTTGACGTTGATCATGACGGCTTCCAGGAAGAACAGCCCGAGGACGATGCCCAGGACGACGAAACGCACCGCCCCCCGCACGGCCAAGGCGAACCTTGTGTCCTTTCGCCCGTCGAGCACGATCGTCGCGACCGTCCGCGCCAGTCCTTGCGCCAAAAAGAAGATGGGGGCGAAGAAAGCGGCGAGGAAGAGATTCTGGAGCAGATACAGCACAATCTGCTTATGCCCGTTGAACCAGGCGGAAAACGAACTCCAATCCTGCTCGTTGAGGATGCCGAACGCGAGCGCAATCGCAAACTCCAAGGCGGCGACGAGCGCCAGCTTCATTATCATGCCGCGCACGCGGCGGCGGTTTTCCGCCACCGCGCCCAGCGACTGGCGATAACGCGCGAGAAAGTCGCCGTAGGCGGTCAACTTCGCCCGGAGACCCGCGGGGCAACGCTTCTCGACCCAGTCGCCCAGGGGGTCGGACGCCCGCAGCATCACAGGATTCAGCAAGGTCGTCAGAAGGGAGACGCCCACCACGACCTGGTACATCGGCCGGTCGGCGTCGCCCGTCAACGTCAGATAGAGAAGCGCGACCATGTAGGCGAATTCGCCGATTTGCGCAAGTCCCATGCCCATCTGGACGGACGTCTTGAGCGACTCGCCCGTCGCAAGACCGCCGGCGAAACAGTTGATTCCCTTGCCGGCCATGACCAGCGCGGAAAGCAGAAGTATGAGCCCGATGTTCTGCCAGCAGACGAAGGGATTGACCAAAAGCCCGATCGAGACGAAGAACACCGCGGCGAACATGGACTTGAGCGGTTCCACCATCTGGTGCAAGCGGCGGCGCACATCCGAACTCGAACCGAGCACGCCGACGAGAAACGCACCGAGCGCAAGCGAATAATCGAGCTTGAACGCGACGTAAGTCACGAGAAAGCAACAGCCAAGGACGGTCAGCAGGAGCGTTTCGTTGTCCCCGTGGCTCGCGACGGAGGACAGAAGACGGGGCACAAGAACGAGCCCGAAGACTATCACGGCGAAAGAGAAGATGAGCAAGCCGCCCAAGGACATGCCCGCCGCCCCAAGGGACATGCCGTGCCCCTGCGCGACACCCGTCACAAGCGCGATAAGGCCCACGCAGACGATATCCTCGCATACGGACGTGCCGATGACGTACTTCACGAACGGGCGCCGCGACCAGTTCATCTCCGCGATGATTTTCGCGAGGAGCGTCGTCGAACTGTCGCAAATCGCCACGCCGAGGAAGATGGACGGCACCGTGTCCCAGCCGCAGACGAGCCGCCCGAAGGTGTAGCCCAGCCATGTCATGACCGCCGTGTCCAGGAGCGCCGTGGGAAACGTCACGTCCTTTATGCGGCGCATGTCCGACGTCGAGAACTCGAGGCCCATCGTAAACATGAGGAAGATGATGCCGAGCTGGGCAATCGTCTGGACGCTCCCTTCGTCCGCCAGGAAGGAGAATCCCCACAAATGGCTGCTCAAAAGCACGCCGGCGAGAATGTAGCCAATCACTTTCGGCCATTTCAGACGCGTGAAAAGGACGGAGACAAACCCCGCGACGGCCATCAACATGGCCAGATCCTGCAGAAAAGCGTTCTGTGTCATGGACGGAAGGCCCCTTCCCCGGCCGCGTCTGTCAGCCGTTCGTCTCGGATTCGCGATTCCCGAGGAAGTAGCGGACGACCGGACGGTTCGTCACGTCTTCGTACGTATAGCCGATCCTGTCCAGCGTCTCCTTGAAGAGCGCGCGCTCTTTCGCGGGAACCTGGAAGCCGACAAGGATCTTCCCGTAGTCCGCGCCGTGGTTGCGGTAATGGAACATGGATATGTTCCAGCGGCCGGCGACGACCTCCAGGAACCTCATGAGCGCGCCCGGGCGCTCCGGGAATTCAAACGACAGGATGCGCTCGTCGCGCAATCCCGAGACATGCCCCCCGACCATATGCCGCACGTGGTCCTTGGCCAGCGTGTCGTCCGTCAAGTCCAGCGTGGGCCAGCCGGCCTTTTCGAACGTCTGGATGAGCGCCTTCGTTTCGTCGGCATTCTTGACCGACACGCCCAAAAAGATATGGGCGTGGTCGGGCGCGCTGAAACGGTAGTTGAATTCCGTCACGTTGCGTTTGCCCAGTTTGCGCACGAAGTTCATGAAACTGCCGCGCTCTTCGGGGATGCGGCACGCGAGAATGGCTTCCCGCTTTTCGCCGATTTCCGTTTCTTCGGAAATAAAGCGGATGCGGTCGAAGTTCATGTTCGCGCCGGAGACGATGCACGCGCACACGTCGCCCTTCTGCGCCTTCTTCTTGGCGCCGGCCAGCGCGAGCGCACCGGCGGGTTCGCAGATGGACCGCGTCGCCTCGAAGATGTCCTTCACCGCGGCGCAAATCTCGGCCGTCGTCACGCGGACGATGCCGTCCAGGTTCTCGCGGCAGATGCGGAACGTCTCCTTGCCCGGCGTTTTCACGCAGACGCCGTCCGCGAACAGCCCGGGGTTGTCGAGCGTGACGATGCGTCCGGCCTTGATCGAACGGTACATGCAGTCCGAATCGACGGGCTCGACGCCATAGACTTTCACGTTGGGGCGCACGCTCTTTATGTAGACGGAAACGCCCGCCGCCAGCCCGCCGCCGCCGATCGGGACAAACACGGCCGTCAAGTCGCGCCCGGCCTGGTCCAGGATTTCCTTCGCGACCGTGCCCTGTCCCGCAATGACGTCCGGATCGTCGAACGGGGCGATGTAGGTGTAGTGGCGCTCGGCGATCTGGCGCTCGAGCTCTTCGTAGGTGTCCGAATAGCTGTCGCCGTGCAATACGATCGAAGCCCCGTAGGACTTCACGGCGTTGATTTTGATCTCCGGCGTCGTGACCGGCATGACTATGGTCGCCTTGCACCCGAGCTTGCGGGCGGAAAGCGCCACGCCTTGCGCGTGGTTTCCGGCCGAGGCGCAAATGACGCCCTTGTCCAGCGCCGCGCGCGGAAGCTGGCTCATCTTGTTGTACGCGCCGCGGATCTTGTACGCGTGGATCGGCTGAAGATCCTCCCGCTTCAGGAGAAACCGCGCGCCGAACCGGCGCGAAAGCTCCGCGGCCTCGTCCAGCGGCGTCACGCGCGCCACGTCATAGACCGTCGCGTTCAGAATCTTTCTGAGATAGTCTGTCTTCTTCATCGCATTAAATCTGTTCCGCCTCGATCTCTTTGGCGACTTCCGAAAAATCGATGTCGGGGAAGAATTCCTTCGCCAAATTGAAGTAGTAGGTGCTGTTCGCGCCCTTGACCGCTTCTATCGCGAGCTGCTCGCCCCATTTCGCGGCGGTGGGTTCGTTGACGCAGATGATGCGCAATGTGAGCGCCGCGCCAAGAAGCGCCTCCGTCTGGGTGCGTTGCGTAAGGCGCGGCCTTCCGTTCTCCCGCCCATGGCGAATGAACTTGTTGATAAGTTCGCTCATATTGACGGGATACTCGTCGTAGAACTTCTTCCAGGTCAATTTGCGCGTCCGGTCGCCCTTTGCGATATCCAAATACGAATCCGTCGCTTTGCGGCAGACCCAACCGCGCAATTCCGCGCGTCCAAACGTATAATTCGCCAAATTGCGTTGCATGATGGTTTGCACGCTTTCCATCATCGCGACCTTCTTCTGCTCGGTCTTGATCTGCAGGGACCCTTCCGCGGTCGTGAAGGGTTTCACGGGGTCTTTCTCGACAAACTCCAGCGCGCGCAAGGCGCCCTTCCAGTCGAGGGAACGGAAATAGCGTTCGGGCAACCCTTCGAAACACGCCTTTGCGCGGCCGACTTCATCCGCCGCCGCCGCTTTGCGCGCTTCTTCCTCCGCCTTCTGTTTCGCGGCTTCCTCCGCCTCCGCCGCCTTTTTCTTTGCTTCGCGCGCGGCGCGCATCTTGGCCTCGTACATCTGGCGCTTGACCTTTTCCACTAGTTTCGGTCCGCGACTGTTGACATAGCCTTTCGCCTTCTGGACGGCTTCCACGGACGGGAGTCCTTTGGTCTGGTCGTAGAGATCCTTCGCCTCGTTGTTGATGGCCTCGAGCTTGCGCAACGCCTCTTCGGAATCGCCTTCGACCGTCTTCGCCTTGTCGCATGCCGCAATGGCCGCACGCATGCCGTGCTGGATGCGGATGATCGCCGCTTGGGCCGTGTAGGCTCTCGTCCAAAGATCGTTCATGTCTTTGACAAAAGACGGCAGCTCGCCCTCCGCCGGCGGGGCGGACGGCGCAGGTGCGGGCACGGACGCGGCCTTCGCGCCATTTGTCGCAACGGACGCGGCGGAAGACTGGGCCGACGCGACGACGTTCGTGGAGGATTCCGCCTCAAGGAGTTCTTTGCTCTTCGGCGGGCGCATCAAAGCGAGGACGTTTGCCGGATACCGATCCTTCGCCGCCGCCGCCAATTCGTCCGACGTCTTTTGGCATGTTTGAACCACGCCAGCCGCAAAAGAACCGAACTCGTCGCTGAACTTGGCGGCCGCCTCTCGCGTCTTCCCGATTGAAGCACGCGCAAGCTCCGCGCCCTTGCGTATTTGTTCGACGACCTCCCGCTCCTGCTTTGCCTTGTCGGCGGCTTTGTACCAGACGAGGCCTCCGGCTATAAGTCCGGCGACGGCCAAAACGCCGACAACGGCTCCGACCGCCTTCCAGACGATGCTCCCGCCGCTTTCCTCTTCCTCGTCGGATTCCGCCGCGCCGTCCGTGCGCGCGAAAGGCGGCACGTTGCCGCCGCCGCCTTCGGCCGCCGGCGCTTCAACGTCCGCGTCGGCGGCCGCGCCCGGGCGCTTGATCGCCATTGTGCGGCGTCCCTTGAGGACGATGCGGCGGCTATGCGCCGAAGTAACCGTGCGCGGAGACGCAAGTTGCGCCGTTTTCGCGGCGATCCCCGATGTCATGACCTGATGAAACGCGTCCAGAAGCGCCTCGAACGTCGGGTAGCGGTCTTCGGGGCTCTCCGCCAGCATGCGCATGACGAGCTCGTCGATTTGCGGCGTCAACTCGGGACGCAGCTCGCTCGGCCTCCTGGGCGGCGCGCCGAAACGCGCCTTCACCACCGCCGCCGCGTCCGCGCCGTCGAAAGGAGGCACCCCCGTCAACGCGTGATAGAGCGTGCCGCCGAGCGAATACATGTCGGCACGGTAGTCGATCGGCAGCTTGCGCACTTTCTCCGGGGCGATATAGTAAGGCGTCCCCCAGATTTCCGTGGAATCATGCTGCATGGCGGCAAGACCGAAATCCACCAACTTCGCATTGCCGTTGGCGTCAAGCAGGATATTTTCCGGCTTGATGTCGCCATGCACCAGGCCTTGGTCCGCCGCGCACCGCAAGGCTTGCGCGACCTGCTCGCAAATCTTCAGCGTCCGCGCCACGTCAAGCTTCGCGCCATAGTGCTGCATCAGCTGGTAGAGCGAACCGCCCGCCACGAGCTCCATGGCGATGTACGGCATCCCGTCCGAAATCCCGTAGGAGTAGATCTGCGCGATATTGGGATGGATGAGCCGCGCGGCCGCCTGCGCCTCTTTCTTGAACTTCTCCACGAATGCGGCGTCTTTGCCGTACTCCCGCAACATGATCTTCACGGCGACAGGGCGATCGAGCATCTTGTCGCGCCCCATATAGACGCCGCCCATGCCGCCGCATCCCATCTCGCGCTCGATCAGGAAGTTGCCATTCTCGCCAAATTGGCAAGGAACCGCGATCAATTGTTCTTCGCTCATTTTATCTCTCCCCAACGAGGGTTTGCAATCGGCCAGAAGACGCAGGCTGCCCTGCCGCGCAAGTTGCGCCCCGGCACGGCACCCCAATAACGGCTGTCGAAACTGTTGTTGAAATTGTCTCCGCAGGCGAAATACTCGTCCGCGCCCATCGTCACGGCGGACGGACGCCCGTCCACCGGATGCTCCAGCGCATAGGATTCGCCCGGCGCGGCTTTCATGCGTTTGATGTAGTGCGTGCCTTGCTGGAGCGCCGGGATGCCCGTCGTGGAAAAGATCATCACCTCTCCCGCATGCGGACGCCGGAAATTCCAGAGCCAGCGATTCACGAAAATAAAGTCGCCCGTCGTGTCATAGCCCGCAAACAGCTTCTGCCCCTTGCGAACGCGCCCGCCAGGCCGAACGGGCAGTTCCGCCAATGCGTCGTTGGGCAGGCAGGAGACAGGGCCTCTCCGGCCGTCAGGCGCCACAACCGCGAGCGCGAAGCGTCCGTCGTTGCGCGGCGAAACGTGCAGATTCCCCGAGAACGGCGCGCGTACATCCTTGTAGTCGCGCCCCGTGAGAATCCAATTCAGCCACTTCAGCGGAGTCGTTTGCAAGATGCCCGGCTTCGCGCACGCCTCGACGTGATTGCCGTAGAGCGTCGTCTGCATGGAGCCGGTCGGGATATTGAACGGCTGATAGAAATACGCACGGAAGGCCATCGCGACGGAAAGTGCGACGACCAGCGTGTCGAGCCATTCACGCCCGCAGTCGGACAGGGACTTCTTCGCCATCAGGTGCGATAGTTGGGCGCTTCTTTCGTGATCGTGATGTCGTGCGGGCGCGCCTCGCGCTGTCCTGCCGCCGTAACGCGGAAGAACTTGCCGCGCTCCTGGAGCTCGGCTATCGTGCGCGTCCCGCAATACCCGAGACTCGCGCGCAGCCCGCCGCAGAACTGGGTCATGATGGACTTCACGTGCCCCGAATACGGGACCATGCCCTCGATCCCCTGCGGAACGAGCTCGTCCTCGGCCTCGTTGTCCTGGAAATAGCGCGCACGCGACCCCTTCCCGTTCTTGAGCGCGGCCATGGATCCCATGCCGCGGTAGACGACGTACTGGCGGCCGTTCGAGTAGATCTTCTCTCCGGGAGACTCCTCCGTGCCCGCAAGCACCGATCCCAACATGACGCTGTCCGCACCCGCGGCGAGCGCCTTCGGCACGTCGCCGGAAAGCTTGATGCCGCCGTCCGCGATAACCGCGACGTCCGTGCCGCGCAATGCCTTGGCCGCATTGTACACCGCCGTCAGCTGGGGGATGCCCACGCCGCACACGACGCGCGTCGTGCAAATCGAGCCGGGGCCGATGCCGACCTTGACCGCATGCGCCCCGCATTTCGCCAGCGCGACGGCCGCCTCGCCTGTCGCGATGTTGCCCGCGATGACGTCGATCTTCGGATAGTGCTTGACTATCCACTTCGTCATCTCCATGATACCCTTGGAGTGCCCGTGCGCGGAATCCACGACGATGGCGTCCACGCCGGCGTCCGCCAGCTTCTCCATGCGCCCGCAGTCGCCTTCGCCGCCGGAAACGGAAGCCGACACGCGCAAGCGGAACTTGTCGTCGCAGTTGGTCGTGGGATTCTTGTTCTCGATAAGGCGCTGAACGTCGGTAAAGCTGTAAAGGCCGACCACGCGTCCATTCTTGTCGACGAGCGGCAACTTGCCGACTTTCGCCGCGCGCATCAGATCGTAAGCCTTGCGCAAGGACGTCCCCGGCCTGGCGGTGATTGGCGCGGGCTGCATCACGTCCCTGAGCTTCATGGCGTTCATCGGCGCAAAGCGCATGTCAGAGGAAGTTATCATGCCGACAAGGCGATCGTTCTCGTCCAACACCGGGAAACCGTTGAACTTCAAGCCCATGCGCTTCTTCTCCGCGCGCAAGAAACTGATGTCGTCGTTCGCATGGAAGCAGACGGGCGCGGCGATAAGGCCGTTCAGATAGTTCTTCACCTTGGCGACTTCCTTCGCCTGGTCGGACTCCTCGAGATTCTTGTGGATGACGCCGATGCCCCCCGCGAGCGCCATGGCGATCGCCATGGGAGCCTCCGTGACCGTATCCATGGCGGCCGAAATGAACGGAATCTTCATCTTCATCCGGCCCGTCAATTTCGTCTCGAGCGAAGCTTCGTCCGGGACGAAATCGGCATACTGCGTCACAAGCGTGACATCGTCATAGGTCAGACCTTCATAGGGGAAGGTCTTCATGAAAGCATCCATGTACTTGTTCATGCGTACTCTCTTTCCAAGAACACAAAAATCCTTTTAGCTTTAATTATAGCAAACTGCGTCCCATCAGGCAACCGTTATTTCGGGCACAACAACGATTTTCGTCATCGCGCTGTCATGCGGTTCGACAGGAAGTCCGCCCACGAGCTGGAAATCATAGCCGACGCCTACGCGTTCGGAGTCCGGCGCGGCGTTTTCGAGCAAGCGGTCGTACCAGCCGCCGCCGTATCCAAGCCGCGCACCGGCGCGCGTAAAAGCAAGCCCCGGGACAATCCAGACGTCCACGTCGCCGGGGCTCACGCGGCGGGCCGAAGGAGCGGGTTCCAGAATATGCCGCGGTCCTTGGCGCAACGCGGACGAGCCGGCCCCCGCCCATTCGGCGAGTTCGTACGCACCCCCGTTCCAGCGCGGCGCGGCCAAAACGACGGCTCTGTCCCGGATGGCGTCGGCGAACGGGCGCAAATCCAATTCCCGGGGCGTTGCAACGTACAGAGCGAGACAGGCGGCGTCCCGGACGGAATCAAGCCCGAGCAAACGCTCCGCAAGCAGTTCCGAAGCGCGCGCGCGGCTGGCCGGCGATACCGCGTTGCGACGCCGCCGCATCGTTTCACGGATGGTTTCTTTGTCGTCCATGCGCTCTGTCCCGCGAAAACGGAAACGCCGCGCTTGCTGCGCGGCGCTCCGTGTGTCCAACTGTCAGTTGAGCTCCATACGTCCGCGTCGCGAACGGTTGCGGATGCGTGCGCGCTGGGATTTCTTGCGCGCCTTCACGCACGGCTTTTCGAAGTAACGCTGGTCGCGCAAGGTCTTGAGCAGACCCTCCTTGTCGAGGATCTTCTTCATGCGCTTGAGACCGCGTTCGACGGACTCGCCCTTCTTGAGCTTGAGAACAATGGCCATTATTTCACCTCCTTCGCCGGCTCTTCGGTCGCAGGCTGCTGCGCGGCCATTTCGCCCGCGACAACCCACTGAAGGATGCACATCTCGGCTGCGTCGCCCTTGCGCGCGCCCAGCTTGACGATGCGGGTGTAACCGCCCTTGCGATCCTTCATCGCAGGAGCGATTTTGTCGAAAAGCTTCTGGACGGCCGCAGGCTGCGTGACGCGGCGCGCGGCGAGGCGACGGGCGGACAGGTCGCCCTTCTTGGCGATCGTCACGATCTTGTCGGCGTCCTTGCGCGCTTCCTTGGCTTTTGGCAGAGTCGTCTTGATGGACTCCGCGAGAATGAGGTTCGTCACGAGGCTACGCATGAGCATCTGACGGTGGGCGGTCGAACGCCCGAACTTTTTCATGACTCTTTGATGACGCATGGTCTTAGAAACTCCTTAATTCTTGAGGGGGGTGTCCATCAACTTCGGATCGAACTTGTAGCCGAGGCAAAGCCCCAGATCGGCAAGTTTCTGCTTGATTTCGGTAAGAGACTTCTTCCCGAAGTTGCGGTACTTGAGCATGTCGGCTTCCGTCTTCGACGCGAGTTCGCCGACCGTGGCGATGTTCGCGTTGTTCAGGCAGTTCGCCGCGCGCACGCTCAGCTCGATCTCGTTGACCGACTTGTTGAGCAACTCGTGCAGATGTTCGCGATCGGCCGCATCTTCCTGCTTGGGAAGCTCGACCGGCACGACTTCCGCGCCTTCGCCGACGAAAACGTCGAGGTGGCTGCGCAGAACGGCCGACGCCGTCCGCAACGCGGACTCGGGGTCGATGCGCCCGTCCGTCCAGACGTCGAGAACGAGCTTCTCGTAGTCCGTGCGGTTGCCGACGCGCGTATTCTCCACGAGGAAGTTTACGCGCGTGACGGGCGAGAAGATGGAATCGATCGCGATCTTCCCGATCTCCTGGTCCGGCTTCTTGTTCGCGTCGGCCAGACAAAAGCCGCGGCCGATGCGGACGTCGCACTCCAGCTCCAGTTCGCCGTCCACGTCGAGCGTGGCGATTTCCTGGCGCGGATTCAGAACCTCGATATTGTTGTCCTTCGCGAAGTCGCCCGCCGTGACCGTGCAAGGCCCCTTGGCCTTGAGCGTGATCGTCTGCGGGTCGCGAGAGTCGTTCAACGTCTTAAGCAACACGCGCTTCAGATTCAAGATGATGTCGGTGACATCTTCCGTGCAGCCCTTGATGGTCGAAAACTCGTGGCTGACATCCTTTATCTTTACGGATGCGATGGCCATGCCCTCGATGGAGGACAGGAGCACGCGGCGCAACGAGTTGCCGATCGTCCGGGCATAACCAATCTCGAAGGGCTCCGCCGTAAAACGGCAGTACGTGGGCGTCGCGGTTGTTTCGTCCTTCACGACGGCGCGCGGCTGTTCGAATTGGCCAAAACGGATAGGCATGTATTACCTCCCAGTAACGGTTAAAGATACGGACGGAATATCAGCGCGAGTACAATTCGACAATTGCCTGCTCATTGATATTTTCAGGGATTTCCGCACGCTCCGGAACCTGAAGGAACGTACCGGTCATCGTGGCTTCATCCCATGCAAGCCAGGCGCCCGTAACCTTGCGGTGCGCAAGCGAATCGACAATGGCGATCATCTGGCGGTTCTTTTCGCGCACGCCCACCGTCTGGCCCGGCTTGACGATATAGGAAGGAATGCTGAGAACCTCGCCGTCGACGACGATGTGGCGGTGGGTCACGAGCTGACGGGCCGCCGCGCGCGTCGGGGCGATGCCCAGACGGTAGACGACGTTGTCAAGACGCGATTCGCACATCTGCAGAAGGATGTCGCCCGTCTTCCCCTGCTTCGCCTTGGCGCGCTCGAAGAAAATGCGGAACTGACCTTCACGCATGCCGTAGATGTACTTGGCCTTCTGCTTTTCGACAAGCTGCTGGCCGTATTCGGACACTTTGCGTTTCCGCTTCGCGCCATGCTGCCCCGGGGGCGTCGAACGCTTGATTTCCTTTTCGCGGCCGAAAATCGGCTCGCCGAAACGGCGGGAAACTTTAGACTTGGAACCAGTAAAACGAGACATGGATTAGACCCTCCTGCGTTTGCGTGCGCGGCAACCGTTGTGCGGAACGGGCGTCGTGTCGGTAATCTGCGTCACACGGATACCCGCGGCCTGAATCGCGCGAACCGCGCTTTCGCGCCCGGCTCCCGCGCCTTGCATGCGCACTTCGCACTCGTGCATGCCCTTGGCCACCGCCACGCGCGCGGCATCCTGCGCGACCATCGTCGCGGCGAACGCCGTCGACTTGCGGCTGCCCTTGAAGCCCGCCTTGCCGGCCGAACTCCACGAAATAACCCCACCGCGAGCATCGGCGATCGAAACCTGGGTATTGTTGAACGTGCTGCGGATGAACGCAATGCCCGCCGGGATGGACTTGCCCGTGCGCTTTTTCGCGACGGTCTCGCCCTCTGCAACGGGAGCGGCCGTCTCGGCGGCTGGCGCCGCGGGGGCCGTTTCCTTCTTTACTTCTTCACTCATGGTTCAAATTCTCCTTAACGACCGGCTTGCTTGGGCATGGCGATGGACACCCGCTTGCCGCCCTTGCGCGTGCGTGCGTTCGTCTTCGTGCGCTGGCCGCGGACCGGCAGGCCCTTCTTGTGGCGCATGCCGCGGTACGAACCGATCTGGATCAGACGGCGGATGTTCTGCGAAACTTCGCGGCGAAGGTCGCCCTCCACGCGGAAATGATCCTGGACGTACGTCGTGATCGTGTGGATTTCTTCCTGAGTCAGGTCGTCCGCCTTCTTCATCGGATCAACCTTGCAAGCCGCCAAAACGTCATCAGCGCGTTTCGGCCCGATACCGTGGATATACCGCAGAGCGAAGCGAATATGCTTCTTGCCCGGAATATCCACACCCATCATTCTTGGCATATGTCTATTACCTCTTTATTTTAGCCCTGGCGCTGCTTATGGCGCGGGTTTGTGCAGATCACGCGCACCACGCCTTTCCGGCGGATGATGCGGCAGTTCTCGCAAATGCGACGAACGGAACTACGTACTTTCATGTTATCTTTACTCTCTTGAGTGGTCGAATGAGCTACAATTATACCATATTTAGACGCCAAAATGCAAGCGGAATTTTCAGAATGCGAATTGCCTGTGAATTGCCCGAGCAAATGCTCCTAGTGTATGGACATTTACTTTGACAATTCACGACAAAGTGCCGCGCAGACAAAGGCGCGACATTCGACGGGCGGGTGCGGAGGGTTTCCCGCGCAGACGATGGACTTCCCGCCGCCCTCCCGAACGCGGACATACCGTACTGGAGAACCGTCCATCAAGCGTGTGACGTACGCGGTCAAGGTTCCGCATTTTCCGACAACTCCCGAATGCGACGCGAGGTGCGCACGGCGCAGAACTCCTTGCCGCACATCGAGCAGCGGTCGTCGCCGTGGACCCCGTCCGTCAGCGCACGGGTCTTGAGCCAGCGCGTCCGTGCGCGTTCGGGGTCGAGCGCAACCGCGAACTGCCCGTCCCGGCGGAAGTTTCGCCGCGCGCCATGTTCATCTGAATCTGGTTGAAGGGAATGTGTCCCGGACCCTCGACCATCGCCTGCACACCCCGTGCGCGGCAACGGTCCACGAGTTCGCCCAGCACGGCAAGTTCGGCGAACTGCGCCGCGCCCGAGCGCTGTCGGCAGCTTTCAGGCTCCCTCTGACGGGGAGCCTGCGCACGCGTCACGCCCCGAAAAGCTGCCCCGGGAGCTTCAGCTTCTCCTTCGCGGGAAACCGCGCCTCGTAGGCGGCAAAGCCCTCCGGCTCCCGTTCGCAGACAAAATACTCCTGCGGCGTCGCGTATTCGCCGCGGATGCCGTCGAGGTAGCCGGGCTTCAGTTCCTTGCAGAGGAAGAACGAGGCGTCCGCGCCGTCGGGCAACCCGTGGTAGCGGACGCCCTTCGTGGCGGCGACGGCAAAGCCGCTCTTGCCGTAGAAGCCGATGTCGCCCTCGAAGCAGACGGCGCCGAACCCCCGTGCGGCGGCCTGCGCGAGAGAATGGTCGAGCAGCCGCTTGCCGTACCCCTTGCGCTGCAGGCCGGGGCGGATGCAGATCGGCCCCATCGTCAGGATCGGCAGCGTGCCGCCGTCATCCAGCCGAATCGCCGCGCGCACGAAGACGTTCTGGCCGGCAATCCGCCCGTCCGCCTCCATCACGAATGCGAGCTCGCGGACGAAGCCCGGACTCTCGCGGAGCCTGTGGAGGACGTAGTGCTCCTGACAGCCCGGACGGTACACGTTCCAGAACGCCTCGCGCACAAGGTTCTCGACCTCCGCTTCATCTTCCGTCCGTTCGGGACGTATGATAACATTCTCTGTCATTGTCCAATTCTCCAGATCCGGCGCATATTATACCAAATTTCCGTCCCGTCCGGCGCCGGAATCACCGCATCACCTTGTCGAGCAGGGCCTGATAGCCGTCCACGACGTCGTAGACAACGTTCGCGCCGCTAATCGCACGAAAATGCTCACGGGCGCAATGAATCTTCGATTTTTCGATTTCCCTCAGTTCAAGCGACGACATCGAGCCTTTCGTCTCCGCGACGAAGTAGACGTGCTTCACCTCGCCCTTTCGGAAGGCGATCGCCCAGTCGGGGTTGTAGCGCCCCACGGGCGTGGAAATGTAGAACCCGCGCGGCAACTTCACGTAGACGGCCACATTCTCGTCCGCATCCAGTTCCGCCGCGAATTTCCGCTCGTTCGCCGAATCGTAGAGGAGGTGGTCGTAGAGTCCGTGCCGCGTCTTCATGGCATTCACGCCGAGCCGCCCCTTGAGCGTCGGCTCCGTGAAGACGTCTGTCTCGTACCGTTCGTCCAGCACGTTGTAGGTGATGTGCTGCACGATGGCCGTCGCCTTCTCGTCGTTGATCAGCCCCGCCGCCTTGAGGATGAACTCCTCCGGGTTGTCCGCGAACTGTCCGAAGACCGATGGCTCGATCCCCCTCAGGATCTCGACGACCGTCTTGCGCGTCAGCCCCGTCTCGGCGACGAGTTTGCCCACCAGATCGTACTTGACGCGGTCGCCCGCCCGGATGTGCCGCGCCGAATCATACGATGCGACGCGGCTCTTGCCGAACGCCGCGCCCGTCAGCAGCGCGTCCCTGGACTTGATTTCGTCCAACGCACCCTCCTCGACGCGGAAGAAGATCTTCGCCACGCGCAGGTTGCGGTTGAGCGAATCAATGGACTTCTTCACGAGTTCCACCGTGTCGAAGTCCACTTCATAGACGGTCTTCGCGTTGATGCGCCCCCAGAGTTCCCTGAACGCCGCCATGTTCAGCTTCTCGGAATCGACCTTGACGTCCACATTGTTGGCGCGTGCGTTCTCCGGCAGGAACGCCGCCGCGTCATACACCGTGTCGAGGATGCGCACGAGGGACGGTCCGCAACCTTTCAAATCCTCGGCGAAGCGCACCGCCCCGTTCGCCTTGTCGGCGTAATAGGCATCCGTCAACGCCCCTTTCGCGTCGATGTAGTCGTTCTTGACGAGTCCGAAGTAGATTTCGTTGGCGAGTTCGGCATCCACAATCCGCTCGACACCCTCGGCATCGACGAGGGCCTTCCCCTTGAACAGGTCGGCCGTGACGGCCCTCGGACGGCTCGCGACGGACTCGGCGAGTTCCGTCTGGAGTCCCCTCGCGAACCGCTCATAGCTCTCGCTCGCGACGACGGTGAGGACGTTGACGTTCTGCACCTCGTCATCGCCGAGCACGCCCGCATCCATGCGCTCCCCGTCCTGGTTGACGCAGAGCCGCAGACCGCGCCCCACTTCCTGCCGCTTGCGCACATCGCTGCCGCTCTGCTTCAAGGTGCAGATCTGGAACACGTTCGGGTTGTCCCACCCTTCCCGCAGGGCCGAATGCGAGAAGATGAACCGCACGGGCGAACGCTTTGGATCGCGGTCCAGGAGCAGTTCCTTGTTCTTCATGATGAGGTCGTAGGCGTCGGTGTCGTCGCTCGTCCCCTCGCGGCGGTCGCCGACCTTGCTGTTCGTCATCTTGCCCTTCTTGTCCACGGAGAAATAGCCCGCGTGCGTCTCGTGCGCGGCGATTGCGTCCAGATACGACATGTAAGCCTCGTCGCCGAGTTCCCGCTGCAGGTGGCCGACGACATCCGCGTATTCCTCCTCGAACAGCGCGGCATAAGACCCGTTCTGCGGATTCCCCGCCGCGTCGTAGTCCCGGTAGTTCTTCACCTCGTCGATGAAGAAGAGGGACAGCACCTTGATGCCCTTCGCGAACAGCTGCCGCTCGCGCGCGATGTGCGAAAGGATCGTCTCGCGGATCTGGATGCGCCGCAGCTGCCGCTCGTCCGCCTTGCCGACGACATCCCCGGCCACAAGCCGGATGCCGTTCAGGAACTCGACCGAATTGTCGCGTCCGTCGATGGACTTCACGACATAGCCGTTGCGGTATTCGTCGAGTCCGCCCGACTGGTCGTAGAGGTTGAAGCCGTTGCCGACCTTCACGCTCTTCGCGCGGACGCCCTTCGCGCCCTTGCAGTCGAACTGCAGCGTCGCCGTCGGGGCTTCCTTCGACACGTTGACGCTCTCCAGGTAGACGAAGCCCTCCGTCGCCGTGCTGCCCGTCGCCGCGATGCCCTTGACGACGATCTTCTTCACGAGATGCTTGTTGTACGCCTCCATCGCGTCCAGCCGGTAGACCATGTTGTAGAGGCTGTCCGCCCGGTGCGTCGCCGAATAGCGCAAGGTCAGGAGTGGACAGAACTCCTTCAGCCGCTCCTTCGTCTGCTTGCCCTCCACGGACTGCGGTTCGTCGATGATCAGAATCGGGTTCGTCTTCGCAAGAATGTCAATCGGACGCCGCGAACGGAACTCGTCCAGTTCCATGTAGATTCGCCGCGCGTCCTTTCCCCGCGCATTGAACGCCTGTGCGTTGATGATCATCGCGTTGATGGCATTGTCGGACGCGAAGCGGTCGATTTCCGTCAGTTGCGCGGAGTTGTAGATGAAGAACCGGATCCTCTTGCCGTACTCCTCCGCAAAATGGTCCTGCGTGACCTGGAAGGACTTGTACACGCCCTCGCGTATGGCGATGGACGGCACGACGATGATGAACTTCGACCAACCGTAGTGCCGGTTCAGCTCGTACATCGTCTTGATGTAGGTGTAGGTCTTGCCGACACCCGTCTCCATCTCGATCGTCAGGTTGTAGCGGCCCTCCAGCTTCTCGGACGGCTTCAGCAGATTCGCCCGCTGAACCTTCTGGAGGTTCTTGAGGATGAGGTCGCTCGTCAGTTCCGGCACAATCGGCTCGTTGCGCCAGCCCGTGAACTCTTCCCGCGTCATCGACTCAAACTGACGCTGTTCGCCGGGTCGGTCGCGTCCATGGTCGATCAGATACGAGGTCGAGAGACGCGGCTGCCCCGCAAACATGTCCACCACGGCCTTCGCCGCATCCGCCTGGAATTTCTGATGCTTGAACTGAAGTTTCATAAATTATTATTCCCTATTGTTTTGAACCACTGATAACACAGATACCCGCTTCATGGAGAATAGGCCGGCATAGAAATCCGAGTCGCTCGATTTATTTGTTGGGCTTTTGGCTGACTTTTGGCTGACTTTTGGCTGACTTTTGGCTGACTTGACGCATTAAAACTCAAATTAAAATCATATAGGCTCAAGTTTCGCGGCATTATACGATTAATTGGCTGATTTCAAGTTCCCCGTTTCCTGATGAGCCAAATATTCTGTCGAATGCCACACGGTCCCTCTTTTGGCTCCTCGGCAATCTATCTTTCCTTCTTTTCGAAGGTTGGACAAGAGGGTTTTAATTTGGCCTCTTGAAAGCGATGGCAACACTTGCTGAAATTCAGCTGCTTTTGCTCCTTGCTTGTCATTATGTCGGATATGCTTTAACAACAACGCCATGTTCGTCTCCCGATCAAGGCCGACTCGCCGCGTATACTCCCCGGTGCGCCCAATAAAATTATAATAACGCCGGGATAGAACATATTTGCTTCGAGCAACCCGTTCTGATAGTCCAATATCTTCCAGATGCCGCGCGTTTAAGTGCAATTCTGCTGGGATTTGCTCGTGTCGTGCAAGAAGATTGAGAACAAGAAAGTCTTGAGTGGAAAAACTGTTCAATGTTTCCGCCCCAATCTTGTTGATCAGGATTAGCATTCCCTTCGATAGCACGACCCCGTGAAGGGTGACGCATACCTCATTTTCATCCGTTCCTGAAAAAGAGGGCAGTTCCTTTGCCTCTTTGATACTGGATTCAAACACAAGATTCATCCCCTGTCCTGAACGCTCGACTAATCCGCACTTGGCAAGAATCTCAGCAATGCGTCGATTTCGTGGTGCCTGCTTGTTGATGATGTTCTCCGAAGTGATTCCGGGCAAAAAGCCGCCAGGACTTTTTACCACCAATCTATCATCATACTGGATTACAAAGACGCTGCCGCACATTTGATAGTTGCGATGGGCTACCGCGTTCATTATCAGCTCGCGAACCGCTCCCTCGTTGAAAGTGAAAATATCAAACACAAACAATCCATCCCGATAATGTTGTTTGGTGTTGCGAAGGCTTATAACCTCCCAAAGGCGATTGTAGATATTAAAAAAGGCATCGCGGAACTCTTCTCGATATTGTGCTGGGCCAGAGGCATTGGATGCCCGATATTCAATGACAATCTCACTTTGTGCCAGGAATTTTGTCAATGCGGACTTTCGCCCGAACAACACCAATGCGGCATAAGTGACACCTTCTGCCGAAATGGCATCGCAATCCAGTAGTAGTTGTTCGGCAGACATATTCTTCAGTCGGCTATTCTGCGATTTTTCGGCCCAGACGCGGCGAAACTCCTCAATGGCTTTTTCGTCCAAGTCATCCAAAGTGACACCTTGACAAATGTCAGCGGAGAAATCATGCCCCGACTCGTCATATATCTTTCGTCGAATCTCAGATGACATAGGGACAAGGCTATCGCCATCTCGCCACCAGGCTACTCCGTTAACCTGTACAGGCAAGCCAATTGGACGAGACGCGACCACAAATGCCAACACCCGTTCGGGCGTATTTTCATTATACAATATGAAATCGACATTCACATGAAGAGAGTCGATCAACCCCCGTCGCGTTCGTTCTGGTTGTTCAAATGCCCGTGTACCAACGATATGTCGAGGACGAGAATCGCTTACTCCAAAAACAATAACGCCACCACCCCTGTTTGAAAGTGCAGCCGCATACTTTTGCAATTCCGTATAGTCAAAACGGTTTGTCGCCGTCTTAAATTCAACATTCTCGCCTTCCTTGGCATTCAGCAATTCCTTAAGCGTCATGATATCGTCTCCTTCGCATGAGGGTATAATTCCCTCAAACATCGTGATGATGGCGCTTGCGCCGTATCTGTGCAATCTGTGGTGAATTCCACACAGAGCCAGCCGTTCCTGAACCACCGATAACACTGAAAGCCTACGGCGGAACGGCATTTTTTAACACAGAGACACAAAGGCACAGAGGAGTGCGCGCGAGGATGCCTCACGCAGAGCCGCAGAGTGCGCAGAGAGATCTTGGAATTAGCATTCGCGAAGCCAACCTCCAGACATCTCTGTGCCTTTGTGTCTCTGTGCCTCTGTGTTAAAATCATTCCTCCATCTCCGTTTCCTCCGCGCTGAGCGCTACCTCCGAGGTTCGCAAGGCCTTGCGCCGTATCTGTGCAATCTGTGGTTGAATATTTCATTTTTAGATTACTTTCACGCTTGTATCGGGTGCATACAATTTGAAGATCTCGAAGACGTTGATCTTCTCCGGGCTGGACGCGAAGCCGGAATCCCTGAAGACGGCACGGAGCGGCTTGCGCTTCGCGATTTCCTTGATGACGCTTTCGGGGATGTTTGCATCGAAACACGCGATCAAATCGCCGTCGTTGTAGGTGTGGACGGTGCAACCGTCAATCTTTTCGGATTTGTACGGCAGGGACAGGGGTAGCCCCCAGTCAAGCACACACCCGAACAGCAGGTCGAGGTCTGTGCGGTCTTCCTTGATGTTCGATTCCGTTTGCGTGAGCAGGTCTTGCGTGTAGTCGCCCGCCGCGTAGTAGACGTCCTTCATATTCGAGTCGGCGACCTTTAGGACACGAAAACCGACATCGGGGAGAGTTTTACCACTGATTGCACTGATACCCGCTTCGCGGGACATGGATGAAAACGGATTTTCTTTCCCATCCGTGCCTATCTGTGTCGGCGCTTGCGCCGCATCTGTGTTATCTGTGGTAGATCTCTTCGCCTTCAACTCCGCCACGATCTTCTCGCCGGCGCGGCGGATGCGCTCTTTGCCGATTTCGCAAATATTCTTGTAGCCAGCCTTGAACGCCTCGCTCTTCTCGTCGCACTTCTCCGGCAACTGCACCATGATGAACTTGCGGTGACCCCCATCTTCGGCATTGAGTTGCATGACGGCGTGGGCCGTGGTAGCGGAGCCAGAGAAGAAATCGAGAATCAAATCACTTGCAACGCAATCACAGAGCTTAACAAGCTCCATCATCAACCGCTTACTTTTAGGATTATCAAAAGGCAGATCAATTTCTTTTCCAATCTGCGAAACCTCAATATCTGTCCAGTTGCTTGTGCGGAGCATCGTGTCGGACGGTGCAACCCAATGCTGAACACCGCCGTTCTTACCTGTTCCGCTCGGAATTCTCCTAATGAAATCGGTTATTCCTGTCCTTTCAGCGTATTCTTCGAGAGAAATCTTACCCTCATATTCTTGCTGATACTTCTGGTAATTTGCTACGGCTACTTTTGCGCGCGCTTCGGAGTTGCGCCATTGACCTGTTTCTGGTGTAAAGCCAAGGATGTCATAACGCATTGTTGGTCTATCTGCATTGCTCCAAAACACATCCCACCGACCTTTAGCAGATGCATTCTCCTTTTTCATCCGTATAGCTTTCATGAGAAATGTCGGCGACTTTGCGTATACAAGGACATACTCAAAGCCGACATTTAGACTATATAGTCCATTATCTGAAAACTGAGAATTAAGGCTTTTTATTCTACGGCGGGTAAGTATCGTATTTCTGTAATTGCTTGACCCAAATACTTCATCACATATTTCCTTCAAGCTGGTTAACTCGCCACCATCAATGCTAATACAAATCGCGCCATCGTCTCTCAGCAATGCTCTCGCGAGCATCAGCCGTGAATAGATCATCGAGCACCAGTCGGAATGAAAGCGCCCGTTGGTGTCGGTGTTCTTGAAGAGGTGGTTGTCATTCTCATCGGACAACCCCATCTGCGCATTCTCTTCTTCCTGTGAGCGCGTAAAGTTGTCCCGATAGACAAAGTCGTTCCCTGTGTTGTATGGCGGGTCGATGTAGATCATCTTGACCTTGCCGAGATAGTTTTCCTGCAAGAGTTTCAAGACTTCGAGGTTATCGCCCTCGATATAGAGATTTTCGGTGGTGTCCCAGTTCTTGCTCTCTTCGGGGCACGGACGCAAGGTCTTGCGGATTGGCTTGTTGGCTTCGACAATCGCCGCTTTCTTGCCGACCCACGTGAACTCGTAATGCTCCGCACCGTCCACAACTTCAGGCGACAGCATCTGCTTCAACAACTCGAAATTGACGACATGCCTAAGCCGCCCGTTTTCATCCTTCGCCTCCGTCACGCAGTTCGGGAACAGCGCGGCAACTTTCTTGATGTTCTCTTCTGTCATGTCAATCGATTCCATCTTCAAGTGATTCTCTTTCATCGATTGTTCCTTTCAAATGCTTTCTCATTCGGGTTTTGACCACTGAACACACTGAAGCCGTCTGCGACGGCACACAGAATACACTGAAAGCCAAGCATCTCCCTTCCCAACACCTTCTGTGTATTCTGTGACGGCCGATAGGCCGTTCTGTGTGTTCTGTGGTGAATCTCCTCCACGCCGTTTGTGAACCACTGATGAATCTGATGCCCGCTTCGCGGGACACAGATAAACACGGATGTTTTCTCCCATCTGTGGATATCCGTGTCGGCCGTAGGCCGCATCTGTGTTATCTGTGGTAAATCCTTCACGATTCCAGTTCCTTCCTCAACCGCTTCAACTCCGCGTTCAGTTCCATCTTGCGGTTGAGTTGCTTTTCCCTCCGCATCTTCGCCTCCAGCGCGGCGATCTGCTTCTCCAACCGCGCGCGGTCGGCGTCTCGGGCGATGTTCGCGGCGATCGGAAGATCGTCGCGCCAAGCCGCCTCCGCCTCGCGGACGGCACGGAGGCCGTCCCTCCCGGTTGTGGCCGTCTGGGAGGCCGCATGAATGTTCCGCACAAGATTCTCATACACCTCGTCGAGCGTCAGGCCGGAAAGCGTGAAGCGCAACGCCGCACGCGGCATCCAGTCCGTGTGGTAGTAGCGGCTCACCTTGAAGGCGTTTTCGCCAGTGGCGGATGCCTCCTTGTAGCCGATCCACGTCTGGACGCGGTCCGCGAACGACAGGACAAAAAGGAGATGGTAGGGTATCAGGCGATCCATCTGCCGCAGGATGTCCTCGTTCAGTTCGCCGTTCGCGAGTTCGATCTCGAAGACTTCGATCTCCGTGACGGTCGTGCCCTTCGCGAGGTTCAGCGTGTCCACCGCAAACTTGTTGCGCCACCAGATCGTCTTGATCTCGTCGATGAACGAACGCTTCAGCGCGGCGGAGACGGCGAGATTCCCGTAGAACTTCTGCTTCGGCACGCGGCGATCGAACGTCGTGGATTCTGGCAGGTTGAAATTCAAATTTCACATCCCCCGTTGACGGTTCGCTCTTCATTTATTATAATACCGACAACATGCTTTCTCGGCCAGACATTCGCGAGCGCGACAAGAACGGGCATCTCAAGGCCGGCATCCGGTTGCCGGGCTGGGATTATTGCAAGCCGTGGTTCTACATGATCACGCTCGTCGTGAAACGCCGTCGGCCGATTTTGGGCGAAATCCGTGCTGGAGCTTTCGCCCCCTCGCCTCTGGGCGAAGCGGTTGCCCGCGCTTGGCAAAACCTCGGCACCGTGTTCCCCGATGTCGAACCCGGCCCATTCGCCGTCATGCCCGAGCATTTCCACGGCATCATCCGCGTGCGTGAACGGCTCAGTTCGCCGTTGGGCGAAGTCATCCGCAGTTTCAAGATCGCCTGCACCAAGGCCAATCTTTCCCTTGGCGCGCCCCTCGTGATTGACGGCTCGACAACCTTCTGGTTCCCCGGCTTCTACGACACGATCCTCTTCCGCAAAGGCCAGCTTCGTGCCATGGTTCGCTATGTGCGGCGAAATGCCGCGCGTCGCTGGGCCGTCATGCAGAACCCCGATCTCTTCAAGGTCACGCGCGCGATCAGCCTCTCCGATGTCCTGCCGGGCGCAGCCCCCGTCCTGCCGGGCGCAGTCCCTGCGCCAGACGACGCACAGAACGCGCTCGGCAAAACAATCGACGCCGTCGGCAACGCCTTTCTGCTCGAATCGCCCAACAAGATGCTCGTTCAAGTCTCGCGCCGCGCCAGCCCAGTCGACATTGAAAACAAGGTCAACGAGGCCTTGCTCTTCGGCGCACGCGGCGGTGTCGTCGTCTCGGGCTGCATCTCGCCGGGCGAACAGGCTGTCGCCCGCGCCGTGCGCGAAGCCAACCAGCCGCTCATCGTGATCATGCCACGCGGCTTCGGTCCCTACTTCAAGCCCAGCGGGCCCTACTTTGACGCCTGCGCGGCGGGCAAGTTGCTGATGCTCTCGCCCTTCCCGCAAATCGGCAAGAACGATCGACTCACCCGCGAACGCTGTTTCGGCATCAATGCCGTCGCCGCCGCGATCTGCGGCGAAGACGCCTCGAACATCCGCTATTGCGGCAGCCAACCCGATTTGGCTTTGCGGCATTAGGCGCATTTCTCCCCCTCCTTCACCACCAGGAAGCAGACCAGTTCGAAGTCGTCCAGTCCCGACACCTCGCCCAGCAGGGCCGTCGTGCCGCCCCCCGAGAAGAGGCTGTCGATGTCGCTTTCGGCCTTGACCGCGACGATCGACTCCACCGCCTTGCCGAGCAACGCCGAGACCGCCTCCATCCGGCGCCCGCTGTCCGTCTCTGCGTTGAACCGCCGGCACAGCTCCACGCAAGGCTCCGCCTTGCCGCGGCACAGGAGGCGCATTCCTTCGCGACCGCCTGCTGGGTCAGCTCGTTGCGCAGCTTCACCTCGAACGCCGTGCCGCAAATGCCGCGTTCGCGGCAAAGACGCGGAATGTAGAATTCGCGCGCCTCTTTCGGCGTCTGCTCCGCCACGAAAGTCGGGGAAGTGAAGATGAAACGCAGTTCGTCGATTTCCCTCAGCTGCTTGCGCAACTCGCGATAGGCGTAAATCGAGAAACAGGCCGCCGCAATGGAGAGTTTGCTTCCCTTGCGGATGCTCTGCGCCAGGTTTTGCCCGACGCGTTCGTTTATATTGTCTATTAACTGCATCGCGTCATGTCCGATCTCGCTAGACTCGTCTTCTCGAATTCATTTGTCTCCGTCCAACGGAAAAGTCCAGTCCCCTGCCCGGACCTCCTTCTCTTCTGGACGCGAAAAAGCGGCCTCTCAAACCGCACGCTGCAACATTTCTTTACTGCGCATGGAAGGCGCAGGACACCCCGGAACGCGTCGCGGCACGTTCTGCGGGCGCCTATGCGCGGCACTTTCAATGTGCCGCGGCACCGTTCAATCCTGTTTGTCTGCTTCTTCTCCATCCTGGCAACATCAAACCGTAGGGAACTAGTATATTTCCTTCCGCATGACCATCCCGTAGCGAAAAGTTCCGCCGCCGGAAAGCGCACCCGGCCGCGAACACCCCAGAGTCCAGCCCAGGGAGGGGGGCACGCGGACATTCCCGTGCGGGCGGCAGGGGACTGCCGCCCCTACCGTTGGAGGCGACCCACGGCCACACATTCTACATATTCTACATTCTCTACACGGTTAAATTTATACACGGTTAAATTTATCTCACGCAGAGAGGCCTCCCAATCCTGTCAATCGTGTCTAAAACCCCTTCTCCACGTTCTCCCGATCTCCACGGCCAATATCGATAGGCCCCCATCCCCCATTCTGCATTCTCTACATTCTCTACACGGTTCCACCCCCTTCCCCCCCCCTCTACAATTCTACACCTCTACACGGCCAATTACCGTGCGGGCGGCAGGGGACTGCCGCCCCTACCGTAGGGAGGGTAGCGCCGTCTCCCAATCCTGTCCATCCTGTAAATCCTGTCTAAGACCCCTTCTTCCCGTTCTCCCGATCTCCACGGCTGATATCGATAGCCCTCTCCCTCTGCGTTCTCTGCGTCTCTGCGTGAGATAAATCTAACCGTGTAGAGTTGTAGAATTGCAGATTAGGGGTAGAGGGCCTAACGAGTTTCAACTTTTGGACAGGATTTACAGGATGGGCAGGATTTGGGGGGACGGCGTCCTAATTGTCCCACTTGTCCCACTCGTCCCAGTTGCCCCGTTTCTCATACCCAGCCTTTTGCCGCCCCTCGGAGGAGTTTACTCCATCGGCGAGACGGCCACCCCGTTCCGGCGCAACGGCCACCCCGTTCCGGCGCAACGGCCACCCCGTTCCGGCGCAACGGCATCACCGTTCCGGCGCAACGGCATCGCCGTTTCAAGGCATCTGAACACCCGTTCCAGGCATGCCGGGCGGGCGAAACAAGGGCGGTCGCACGGGGTACCCCGGGTTTTTAGGGGATATCTGACTGTTTCATGATATATTTCAAGCGAAAACGCAAACTAACGGACGTTTTCACGCCTGTGATCGCTCCGTTCTCGTGCCCAGGGGAATTTTTTCTCATCGGCACGAGAATCTTTTCT
>ERZ808240.1711-NODE-1711-length-26287-cov-4.377211_pt1 | contig 26287 bp, 27 predicted proteins | sample MGYA00521084_ERZ808240 | MGnify/ENA primary metagenome ERZ808240 (study PRJEB31516, sample SAMN03275571) | gut metagenome | biome: mammalia-associated habitat; material: feces | host: Papio cynocephalus | place: Kenya | collected 2012-08-06 ... | reverse complement strand
GATGATCTATGCACTGGATAAGGTAGCACCGGGAACGGCAAATGACGATACTTTGTTATATGGTGTAGAGGTTAAGTTCTACAACATGGAAGTGGAGTTGGATGAGAATCTGGAAAGCTGCCACAAGGGTCTATATGTGATCGGAGATGGCAGTGGCGTGACACACTCGTTGTCCCATGCATCTGCCAGCGGTGTCTATGTTGCCCGCCATATCATTGGAGAAGAATAGTCAGGTATGAAAAAGCAGGAAATGGCAAATACATCGTTAAAAGAGAATAGAACACATGGAACGGTGCAGTATCCGGTTGCTTTGTACGAGTGGCATGGAGAAAATGAGTGGCATGTAGTTCCACATTGGCATGAGGAAATGGAATGGATCTATTTTCAAAAAGGCGATTTTTCGGTCTGGGTAAATACAAAGGAGTATCAGGTTCATGCACCGGCATTTATGTGCATCCATCCGGAAGAACTGCATGCATTGATTCTGGAAAAGGATGGTGTAGAAAGTGCGGTTGTGTTCCCTGTTGATATCCTGTGCTTTGAACGATATGATGCAGCAGAGGCGAAGGTGCTTGACCCGCTTGCAGAAGGAAAGCTTCGTATGCCTGTTTTGTGCCGGAGCGGGGATGCAGCATTTGAAGAATTAAGTGCCTGTTATAAAGAGATCGAACAGATGCTTAGACAGATGAAGGAATATGATATGGCGAAAAAACAATATTCAGATTCTCGAACAGCGCAAGGAACTGTAGTAGAAAAATCGACACAGAATCTGCAAAGGGATGCGGCAGATAAATCTAGACAGAAGCAACAGAGGAATATGGCAGGAGAACCGATACGGAATCTACAGAAAAATGTGTTCTATCTGAATACCAAGGCAAAGATGTTAGAATTGATCGTAGTTGCATATAAGTATGACCTGCTTACAAGACAGGTCAGGGAAGGCAGGGAAGAATCCGGAACAGTAGAGAATCTGAAAAAAGTGCTACAATACATCGGGGAGCATTACAGTTCATCGATCCGTCTGTCCGAACTGGCAGAGCTGGTCAATATGAATGAACAGTATTTCTGCCGGTATTTTAAGAAGAATATCGGGAAAACGATTACTGAATATATCAATGTGATCCGTGTGGAGAAAGCGGCGACGGCACTTGCAGAGACAGAGGATAAGATTATAGATATTGCATCTGCCTGTGGATTTGATAATACCGGATATTTTATCAGACGGTTTAAAAAGGAGAAGGGCATGACCCCTTCTGAATACCGTAAAAAGTCAAAATAGTACAATAAAATAGTCAATTTAAAGATAGAAAACCTCTATGTATTCCGCATACTGTAATTAAAGTGTAAAAAAGAACGAGTATCTACATCCGATGGTGGAACAGATACAGACAGTATAAAAGGAACACAGGAGGTTTTTATAATGAAAAGAAAATGGTGGCATGGCAAAGTAGGCAGAGAAGATATTACTGTTGATCTGCTGACTGCAAATGAGCAGTCGAAGCTTCAGGTTCTGTTAGATAATAAGAATGACGTATGCTTAAATGGCAACCGTATACAGTTAAGCTCCGGGCAGGCAGTGATCCTTGGATAATGATTGTGAATAATTGGCCAACATACAAAACCATTAAAATGATAGTAAAACAGCAATTAAAAACCATCATTTTAATGGTTTTTATTATTTGCAAAGAAATTTTCATATGATATTCTGTTAGAAAGAAATGAAAATGAGCATATTATATATGTAGAAACAGGGGGTGTGGTCATGCAGAAAGAACAATTTGCAGTTGAACCTTATGTGACAGCAGAGGAGGTAAAACAGATTCGTAAAAAACTAGGATTGACATAGAAAGAATTTGCACAATTGATCGGAAGTTCAAAGCCTACGATTGAACGATGGGAAACTTCAAATGGGAAGATAACAGGACCACTTGTACTTCTTATCCGAATGTTAAACGAGAATCCGGCTTATGTTGAACGGTTGCGGATTCCAGAGCATACATTGCCGGTTCGAATGTGGTATATGTATAAAAATGAGATTTGTACGTTAATTGATGTTGATGAAAGCAACCGGATCGTCAGGATAAAAAATTATACAAATAAAACTATGTTTCGTGCATTTGGAAACAATGATTATCCTACCTATGAGGAATATAAGGAATTTTTGGAGTCTCGTTGTTTCCCAAGGACGAGAGATAAGATGAAGTTGGTTTTGGAAGATCTGGAAATCCCATTTTATGACCCATATCTTATTATAGAAAAGACGGAAGGACGAATGGCAGAGGATGATTTTTGGATTCAGATTGATTAACAATTTAAAGGCATCATGGGGTAGTTAAATAAGGGCATAGAAATGGGGTGCATATATGAGAAAAAATTACAGGAAAGGGTATCGGCAGGTGGCTGGCAGGAACGCTGGCTATCGGTATGATAGTTGGTCAGATAACAGGCTGTCAGATGACAGGCGGGGATATCAGAATGGGAATCCTGCTTCCGGATAATACAGGTGCTTTTCAGGTTGGCTGCGATGTGGCAAATGGTCTGGCGATGTATGGCAGTGCCGGTCAGTCGCAGGAGACAAATACACAGAAGCTGCAGTTCCAGATATATAACGTGGATACCGGTGAATGTGAAAGCAGACTTGCAGTGACATTTCCGTTTGATGGCAACAATTATATTTATATCGATCAGAATGCTTATATAGATACATATAATTTCTTCGCCTTTTCAACGAGCGGACAAAAGCCGGAAGTATACATATGGGATCTGAATGATGCGCGCAGCAGTTCCGGTGATTCCAGAGGCTATCGTTATCCATGGAGTTATCTGGATCATCCGTCCGATGAGCTGAAGCAGGAGCTGCGGCAGCAGGCAAAAGATATCGGAGATCAAAATGGTGTAGAAGTACATATATTTGATGAAGTGTCGGAATGCAGCAAGGATATCTACCGGTATGAGGCATCGGACAATGCGCTTCTGACTGCCCAGTCACTGGAAGTCCTGAAGAATGAGTTGAAGAAATATCCGGACCGGATGTTAAAGAATCTGGATGATGGTTATGGAAGCATATTAAAGATCTATCTGGAAGGGGCGATCATAGGAACTGATGAAACGGCACTTACAACTGCCGCCGGAGTTCAGAATACTCTGGAAAATAATACATTTCTGGTTATCGATATCAATGACCAATCCTCCTATATCAGCACGATCCACCATGAGATCTTTCATGCTATCGAAAATCATATGAATTACACCGGCTGTTGGTTTGATGAAGGCATATGGTCAGAGTGCAATCCGGATGGATTTGATTATGTCTACGATTATATTGCAAATGAAAGCAGCTATGAAAGAATCCGGGAAAAGTTAAAGGTAATATCGAATCAGATGAGCACATGTTTCCCGGAGGATGATGGTGTGACACTTATGCCGTGGGAAAGAGTATTGATGTACGAAAAATAGCAAGATTACGTTTAAAACCGCTTGACACTGGAAAGACTTCTGTTGTACTATGAGATTTAGTTTAACAGCATAAATGCAAGGAAAAAGAGGAGTACCATAAAGGAACTGCCAGAGAGGAAGATCCACAGGCTGAAAGGTCTTTCGAGGAAATTTGTGGGAAGGTAGCTTTGGAGCAGCACATCTGAAATGTTTAGTAGGATGCGCCGGGTCGTTCCCGTTACAGAATAAGATGAGTGATAAATTAAGGTGGTAACGCGTAAGATACGCCCTTTGAAGCAGAGATGTTTCAAAGGGCTTTTTCTATGTAAGAAGATGGATTCTGTAAAGGAAAAACGCTCCACTAAAGATGCTATAAAAAAAGAAAGGATGGAACAGATGAAAGAACTGGAAAAGACATACAATCCAGCCGACATAGAAGACAGGCTGTACAGAAAATGGGAAGATAAGAAATATTTTCATGCAGAGGTAGATCGCAGTAAGAAACCATTTACGATCGTTATGCCGCCTCCAAATGTAACCGGACAGCTTCATATGGGTCATGCCCTTGACAATACAATGCAGGATATTCTCATTCGTTTCAAGAGAATGCAGGGCTACAGTGCATTATGGCAGCCGGGTACTGACCATGCAGCAATCGCTACAGAGGTAAAGGTAACAGAGAAATTAAAGGCAGAAGGTATTGATAAGAAAGAGATCGGCAGAGAGGCTTTCTTAAAGTATGCATGGGAATGGAAAGAAGAGTACGGCGGAAGAATCGTTAATCAGTTAAAGAAGCTGGGTTCATCTGCTGACTGGGACAGAGAGCGTTTCACAATGGACGAGGGATGTTCAGAAGCAGTTAAGGAAGTGTTTGTCAATCTCTATGAAAAGGGATATATCTATAAGGGTTCCCGAATCATCAACTGGTGTCCTGTATGTAAGACATCTATTTCAGATGCAGAGGTAGAGCACGTAGAGCAGGAAGGACATTTCTGGCATATCAACTATCCGATCGTTGGAGAAGAGGGAAGATATGTAGAGATCGCAACGACAAGACCGGAAACCCTGCTTGGTGATACAGCAGTTGCTGTAAATCCAAAGGATGAGCGTTATAAGGATATCGTTGGCAAGATGCTGAAGCTTCCTTTAACAGACAGAGAGATTCCTGTTATCGCAGATGAATATGTAGATATGGAATTCGGAACAGGTTGTGTAAAGATCACACCTGCACATGATCCGAACGACTTTGAAGTAGGTAAGAGACATAATCTGGAAGAGATCAATATTTTAAATGATGATGCTACGATCAACGAGAAGGGCGGCAAATATGCAGGCATGGATCGTTATGAAGCAAGAAAAGCAATGGTAGCAGATCTGGAAAAAGAAGGTCTTCTTGTAAAGGTTGTACCACATACACATAATGTAGGAACACATGACAGATGTAAGACAACAGTAGAGCCAATGATCAAGCCACAGTGGTTTGTCCGTATGAAGGAAATGGGACAGGCAGCTCTTGATCTGATCAAGACCGACGAACTGGAATTTGTACCGGAGCAGTTTGATAAGACATACATTCACTGGCTTGAAAATATCCGTGACTGGTGTATCTCCCGTCAGCTTTGGTGGGGACACAGAATCCCGGCTTATTACTGTGATGAGTGTCATGAGACGATCGTTTCCAGAGAAGTTCCAACGGTATGTCCAAAATGTGGATGCACACATCTGACACAGGATGAAGATACACTGGATACATGGTTCTCATCCGCACTCTGGCCATTCTCAACACTTGGCTGGCCAAAGAAAACACCGGAATATGAATATTTCTATCCGACTGACGTACTTGTAACCGGATATGATATCATCTTCTTCTGGGTTATCCGTATGGTATTCTCCGCATTGGAGCAGACCGGAAAGAGCCCATTTAAGCATGTTCTGATCCACGGACTGGTTCGTGACGATCAGGGACGAAAGATGAGCAAATCTCTTGGAAATGGTATTGATCCGCTTGAGGTTATTGATAAATATGGTGCAGATGCACTTCGTCTGACATTGATCACAGGTAATGCACCGGGAAATGATATGCGTTTCTATTGGGAGCGTGTAGAGAATTCCAGAAACTTTGCAAATAAGATCTGGAATGCGTCCAGATTCATTATGATGAATATGGAAAAGGCTGATTTCTCAAATGTAAAATTATCCGATCTGACGATCGCTGACCGCTGGATCTTATCCAAGGTCAATGATCTGGCAGTTGAGATGACAGACAACATGGAGAAATACGAGCTGGGTATCGCAGTATCCAAGGTATACGATTTCATCTGGGAAGAATTCTGTGACTGGTATATCGAGATGGTTAAGCCTAGACTTTACAATGATGCAGACGAGACAAAGGCAGCAGCCCTCTGGACATTAAAGACTGTTCTGATTCAGGCACTGAAATTATTGCATCCATATATGCCATTTATCACAGAGGAGATCTTCTGTAATATTCAGGATGAGGAAGAATCTATCATGATCTCTGACTGGCCTGTATATAAAGATGAGTGGAGCTTCAAGCAGGATGAAAATGCAGTTGATACGATCAAGGCTGCGGTTCGTGCGATCCGTAACCTGCGTACCGGTATGAATGTACCACCAAGCAAGAAAGCAACTGTATATGTAGTATCTGCCAAGAGTGAGATCCGTGATATCTTTGAAGCATCAAAGAATTTCTTTGCAACACTTGGATATGCAAGTGAGGTATTTATTCAGGATAACAAGGATGGTATCGATGAGAATGCGGTATCTACCTTGATCCATGATGCAGCACTCTATATTCCACTTGCAGAGCTGGTTGATATCGACAAAGAGATCGAGCGTCTGGAGAAAGAATCCGGTCGTCTGGCTGGAGAGATCAAGCGTGCATCCGGTATGCTTGCAAATCCTAAATTTGTAGATAAAGCACCGGCTGCCAAGGTAGAAGAAGAAAAAGCCAAGCTTGCAAAATATACAGAAATGAAAGCCCAGGTTGAAGAACGTCTGGCTCAGTTAAAGAAGTAATAACAGAGACATAACTATGTGTCCATACATGAATCGAAACGACAGTACCGACAGAAACGGTTCATGGTATAAATTCAAAAAGAAAGAAACAGGCTGTCTGATCCGCATATAAAAGCACTGATAATACAGATGTTTTTCATATCGTATCAGACAGCCTGTCTGGTATAGGTAGATGATACAGGATATAGAACCAAAACGGTTTCATAATGAATATGTATATCGAAAACCACCGAAGGATGATGATGTGATCCTAGCATTTTCCGAGAAACAGATTCTTGCAAAAAAGGTGGAGGATGAGCATGAGCTGGTCTGGCTCACTGTTTCGGAATATAGAAGCTATACAGGAATAAATGATTCGATCAGACAGGATGTATCATGGCGGGCTGATCTGACATATCTGTTTGTGATCGATGACAGACAGTATTTTCTGTATCGGCCGCAAGAGCCTGCCCGTATAACAGAGACTCATTATGCTGAAGAATCGGTTAATAGAGCAGCTGATATAAATTTGGGAGATCGTCTGGAAATCCCCGGTTATGAATACCGGAGTATGTATAAGACCAGAAGCTGTAAGCCAAAGGAAGAAGTGCTTGCGGCGGCAACCGGATGGCATCTGCACCTGTGGTATTCGATGAACCGTTTTTGTGGGACCTGCGGAACTCCTGTGATCCCGGATGAGAAAGAACGGATGCTGCGTTGTCCGTCCTGCGGACATCTGATCTTCCCAACGATCGCACCGGCAGTAATTGTCGGGGTGACAGATGGCGACCGTATCATTCTTACGACTTATGCAGCAAGAGAGTATAAACGATATGCCTTGATCGCCGGCTTTACGGAGATCGGTGAGACGGTAGAGGAAACGGTTCGGCGTGAGGTAATGGAGGAAGTCGGAATACCGGTTAAGAATATCCGGTATTACAAATCACAGCCATGGGGATTTGACAGCAATTTGCTGATGGGATTCTTCTGTCAGGCAGACAGGAAAAAGTCGGATGAACATGGACTGGAACTGACCGTCGATCATAAAGAACTTGCAAGCGGCGAATGGGTGGAGCGTGAGCAGATCCCGGACTATGGGGAACATCTGAGCCTAACCCATGAGATGATGATGCAGTTTAAACGGTATGGTCAGGGTGTGTTTGATCTGTAAACAGACAGACCACAGAATAAAAACAGGCAGACTGCTATAAAAAACAAAAATAAAGTTATGATATCTGATAGCTAAATTATGTAAAAAATATTATAAAAAAAGAAAAGCATAAGGTTGAAAATAATTTCATATATTATAAAACCTGTGTTTAAAAGTAATAAAAAACGATTTGTTTCTGAAACGATGTTATTTGACAAAACAAAAACGGATGGTATAATGAGCCAAAAAACAACTGGTAATACCAGTGTACCATACGATTTTGCAATGAGGTATTGAGAATGATCAGTGCCTCATTATTGTATCAGGGATATATTCCTGCTACAGAAAACACTTCAGGAACTGAGTGATCAGAAAAGTGAGGTATTATCAAGATGAAAGAAATCAAAGCAGAAGAATTAAAAGGAAATCTGATCGAAATGATCAACAAAAAGTGGGCACTTGTAACTGCAGGTGATCATGAGAAAGCAAATACAATGACAGTAAGCTGGGGTTCATTTGGTGAGTTCTGGTCAAAGCCTGTTATAACAATCTATATCCGTCCACAGAGATATACGAAGCAGTTTATCGATGAACAGAAGGAATTTTCCGTTTGTGTGCTTCCGGAAGAATACAGAAAGGCACTGACCTATTGCGGAAGAACATCCGGTAAGGATGTAGAAGATAAGTTTGCAGAAGCAGGAATCACCCTTGATTACTATGGTGATGTTCCGGTTATCAAAGAGGCAGGCATTACCCTCATTTGCAGAAAAATGTGTGAAGGAGATATTGATCCTGCTACATTTGCAGACCCGGAAGAGGGAGCAAAGGTATATCCGGATAAAGATTATCACAGATACTATATCGCAGAGATTGAAAAGGTACTTGTACCGGATGAATATTAAATTCAGCGTGGACAGATCATGAAATCATAAACCATCAGGCTGTGCAGATGGATTGCACAGAATGTATCATCATTCCTGAAACGTCTGTATGCGCGTCAAAAAGGAGGAAGCGGTTATGGATAATTATGTAATTACTGTAGCAAGAGGATTTGGAAGTGGTGGTAAGGCAATATCGGTTGCGCTTGCAAAGAAACTGGGAATTCCATGTTATGAAAAAGAGATTCTGGCAATGGCATCTGAAAAAAGTGGAATTAACAAGGCATTATTTGTTGAGCGTGATGAGCGTCTGAAGGGCAGCTATCTGGTCAATGTTATGAAATCCGTTCCAAAAGATTATGCGGTAGAACCGTCGGACAGAAAATTCACACATGATAATAATCTGTTCAATATACAGAAAGAGATTATAGAAGAACTGGCGAAAAACCAGTCCTGTATCATAATCGGTAAATGTGCAGACCATATTCTGAAAGACTATCCCAATGTTTTGAAGGTATTTATAGATGCACCTATGGCAGACTGTATTGCTTCGATCAAAGAGCGAATGGGTGTAAGTGAGGAAGAAGCATCCCGTCTGATCGTAAAAACGGATAAATACCGGTCTGACTATTATAAGTATTATTCGGGAGGAAAGCATTGGAGAAATCCTGTAAACTATGATGTCTGCTTTAATTCCGGTTTCTTAGGCAGAGAGAAATGTGTGGATCTGATCATAGAAACATTGGAAAATAAATTCAATATAAAATTCTAAAAAGTCGTATTTTGACTTAATCTTTTAAGGTATTAAAAAAAATGGTTGACAAGCAGAAATTGCGGATGTATCATGTGGGACATAAATCTGGTATAACTGGTAATACCACACAACTGATGATTTAAGATTAATCTTATCTAATGCAACGGCGCATATTTGAAAAAAGTATGCGTCGTTTTGTTTGGGTCATTTCCCGAAGGCAATTCTGAAAATTCTATAGAAACGTTTCAACTCTATGGATGAGAAAATGAAGTAACAGGTACTAATGTAATATGACTGGAATCAGTCATGATGATTATTTGTATCATGTGCCAATTAAGTACTCCGGCAGTCATGATAAAACATGAAACTAATTAGCTGAAAGCAAGGAGGAAATCATTATGAGAAAACGTTATGGTAAAAAAATTCTGGCAGGTATATTAACAGCAACAATGATAAGCACATTTTTTACAGGATGTGGAAAGAGTTCATCGGATACAATCTCGATCGGTGCAGCATTCCCACAGACAGGTACCATCGCACCGGATGGAAAAACATGTCTGGATGCGATCAAATTGGCAATCAAGGAAGCAAACGATGGAGGCGGTATCAACGGTAAAAAGATAGAGCTGGTGGCAGAAGATGATGAAGGTGCACCAACCTCGGCAGCAGCGATCGGTAACAAATTTGCAGATAACGACGATATTATGGGAGTTATTCATTCCTATAACAGTTCATGTGCACTTGCACAGGTAGATATTTATGACGATGCCGGAATTCCTAATTTCAGTCCGGTTGCAACAACTCCTCAGTTGACAGGCAGCAGTGATTATTTCTATCGAACAGCTCCAAATGATTCATTCGTTGGTGAGTCGGCAGCGACATTCATGCAGGATCAGGGAATCAAGAAGGTTGCACTTTTCTATGAAAATGATGATTACGGACTTGGTATTGCAGAGGCATTTGAAGAAAAATGTAAGGAAATCGGACTGGACATTGTAACGACACAGACCTTTGTATACGGCGAAACCGTTGATTTCAGTACACAGTTAACAGCAACCTCCGGTTCCGGTGCAGAGGCAATCTTCATTGGAGGATGTGTAACTGAGATCGGATTGATCAATGAGCAGAAATCAGATTATGGATGTGGTGATCTCTTTGTGCTTGGAGGAAACGGAGCTTATGCACCGGCACTTCTGGATTACGGAAAATCCGTTGAAGGGATTTATGTTCAGGGTGAATTTGATGTCAATGTTTCGGACAAAGCGAAAAAATTCGTAGAAGCATTTGAGGCAGAATATGGCTATGAACCGGGAAACTGGGCAGCCAGTGCATACGATTCAGCCAGCATATTGATCGAAGCAATGAAAAATGTCGATGGTGATATAACCAGAGATAAGATCAATGAACAGATCAAAGCACTTACATACGAAGGTGTCTGCGGAACCTATCATTTTGAGAACTGTGACAGTTCAAAGGCAGAATTGATCCTTCAGGTCAAAGATGGTGCATTTACATTGGTGGAATAGAAAAGGGGGCGGTCATATGTTTCTCCAGCATTTATTAAACGGTGTCATAATCGGTGGAATATATGCCATGGTCGCACTTGGATATTCAATGGTTTATGGTGTGTTACAGATCGTTAACTGGGCACATGCGGATGTACTGATGTTCGGAACCTTTATCGGTATGCTGTTAACAACAGCACTTCACATGCCGGTTCTGGCAATGGTATTTCTGGCAGCCAGTTTTACAGCATTACTTGGTATGGGCGTTGAGCGTTTAGCTTACCGCCCGATCAAGTCAAGTAACCGGAGAATGGCGGTATTGGTAAGTGCACTTGGTATGTCGACATTTTTACAGAATCTTGCACAGCTGATCTTTGGAACCGGATCCAAACAGTTTAAAGCATTTGATTCAAAATCTTTATCGATCGGAACATTCAGTATTACTACGATGCAGATCTTAATTCTGGCAGTAACGGCCGGAATGCTGATCATCTTATATTTTCTCGTTTATAAAACAAAGATGGGCATTGCGATGCGGGCATGTTCTGTCAGTATTGAGAATGCAAAGCTTATGGGTATCAATACAAATGTGATCATCTCATCAACCTTTGGCTTAGGTGCATTCATGGCAGGTGTTGCAGGTATTCTGGTAGGTAATTATTATAATGCAGTTTATCCGACGATGGGGTACCTGCTTGGCATGAAAGCATTTGCAGCAGCCATTCTTGGAGGCATTGGTTCCATACCGGGTGCTGTACTCGGTGGATTTACGATCGGTATTATTGAGAGTCTTGGTGCAGCTTATATATCATCCAGTTATCGTGATGCATTTGCATTCCTGGTCATGATCATTATACTGATCATCCGCCCATCCGGTATCCTTGGTGCAAAACATATTGATAAAGTATAAGGAGGAATGAGATATGGCAAAAGGAAAAGCATTATTTCAGAAATTAAAAAATATCCATTTGAATAAGATCCAGAAACTCATTCTTCTGTTCATACTGGTAGGTATCGTGATCGGACTTCCTTATGTGGTCAGTAATCAGTATTCCCTGCACATCGTGATCCTTTGTTGTATGTACTGTTGTCTGACCTTAAGTCTGAACCTGATCATCGGATGGTCCGGTCAGTTTTCTCTTGGACATGTATGTTTTTACGGAATGGGTGCTTATATTACTACATTATTGATGATGAATGTAAACATGAATTTTTTCCTTGCGACGTTGATCAGTGTGATTGCAACAACATTGTTCAGTATGCTTCTCTGCTGGCCGACACTGAAACTCAGAGGTGATTATCTTGCAGTTATCACACTTGGTTTCGGAGAGGTCTTTCGACTGGTACTGACAAATGCAGTAGGGATCACACGAGGCCCTGCGGGTATTCCGAGGATACCGGATCCGGTATTGTTCGGGATCACGATCAAGGGGAAGGACATGTATCTCTATTTTGCAGCGATTATGCTGGCGATCTTTATTATCTTTATGAAACGTTTGAACAATTCAGGCTTTGGAATGGCGATGATGACTGTAAATGAAGATGATATCGCAGCAACAGCTATTGGACTAAATGTAAAGAAATATAAAATATGGGCATTTGGTATTGGCGGTGGAATGGCAGCTCTGGTAGGCAGCTTCTATGCAGTCTATATGGGTATGATCTCCCCAACAAGCTTTGCATATAAAGAGTCGATCAATATGGTATCCATGGTTGTACTTGGTGGTATGGGAAGTATACCGGGATCACTTCTGGGAGCCACGATTCTGGCTGCGCTTCCTGAAGTGTTACGGGCATTCAGTGAATATCGTATGGTTATCTATGGAGCCGCAATGGTCTTGATGATGATCTTCCGTCCGGAGGGAATCTGGAGCAGAAGCAAACGTTTAAGAAATGAATATAAGATCAGAGCATTTGAAAGTATTAAGGGACATAAAAAAGAGAAACAGGTAAAGGCATAGGGAAAGGATGGTATGACATATGAGCGATTATATCATAGAAACAAAAGAAGCTACCATTCGTTTTGGCGGTCTGGTTGCCGTTGACAGTGTCAATCTGGCACAGAAGAAAGGAGAGATCCTTTCTCTGATCGGTCCAAATGGTGCCGGAAAAACAACTTTGTTCAATTTATTGACTGGTGTCTATAAAGCAACATCCGGAAGTATCTTCTTTGATGGAAAGAATATAACGAAGGTAAAAGCATATGAGAGAAACCGTCTTGGAATAGCAAGGACATTTCAGAATATCCGGTTGATCAAGAGTATGACAGTGCTTGAGAATGTACTGATCGCACATCCAAAGTGCAAAGAAGAAAAACTGTTGAAGGCGGTATTTACTCCCGGACGTGCAAATAAAGTCAGAAGAGAAGTTGTAACAGAATGTGAAAAGCTTCTGGAGATCGTGGGACTTTTAGATATGGAGGATGAATTTGCAACAAATCTGCCATATGGCAAACAGAGACTGCTTGAAATTGCAAGAGGCCTTGCGACAGAGCCGAAGTTATTGCTGTTAGATGAACCCGGAGCAGGAATGAATAATTTTGAAAAGGACGAACTGACATCTGTTATCAAGCACATAACAGGAACAATGGGAATCAATGTTCTGATCATTGAACATGATATGAAATTTGTTATGGGGATATCAGACCGGATCATCGTATTAGATCATGGACAGAAGATTGCAGAGGGACTTCCGGCTGAGATACAGGCAAATGAACAGGTAATACAGGCTTATCTGGGAAGTGGTGAATTTAAGGATGAAGATGAGGATGCATAGACTGGAGGTGTAGAGAATGGGAAGAATTTTAGAAGTCAAAGACTTATCGGTTAGTTATGGAGTAGTTCCTGCACTTCGAGAGATCTCCTTTCATGTGGAGGAGGGTGAAGTTGTTGCCTTGATCGGTCCGAATGGAGCAGGAAAGACAACTACCATGCATACAATATCCGGTTTATTGAAACCAAAAAGTGGACAGATCCTTTATTGCGGTGAAGATATAGCAGGAAAAGAAGCTCACAAACTGGTTGGCAGGGGAATCTCACAGGTTCCGGAGGGCAGAGGTATTTTCCCTATTCTGACTGTATCAGAGAACATTGATCTGGGTGCATACCTCAGAAAGGATAAAGCGGAGATCCGGCGGGATAAGGAATGGGTATATGAATTATTTCCAAGATTAAAAGAACGAAGAAGTCAGGTCAGTGGTACATTATCCGGAGGCGAGCAGCAGATGCTTGCAATGGCAAGGGCATTGATGGCACGTCCAAAGCTGTTATTGCTGGATGAACCATCCATGGGACTTGCACCGGTTATTGTAGAAGATATCTTTCACATTATAAAGAAAATTAACCGGGAACAGCATACAACGATCTTACTCGTAGAACAGAATGCGCAGATGGCACTTACTGCATCTCATCGGGCATATATCGTAGAAGTAGGACAGATCATCAATTCCGGTTTGTCAAAGGAACTGAAACAGGATGACCAGATACAGAAATCATATCTTGGATTATAACAGAAAGGAGTCGTGCAATGAAAAATTATATTTTCAAGCTTCCAACTAAGATTTACTTTGGAGAAAATGCCGCAACGGAACTGAAGGATGTACTGACATCCTATGGGATTACAAAAGTTATGATCGTAACGGATCCGGGAATTGCGGGAACAGAATCTTTTCAGAAGCTGATCCGAAAACTGGATGCCGATGAAACAGACTATGTATTATTTGATCATGCAGAGGCAGATCCACCGATCGAGGCTGTTGATGAAGCTGCACAGATATTAAAAGATAGTGGTGCTGATGGCGTTGTTGCAGTTGGTGGAGGAAGCTCCATTGATACGAGCAAGGCGATGTGTATGCTGGTGACAAATGAAGGTTCTGTCAGAGATTATCTGTTTGGCGGCACAAAAGAAGTTACAAATCGCCCACTTCCATTGATCGCAATACCAACGACTGCAGGAAGTGGCAGTGAGGTAACAGCAGCCAGTGTTATCACAGATAATCAGAATGATATTAAACTGTCTGTGACACATGAATATCTGATGCCGTTAGCAGCGATCATCGATCCGGTCATGCATATTGGAATGCCGCCTATGATCACGGCAAGTACAGGTATGGATGCTCTGACACATGCGATTGAAGCATATGTATCTTTAAATGCGGAACCGATCAGTGATATGTATGCAGAGACAGCGATTCGTATGATCGGGCAATACATCAGGACAGCGATGTATAAACCTGCAGATATAGAGGCCAGGAGTAATATGGCGGTTGCAAGTGTACTTGCAGCAGCAGCTATGGTAAATGCCGGGCTTGGGGCGGTACATGGTATCTCTCAGTCGATGGGCGGAATCGCACATACCCCACATGGAATCGCTAATTCGTTGATACTCCCTTACGTCATGGAGCTTAATGTGAAAGGAAATCCGAAGAAATTTGCGAAGATAGCAGAACTGTTAGGAGAAAAGACAGAAGGATTGTCGATCCGGGATGCGGCAGCATTATCTATAAAGGCTGTAAAGCAGTTATCCGAGGATCTGAGAATACCTGATTCTTTATCCAAACTGGCTATACCGGTAACACCGGATATGTTCCCAAAGATTGTTGAAGGAACGATGGGATATCGGTTATTAGCTGTAAATCCGGTTAAAGTCCGGGAGCAGGATGTATATGATATTCTGGAAAAAGCAAACCGATAGGGTTACTCATTATGAACGAAGAGCATTATCAGTACAGATGCTTTTCTATATAGAACGGTCAGTATATGACCGGTAATAAAAAGGAGGATAAACATATGTCAGAAGTAATGAAATTTGAAGATTACAAACAGTATTTAAATCCGGTTTTTGCCAAGCAGACAGATCTTGTAGCAAAAAAAGCCAGAGGCTGTTATCTCTGGGATGTAAATGGTGAAAAATATCTTGATTTTGTTCAGGGTATTGCAGTAAATGCTCTGGGACATAACTATCCACCAATCGTAGAAGCCATCAAAGCGCAGGCAGATGATCTTGTTGATGCATCCTTCAATCTGGTCAATTATGAGTCAACACTGACACTTGCAAAAAAATTAGCAGGGGTGACACCGGAGGGCTTAACATCCATTTTCTTTACAAATGGTGGAGCTGAGGCAACAGACAGTGCTTTAAAGATGGCTATGGCATATACAAACAGGAGTTCTGTTATTGCATTTATGGGTTCCTTCCATGGCAGAACCTGTGGAGCAACATCCATAACAGGATCGAATTCAAAATATCGAAGACATTACGCAGGCTTAATGGGAAGTGTTTATTTTACATCATATCCCGGAAGAGATCTCTGTCCACCGGAGATTGCACCGGATAAGCGTGGAGAGTATGCATTATTTGAATTAAAGAAGCTTCTTCGTTATATCGTAAGTCCGGATGATGTTGCCTGTATCTATATGGAACCGGTCATGGGTGAAGGCGGATACGTTGTACCGCCAAAGGAATTTGTACAGGAGGTACGAAAGATCTGTGATGAATATGGAATCCTGTTGATCTTCGATGAGATTCAGGCAGGCTACGGCAGAACCGGAAAGATGTGGGCAAGCCAGCATTTTGATGTAGTACCGGATATCATGACAGTGGGTAAAGCAATTGCCGGAGGACTTCCAATGAGTGCCTGCATCACAAGACCGGATATAGCAGAGCGCTGGCCGGTTGGTACACATGGAACAACATTTGGCGGAAACCCTGTAGCAGCGGCAGCCGGATGTGTGGTTCTGGATCAGTATGAAGATGGAACATTACTAAAAAATGTAAATGAGATGGGCGCTTATCTGATGGAAAAGCTTAAGGCTGTACAGGCAAAATATCCGGTGGTATATGATGTCCGTGGTGTAGGTCTGATGATAGCGATCGAATTTTGTCATGAAGATGGAACACCTGCACCGGAGATCTGGCAGAAGGTTAAGGCCGGTTGTTTTAAACGGCACATGCTAACCTTGAACTGTGGAGTGCATGGAAATGGAATGCGTTTTGCAACACCGTTAAATGTTACAAAAGAAGAAATTGATGAGGGTGTTGGTATCGTGGAAGCTTCTATTGCCGAGTTATATGAATAAAAGGAGGGATGCATATGGCAAAGGTTTTATATTTCAATATAGATGATAATTTGGATTATGAAAATGAATTATTAAAAGAATGGGGGATCGATGATCTGGAACTGATCGAGATCAAAGATCCGGATCATACCCAAGATTTTGCCGACTGTGTCAGAGATTCCGGTGCGGATGGTCTGGTCGTTGAGTACGAACAAGTAACCAGTGAGGTTATGGATACAGCGCCGAATCTGAAGATCGTGTCATTACAGTCGATTGGATATAATTCGGTTGATATTCCGGCGGCTACAGAACGTGGGATCTGTGTAACGAATATACCGGGCTTCTGTGCAGAGGAAGTGGCACTCCATTCTATTGGATTTTTGATCGATCTGGTACGAAAGATCACATTTTATGACAAGACGGTCCGGGCAGGAAAATGGGATCCACTGCTTGGTTATAAGACATACCGGATCACAGGTAAAACGATCGGACTTGTCTTCTTCGGAGAAATACCAAAGAAAATGGTTCCGATATTAAAGGCTATGGGATTGAACATTCTGGTATATGCTCCTACAAAATCAGCAGAATATCTGGCAGGGTTTGGATGTGAAAAGGCGGATACTTTAGAAGAATTGTTAAAGACATCGGATTTTGTATCACTGCATTGTCCGTTGATCCCGGATGTAACCTGGCATCTGATCGGAGAAAAAGAGCTGAGGCTGATGAAGCCGGAGGCATTCCTGATCAATACAGCCAGAGGTTCTGTAGTAGATGAACCGGCTTTGGTCAAAGCATTGAAAGAAGGCTGGATCAAAGGAGCGGCGATTGATGTTATAGAGGATGAGACAAATGAAGTTAGTGATCTGTTTGAACTGGAGAATACGGTCATAACACCACATGCCGCATTTGTTTCAGAAGATTCATTCTATGATGGACGGAAACGTTGTCTGGAACAGTTAGTCATGCGGTTGAGCAAAAATGTTGTTCCTACATCACTTGTAAATAAAGATGTTGAGTTTGAGCTTTAAGTAAATGGCTGTTGCACGCAGATGCGTGACAGAATATAGATGTAAGATATACAAAAATTATTATTTCAAGGAGGACACAATTATGAGAACACAGATTACATCAGAAAAATGCGGAGAATGCCATGGTCCATATGCACTTGGCGTTAAGATGGGAAACACTATCTTCACAACACAGATCGGTACCGATGTGACTGGAGAGATGGTTGCAGGTGGTATTACAGAGCAGACAAAGGCGACTATGGAAAATGCAAAAGCAGTACTGGAAGCAGCAGGCGCATCCATGGATGATGTTGCAAAAGTAACCATCTATATTGCGGATATTGAATTGATCCCTGAAATGAATGCAGTATACAAAGAGTATTTTAAAGAGGGAGATTTTCCGGCACGATGCTGTACACAGTGTGTAAAGATGGTCGACGGATGTCTGGTTGAAATGGAGTTTACGGCAGTAATCCTGTAAGGGTGCAGGATCTTTTATAAAAAACAGAGGATGGAATGGACAGGTTCCATTCCACATCCTCTCTTGATGAAAGAGGTGTGGTTATGTCCTTAAGAGTTGATGAGCATTGTATTTTAGATGTGGAAAATAATGGAAAACTGGTAGAAATTACCGTAGATGGAAAAACGATCCCTGCATATGAAGGAGAACCGATCCTTTCAGCACTTTTAGCAAGCGGGATAAGAGTGAACAGATATACAGTAAAAAGACACGAACCGAGAGGCCTGTTCTGTGGAATCGGACAGTGCTCTGATTGTTCCATGATCGTAGATGGACAGGCAAATGTTCGTACCTGCATTACCCCGGTAAAAGCAGGTATGGTGATCCAGACCCAGGATGGTCTGTCTAAAGGAGGGTGCTGATATGATAGAAAGAGATATAGTTGTTGTAGGAGCCGGCCCGGCAGGACTTGCAGCATCCATTGAAGCTGCAAAGGCAGGGGCTGATGTGTTATTAGTTGATCTGAATATGAAACCGGGCGGACAGTTATTTAAACAGATCCATAAGTTCTTTGGTTCCAGTGCGCACCGGTCGGGAACCAGAGGATTTGATATAGGAACACAGTTATTAAAAGAAGCAGAAGATGCAGGTGTAGAGATCTGGCTGCAGAGTACCGTAATGGGTGTTTTCCCGGGTGGTCTGATCGGCATTGAAAAAGGATGCGATGGAGAAGAGAAAGAGATCATAACCTTAAAGGCCAAGAAGATGATCATAGCGACCGGAGCAAGTGAAAATGTTGTACGGTTTAAAGGCTGGACAACTCCCGGAGTTATGGGAGCGGGTGCCGCACAGACGATGATCAATGTCAATCATGTAAAGCCGGGTAAGAAGATCGTTATGGTTGGAAGTGGAAACGTTGGTCTGATCGTATCTTACCAGCTTATGCAGGCAGGCTGTGATGTTGTTGCATTGATCGAGGCAGCACCGAAGATCGGAGGATATGCTGTTCATGCAGCAAAGATCCGAAGAGCCGGAGTTCCGATCTATACAAAGCATACAGTGGTAGAAGCAATTCCGGATGAGACCGGTTGTGTGTGTAAGGTAGTGATCGCAGAGGTTGATGATAAATTCCAGCCGATCCCCGGAACAGAAGAAACGCTGGAAGCAGATACCGTGGCGATCGGTGCAGGATTAAAGCCTGCTACGGATGTGGCAAAGCTGTCAAAATGTACACTGACCTTTAATGGCCCATTTGGAGGATTTATTCCTTTACATAATGACAAAATGGAGACATCCAAAGAAGGTGTGTATGTTGCAGGAGATGCTACCGGCGTAGAAGAGGCGAATACAGCACTGGAAGAAGGAAAGATCGCAGGTGTGTCCGCAGCCGAATCTCTGGGTCTGATCTCCCATAAGGATGCAGAACGTCAGAGAATGGAGATCTGGGGCAGACTGGAAGCACTTCGAATGGGTCCATTTGGTGTCAGACGCCAGCAGGAGAAAGAGAATATCCTGAAAGAATATGAAGACCGTGTGGGTATGCCGATACCGTTAGATTAGTGGATATTGATAAGAAGGGATGTGTAGAATATGGCATTGATAGAAAATGGGTATCTGGAATATGACGAATTGAAAGGAATTCAGAAGCTTCCGGATGATGACAGATATGCAAAAGGACCGGTTGCGGTCATTGAATGTGTACAGGAGATTCCGTGTAATCCCTGCGAAGCTGCTTGCAAATTTGGTGCGATCCATGTAGGTGATCCGATCACCAATCTTCCAATAATGGAACATGATAAATGTACGGGCTGTGGTGTCTGTGTATCGAAGTGTCCCGGTCTTGCGATCTTTATTGTAAATAAAGCATATTCCGAGCAGACCGCAACGATAGGATTTCCATATGAATACATGCCGCTTCCGGAGGCTGGCATGGAAGTAAAAGCAGTTAACAGAAAGGGCGAGATCGTGTGTGATGCAAAGGTTGTAAAGGTATTAAATCCTCCGGCATTTGATCATACACCTGTTGTAACCATAGAGATTCCAAAAGAATTTGCAGATGAAGTCAGAAGTATGAAACGACTTCCGGTATAGAAGAGGAGGCGGAATCCGATGAGAGAATATTTTAGTGATGATATGATCGTCTGCCGGTGTGAGGAAGTTACCGTAGCAGAGATAAAGGAAGCAATCAAAGAAGGAGCCAGAGATGTTGTTGGCGTGAAACGGAGAGTTCGTGCAGGCATGGGACTTTGTCAGGGAAGAACCTGTGAGAAAATGGTTCAGCAGATCCTGGCACAGGAGCTTCATTGTGCTCCATGGGAAGTTGGAACATCGTCAGCAAGACCGCCGATCCGACCGGTAACATTTGGCGAGCTGGCAAAAGGAATTGTGGAATAAAGAAATCATACAGGAAAAGGAGGATGCGGCTATGGCAAAGGAATTTGATGCGGTTGTTATCGGTGCCGGTGCAATTGGTACAAGTGTAGCATATCATCTGGCAGAGAGAGGGCTGAAAACAGCGATTCTGGAGAGAGGAGATATTGCCAGTGGATCATCCAGTCATTGCGATGCGGTTGGTTTGATCTGTGATAAGCTGCCCGGTATTGGAACAAAAATGGGGCAGTACAGTATTGATTATTATGAAGAACTGGCTGCCAGATTTGATTTTGATTTTGACTTTGAAAGAAAAGGCTGCCTGTATGTCTGTGAAACAGAACCGGAATTCAAGGCAGCAAAAGAATATTGTGATAAACAGAATGCGGATGGATATCCGCTGCGCATGGTTGAAAATGAAGAACTCTGTAAGATGGAGCCTCATATTAATAAAAATATATATGGAGCACTGTATACACCGCCAAGTGGCTGTGTAGCAGTCAGCCCATATAAAGTCTGCTTTGCTTTTGTGGAAGAAGGCAAGAAGCTTGGTTTGGAAGCATATCCGTATTGTGATATAACAAAGATTAACCTAAATCCAAAAACAAACGGAGTGGAGTCCATAGAGACCAATCTGGGAACCTTTAAAACGAAACGGATCATTAACTGTGCAGGCGTATGGGCGCCGGAAGTAGGAAAATTGACAGGTCTTACCATTCCAATCGAGCCGAGAAAGGGAACCAATCTGGTTACAGAGCAGACGGAACGCTTATGTAACAATAAGATCCTTGAGTATGGATATATGCTTTCCAAATTCGACAGTATCAATTTCAAACGAAACGTAAGTCCTCTGGTAGAAGAGCAGAATATAGCATTTAATCTTGAATATACACCGAATCATAATCACCTGGTCGGTGGTAACCGGTTGTTCCGTGGATTTGATATCCGTTCTGAGATCGAGACAATGAAAGCGATCAGTGAACGTGCACTGCAGTTTTATCCGGAACTTGCAGATATCAAATGCATCCGTGTTTACTCCGGCGTTCGTCCATATACGATCGATGATCTTCCGATCGTATCGGATGTAGATTTCATTCCGGGCTATTACATTGCGGCCGGTCATGAAGGAGATGGTATCTGCTATTCTCCATTTACCGGAAAACAGATGGCACATATTGTATTAGGTGAGGATACGGATTTTGATATCAGTCAGCTCGATTTTGCAAGATTTTCTCATTTGAATTAAGAAGATGGATGATCGTACGATTCCTTTTGTGCAGGATAGATCATAATAAGAAACAGGAGGAGATAGTCTATGGATAGTATGAAGTATGGTTATATGACGAAAACCAATAATCGTGTCCGGGTGGGCGTAAAAAAAGGACAGAATATAGCCGGCTTTCCGATCGGTATTATATATATAGAAGATGTCTGGTATCCCTATGTTCCCGGAAATGTAGTAAATGGCTATACATATGAATTCCCTGTCCGCTTAAAGGCTGTAAAGGGACTTGATGTAGATAAATTGTTGTTTCGTTCAGGTGATTATCTGTATGAATCCATACTTACAGCCTGTAAGGAGCTGGAGCGGGAAGGCGTACGCGCGATCAGTGGTGCCTGTGGCTTCTTTGGTAATTTTCAGGACAGACTTGCTGCAGATTGTAATGTTCCGGTTGGTGTATCAAGTCTGGTTCAGCTTCCATGGATACAGGCACTGTTAAAACCGGGTCAGAAGATCGGCGTACTGACGGCATCGGCAGACTCGATCAGTGAACATTTATTTGCTGCCTGTGGTGTAAGTAAGGAACTGCAGGATCGTCTGGTCATAAAAGGATTGGGAAAAGAACCGGAGTTTTCCTGTATCATTGAGCAGCGTGGAGATTTTGACAATGGTGTTGTTCAGGATGAAGTGGTCGCGAAAGCAAAGGAGATAGTAGAAGAATGTCCGGATGTGGGTGCGATCCTGCTGGAATGTTCAGATATGCCGCCTTATGCATGGGCGGTACAGGCAGAGACAGGCTTACCGGTATTCGATTTTATTACATTGGTCAAATGGCTTCACAGTGGTGTCTGCCAGGTTCCGTATTGCGGTTTTATGTAGACAGAACTGGCAGAAAAGGAACGGTAAATGAGGTGGGAAAGAAATTGACATCATAGTTATATAAAGCTATAATTGATAGTCAATTGAGTTACATGAACCAGTGTTCACGCATAAAAAAGGAGGACGATGATATGGCTGGATTATTATATGAAAGTATTTCAGATGATCTTGTTTCACAGATAAAAAAGGGTGTGTTAAAAGATGATGATCGTTTATCCGAACGTGGACTGGCAGAAGAGTACGGTGTGAGCCGTACAGTAGTGCGGGATGCATTAAAGGTTCTGAATGAAAAAGGATATGTCCAGATCAAACCGGGTAAAGGACATTATGTAAAACATCCGGATGAGAGGGAATTCCGGGGAAAACTCAGTACGATGCTTACGGATAGTTCGATTCCGTTTCAGGATATCATAGAGGCAAGAGAGCTGATCGAGACATCTATGAGCGAACTGATCGTAGAACGGGCAACGGAAGAAGATATCGCCGGATTGAATATTCTTTTAAATCAGATGAATGCAGAGAATATCATGAATAACCGCATTGTATTCAGTGAGCTGGATTCCGAGTTTCATATCGCTTTGATGAGCTGCTGTAAGAATGAGATGCTGATGTGTTTTGTAAAAACGTTGAATGATACGATCAACCGGGCAGGTTTTATGCTGGATAAAGAGATGCGTATCAATTCGCAGAAGGAGCACAGCAATATGGTAGAAGCATTAAAAATGCGGGACAAAGTGAAGATGAAGGAAGCGTTCACGATGCATATTAACTGTATAAAAGAGCATGTGAAAATGGATTAATATAAATGCCGTATATCATCTGTAAGGGATTGGATATGCGGTATTTTTGTATACATAAGAAAAACGTATCTGAAAAAGGAAGGGATGTGTGCAGATGATACTTTTGAAACAGATGATCGTTTTATTTCTGCTGATGGTCGTTGGATTTGTATGTAGAAAGACAGGATTACTGACAGAAGAATCAGCAAAGAAAATATCAGGAATTGTAGTAAATGTAGCAAATCCTGCATTGATCCTGTCTGCCGGAATCAATCCTGAAAAAACAATGGATACAATAAAGCTTTTAAAATTATTTGGAATTGCCGGCTTGATCTATGCAGCCACTATAATGATCGCTGTTTTGTTTCCCCGATTGGTTCGGGCAGATAAAAAAGATTTTGGCGTTTATCAGGCAATGATGATTTTTCCCAATATAGGATTTATGGGATTTCCGTTGATCCAGGCGGTGTATGGAAGTGATGCAATGATGATGACAGTTGCATTTGTTGTTCCATATAATGTATTGATCTATACATTTGGAATTTATGCAATGACAGGTGACAGAGAGAAAATGGATTCGCAGGAAGCTGCCTCGAAGAAAGATATACTGCGAAAAATTTTTAATGTAGGTGTGATCGCATGTATCATAGCACTGATTTTATATATAGGCAGGATACCGGTTCTGTCGGTGCTTGAGGATACGGTTGATTATCTGAGTTCACTGACAGCGCCATTAAGTATGATCATCATTGGAGATTCCATGACTAAGATCAAGGCGAAAGAACTACTGTCAGACTGGAGGCTGATGATATTTGCGGTTGTCAGCCTGCTGATCGTTCCGGCTGCCGGTGTGCTTGCATTAAAGGGTTGTGGTATTACCGGTACATTTCTTGGCGTGTGTATGATCATGATGGCTACCCCGGTTGGTTCTATGAATGTTATGCTGGCACAGCAGTATGACGGTGACTATGAACTGGCATCAAAGGGGGTCGCGCTTACAACAGTTTTATCCGTTGTAACGATACCGGTCATATCGATGCTGGTGTGATAAAAGTGTGAGATACAGGCTTATTAATACGGGCGTTCGCGTCCGAGGAAGAACAGTCCGGCAGCACCGGGACCGCAGTGGGATGCGGTAATTGTACCGGCATTTAAGATGCGTACCGGATGAGTGATATTCGGAAATGTCTGTAGGACGGAGTTCTTTAACAGGTAAGCAAGCTCGGGGCAGGCAGCATGGGAGATGAAGCATTTTCCATTGTAGTCTGTCCCGTTTTCTGCGTAGTATTCCATCTCAGAGATCACCTCTCTTACAGCGCGCTTCTTGCCTCGGACTTTTGTATAGGCATCTGCCATCCCGTTCTGATCCAGCCGGATCAGAGGATGAATGTTCAGGATCGATGCGATATGGGAAGCAGTTCCGCTGATCCGTCCACTATGGTGCAGAAAGGTGAGATCGGTTGTAAAAAACTGGTGATGGATACAGGTACGATACTTTATGATCCAGTCGGCAGTTGCTGCCAATGAAAGACCTTCATCCCGCATATCGGCAACGTAGTCCGTTAACAATCCATACCCTCCTGCACCGCAGAGAGAATCAATGATCTGTATCTGTTTTTCCGGATAGTTCTTTTTTATTGCTGCCGCCGCACGATAGGCATTATTTGCCGATCCGCTTAAGGCGGAGCTGAATGTGATATGAAGCACATCACCTTTCTGTATCAGTTCTTCAAAGAAATCATAATAGGAAGCTTCGTTGATCTGGGAAGTTGTAGGCAGCAGTCCTTTTTCCAACATCTTATAATACTTCGGCATCAGATCCGGATTTCGTTCCATGTTATCCTCGTATGCATGTTCATGAATAATGTAAGTATAAGGAATGACTGCAATTTCCCGTTCATTCAGATAAGAATATGACAGATCCGTTGTCGATTCACACGATAAGATAAAATGTCTCATGATAAAACCTCCAATACATTTTCCGATATATTTCCTGTATTAGTATTTCCGGTGTTGATGAAAATACTCTTTGAAAAAATTGCTATTTTTGCGATTTCCTTTGTGTGCAGTTGCAGTAATTAAGAAAAAAATGCGGAAACACAGCAAAACATCATATAAAAAAATGCGGAAATGTGATAGTATAAAAATTCAGATTTGAATTTTTATTTCTGCAGTTACAATTTAAAGTGGATTTACAAGAAAGATAATCAGTCATTATATTTGATGAAGTGCAGATTTGTCCGGCAGGACGTTTGGCAATGTTGTTTGATGCAATTTCGGTTCAGCTGAATAAAAATACTGCCAGATATCAAACGAGTAGTGTGTTAAATGGTGAGAGACAAGATAAAATATTAGAACTTATTGCAGAACTAAAAGATTCAAAGACGGTATTGGTTTGCATATAATACAAATGATCCGGATGCCGGTATGGCAAATACAAAAGATTTATCAAGATTCAAATAATTTTTAAATGATAAATTAAGTGTTAATCTGGGAGATTTATATGAAAATATTGTAGCTCAGTGTTTGGCAGCTAATGGAAATGAATTATTTTATCATACGATTATGAATCATAATTCCAAACATAATTATGAAATAGATTTTATTTTGGCCAGAAAGAATAAAATAATATCTATAGAGATAAAATCATCGGGATATAAAACACATAAATCACTTGATGTATTTACGGAAAAATATTCAGGAAGAATATGGAAGAGATATCTGGTTTATACGAAAGATATGAGTAAAGATCAGGATATTTTTTGTATACCAGT
>ERZ808240.1710-NODE-1710-length-26292-cov-3.174906_pt1 | contig 26292 bp, 22 predicted proteins | sample MGYA00521084_ERZ808240 | MGnify/ENA primary metagenome ERZ808240 (study PRJEB31516, sample SAMN03275571) | gut metagenome | biome: mammalia-associated habitat; material: feces | host: Papio cynocephalus | place: Kenya | collected 2012-08-06 ... | reverse complement strand
GCCGTAGGTGACTTTCAAAGGGCGTTCTTTAAGGGTGACTTTTGGCAGCTCAACGCCCATTAGGCTCCTTGTGCTTATCTCAACGCCTGTTTCCACAGGTATACAGTTTGCATAAGGTGTTACAAGACCCATGGAGATATTTGCAAGCTGGAGGGCGCTGTAGGCTTCTTTGTAAGTCTCCTCAATGCTTCCTCTAAGCTCCCCTGCTTTGTCAACAAGGCTCATAAGCTCTCTTATGAGGATATTTCTTTTCCTGTCAAGAAGCTCATAGCCCAATGCGGCAAGTTTCAGAGCCTTTTTATAGAGTATCAAATTTCCCTTTGTGGCAAAGACCTGCTGTTCAGCCATTGGTCACACCCTCTTCCTATTATTATATCACTGTATCTGAAAAAGTCCAGTAGGGGCGAACATTGTTCGCCCGATTTTTTTCTTTATGAGCCGTTTTGTTCAGCATTGGAATAGCGATGTTGCAAATAATTACAAAATCACAAACAACAATGTCGTGAGTGACGGCAATATCATAAATAACCGCCATATTGTGGAGTAACGGGCGAACACTGTTCACCCCTACAAATAATATTTCTGCGGCAAAAAGGTCACGGCGAGTGACCGCCCCTACCGATGTTATTTTAGTCCTCTGCAAAAAGCGCTTTTGCTTTTTCGGCACTGTAATAATGCTCCAGATGTTCTTCATCAACTCGGTCAAGCTCTGATTTCGGCAGGGTGGAGAGCAAGCTCCAGCCTAGGTCGAGAGTTTCATCTATGGAACGGTTTACGTCAAAGCCTTGGTCGATAAAATGCTTTTCAAAAAGCGTACCGAATTTCAAATAGGCTTTATCCGTATCGGAAAGCTCCTCTTCACCGATAACAGAAGCAAGGCTTCTTGCGTCCTGCACCTTTGCATAGGCGGCAAAAAGCTGGTTGGACACCATTTGGTGATCCTCCCTTGTATAGCCCTCGCCTATGCCGTCTTTCATAAGTCTTGAAAGGCTCGGCAGGACAGAAACGGCAGGATAAACGCCTGTTTGGTCGAGGTTTCGGTCGAGAACTATCTGTCCCTCAGTGATATAGCCTGTGAGGTCAGGGACAGGGTGAGTTATATCGTCATTCGGCATGGTGAGAATTGGTATCTGCGTAACAGAGCCTTTTGCGCCCTTTACAATGCCTGCTCTTTCATAGATAGAAGCAAGGTCGGAATAAAGATAGCCCGGATAGCCTTTTCTTCCCGGTATCTCGCCCTTTGACGATGAAAATTCTCGCAGAGCTTCGGCATAGGAAGTCATATCTGTGAGGATAACGAGAATGTGCATATCATGCTCAAAGGCAAGATATTCGGCGCAAGTGAGGGCGCACCTTGGGGTCAAGATACGCTCTATGATAGGGTCGTTTGAGAGGTTTAGAAACATTGCAACTCTCTGCAAAACGCCTGTTTCCTCGAAACAGCGTTTGAAATAATCGGCAACGTCATTTTTTACGCCCATTGCTCCGAAAACTATTGCGAAATCCTGTCCGTTTTCGTCGGCGATCTTCGCTTGCCTTACTATCTGCACGGCAAGCTTGTTATGAGAAAGTCCCGAACCTGAGAAGATAGGGAGTTTCTGACCCCTGATGAGGGTAGTAAGTGCATCTATGGAGGATATGCCTGTGTTTATATAATTTCTTGGATATGTTCTTGAAACAGGGTTAAGGGGCGAGCCGTTTATGTCACGGTATTTTTCAGGGAAAATATCTCCCAATCCGTCGATAGGTTTGCCTGCTCCGCTGAATATCCTGCCAAGCATTTCGGTAGACAATGCAAGTTCCATAGGCTTGCCCTGAAAGCTTGTGGTGGTATTGACAAGGGAAAGTCCTTTTGTTCCCTCGAACACCTGCAAAACGGCTCTGTCTTTTTCCACCTCTACAACTCGTGCAAGGCGGCGTGTGCCGTCATCAAGCTTTATTTCTGCCATTTCGTCATAGGAAATGCCGCTTACATGGTCAAGTGCAACGAGCGGGCCGTTTATTTCGCTTAGTCCGATATATTTTACGTTCACGCTCCTGCACCTCCTGTCAAAGCCTCCATATCGGCTTTCATATTCTTTTCGTATTCGTCAAAAAGCTCTATTTTATCGTTAGGTATATCATACTTGACTTTGATAAGCTTTTCTATCCAGCCGCAGCCTATTATTTTATCAACGTTCACGCCTTGTGAAAGCGCTTTCTTTGCAAGGGCATAGAAATCTGTGATAAGCTTCATCATGCGGTACTGCTTATCAAGGGGAACGTAGGTATCCTCTTTATGATAGGCGTTTTGCTGCAAAAAACCTACTCTTACGGCTCTTGCAGTTTCGATAAGAAGCTTTTGATCGTCAGGGAGAACGTCAGTACCCATGAGCTTAACTATCTCCATAAGGGTATTTTCTTCAACTAGGATATTTGATATCTCCTGTCGAACTTTCATGAAGTTCTCGTTGACGTTTTTATTATAATAATCTGCAAGGTCTTCTGCATACTCGGAATAGCTTGTGTTCCAATTTATTGCAGGATAATGTCTTGCATAGGCGAGGGATTTATCCAACGCCCAGAAACAACGTACGAAACGCTTTGTATTCTGTGTGACAGGCTCGGAAAAGTCAGAACCTTGGGGTGAAACTGCGCCTATTATGGTGACGGAGCCTTCCTTGCCGTTAAGAGTTTCAACATAGCCTGCACGCTCGTAGAACTCGGAAATTCGTGACGGCAGATATGCAGGGAAGCCTTCCTCGGCAGGCATTTCTTCAAGTCTGCCTGATATCTCACGGAGAGCCTCTGCCCAACGTGAGGTAGAGTCTGCCATTATGGCGATATGATAGCCCATATCACGGTAATACTCGGCGAGGGTTATGCCTGTATAGATAGAGGCTTCACGGGCGGCGACAGGCATATTTGAAGTGTTTGCGATAAGCACTGTTCTGTCTGTAAGAGGTCTTTGTGTTTTCGGGTCGATAAGCTCTGAGAACTCCTCAAGCACCTGCGTCATTTCGTTTCCACGCTCGCCGCAGCCTATATAGACGATGATATCTGCGTCGCACCACTTTGCAAGCTGGTGCTGGGTCATGGTCTTGCCTGTGCCGAAGCCGCCAGGGATAGCGGCTGTTCCGCCCTTTGCAACAGGCAGGATAGTATCCACGATACGCTGACCTGTTACCAATGGCTTTGTAATAGGCAGACGGTTTTTGCATGGTCTTGATGTTCTGATAGGCCATTTCTGACAGAGGGTAAGTTCCTCCACTGCTCCGTTAGGGGCTTTTATTTTTGCCACAACGTCATTTATCGTATAGTCGCCGTTTTCGGCTGTCCATATGACCTCGCCGCCTTTTGACAATGGTGAAAGCATACACTTATGTGTGATAAGGGGCGTTTCGGGGCAGGTGCAGTATATATCCCCTGCGGAAAGTTTATCCCCTGTTTTCACTGTCATTGTAACAGGATATTTTTTCTCTGTATCGAGTGAGCTTACGTCTGTGCCGTCGGCGATAAAAGCGCCTGAGACTTCTTCAAGCTTTTTAAGCGGTCTTTCGATGCCGTCAAAGATGTTGTTTATTATACCGGGACCGAGGGTGGCGGACATTGGTGCGCCTGTTGAGATAACAGGCTCGTCTGGCATAAGTCCCGTTGTGCCCTCATAGACCTGAATGGTGGTAAAATCGGACTGCACTCTTATGACCTCGCCGATAAGACGCTTTTTGCCCACATAGACCATTTCCTGCATGGCAAAGCTTTTCGTATCTGCAACCTTTACTACAGGTCCGTTTACCGAATATATTTTATCCATATAAAAACTCCTTATTACCCAAGCACAAGCTCGGCTTTTTCAGTAAAGGCTGAACGCTGTTCCTCAAACGATGAGTCAAAGGTATGATCAAGTGCTATACCCATATCCTCATAGACCATGAGCATACCGCCAAGCTCTATGGAATCTCGGCTTTTTACTTCAAAGTCTGCAAGGTCTGGGGCGTATTTCATATCCTCGGGGGAGAGATAGATAACGCCCTTATGCTCGGGATAGGTCTGTTTGCATTTTTCGGCTTTTTCTTTGAGCCACAGCTTATAATCTCCGCTTGCTTTGAAAGCCGCAAGCCTGCTTTTTACGTTATCAAAAACGCTGTCTATAAGCTTTTCTCTATGACAAAGCACGTTTCTTTTAGCTTCAAGCTGTTTTGAAGATATTTCCCTTACAGCTCTTGCCTCCTCGGTCTTATCGGCGGCGGCTTTTTTTGAGTCTGCAAGGCTTTGTGCTTCTATTTTCGCCTGAGCAAGCTCATTTTCACGCTGTTTATCGGCGGCTTCGGTTATGAGCTTTGCCTGCTTTTCGGCGTCCTCAAAGACAGCCTGTTTGAAGCGTTCAAGTTTTATCGTCTGATTTTCCATTACTAAACTCCTATCAAAATCACAGCTTTATTCCCACTGCTTCTGCGAGATAGTGGGAAATGGTATCAGATATCTTTGATGTGGCATGGCGGTCGGGTATTTCAACTATGAGGGGCGTTTCTCTTGTGAGCTTATAGTCATAGACCTTTTCTCTGCACTGCTTGACTGCAAGCTCTGTCATAAGCACAACGCCCACGTCTTTCATTTCCATAGCCTTATCAAGTGCGTTTGACACTTCCTCGGAGGTATGCACCACAACGCCCTCGATACCTGAAAGCCTCATGCCCATTTGGGTATCTATATTATCGCTGATAAGATAAAATCTCATATTAGATGCCAAGTGCAGTGCCTACGTTTGAGATTATAAGGATAGCGATAAGAAGTCCATAGAGGGCGATACCTTCGCCAAGGACAACGAAGATAAGAGCTTTTACAAAGTTCTTAGGGTCTTCAGATGTTGCACCGATAGCGGCTGGTGCGCCTGCGGCAACGGCTATGCCTGAACCTACGCAGGAAAGTCCAACGGCAAGGGCTGCGGCAAGATAGCCAAGACCTGCGCCTGTTGAAAGGGCGGCTTTAACGCCCTCATCACTTGCGGCTGAAACAAAGTTACCTACAGGTACGATAAGGGCGCAGAGCATTATGCCTGCAAATGTACAAAGGTTGCCGATAAAAGCGCCCTTGGGTGATTTTCCGTTCTTTATTTTTTTTGCAGTGAAAATGAATGGTACACAAAGAAGTGCGACTGCTATAAGCGGAAGCAGAAAATAGATAAGCATGGTTGATTCCTCCAAAAAAATTATTTTACTTTAGATTTTACGAATTACTTTGTATGGATAATGGTCGGGGTAACGGGCGAACGCTGTTCGCCCCTACAATAAACATTTAAACAATGATGTAGGGGACGGCGCCCTCGACGTCCCGTTTGTTTGTGGTTTAACGCTTCAAAATTAATATTGCAAATGAGCTGTTACTCCGTTTGTGCGGTGAATTTTACGCCAACAGGCTCGAATGGCTTTCCGCCGCCCTCATAGAAGCGGGAGAATATCTCATAAAATTCAAGTCTGATTATCTGAATGGCAACTATCATGCCCTCCATTACCATTACAAACAGGTTGCCAAGCACAAGCACGAGAGGCTGTGCGGCGGCGGAACACATTTCCATAAGGGTCATTACCACCAGCATCATGCCTGCGTGGGAGAGGACAAATCCGCCAACACGGAGGAATGACATGGTATTTGAAACGTAACTGAGCAGGAACTCGAACATTTCAAAGAAGTTCTCGACGATAAAGTTGCCCACGGTCATTTTTTCCTCGTCCTCTGACAAGCGCCACTGTTTATACTTCACGGCGATAGAGAACGGCGTTCGGCAGAATATGCACACAAGCGGTATGACGATAAGGAAGATGACGAACGGAGCGGACATGACTTTTACATCGAACATGAGCGTTTCAACAAGTCCTGCCGCAACGGAGCTATAGAACACAAGTCCTGCAATGCCGTTACAGCCGAAAATGGCTTTTTCGTAGTCCTTATTTTTAAAGCCGATATAGATATTGAGTATCATCGAGATAATGATAAGAGCGACGCCTATGGCAACGGCGGTTATCAAGATAAAGTTGGTTTGCTTGAAGACTTTCAGGGGCAGGAAGTCTAATCCTATACTTTCAAACACAGGGTCTAAAAGCTCCTCATAGCCGAAGAACGAGCCATAGAGAGTGCCGAATATCATACTTGATATGCCAAGGCGTGTGACCAGACCGCTTATTTTTGCCCCCAGCTTTTTCTTCAAGGCAAGTCCACCTAGGACGATAAGAAGTCCTTGTCCCAAGTCGCCGAACATTATGCCGAAAAGCAGGGTATAGGTTATTGCCACGAAAGCGGTGGGGTTATAGCCTTTATACTCAGGCAGACCGTACATTTCCACAAGCATTGTGAAAGGTCGGGTCAAAAAATTGTTTTTAAGCACTGTAGGCGGCTCACAGGAGGCGTCTGCATCAGGGGGGAGATAGACCACGGACACTGAGCGCATATCCTCAAAAAGCTTATCAAAGCGGTCTTTTTCCTTTTCGGGGATAAAGCCTTTGAGATAGAACTTATCGTTCAGAGCGGCGGCATTTCGCCGCAGTTCAAAGGTATCGTGGATAAACCGCAGTTTTGAGAAAGCTTTTTGCAGTTCAGGCTCAGCCTTTGTGGCAAGCTCGTTTATCTGCTCGGTGAGCTTTGCGTTCTCCACTGTATCTGCGTCTATAGTTTGCTTGAGCTTTTCCAAGGCTTCGTCTGCGTCGCCTGAAACATAGGAGGGTATTCGTATGCGCTCGAAATACATGGAGCGGAAGATATCGTCAACACGCTGTTTATCACGTTCGGGGACGAAATACATTCCCCAGCAGAAGCTTTTTCCTGTTTCAAAGGGGACAAAGAAGAAATTCTCGTCATAATAATCAAGCTTCGCAAGGTTATCAACAGGCAGTTTTCCGATACGCACGGAGACATACTTCATTGAAAAAAGCTGCTGAAAGTCGCTGTGCATACCTTTCAGGTGGTCTATTTGTCTGACCGCCCCTCCAAGCTCGGAAATGCGCTGGGTAAGCTCCAGCCGCTTTGTATTAAGCTCGCTGAAAGGGGTATTATACTTTTCAAACAGGGAGTTAAAATCCTGTGGAGCTGACAGGTCGCAGTCGGTAAAATCCGTCTCCTTTAGAGTTATGCCAAGCTGTGTGGAAAGCTGGGCAAGGTCTTTCAGAGGTCGGTCATACTCGTTTTTCTCGCTGAGAGGCTTCATTGCGCTGTCGGGAGAATTGCCCGCAGGCTCAATATGAAAACAGCCGCTTTCACAGCACCTTTTCAGGGTGGCGTCAAGCTCGTCCATAAGACCTGCTATATTCACAAGGGACATTTTTTCTATAGCCAATCACATTATCTCCTTTCCTGAGAATTTACCGCTCAGGCGGTGATGATAAGATCCTTTTCAACTGCCGAGGGGTCGGCGTTATATCTTATCGCTTCGATTATATGCACGATATTCAAAGCTTCCGTACTGCACAGTTTCATAAAGGCATAGAGGGAAACAGGTGCGGCGGTGCTTTGGGATAGGATATGGGAAAGATAGCAAAACTGTGAGCTTCGCACTATGCTTTCGATATATTCAGAGGTCTGTTTGCCGCCCTTTGAATACTTTGATCTTTTCACCCATTCGAGCATATCTTCGGGGCTTTCAAGCTCATAATACTTATCAAGTCTTTTAACTGAGCCTGTGCCTGTTTTTATTCTTATCTGCCGTTTTTTTATCTCCTCGGGGGAGTAGCCGAAAAAGGCTTTCATACGGTAGGCGTTTATTATGTTAAGGCAATCTATCTCTCGGCTTATTATTTCTGAGAGCTGTTTGCTTTGCATTTCGGAAAAATCATGCTTTGCGGTATCTAAAAGCTCGGCATAATAGGCTGTTCTCAGGCGCAGTTCGCACTCGGTATAATCCGCTGAGCCGTCCTCCAAAGGGGGGATTTTCACAAGTATCTTATAATAAGGTGTATTCCTGAGAATTTTAAGGAGCTGTTCAAAGGATTCGGCTCGGCTCATTTCAAGGAGGCTGACCTTTGAATGTTTTATAACATAGCCCGGGAGGTCGTTAAGGTAAGAATTATCAAGCCCTGAATTTATATTGTTTATCATGGACAGGATACATTCTATCTCCTTGCTTTTTATAAGGAAGTCATAAAAAGGCAGTTTATCAAGCTCCTGAAATCTGCACAGGCGCATATAGGTATTGAAATTCTCTCTTTGGAGAAGCTCCTCAATGAAACCTCTATGGACTGTATTAGGGTCAACGTCACGGAAGGCGTCTTTATATCTGGCTGAATGTGCGAGATAGTCTGCGGCTTCGGGGACTGTTCTTCGCATGAGCATTTCATGATAGTTCTCTTTTGTGAACATTCTGCCGTGGATATATCTTATTTTTGCCACTGTTCCGTTGGCAGACCAGCTGTCAAGCATTTTTTTCAGCCCCTTTCACGGAGAATTCTGCTCTATTTTGGAGAAATGATATTTTCAAATATCTCGTTCTCCCACTGAGCGTGTTTTTCTTCAAATATTTTATCGAGAGCCGCTGTTTTCTCGTTCTGTGCGGCGGTTATTTTTTCGCTTTCGGCATTTATACGCTCTGTGACTTCTTCTGCTTTCTGCGTTTTATAGGCTTCGACTTCTTTCAGGGCGTTTTCTTTCAACTTCTGAGCTTCTTTAATTGTGCGCTCCAGCAGTTCGCCGCTTTCCATATCCGCTTTTTCAAGCTTGCCTGCGGCGGCTTTATCTGTTTGCAGTATTTCTGCTATCATATCCATATTATTCTCTCCTTTCAAGCGGAGTTGTTTTATAACATTAATTGTACACCTTTTTGTCTTAAATAGCAAGTTTGGCAGGTGAAAAGCCAAACTATTTATGCGTTTTGCACTATAAATGTTAAGTTTATTTGGACATATTGCTCTGTGTGTAATAATTTTAGTCAGAATATACATTTTATTTTGCCCAAGGTGAGGAAAATTAGTTGAATATCTGCGGTCAGGTCACTTGACAAAAGGGGGCAAAAGTGGTACACTTGTATGTATCACGCACACATCTGTATTTTGGAGGTGGACTAAAATTGGAGAACGGGCAAAACAGGCTTGTTATTGTAAGCTCTGAGGTGCTACCTGACATTGTGCTCAAGGTGCTTGCTGCAAAGCGCATGAGGGCAAGGGGTGAAGTTTCCACTTCATCGGAGGCTTGCCGCAAGGTAGGGATATCAAGGAGCGCATACTACAAATACAAGGACTCCGTATTCAATTATGAAGAACAGCTCACAAACAACATCGTTTCGGTATACTGCATACTGAGAGATGAAAAGGGCGTGCTTTCCTCCATTATATCACGGCTTTACGAGCTGAACACGAATATTCTGACCATAAACCAGAATATCCCTATCGACTCGGTGGCGACAGTGACGTTCTCGGTAAGATTTGAGCATGACGCACTGAGCACGAATGTGCTGACGGAGGAGCTTTCTAAAGTTCCGGGCGTTGTGGAGGTCAAGATAATATCGGGCGAGTAAAGGTAAGATTTGAGCAATATGTTTTTAACATTATATAATTTATTAGGAATGAGGATTTTTTATGTGTAAAGTAGCAGTTATCGGTTATGGCGTTGTAGGCTCTGGTACGGTTGAGCTTTTTATGAAAAACCGTGAGTCTATCTCAAAGAAAGTCGGCAAGGATTGCGATATCAAGTACATTCTTGATCTGAGGGATTTTCCTGATTCTCCGTTCGCTGACAGAATGATAAAGGACTTCAACATCATTCTCAATGATGACGAGGTAGAGGTAGTAGCCGAGGTAGTAGGCGGAACGACTTTCGCTTATGACTACACAAAGCAGCTTCTTGAACATGGCAAGAGCGTTGTTACGTCAAACAAGGCGCTTGTGGCTGAAAAGGGCGCTGAGCTTCTTAAGATAGCAAGGGAACACAACTGCAACTATCTGTTTGAGGCGAGCGTTGGCGGCGGTATCCCTATCATCAGACCGCTCAACAAGTGCTTGGCAGGAAACGAGATACTTCAGATATCGGGCATTCTCAACGGAACGACGAACTTCATTCTCACAAAGATGATAAAAGAGCAGATGTCATTTGAGGACGCACTGAAAATGGCTCAGAAGCTTGGTTATGCTGAGGCTGACCCTACGGCTGACGTTGAGGGTGAGGACGCTTGCAGAAAAATCTGCATACTTGGCTCACTTGCATACGGCAAGCACATTTATCCTGAAATGGTACACTGCTCAGGCATAACAAAGATAACGCTTGATGATGTTGAATATGCGGCTAACGCAGGATATGTTATAAAGCTTATCGGCTCTGTAAAGAAGCTTGACGACGGCAGAGTTAGCGCTATCGTTTGCCCTAGACTTGTGCCAAAGTCAAATCTTCTTGCGTCTGTTGACGATGTATACAATGCTATCAGCGTAACAGGCGACGGTGTTGGTGACGTTATGTTCTACGGACAGGGTGCAGGAAAGCTTCCTACAGCTTCTGCGGTAGTAGGCGATATTATCGATTGTCTTAAGCATCATCACAGAGTGCTTGCTCTTACATGGGAAGATTGTGATGACAAGAACTTTGTTGCGCCATACAAGGAAATGGACGTTTCAATGTATGTTCGCATAAAGGCTGAAAATGCTGAGGCTCTCAAGTCTTCTATTTCTGAGATGTTCGGAAAGCTCATGTATATAGAGCGTTCGGGCAGGACAGAAAACGAGCTTGCGTTTATCACGCCGAACATGAAAGAGGCTGACATTGACGCTAACCTGACTATCCTTTCACACTCCGCTGAGATCGCAAGCAAGATAAGGATATACTGATAAAAAGGCAGGCGGACACTGTTTGCCATTACACAAAAGCAATATGGGGCGGACTTGATGTCCGCCTTTTTTATAAAGGAGTTTTCACCATGATAAAAATTCAGATACCTGCAACGTCGGCTAACCTTGGCGCCGGTTTTGACGCACTGGGGCTTGCACTCACTTACTACAACTACATTGAAATGGAGGAGTGCGACAAGATAGACATAACGGCGGCGGACGGGCTTGACATTCCTACGGACGAGAAAAACCTTATTTACATTTCTGCCAAAGACCTTTTTGCGGTATGCGGCAAAAAGCTGGAGGGACTTAAGCTTATACAGACGAGCAACATTCCTATGGCGAGAGGTCTTGGCTCGTCTTCTGCCTGCATAATCGCAGGACTTGTGGGAGCAAACAAAATGCTTGGAGACCCCCTTACAAAGGACGATCTTGTTGACCTTGCGGCGCAGATAGAGGGACACCCTGACAACACTGCGCCTGCGCTTCTGGGCGGAATAGTGACGGCGGTCTTTGACGGAAGAAAGGTACACTGGGTGAAGCAGGAGGTTTTCACAAAGCTGAAATTCGTGGCGATAATACCTGATTTTGAGCTGAAAACAGAAGAGGCGAGGGCTTGTTTGCCTAAGGAAGTTTCACACAAGGACGCAGTTTATAACCTTTCTCGTGCGGCGCTTTTCTCGGCGTCACTTCTTACGGGCAAGTTTGAAAATCTGAAAACGGCAGTTGACGACAGGCTTCACCAGCCTTACAGAATGGAACTTATACCGCACTGCAAGGACGTTTTCGACATTGCGTACACTCACGGGGCATATGCGGCATACATAAGCGGTGCAGGTCCAACTATCATGGCTATTGTGGACGAGAGCAATCAATATTTCGCAGGCAAGATGAAATTTTCCCTTGACAATGCAGGGCTTAAAGGCTGGCAGGTAAAGGAATTTCGGATCGACAACGAGGGTACAAAGCTTATATGAAAAGGTGCAAATGGTGCGACCTGAAAAATCCAAAGTATGTGGAATATCATGACAAGGAATGGGGCGTTCTCAGGACTGACGACGGATATTTATTTGAGATGCTCCTGCTGGAGTCTTTTCAGGCAGGGCTTTCGTGGGAGTGCATACTGAACAAGCGTGAGAATTTCCGCAGGGCGTATGATGATTTTGACCTTGATAAAGTCTGTGGGTACGACGAGGGAAAGATAGCTGAGCTTTGCGGAGATAGTTCTATTGTGCGAAACAGGCTGAAAATAAGGGCGAGTATCACCAATGCGAGGATATTTCGGGATATCGTGAGGAAGCAGGGGAGCTTTTATGAGTATCTTTGCAAGTTCACGGGGGGAGAAATATTGTATGAGTGCGGTAAAACTACCAACGAGTGGTCGGATAGGATATCGGCGGACTTGAAGAAGCGTGGAATGAAGTTTGTGGGAAGCGTGATAATATATTCGTTTTTGCAGGCGGTGGGAATTATTTATTCACATGATAGGGAATGTGAGCTTTATAAAGAAAAATAAAGTAAAGATATAATCAAAGCGGTGTCGGAGTGTAAAACTCTGCACCGCTTTTTTCTATATCATTATATAAAGTAAAAACCGCAAAGAGCGACAGCGATTTTGCGGCGGACAAACTATCAGCACAAATGTGTAGGGGCTGGCGCCCTCGACAGCCCGTTTCGGGGACTTTCAAGGTTTGAATTTGTACAAACCATGTGGGCGAACAAAGGCGGGCGAACACTGTTCGCCCCTACCGCCATTTGTGGGGATATCGGTGGGTGCGGATAACATAGGTTTGAAATAGAAAACCGCCCTGCACAATGTACAGAGCGGCTAAAATTATCATTTTTTATCTCAAAGGACAAATATTCTTGCGGTTTTCGGCTATTCTTTCGTCTATGCCCTCTACCTGCGGCTTAACAAGGCTCGATGTTCCTGCAACAAACATTCTTGCGCCTGCTTCGTAAAGCTTGCGGCAGTTCTCGTTGGACATATTGCCGTCAGTTTCTATGATGATGTCCTCGTGGCCGTTTTCGTCAAGCCACTTTCTCAGACGTCTTGCTTTATCTACTGTGTTAGGCACGAGCTTCTGTCCTGCAAAACCAGGGTTTACTGTCATGACAAGCACGCCGTCTATGAAGTCTACGGCTTCCTCTACCACGCAGATAGGTGTGCCGGGATTGATAGCCAAGATAGGCTTTGCACCGATAGAACGGAGATATTGCAGGCACTTTGCGATATGCTTCGTGCTTTCATAATGCACTGCCGCATAGTCGCCCTCTCTGATATCAAACCACTGAAGCCTTTCCTCAGGCTTCTCTATCATGAAATGAAAATCAAATGGGATATCCGTAAGATCACGGAGCTGTTTTACATAATCAGGATAAAGTGTGAAATTCGGCACAAATGAGCCGTCCATTACGTCTATATGGAGATATTCGATATTGTTGCGCTTAAAAGCGTCAAGATATTCCTTTATCTGTCCCAGATGGACGCACATCATTGAGACTGATATCATACCATTGTCCATACTGATCCTCCTGTTTCTATTTATCTGTTTTTTATCTTCTATCGTCAGCTTTATCAGGCTCTATGCCCATGATAAGCTGGTCTATTACTCTGTCGGTGGACTTGCCGTCTGTATACTTGAAGTTCTTCTTTATGAAGCCTTCCATTTTCTCAAACTCGTAATCCTTATTTTTAAGAGCGGTCATAAGCTCGTCAAAATCGTGGACTATTTTACCCGGTACAAGTTCCTCATACGGCTCATAGAAATCTCTTGTTGCTTCATAGTGCTTTTGGTCGAATGCAAAGAAAAGCATTGGCTTTTTAAGCAGTGACATTTCATAGATTATGGAGCTGTAATCTGTGATAAGCACGTCAACTATAAAGAGGATATCATTTACCTCTCTGTAGTCGGAGGCGTCAAGTATCCTGTGTGCATACTCGTCAGGTATTTCGATACGCCTTTTTACAAATGGGTGGAGCTTTACGATAAGGACGGAATCCGTTTCATCAAGGAATTTGCCCCACGCTGTAAGGTCAAGCTTGTCAAATGGGAAATATGCGTTATTTGCGTTATCTCCTCTGAAAGTCGGCGCATACATATAAACTGTTTTTGCAGTTTTGCACTCAGGGAAAACTTCCAACATCTGCTCTTTTGTTTTGGCTTTATAATCATCGTCAAAGAAGATATCCGTTCTTGGTATACCCACAGGATAGAACTTCTTTTCGTCGATAGCGAAGCCCTCTGCATGGTGGAGCGCAGAATGATAGGAGCTTACAGGGACGTGGGTATAGCACTTATGCACCCTTGTATTGAACGGAGGTGCGCCCGGCTTGCCAAGTCTTTCAAAGCCCAATGACTTGAACGCTCCGCAGGCGTGCCATACCTGAAGCACCTTGACATTCTTTGGATAGTCCACAAGGTAGATATCAGGGTAATAATCGTCAATAAGAATGATATCGGAGGTTGCAAGATAGTAGACGAACCTTATCATGGCAGGTATCGACCTATTGACAGTGATACTTGCTTTGAAGTCAAATCTGAACTTATACTTGCTGTCAAGTCCTCTTTCTATCATGCGGTCATAGATGACCTTTTCGTTTCCGCCTATCTCGGCTCTCGAACCGCTGGCAAATAGGATAATATCCCCGTTTTTCTTAGCAAAATGCTTAAAGAAAGAGAACGCCTTTTTAAAGCACCATATCTTTAAACCATAAACGTCTCTTATGATAAGCTTCTTGCGGTTTTGAAGCTTTTTCGCAATACGCTTTGGTAAGGTCTGAGAAGGCTTAGGCTCTTTATAGGTAACGGCGAGGTTATACTCGAGGGTATCCATATCGCTTGCAGACTCGGCATAGAAAAGGTTTTCTGCGCTTCGTCTGAGCTTGAAGTTCATAGGGTTCGCCTTTGTATCGTCCTCTATAGTTTCCACCTTATCGGATATGATACAAGGATACTCGTTTGTAAGCACCTGTTTTGACAGGCATCTGCCGTCGTTATCATAGGTGAGCTTAAGAAGCGCACTGCCCCTCAGGACGTAATCCACGGTATCTGTTGATATCTGCGGTTTATTCATGCCCTTATACTTTGTGAATATCTTAAGGGCATAGACGCCTGTGGCGATAGGGGCTTCATTATTGGCGGACATTATATTCACTGTCAGGTGAAAATGAGTGCCGCTTATGTCAAAATGCTGGGCAGGGAACATCAGAGTTCTATCCTGCGTGATAAATCTTGCTGACAGGTTAGCCAGCTCGTCTTTTTCAAAGCCCACAAGCTCACCCTCGATATGAAGGATAACTCTTTTGAACTCTACTCTTGTAAGCTCTGCGAATTTTTTGTTTCTCTCTTTTAGTCTCTCAATAGTCTTTCTTCTGTTCCCGTATATCTCTTCAAATTCGGGAGTCATATTATCCATTAAAACTATTCCTTACTTTCCGCCGTGCCGATAATTACCGACACAGCTAAAAATTATAAATCTTATTATACCAAACAGCGGGCGAACGCTGTTCGCCCCTACACGCATGGTGTTATGGCTGTTTAATCGTCAAAGGTGAACATTACCTTTAAGGTGAACTCGCCTGTGTTTCTGATAGCGGAGAATGCTTTTTCGTTCTCTTCTATCGTGAATGTATGTGTGATAAGGTCGGCAAAGTTTACGTCGCTATGCTCGAAAACGTCAAGGGCTGTTTTCCAATCGTTCACTCTGCTGTTATAGCTGGAGTTCCATGAGCCTTTGACTGTTATCTGCTTTCTCAGTATCGACCAATAGATATTCTTAGGCAGGATAAGGTCTGTTGACGGGTTGCCCACGAGAACGATACTGCCAAGAGCGCCTGTTGACTCGATAGCGGAAGCGATAGCTTCATTTGAGCCGACAGCTTCAAATGTTACGTCTGCGCCGTCGATACCGATTATTTTCTTTACCTGTGCAGGGAGATCGTCAACGCCTGTATCAACAACGTCAAAGCCAAGCTTCTTTGCATACTCAAGCTTATTCTTTGAACGGCCTGCGATAACTACCTTACCTGTTTTTGTTTTCTCTTTTGCAAAGAGGGCTATCATAAAGCCGATAGTACCTGTGCCTATGATAACGACGTTCTGACCCTCTTTGATGTCGCCGATATTTACGGCGTGCATTGAAACTGCGGCAGGCTCGCAGAGCGCTGCTGTTTTATAGTCGAGGGTATCGTCGAACGGAACTAAGTTCCATACCGGAACAACGAGATACTCAGCCCATGCGCCGTCCTGTCTTGAGCCGAAATAGCTATAGCCTGAGCACTGTGCATACTCCTCCATTTTGCAGGCTTTACAGTGCATACAAGGGAGCATTGGAAATACGCAGGAACGCTTGCCAAGGAGGTTTTCGTCAACGTCATCGCCAACTGCAACTATCTGACCTGAGAACTCATGGCCTGGTATTGTTGGGAAATGGTAAGTTCCTGTTACAAAGCATCTTGGCATATCGCTTGAACAAATTCCGCACGCCTTTATTTTCAGCAATACAGTGCCTTTTTCAAGCTTCGGCACGTCTACCTCAGTTACTCTCAGGTCGCCCACGCCGTAAAGCACAAGTGCTTTCATCTTTTCGGGTATGTTTATTAAGCTTTTCATAAAAAAAGTCCTTTCTATTTACCGCCAAGCAGCGTTCTGACAATAAGCAGGTCGCTGTCTGTTGTTATCTTGAAATTAATAGCGTCGCCCTCTATAAGGTGGATAGGCTGGTTATTCATTGTGCATATCTGTGAAGTGCCTGTGATGACCTTTTTCTGCTCCTCGGTGAGATTATCCTGCATTTGGATAAAGTGGGCAAGGCGGAAGCTGTCTGGAGCTTGTCCGCTGTAAAGCTCGCTTCTGGCAGGGATATCTTCAACATACTCTCCGCCCTTTGAATGGAGGATAGTATCTGCACATGGAAGTCCGCAGACGCAAGCGCCGTATTCTGAAGCGCAATCGATAGAGTCGTTAAGTATCTTCTCTGTAACGAAAGGTCTTACGGCGTCATGGATAACGATAACATCATCATCGTGAAGTCCGTTATCCTTTGTGATAGCGGTGGTGACATTATTTATAGTATCCATTCTTTCCTTGCCGCCGAGAATTATCCTTACCTTTTTGCTTTCAGGGATATTCTTTTTCACCTGCTCGTTCATATAGTCCTCATAGTCCTTATGGACGGCGATATAGATATAATCAAATCTCTTGACCTTGAGCATATTTTCAAGGGTATAGATTATGATCGGTTTACCTCCGATCTCGATAAACTGCTTTGGTATTTTTGAGCTTTTAACTCTTGTACCTGTTCCCCCTGCGAGCATTGCTCCGTAAATCATAAACAAACTCCTTACTGATATTTATATTATAATAATGTATCTGACAAATAACATTATTGTGATACTCTGAAAATTGGCAGTCAACGGGCGAACGCTGTTCGCCCCTACAAATTTTGCAAAGACAGCGCACCTTTTTACACAAAATCATTTTTAGTATTCGCTGTTTTGTGACATGATATAATCGGCTATTCTTTTGGTGGAATGACCGTCGCAAGCGCCCATAAATCTTTCTCTGAAATTGGAGATGATAGTAGGGTCGGCTTTTCCCTGCTTTACGGCGTTTATAAGCTCCTCGTTGGTCTTAACTATCGGTCCGGGGAGGAAGCTATAGTCATAGGGATAATAAAAGCCTCTATAGTCATAGAACTGGTCAAGGTCGAAAGCGTAGAATATCATAGGTCTTTCAAAAAGCGAATATTCAAAAATAAGCGAAGAATAGTCAGTTATGCACATATCGGCGGTAAAAAGGAGATCCTCGATAGGCATATGGTCTGTTATGTCAAAGGCGAAGTCCTGACAATCCTCGGGGATATCCCACTCTTTTTTAACAAAGCCGTGCCTTTTCACAAGAAGCACCCACTCTTTGCCGAAATTCTCTTTAAGGGCTTTGATATCCAGCTTTTCAGGGATATAAGCCTTATCGGCGTCCCCACGATAGGTCGGGGCATAGAGCAGGACTTTTTTATACTGTGCGGCAGGGCAATTCTTATAGAGGTTTTCAAAGGCTTTCACACGATTTTCCTCTTTAAAGAAAAAGTCGGTACGAGACACGCCTATTGCCTGCACGCAATTATTATCAAGGTCAAAGCCGAAAGCTTCCTTGAAAGCCCATATGCACTCTTTACTGCTGACGGTACAGAGGGTATAACTTGTATGGGCAGGGAATTTTCTCAATTCTTCCAGCGACTCGCCGAAAGAGAGGTCGGTGATACTTTCTCCCCACTTTTTGAAAGCTCCGCAGGAATGCCATGTTTGGATAACCTTTGTGCCTTTTCTGAACTTAAAAGCGCCGAACAGATTACAGGTATCGTTAAGCAAGACGCAGCCCACGTTTCCCATAAGCCAAGTAAGCTTCAGATATCTCAGCAGATAGCCCATTCCGCCCTTATTGTTATGGACGTAATAGACCTGCGGGTCAAGTCCTCTATCCTTTATTTCCTCGTAGATATAGCGAAAGCTATCCGTCAGCGTACCGCTTCTTATCTCGGCAAATATGACCTTATTTTTCCTCATAGGTCTAAGGCTTGACACTTTATAGCAAAGGGGATATACTCCTTTGAACATTATGATTTTGGCGACGTTTCTGGTCGCCTGTTTTAAACCGCTCATTTCTCACCCTACATTATATCATATTATGCGCCGTTTGTCTACACTTTAACAAATCACAGGACACTTTTGCGGCACATCTCACAAAAAAGCTTATTTTCCAGGCTTTATTATGCCCATTTTAACGTATAAACAACGCTAAAAAAGGTCTCTTGTGTAGTATTATAGTGCAGAAAAGGGGAAGTGTCAAGGGGGTATTTGTAATTTTGTAAAATTATTTGAATAATCGTGATGAGTGCAAAAAAGGCTGTGAACGAGGTGCGTTCACAGCCTTGGGGTATCGGGTCATTCCCACTCCACCGTTCCAGGCGGTTTTGAGGTTATATCGTAAACTACTCTGTTTACATGGTCTACTTCGTTTGTTATTCTATTGGATATTCTTGCGAGAACGTCGTATGGTATCTTTGCCCAGTCGGCTGTCATGAAGTCGTCTGTTGTTACGGCTCTGATAGCGATAAGGTGATCGTAGGTTCTGTGGTCGCCCATTACGCCTACTGTCTGTACGTTCGGGAGAACTGCAAAGAACTGGCTCAGGCTGCTTTCAAGTCCGCTTTTCTTTATCTCGTCACGGAAAACGGCGTCTGCTTCCTGCAATACCTTTATCTTATCCTCTGTTATCTCGCCGATTATCCTTACGCCAAGTCCCGGTCCCGGGAACGGCTGACGCCATACGAGCTCTTTTGGTATGCCGAGCTTTTCGCCGACTTTTCTTACCTCGTCTTTGAAAAGGTCGCCAAGCGGTTCTATAACGCCGTCAAAGTTGATATCCTCAGGCATTTTCACCTGATTGTGGTGAGTTTTTATTGTGGCAGCGTCGCCCTTTCCGCTTTCGATACGGTCAGGGTATATAGTACCCTGTGCAAAAAAGCCGCCGTCTGCTTCTTCTCTTATCTTATCCCAGAATACTTTATAGAACTCTGTGCCGATAGTCTTTCTCTTTTCCTCAGGATCTGTTATGCCCTTGAGCTTTTCAAGGAACTGCTTCTGACAGTTCACTCTTACAAATCTCATATCAAAAAGTCTTGTGAAAGTTTCCTCAACAAAGTCGCCCTCGTCTTTTCTCATAAGACCCTGATCTACGAACACGCAGGTGAGCTGTTTGCCTACTGCACGGCTGATAAGACCTGCGGCAACTGATGAGTCAACTCCGCCTGAAAGTCCCAAAACTACTTTCTTATCGCCTATCTGCTCTCTCAGCTTTGCAACTGTGTTCTCGATAAAGTTATCCATTACCCAATCGCCTTTACAGCCGCACACCTCATAGAGGAAGTTTTTCAAAATGACGTTACCATACTCACTATGAGTTACCTCAGGGTGGAACTGAACGGCATATATCTTCTTCTCTGCATTCTCCATGGACGCACATGGGCAATCCTCAGAATGGGAAGTGATAACAAAACCATTTGGAGCTTCGCTGATATAGTCGGTGTGGCTCATCCAAACTATGCTCTTCTCAGGAACATCTTTGAAAAGCTTGCTTTCTGCGGAGACTGTTATCTCTATCTTGCCATACTCGCTCTTTTTACAGCTTTCTACCTTTCCGCCGCTCATCCATGAGATAAGCTGACAGCCGTAGCAAATGCCGAGAACCGGTATGCCAAGGTCAAGTATAGCCTTGTCATAGTGTGGGGAAGTCATATCATAAACGGAGTTTGGCCCGCCTGTGAAGATTATGCCCTTATAGCCTGCTGCTTTTATTTCTTCGATCGGAGTTTCAAAGCTTTTTATCTCGGCATAAACGTGGTGATCTCTCACACGTCTTGCGATAAGCTGATTATACTGTCCGCCGAAGTCAAGCACCAGTATCTTCTCATGTGACATATATTTACCTCTTTTCCTTATGTTTTTTTGAAATACATAAATATTATAACACGTTGCCGCCCCTTTTTCAAGAGCAATTTACACACTCTTTGAAGCATGGGGTAAAATAATTGTGAACACCTTACATTAAGCAGGAAAATATTTGTTGATTATAGCTGTTGTAATTTGTCATGGGCTGTGATATAATAGGCTAGTATTGTAAAATGCGTGTAAATCAACAGAAAAGAGTATATTAAAATGGAAGAAAAAGAAAACATTCAAACACAGCAGGCCGAGGAAAAGAAAGGCTTGCCCAATAGGATAAAGGCATGGTTTGCGTCACCTGACGGGATACAGACTGTGAGATTTATCAGCGCCATAGCGGCGGTGATAGTGGTGGGAGTCATATGCGCTTTGCTGGGTGTATACATGGACAAGGACAACTTCCTGCCGAAGGAGAGAAACTTTGCGCTTTTCGGGGCATGCGCTGTTGAGGCGGTGCTGATATTTATTATAGCGGTATTTTTCTCAATGCGGAAAAAGCTGAAAAAGAGCGAAACAAAGGGCTGCATTGACCCTTTCACGGCGGCATTCATGCTTGGTTTGAACTCCTATTTTCTCCCTGACTTTGTAATGGGGTCATATTTTCCAAAGAGCAATGTGCTTTACATTCTTCTTGGAATACTGCTCTGCTGGCTTTTATATCTTATAGGTGCGGTGATATTCCCGAAGCCCCACGCTTGGTTTTGCGGAGTGAACGTTATATTCGCTATTTACGCTTTGGCGCAGTATTATGTCACGGAGTTCAGGGGAAATCCTGTGCAATTTGCCGACCTTGCCAATCTTAGATCGGTGAACGAGGTAAACGGAATGTACTCGCTGTTTTTAGACAGCAATGTGATATTCGTGCTTGTTGACCTTATAATGGTTATCGCTTTGATAGTGACAACAAAGGTAAAAAAGATAAAAATGCGCAGCAGGCTGATATCGGGTGCGGCTGTTATCGCAGGGTGTTTTGTGTTCGTATACGGCGGCAGGTTTGCTTATGACCTTGGCATAAAGAACAGATACATCAGGCTGAACTTTTCAGGTGCGGAGAATGCTGACACATACAGGTGTGTGGGCTATGACCTTATGTTCTGCTTTGACGGAATGTTTGACCGTGTGACGAAGCCTGAGGGATACTCCACCCAAAAGGCGGAGGAGATATTAGAGCAATACGAAACGGCTGTTACGAACAAAAAGCCTGCTATCATTGCTATCATGAACGAGTCATTTGCAGACTTTGAGCATATCGCTCAGTTTGATACCAACAAGGATTATTTGCCCAACTATCACAAATTGCAGGAGGAAAGCATAAGCGGTTATGTTTCCGTTTCGGCATACGGCGGTTATTCCTGCAACTCTGAGTATGAATTTCTCACCGGCAACACGCTGGGCTTTTTGCCGTCGGGAAGTGCGGTATTCACACAGTATCTCAATGACAAGCAGAACGGTCTTGTAAGCTGGCTAAACGAGCTTGGTTACACAACTCAGGCTATCTCGCCTTGCTCTGAGGGACTATGGGAGATAGGCAACGCTTATGAACAGCTCCAATTCAAAGACAGGATATACAATTGTCAGGACAGAATGAGCGAGATCCAATATTTCAACGGAAATATCACAGACGAAACTATTTTCAGATACATTGAAGAGCAATATGAAAGCCATGCAGGCACGCCTTATTTTGTATGGACGGCGACCATGCAGAACCATGCGCCATATGATTATCCAGAAGCTGTTCCTCATGAGATAACTTTTGAGGACTACAACAACTCTGCAGCGCAGGAATATCTAAACCTTATCTATCAATCCGACAAGGCTTTGGGAGAGCTTATAAACTATTTCCGTCACAAGCAGGAAGAGGTCATAATCGTCATGTTCGGCGACCATTATCCGCATATCATAGACTTCACGGAACATCTTTATGGCAAGGACGTGGCTTTGCTTTCAACGGAGGATTACTCAAGGCTTCATCAGACCCCTTTCATTATTTGGAGCAACAAGGGTGTTGAGGCTGAAAAGATAGATGACATAAGCCTTAACTATCTTTCAAACGAGGTCATGGAGGCGGCTGGGCTTCCAAAGTCGAGATATCAGCAGGAGCTTGACAAGATACGCTGTGACATACCGATAATAAGCTCTTACGGCTACAAGACGGCTGACGGAGAATGGTATTCTGTGAATGATGTGGCTGAAAAATACAAGGACACGCTGAACGAATACGAAACTGTGCAGTATTACAGAATGTTTGATGACAAGCGTGACAATAGTATAAATTAGGCGATATCAACGTATTTACGCCATTTGCGTGTAGGGGCGAACAGTGTTCGCCCGCATTTCATACGATTTTGAAAAAACAAACGGACGAAGTTTTTTAACCTCGTCCGTTTTATTATGCGCTTTTTATCCTGTGACCTTTTTCTCGAACATAAACATTCCCATGACGTCGTTCATTATGCTGTCGGAAGCGACTTTTTTGCTGTTCTTTGTCATTTGCCTTACGACAGTTTGACCGTCTTTCTTGCCGAATATCATAACATAATCGTCGCCGCTCTCGGAAGTTCCCTCATAGGACACCTGATTTTTGAAGATGTTATATTTCCACTTGCCGTCTTTGAAATATGCGTCAACGGCTTCGCCGTAATTTTGGCTCGCTAATTTCATTTCGGTGCCAAAATCATAGGTGGAATGTCTTACGCTGAATATTCTCACAAAGGCAAGCACAAAATATATCACCGCAATTATCACGGCTATCTTCAGCAGGGTCTTTATTATCTTTCTGCCCTTGCCGTAATGCTCCTTGCCGCTGCTTGAATGTTCAGTTGGGGTGCGCCTATAGTCTGCCGCACTCATTTCTCTGTTTCTGTCTGTCTCTCTTACACGCCTTGCGTTGCGAGCTTCCTGCTCACGGCGTATTCTTTCCTCTGCTTCGGCTCTTTTCGGGTGTTCGTAAACACGCTTCGGTATGCCCTGTATCCTTGAACGGTCTATATACTCCTGCTCGCCTCTTCTTTGGGTCGATGAGGCGATAGGTACCATTTTTCCGCAGTTGGTGCATATCTTAGCTCCGTCCTCCAGCTTAGAACCGCAGAATGTACAATGTCTGCTCATTATTACCAATCCTTTACACACTTAAACCTGTTTTGTTTGTCGAATTTATTTTCTATATCTATGGTGGGCAAAGCGCCCGTTTTCTGTAATTATACGGGCGAACGCTGTTCGCCCGTACAGTTTTTCTCTATCTCTCTTTATAAATATCTTACAACGCCAACAACTTTGCCTAGTATGCTCACCTCGTCCACTATGATAGGATCCATGGTGTCATTTTCAGGCTGCAGTCTGAAATGTCCGTCCTCTTTATAGAAAGTCTTTATGGTGGCGGACTCGTTGTCAACAAGTGCGCAGACTATATCGCCGTTTTCTGCGTATGGGGTCTGCTCTATGACTACCATATCTCCGTCAAGGATAGCGGCGTTTATCATGGACTCTCCTCTTACCTTTAGGGCAAAAAGCGGATTGCTGTAATGCCTTGCAGGCTGAAAGCTTATGTAGTCTGTTATCTCCTCAATGGCTGTGATAGGGATACCTGCGGTGACAGTTCCCACGAGGGGTATTTTCATGCCGTTGCCGCCTGTGAGCCTTATGGCTCTGTTTTGGTTATTTCCCTTTTCAAGGAGACCTTTGGCGGTAAGATTATTTATATATCTATGGGCTGTTGAGGTAGACTTAAAGCCGAACTCTGCGCATATCTCCCTCACTGTTGGCGGATAGCCTTCTTCTATGCGATCCTTTATGAACTCGAATACCATTTTCTCGTTCTCGGTTACTTTTCTCATAGCTCCGTCCTTTCTATTATGATAAATGCACCTTTATCTTTTTGCTTAAAGCTCTTTTGCAAGTCTTTTTGCAAGCTTATATACATCTCCGCAGCCGAGGGTTATAACAAGGTCGCCCTCTTTGCAGTTTTTCTTTATATAGTCGATACACTGTGAGAAGTTATATTCTTTCTGCTCGGCGGTCTGCTTGTCAACAAGCTCATGGTCAGTCTCAAACCAAACTGCATTTGGTATCTTCTCTGCAAGCTGTTCAGCGTAAACGCCGTCGGTATTCTTCTCACGGCTGCCCATGATATCTGTGATAACGGCGATATCTGCAATAGAAAGCGCTTTCACAAAATCGTCCATGAGTATCTTTGTTCTTGAATAGGTGAAAGGCTGGAAAACTGCCCACACTCTGTTAAAGTCAAGACCCTTTGCGGCTTTCAGTGTACACTCTATCTCCTTTGGGTGGTGAGCGTAATCGTCAACGATAGTAACGCCCTTGACCTCGGCTATCTTCTCAAAACGTCTTATTGCGCCGAAGAAAGTATCAAGTCCTTTTTCGATACCCTCCCATGAAACGCCGGAATATCTTGCGGCGGCAATGGCTGCAAGGGCGTTCATAACGTTATGGTCGCCTGGGACATGGATAGTAAGCTCTCTGACGAACTCTCCCTTATAATAAAGCTCAAAGCGTGTCTGCAAGCCTTTTTTGGACTTTATAACGGCAGAATAATCGTTTTTCTTATCCCAACCAAAAGATATCATTTCCTTGTCAACGCCCTCGACGGCTTTCAGGGTATTTGCATCGTCGCCGTTATAGATAACGGCTTTTGAAGCCATGGTTGCGAACTTATGGAAAGACTTTATGATGTTGTCGATATTCTTGAAATATTCAAGGTGGTCTGCGTCAACGTTCAGGATAATTGAAACGTCAGGGAAAAGCTTAAGGAAGTGATCTTCAAACTCGCAGGACTCGCAGACCATAGTCTGTGATGAGCCTGCCTTGCCTGAGCCGCCTATGCTTGGGAGCTTTCCGCCTATAACGCAGGAAAGGTCGACACCCTCCTGAACGAAAATCTGTGTGAGCATGGAAGATGTGGTGGTCTTTCCGTGAGTGCCTGATACGCACAAAGCATTCGTATACCAGCTTGTGACAAGACCGAGTATCTCGGCTCTTTCGCAGCAGACTGCGCCGCTTGCCTTTGCGGCGATAAGCTCAGGGTTATCTGCCATTATTGCGGCTGTATAGATTATAAGGTCAGCGCCCTTGATATTTTCGGCTCTCTGACCGAGGAATACTTCAATGCCAAGTTTTCTTACAGCGTCGAGAGTTTCAGTTTCGTTATTGTCTGAGCCTGTGATGAAATATCCCTTTGAATGGAATATCTGCACCAGAGGGTACATACCCGAACCGCCTATGCCGATAAAATGGACGTGCTTTATATTTTTCAAGGTTTCATTTGTTATCATTTTTGTAATACTCCTTAGAATAATAGATAATTCAGAATATATGTTTATTTTATTATATAACATTTCTTGAAAAAAATAAACCCCTTTTTGATTATTTTTCAAAAAAAGAGGCAAAATTATTAAGGCAACACCGTGCTATACACTATCATCACAAGAAAGGACGCAGGAAAAATGACTATAACAGAGGTAAAATTCAGAAGATTTATAAACGAGGGCAAGCTAAGAGCTGTTGTGAGCCTGACTTTTGACGGCAGTTTTGCGGTACATGATATCAAGGTGGTGCAGGGAGAGGAACGGCTTTTTGTGGCTATGCCAAGCCGCCGTGATGACAACGGGGTGTTTCGTGACATCGTTCACCCTATCGACAGCGAACTTCGCAATGAAATAGAGGAGGAGATACTTTCTGCTTATCGCATGGAGCTTGACAGGCAGGCGGCGGAGCAGCAGGAGTTAAGCTGATAAATGGCAGAAAGCCGATAAAATAGGCAAAAAAACGGGCGAACAGTGTTCGCCCCGAGAATGTTGAAAAAGTATCAAATTAACGGGCGACCTCAGGTCGCCCCTACATATGAACAGCGTATTTACGAAAATTGTAGGGGATCGGCTCAATTTCTGTTTCACAGAAATGCGACGTCTCATTTGTTTAATGCTTTTACGACAGGCTGCGGGCGAACAGTGTTCGCCCTATTTTTTTCAGCTTTTAGCCCCAAATTTTATCGCCCAT